>WBZN01000861.1_pt1 | contig 19934 bp, 26 predicted proteins | sample 5204281 | NCBI WGS metagenome assembly WBZN01 (sample SAMN12344347, study PRJNA552823) | activated sludge metagenome | biome: Activated sludge suspended growth; feature: Nitrification reactor; material: Wastewater; isolation source: activated sludge from nitrification reactor of wastewater... | reverse complement strand
GGATTCACCAATATGTTGGAACGTTCCAACAGCACGGTGGCACCGCGCCAGCGCCGTGCCTTCCTTCGCGCACCGTCGCGTCGCCTGCGGCGGCTCGACCGTGCTGACTGTTTTCCCACTCCATCCAATTCCCTCGCCCCCCACGGTGTGGGGCCCGTCCGGGTGCAACCGCGCCAGCCAACGGCCCGGAGGGCTGTCACGCTCGCAGCCGGCCGGGACCCCAGACTCGGATGTTCTGTTGCGCCTCCTGCTGTGCGTGAGAGGCGCAACACATGTTGTGGAAAGAGACCGGTGGGCCGGTCGACGCGATGTGGCCGTTGGTCTCGTGGGTGGCTGTTCTCATAGGGAGACAGTCCAACAGAAAGGAAAGAAGCATGAACACAACAACGATGTATCGGGCGAATGTTCGAAGGGTCAAACAGCATCCGAATGCGATCCGGGCGGATCGAGCCGCGCAGGCGCTGGCCTACTATCGCATTGCGGCTCTACGGGAGCCGGGCGCCTCGGTCGAAACGGTCCTGTCCGGTTTCCTCACGGATCTCCGCCATTACTGCGAGCGCATGCGCCAGGATCTGGCGGCGCTCGAACGTGTGGCACAGCTGAATTATCTCAAGGAAAAGAATTGACGGTAGGCGAAAAGCGGGAGTCGAGACGGTAGCAGCCGTTCCGACTCCCTGACCAGGCACCACACCCAAGGGAAAGGCGAGAAGATGGCGAAGAAGATCGTTCCAGCAAACCAGAATCAGCAGGGCACCACGTCAGTCTGTATCCCCCTCTATCGGCTGCAGGTTGTGAAGGAAAGTCATTCACCCCTCTATGGCGCACCCAGGATTTCTGATTCACACGATGTGTCGAGATTTCTCCGCGCCCACTTCGAGGGGCGACCGCATGAGGAATTCCTCGTGGTGTTCCTCGACGCGAAGAACACCCCCGTCGGCTATCAGGTCGTGTCAGTCGGGAGCCTCACGCTCTCGATCGTCCATCCACGTGAGGCGTTTAAAGCCGCCGTGTGCATGAGCGCGGCGGCCGTGATTTTTTCTCACAATCACCCCTCCGGTGATCCCACACCGAGCCTTGAGGACCGCACGTTGACGAAGCGACTCGTCAGCGCCGGGGAGTTACTCGGCATTCGCGTCCTCGATCATATCGTGATGGGGGAGGGGCGGCACGTCTCCTTTGCTGATGAAGGCTGGTTGTACGGGGAGGGGTGAGGCGTCATGTCGACATACTGATGACGGATGATCGGGAAGAAACATACCAACAGATTTGGACAGAAAGAGGGGGACATCATCATGACACCAAACAGGATTGACGCATCACCGAATACGAATGAGGGCGAGAACTGGCACTGTCCGGATTGCCAGAGCTGGGGACCCTTTACCGTTGATGTGATCCCGCACGTGATGCTCCGCGATGAGGGGACGCCCTTCCTTGACGACGATGGCGGCAGGGATTACGACGCCACCGCCTTTGCGATGTGTCCAGACTGTCAACGACAGGCCCCCGTGGCCTCTTTTCGCCATGAAGGAGCGATCATGGACGAGGCAGAACGACACGCTCGTGCACGCTGGACGCGACAGGGTGTCGATCACACGACACAAGATCAGATTGTGGTCGACCTCACGGCGAAGGCTGAGCCAGGCGCCTGGGTCGGCCCGTTTCAGATTCCAGACGAGAGCCCAACCGTGGAAACAGAAAGGACGCCAGCATGACGACCCAAGCGGAGACCATCTTTGTGAGCCCGGACGGTGACGCAGAACCACAGCACGAACTCATTCCGAGTGTGAGCATTGCCAACCTGTTACAGCAACGTGAAGCCGTCATGACGCTCTTTCGCGAGGCGCTCGACAAGCTGGAGCAGGCTCACGCCCTGGCGACTGCGGCACGGCTCGGATTTCCTGATCTCTCAATGGCCCGAGGGTGGCGAGGTCACGGCCTCCGTATGACGGGTGAGTATGCCAACCGTACGACGCTGTTGGAGACGTTTCAAGCCTGTGTCGATGCCGGAGGATGGACGACGCTGTTGAACGACTCCGGTATGCGCTCGGTCATGTCCGCGTCGAAGAGAAAGGAGGTGGATGAGCAACTCGGAGCGGAGAACGTTCCCGCATTGACGTGCGAGGCGATTCGCGCCACCTTTGTCAGGCTTCATGACACTCACGCATGGACATGTTCGAGCAGGGGGTGCTTGAGTGTTTTCGCCGCCTCTCATGGGATTACAAGACGAATCTCCCACAGAAATTTGGGAAGCGGATGGTGATGACCTGTTTAACTTCGTACGGAAGCGCCAACATGCGGCAGACCGATCAGCTGGACGATCTCCTCCGTGTCTTTCACCTCTGTGATGGAAAGCCGGAGGCCGATCATCGGAGAGGAGCCTATCGGCTCATTGCCGATGCGATGCAGACAACCTCCGCGTGGCCGAAGCTCGCCGAGCATGACTATCTCTCCATTCGGCTCTTTAAGAATCACAATGGGCATGTGACGTTTAAGAGACCGGATCTGATCCAGCGGCTGAACCGGATCATCGCGAAGCACTATCCTCACGCATTGCCCCCGCCGAAAGACTAAGGAGGAATGGCGCTGGTGCGATGGGACCGCAGGTAGGAGGGGAGGGAACCATGACTCCCGTTCCTTCTTTCTATTGCGTTTCCCGCCCCTCACCCCACGACGGGGCGGGGACGCCCGATTCTGAGTTCGGCGGGTGGGGCGTTGCAGGCGTGCCAGCCCTCTGGGGCGGTTGGCTGGCGCGAGTGCTCGCCTCATGAGCCGCCCCACTGTCCCCATCTGTTGGGGAAAACCGTGTGAACAAGTGGAGCGAGTTCTCGGTGTGACCGCAACTCATCGCCTCTTTAGCAAGTTGCCTTTTATTTAGGCATCCGTCATGCGCGGATGTTGCCCCTATCTGTTGGGGTGGTCTGGCGGATTAGGGTCGGAGCGTCCAATAGACCACGACCGCTGCAACACATGTTACCAGCGCCGCGAGGAGATTCAGGTATCCAATTGTTTGGGCCCTGCGCATCCGCGTCTCAGTCGTTTCCAATACCTCGGTGACTTCTTGCCGGATCGCGCTGGCCACGTTCGTCGTGTGGGTCGCCATCTGCGCCTTCATGGTCTCCGTGGTAGCCGTGAGCGACGCCGTGACAATCCGTTCTGCTTTGGCTTTCGTCTCCGCGCTCCATCGTTCCAACAGGCCTTCGAGCGTGGTGCGATAGTCGTCAAGCATCGCCTGTTGCGCGGACCTGCTCTCGGCCAATAGCCGAGCATGCATGGTCTGCACGATCAAAAGCGGGTCCTCTCGGCCCAGCGCCACTCCATGCTTCGACGCGATCTCTTTGAGTAAGTCGTCGGTAGGATCGTCGCCCATCACAGCACCGGTACGGCAGAGAACTGTTCAAAGAGCTGCTTCTTGATGATCGACAACCGTTGCCGTGCCATGATCGTGAGCCCTGACGATGCAATCGCTTCATCGAACGTCAAATGATGCTGCAGCATGTCACTCAAATCGCGTCCGAACGTCTCTGCCTTCAAGTCCGGGAGCCGGATGATCGCCGAGACACGATCTTTGTTCGTCACATAGGCTTTCATCTGCTCGAACGATTTGCCCTCGAGCTCGATTGGACCCCAGTAGGGATTCAGCCACACCACAAACAGGACGTCAGCCGGAAACTGTTTCACCAGCTGGGTAAAGCCGTGCACCGTGTCCAACAACGCTTGCCCTCCCGTGACCACGGTATGCACGACCAGTTGATGCCCCATATCGCGCAGCAAGGCCGGAACCTGGTTCGTGATGACATAGGCGGAGAGCGGTACAAACGAACTGGCGCCATTGTCGATCACCACATCTTCTTTAGCCTTCGCCACAAATTCGACCAACTGATCAAAGCTACGCGGGTCGATCTCATCCCCCTTCAGAATCTGCAGATGGTGGACCTTCAAACTTTTATACGCCTGAAACGAGGCATTCACCGGATCGGTATCGATACACAAAGGCGTGTGCCCCTTGGATTGTTTGTACTGGGCCATGAACGACGCGATCATCGATTTGCCGACACCGCCTTTGCCCTGTAAGACCAGGTGAATCTGTGCCATTAGATTAAGTCCTCTTTCTTTGGAGTGGGATCAAACGTAAAGCCGCCTCCTGTTCCTGTGCGAGACGGCGTGGATGTCTTCGTCGATGAGACAGGCTTTCGCAGGACGGGGAGAGGTCCGATACTCGCTCCCGTCTGCTTCCGCACCAACTTATTCACGTACAACCGAAAGGCCTGATAACTGAAGTCCACTTTCTTTTCTTCGTGTAACGTCCGCCAAATCGTGGCCACGGGCCAGCCATCCGCCATCGCCTGGTGAATCTCCTGGCGCAACGCGAGGACCACCGCCCGGTTCCGTTCACGCGTCGAGGCCCGCTGTTTCGTCGCGCGCTCCGCAATCCGTCCCGACAGATTTGTCTCCATCATACCTCTGGGCTCTCGATCACAGAGAGCGTAGAATACACGAGATAACAATGCAAGAACAAAGATACAACAACGATTGCAACAGAGCACGAAGTATGGTTAGATCCAAATAAAGAATGATTATATGCGGGGCAGGATAGGTGAAGGGGGCCCACCAGTGATACTGGTGCGCCACCCTTCACGGTTTCCTTCTTCGCGCCTGCGCGCTCAACGGGGGACTATCCTGCGGAGTAGGCGGAGGAGATGGATGAACGCACGAGCACCCAAGAATCGCAAAGACTCCCAACCGATCAAAGTCTATTGTTTCCCGGACGAGCGGGAGACCATCGAGCAGCAAGCCCGCTCGACCGGACTGAGCAAGTCGTCCTATCTCTTGCGCGTCGGCATGGGCTATCCCATTCGCAGCATCGTGGACCATCACCAGGTTGCAGAGTTGGTCAAGATCAATGGGGATCTTGGACGACTCGGCGGACTCTTGAAACTCTGGCTCTCGAATGGGAAGTCCATAGGAGGGATTGATGCCCGCACCATCCGCGAGACGTTGAAGAAGATCGACCGCACGCAGGATCAGATGGTGGCACTGATGCAGCGAGTCCTTCGACCACAAGCCGAGCCCATGACGAGTTCACGCACGAGCTCAGACACGAGTACACGGAAGGACGACGGCACATGATCATCAAACATGTGCCGATGCGAACCCTGCGGAAGAGCAATGTGGTCTCCCTCGTGGACTATCTGACGAACACCCAAGGCCGACAGGAACGGGTCGGGGAGATCACGTTGACGAACTGCCAGAGCGACCGGCACGACGCCGCGTCGCTTGAAATGCTGAATACCCAATCGCTCAACACCAGGGCCAAGTCGGATAAAACCTATCATCTGATCGTGAGTTTCCGGCCTGGAGAGCGGCCCTCGGCTGACACCCTGCGCGCGATCGAAGCCCGCGTCTGTCAACGACTGGGATTCGGCGAGCATCAGCGCGTGAGCGTGCTCCACCATGACACCAACAATGTGCATCTGCATCTGGCGATCAACAAAATCCACCCGACCCGCTACACCCTCCATGAACCCTACAAGGCCTATCGGGCCTTTGGAGAATTGTGCGACAGTTTGGAGGACGCATTCCGTTTGGAGCAAGACAATCACCGCGTCCGGAAAACCGGTGGGGAGAATTGGGCCTCAGATATGGAGCGGCAGGCGGGGACTGAAAGCCTGATCGGCTGGATGCAGCGTGAGTGTCTTGACCACCTGCGCGCCGTGCAGTCCTGGGCCGAGTTGCATCAGGTCCTTCGCCAGCATGGGTTAGTGATCCAACCACGCGGCCAAGGGTTGGTCATCACGGACGGGCAGGGGACTTTTGTGCGGGCGAGTTCAGTGGCGCGGGATCTCTCCAAGGTCTCGCTCGAACGCCGTCTTGGTCGGTTTGAGCCTCCCGGTATCGTCCAGACCGCGAAGCCCACACGCCGGTACGAACCGATACCGGTTCGCAGCCGCATGGATACGACGGCGCTCTATGCGCGGTATCAGCAAGACCGGCTCGCCCGCGCTCACGGACGAGCGGTCGCCCTGCATAAAGCGCGGACCAACAAGGCACAGCAGATTGATGCCGCGAAGCGAGCCGGACAGATCAAACGGGACACGATCAAACTGACCATGAGCGGACGGATCACGAAGAAGCTGCTCTACGCGAAGGTGTCGCAGACGCTTCAATCCGATCTCCGTCAGATTCTCGATCGACATCGACGGGACGGTGTCGCCATCACGGCACGCTACACCAGACTGACCTGGGCCGATTGGTTGCGCCAGCAGGCGCTCGCCGGAGACCAGGAAGCGCTGCGTGCGTTACGTGCCAGAGACGCCGCGCGCGGTCTGACCGGCGACACGATCTCGGCGGCTGGAACCAGACGTGTGAACGCGGTCGTGGGTGCCAATCAGGACTACATTACGAAACAGGGCACCATCATTTATCGTGTCGGGCTCTCAGCTATCCGCGATGATGGGACCCGCCTCCAGGTTTCGCGTGAAGTCACGAATGACGGGATTGACGCGGCGCTTCGGCTCGCGCTACAGAAGTACGGCACCACGATCGCGGTGTCGGGGTCCGATGCCTTCAAAACTCGTGTGGCACAGGTCGCGGCTCGTTCTCGGCTTACTATTCGCTTTGATGACCCGATAGTGGAACAGCAGCGGCAACGGTACGCGCGGGACTCGCGACGACGATCGACAGCAGAGACTCCGTCGGCTACCGGTCCGATGCAGGCCGCGCCGGTACCACTCACCCCGCCGAGTGATGCCGTGCTTCGCCATCTTGCGGAACAGGAACGAAAACGGTTACAGATCATTCGGACGCCGACCCTCAGACGGTTCGAGGCACAAGACCAGGGGATGGTGCAGTTCGGTGCTGTGAAGCAGATCGACGGCAGGCATTTCGCCCTCGTTCATCGGCAGGACGAGACCTTGGTGCTCTCCATTGATGAGGCGACCTACAAACGACTCACGTCGTTCACACGAGGGCGCACGCTTCATCTGCATGCATCAGGCGCGATCACGCTTGGGAGAGGACGCCGGCGATGAGCACCACGTTCAACAATGCGGTGGGTCCCCAAGTCCGGGCTCCACAATCCAAACCAGACCTGGTGATTCCCTTCCTGGCCTGTGCCTCCCTCGTGGTGGGCTTGCAATCGGCCACCCAATACTTTGCCCATACCTTCCAGTATCAAGCGGTGCTGGGCGAGCCTCTCGGTGCGCTGTATCAGCCCTGGGCCATTCTTGAATGGGCCTGGCGGTGGACGCACGACTATCCGTTGCAGCTCCGACAGGCCGGAGGAGTCGGCATGATCGTGGCGGCGAGTGGGCTTCTGTGTCTCGCCATCGCGCGCACCGTCCAGGCGTCACGGCCTCGACCCAATCCATTCCTGCACGGCTCGGCACGATGGGCCAACCGAGACGACCTCGAAGCCGCCACGTTGCTGCCTCGCGCACGAACCTTCGTTGATTGGTTCAACGGCTCGCCGCACCAACCAGCCGATGGCGTGTATGTAGGCGGGTGGGTGGATGCGAAGGGCACGCTGCACTACTTGCGCCACAGTGGGCCGGAACATGTGTTGACCTATGCGCCGACCCGATCCGGCAAAGGAGTCGGCTTGGTGATTCCGACGCTGTTGTCCTGGCCGCATAGCGCCCTCATTGCCGATTTGAAAGGGGAGTTGTGGGAGCTCACCGCTGGATGGAGACAGCAACACGCACAGAATAGGGTCTTACGTTTTGAACCGGCAGCGGCCCAGGGCACGGTGCGGTGGAATCCGCTGGATGAAGTGCGGCTCGGGACCGAACACGAAGTGGCCGACGTCCAGAATCTGGCCACAATCCTCGTCGATCCAGACGGCCGCGGACTGGAATCCCACTGGCAGAAGACGAGCCAAGCGTTGTTGGTGGGTGTCATGCTGCATGCGCTCTACAAGGCCCGACAGGACGGCACGACCACCTCCTTACCCGCCGTGGATCGGATGTTGGCCGATCCCCAACGGCCCATCGCCGAGCTGTGGAAAGAGATGACGACCTATAGTCACGTGAACGGGCAGGTGCATCCGGTGGTGGGTGCCGCCGCTCGAGACATGATGGATCGACCGGAGGAGGAAGCAGGCTCGGTCCTCTCGTCTGCGAAATCCTACCTCGCGCTGTATCGCGATCCCCTCGTCGCCCACAACGTCAGCGCCTCAGAGTTCAAGATTCGAGATCTCATGCACCATACAAATCCGGTGAGTCTGTATCTCGTCACCAAGCCGAACGATAAGGCCCGGTTGCGTCCATTGATTCGGGTGTTCGTGGCCATGGCCCTGCGCTTGCTCACTGATACGATTGCCGTTCATCGGGAGACGGTTCCACCATCCGGATTCATGCGCCTGCTGGAACGCCTCGGGGTCCGATCCGCATCGCCTCAGCTTACGACGAAACCGGCTTATGCCCATCGCTTGCTGGGCATGCTCGACGAGTTTCCGAGTCTCGGCAAGCTCGAGATTTTTCAAGAATCCCTCGCGTTCATGGCGGGATATGGCCTGAAGTTCTATTTGATCTGCCAGGACATCAACCAACTGCGGAGCCGTGAGACCGGGTACGGTGCGGATGAAGCCATTAGCTCCAACTGCCATATCCAAAATGCGTTTCCGCCGAATCGCCTCGAAACGGCCGAACATCTGTCCCGTCTCACCGGACAGACCACTGTCATCCAAGACAAACTGACCGTCAGCCGACGCCGTATGAGCGCCATCCAAGCGCAGGAATCCCGCTCGCAGCACGAGGTCCAACGGCCGTTGCTGACCCCCGACGAATGCCTCCGGATGCCGGGGCCGAAGAAAGACGCGCAAGGGCAGATCCTCGAAGCCGGGGATATGGTGATCTACGTCGCGGGGTTTCCGGCGATCTACGGCCGGCAGCCGCTCTTTTTTCAGGATCCGACCTTTGCGGCTCGCGCCGCCATTCCACCGCCAGCGGTGAGTGACACGCTGTGTGAGCCGCACGTTCCACAGGCCGTGAAGATTGAGCTATGATGACCTGGTGGAGTCGCCTGGGACACCCGGTTGTGATTGTGGGTCTCTGTTTCGCACTAGGCCTCGTCCTGGCTCATCAATCCGGTCTTCGTCTCAACACCACGCGCAGCATTCCCCTCGGCCTCTATACGATGTCACACGATCCGATTGAGAAAGGGGCCTATGTGCTGTTCTGTCCCCCGGAGCGTCCGGAGTTTGATCTGGCGAAGGAGCGGGGCTACATCGGGGCGGGGTTCTGTCCCGGCGGATACGGCTACATGATGAAAAGAGTCCTTGCTGCCCACAACGATGTGGTGAGCGTGACGGATGATGGGGTGACGATCAACGGAACTCTCATGCCAGCGAGTCAACCTTTTGAGGCGGATTCGTTGGGACGACCGCTCCCACAGTTTCGTGTCACCGATCATGTGCTGGCCTCATCGGACCTCTTGTTGATGTCGGACGCGAATAGCCGTTCCTTCGATGCGCGCTACTTTGGGCCCGTGCACCGAGCGCACGTCCAAAGTCTCGTCTATCCTGTGTGGACGTGGTAGACACCCCAGCCTGAGCTGGACGCCGCCGCACGGCACTAACCACGAGACCCTTCACGTCGCATGAGGGCTGTACCCTCGCCAAGCCCGAACACAGAAACGTATAGGTACGCTCTTTCAATCACAATCGGCTCGGCTTCATTCAACGACACGTGAATGAGGGTAACGGGAGGGACGCTACGATGAACATCGCACGTCACACGTTGCTCGCGAACGGGCGGTTGTTGACAGCTATACGCAAGTAACGTATAGTTGCTTGGTGCAGACGGTCATCGAAACTGACGCGTATTTGAGCGATGCGAAGCGAGCCGGTCTTTCGGAGCAGGAACGGATGAGCATCGTCGAGTGTCTTGCCAAGGATCCCCAAGCCGGAGACGAAATACAGGGGACAGGCGGAGCCAGAAAAATACGGTTTGCAGGAAAAGGTAAAGGAAAACGAGGAGGATATCGGGTGATCACGTTTTTCAGTGGAACCGATATCCCAGTGTTTCTCCTCAACGTGTTTGCGAAGAATGAACGGGTTGACCTGACGCAGGTAGAGCGGAACGAGTTCAAGGCCACGTTGGGAGCTCTGGCAGCAGCGTATCGCAGAAAGAGGGCGCGATGAAGAAGCACACACCATCGGCAGGGCGGCGCATGATCGCGAGTGCCAAGCAAGCTCTGGACTGGGTCAATGGACACACGCATCCATACGTGGTCCATGTTCCTCACGAGATTGATGTGGCCCGCATTCGGAAGAAAGTCGGGATGAGTCAGAGCGAATTTGCCAAGCAGTATGGGTTCAGCTTTCGGACCGTGCAGCAATGGGAGCAAGGACGCGCCATCCCGAGCGGAGCGACACGCGCCTATCTTCTGGTAATTGATCGTGAGCCGGAAGCGGTCCGGCGGGCGCTCGTGAATTATTGAATACGTCGAACATACGTCCCTCCATTGGTTGTGGTCGAAGGGACGTTCACCCGGCGGGGTGTCATCATGGCTCACGCTCCGTGCGCATGAGTCTCGTCGTTATCTGCCGTTAAATCACAATCCGTTCCACTTCACTGAGCGAGACCTGATCGGTGCGTCGATCATAGAGGCCCGTCGTACGGGCACTTTCATGGTTGGCCATCTGTTGGGCAATGTCGAGCTTCCCACCTTCCGCAGCTATTCGGTAATCCTCGTCGCGCGGAAGGAAGGATTGCCGATCTTACAAGCGAGTCCCCTTGGTAGCGTACGTTATCATCCGAATCCTGTGAGCACCCCTATTTGATCGGGCAGGTCGTGTCAGCACATAGGTCCGGTGACCGGCAGGTCTCGACCCCTTACGGTACTCCACAACTGTCCGCTACGGGGAGTACAATCGAGCGAATGATCGCGTGCGTACCTCGGACGGGGCCGATTACTACAATGTGAATTCCGCGCCATTTGATTTCCCAGAAATCCCATCGACCATGACCACATCTTCAAGGAGCACTCTTCAAGAAATCCCGGCAGGAGTATGGGTGCTCGGCTTTGTCAGTATGCTCATGGACATTTCTTCGGAGATGATTCATAGCCTGCTGCCCCTGTTCATGGTCACCTCCCTTGGCGCTAGCGCGTTCGCCGTCGGCTTGGTGGAAGGGCTGGGTGAATCTACGGCTCTCATCGTCAAGGTGTTTTCTGGCACCATCAGCGATTATCTGGGCAAACGCAAAGGCTTGGCCATACTTGGCTATACCATCGGCGCGCTCAGTAAACCGCTCTTCGCCGTAGCCTCCGTGACTGGCGTCGTGCTGACCGCTCGGGTACTGGATCGGATTGGCAAAGGCATACGAGGGGCGCCGCGCGATGCCTTGATCGCGGACATTGTGCCGGCACACTTGCGCGGTGCCGCGTTCGGCTTGCGCCAGTCCCTCGATACCGTTGGAGCCCTGATCGGACCACTGTTGGCCGTCAGCTTCATGTTACTCTGGGCCAACGATTTCCGCGCGGTGTTCTGGGTGGCGGTGATTCCCGGCTTGATGGCAGTCGCGCTGTTGGTGTTCGGCCTCCGTGAGCCAGCACATCATCAGGGGAGTCAGCGCGTCAATCCGCTTCGGCGGGAAAACATCACACGCCTTGGCCGCTCGTATTGGTGGGTGGTCGGCGTCGGTGCGGTGTTCACACTGGCTCGGTTCAGCGAGGCGTTTCTGGTGCTGCGCGCTCAACAGAGCGGCATCTCACTTGCCTTCGTGCCGCTGGTGATGGTCGCCATGAACGTGGTCTATGCGCTCTCGGCATATCCCTTTGGCAAGCTCTCCGACCGAATGAGCCATACCAAACTGTTGGCGCTTGGCTTCATGGTGTTGATCGCGGCCGATCTCGTGTTGGCGACTAGCGAACATTGGGGTGTCGTCTTGGCAGGCGTTGCGCTCTGGGGCATCCACATGGGCATGACGCAGGGTCTGTTCGCAGCCCTGATTGCCCATACCGCACCGCCCGATCTGCGTGGCACGGCCTATGGATTGTTTGCCCTGGTCAGTGGACTGGCGATGCTACTGGCGAGCGTATTGGCTGGCCTGCTCTGGGATCACCTTGGGGCATCGTTCACCTTCTATGTCGGCGCCGTGTTTTGCGCGGTTTCGCTCATGGGCCTGGCGTGGAGCAAAACATCTTCGCGTGCTTGAGGTTCTGCTTTCTGAAAGGACCCCCGCGAGGCGATAGCCTGTGAGCGGGCGGTTCGCTCATACGATTTAGTCCGTACGGGCTACCCTGCGTTTTCATGTTGCTACTCTCTTGCGCCGAGAGCCCGTTGATCCTCTGATCCTCTTGGCCATCTCGGCTGAATTCACTTGGCGTCTGATGACGACAGCCCATCTCGTTTCCTCAGCACTAATCTCAGGTTTCGAACGGCGCCTTGAGGTCGGCGGATTCTTACTGCTGGAGGACAGCTTGTGGCCGTTCTGCGACCATCGGTGGCCGACCCACAACGGTCCTTCGTGAAATTCCGTCAGTGCGTAGTGGTATCGAGCTTCATGCGGCAGCAATCGTCTCTCAACAGACGTTCGTATTGATGACAACAGGACTTCTCAACGGGCAACCGTTCGCCAAAGCCGGATGAGCACTGAGGTTATGGGTGATTCCGCCAATGTGGTGGAGGATGTGATTACGCACGGTCTTCCGGATGGTTGTTTGCTGCACACCTATGAGGAAGTGGCCTCCTCTCTCAAAACGGACCAGCCGCGCATTCGGAATGGTGGACGCAGCGAATTCGGCATTGTGGTAGAGCTGTAGTGTGTCGTCTGTGGCATGGAATATAAGGGTTGGAGCTGTGATCGCAGCAATCCTTTCGCCTGGAAGCGTAGCCTTGTTATCGAAAGCAGCACCAGCAGAGCGCAACGAAACGGGGTTCATATACTCAATGAAGCGTTCAAACAATTCTCGCTGGTCGGGGGTAAGGCCGGCAATGACTGCGTCGTTGGCACCCATCAGCGCCATGAGCTGCTTCTTGAACAGCTTGGTGATGGTCCAGTAAAGCAGGTCATACTTGAAGATAGTTGTTAGCTTCTCACCCTTCTCGTCTGCCTGTGCTTGGTCTTGTATGGATGAAGCGGCGACACCACACGAGATGAGGGTCAGCGAGGAGATCCGTTCAGGGTGCAAGGCCGCAAAGAGTAGAGCCGAGGGTCCGCCATGAGACATCGCAACGACCGCAACATCTGCGATACCCAAATAGTCGAGTAAATACGCGTAGGCATGCGCTTGGTCGTCCCATGTGGCACCTTTGCGAAAGGTCGAGCGCAGATATCCAAAGCGCGAAGGCGTAATCCAGTGGAATTCCTCGCTGAGGATGGCGTGTGCCATGAGTTCGCCCTGATCATAGCCGCCACCGCTCCCATGAATCACCAAGACAGCCGGACCTGATCCACCTTCGGTGTATTCGATATCGCCGTAAGGCGAATGGGCAACGGTACTGTTTCCACGAACCCGTTCGTACGCGTGATTCAGATTCCAGAGAGAGGCTGCTACAACCGAGACCACCGCAATGATCATCCCTGTCGCAGTCCAACGTAGAATCCGTTTCAACCGTCCTTTCTCTCGCGAGCGTCTGTTAGGGGGCACTGACGTCGCGATCTGAGCCGGCCCGCCGAGCAGGGTCATGGCGTCATCTCTCGGCTGCTTGCGGGAATTGTATCTCGGTCACGTTGACGCGGAAGAAGGGAAAGTAGTGATCGGTTTCAAAGTGGTTCCCCGCTTCTACATGCGTCGGGAGTCGAAATCCTCCAAACTCCTTGATGTCCGATAGGTACCCCCCAAAGGGTTGAAGTCGATACATCTTCTCTGGGTTGGCATCGCTCCAACGCTGGAACTTAATCTTGGTGGGCTTACCAGTTTCGTCGACGGTTAAGTCCACCGATTGCTCCCAGCCGAGATGTGTCATGGTGACCCTCGCCGTGTTCTCGTCGACCGGGTCCCACTTGATCGACTCGCGTGGCAACATCGCAGCCGGCGTCCAAAAGACAGCTTCGGCAACATACCGACCGAAGGCAGAACGAGCGTGGTCCGCATTTCCGCCAGCCCGCGCCACTGGTGCAATACCCAGCAACCAGAACCGGCTCCAACTATTACCGTCTTCAGCAACATCGGAACCCGACACTCTCATCAGGCCATGCCCCGCGTTGAGCGTCCACACAAAGCCATTCGGAGCCGCCAGGATTTGCTTCGCGCGCATGGGCATGTAGTTAGGATCGGCCTTACTGCCGAGACTGAACTCGCCCTCCATTGTAATTTCCGCGACGCTGTAGAGCGGTGTCCCCGGCTTGATCGCAAAACGGAAGAAGCGTTGTGCCGGTTCCGGCAGACCAACGATCAATGACGGCTCAAACGTGCCAGCCGCGGACGGCTGATGGGAGGCAAGATTCACCCATACCGCCTTATCGGCTCTGTGATCGGTCCATCGCCACCCGCCGAAGACAACCAAGACGACGGTGATCACGGCCAGTAGAATAAGTATCGTTTTGATCATCGCCTGGCGGTCACATGAACACGTCATCGAGCGGTCTTCGAACCGTCTGGTGAGCGCTCGACCCATATCCGAACCGCATCAAGAGCTGCGGTGTGAACACCGTGCTAAGAAGCTCTTTAAGTCGGGGCCGAAGCGATTCGACCTCGATCGGCTGGTTGAGGAATGCAGCCGTGGCACCGGACGCGGTGAGCCGTAGCAGCACCCTCGCAAGCACGCGCCCAGTCGTGAGCCAATCTTTCGGGCCGTCGTCACGCGTCGCAAACACCGCCAAGATCGGGGACCCGTTCACTATTTTTTCGCGATCACCCGCCGCTATCCCCTTGCCCATATCAAAGGTTCGAATCACCAATGCGCCAACCGAGGACAATACGTCCGGCATGCCAAAACTTTCGCCGGACATACCATCCTGAGTGGCGGAACGACGAGAATGTACCCACGCCGCCAATTCACGGCGAAACCGTGGGTCCGCAAACTGTATTCGATCCCCCTCGGCAACCAGGTCAGCGATCTCCGCTCGTTTGCCCTCGTCGAGGACCAGCGCCAGTTCTGTCCCTCGTTCGGTGGCCACATTGCAACAGGCATGGCGGAGCTCCTCGGGAAGGAGCCGGTCTTCATATTTCGTTCGAGTGGTTCTGCGATGAGGCATCGCCGCAAACAGTTCGTGGTCGACGGCATCCGACGTGACCGCACCGACCAGACGAATCGTGGCGAGGTGATCGGGATCGGAGCTGGGTAATTCCTCGACGGCCAGCTCGCAGCCGAAATGACGGGCGGCGATTACAAGATGTTCGAGCGCCGCGCCGCAGGATATCGTGAGTGCCCGATCATTGGGGTCAACGACCGGGAGTGCCCGGGTTCGATCTGCAACCAATTCCAAGTCCTGCTCGCCCACCTTGAAAAGCCACGGCTGCGTGTTATGGCTCGAGGGCGCAAGCACCGCGTATTTCACCAAGAAACGGAGACGCTCAGCCGCGGTCGCTGAACCAGGAAACTCCTCTTCCGTGATTCCCAAACCGTAATTCATGTATGACCCCAATAGTCCGAATATAACTATTGCACCTTTCACGATAGCACAGCGCTATGCGGAACTACCGAGACGTTGACTGAGATGCTGATTGTAGCCCGCCGTCCTTCGCAGAACAAATGGCCTCTGCTATCGACCGTCCGCTGGTGGCGGAATAACGGCATTTGAATCTGGCAAACACATCGCGGACACTCCTTTCTCAAGAGATCTCGCGACGGTTAGTGCATCGCACTGACGGGTCGCGAACGTAGTGGCGCTAGTCTCGCCACCCTCTTTCAATGAAAGGAGTCCATCATGGAAATGATCAGCACGTCTCAACACCGCAAACCGTGGAACAAAGGCAAACTTGTCGGCCAAAAAGCACCGTTCAAGCTGAAGGAGATTTGGGCGATACGGACCCGTTTGCAAATGGCCGGTCGTTCCCGCGACCTCGCGCTCTTTGATTTAGGGATCGACAGCAAACTTCGGGGCTGCGACCTGGTCAAGCTGCGTGTGCGCGATATTTGCCACGGCGATCAGATCGCCCCGCGTGCGATCATCATGCAACAGAAAACCCAGCGACCGGTTCAGTTTGAGATCACGCCTTCCACGCGTGAGGCTGTAGTAGCGTGGATCAAGCAGGCTACGCTGAAGTCAGAGGACTATCTGTTTCCCAGCCGCATCCACAACTCCCCTCACATGGGCACCCGGCAGTACGCACGAGTGCTGGAGGGATGGGTGACGGCCATCGGCCTCGATGCCTCAGCCTATGGGACGCATTCCATGCGGCGCACCAAGGCCTCGCTGATCTATCGGCGGACGAAGAACCTGAGAGCGGTCCAGCTATTGCTTGGGCACACCAAGCTCGAAAGCACCGTGCGCTACCTCGGCATCGAGGTTGATGATGCCTTGGAGTTGGCCGAACAGACGGAGGTGTGACCGTCCAACATTGGTTAGTGAGTCTGGCAGCGCCCCAAAGCCAACGGGCGCTGTCCGACCAAAAGCCGAAATACATGACCGACCGCTATCAGGTGGTCCAATCGAATGACGGCACCATCGGAATTCCACAAGATGTAAACTTCCCGAAAATCCCAAATACCCCCTGGTCAAAATCCCCATCTAATATGCCAGCCCAACGTGGGTCGATTTCTCAAGGAATTTGACTTATGTTGATGCTGGTCCAAAACAAATGTATTTGGGACGGTTCGAGTCCAGACCGAGGACCCTTAATCCTGTTCGAGCGCCAGAATGATCGGGCAGCCCTTCGCCGGTTGTTTTCTTTCGCACTGCTGAACCAGACCAGCTAACGCTTTCCGCATCGCCGCGAGGCCCGTCAGTTTCTGGTCAATCAGCCGCATCTTGTGGGCGGCCAGGGCACGGGTCTCCGCACAGGCGCGGGCTTCTTCCAGCCGTAGCAGTTCGGCGATTTCCTCCAACGTGAACCCAAGAGCCTGCGCCCGCTTAATGAAGCGGATGCGTTTCACGATGTCTGCCGGATACCTCCGATAGCCCATGTGCGGCTTGTCCGGCTCGGCTATCAGCCTCCGTCTCTGGTAATACCGGATCGTCTCGACATTCACTCCGGCCAGCTTCGCCACCCGGCCTATCGTTAATTCTAAAGCCATGAAGATTCCCCTTGATTCCGTACCGTAGTACGGAGTTTAGACTTGAATCAATGGGCAAGCTAGGGAAATAGGTGGGGCATGGATAGGTTGTCTAGGTCGGAGAAAGAGAACCCTTGGTCTAAACCGCAAAACGGTGGCGGCGCCTTGGGTATCGGCGGCCTCGCGGCAATCCTCGCCTCGATCTGCTGTCTTGGTCCGCTCGTATTGGTGATGATTGGCATCAGTGGCGCATGGATCGGCAATCTGACGGTGCTGGAACCGTATCGTCCGATCTTTATCGGCGCAGCCCTCGTGGCACTCTTCTTCGCTTACCGGCGCATCTTCCGGCCCGCGCAAGCCTGCAAGCCGGGGGAAGTCTGTGCCGTACCGTCGGTCAAGACGGCGTACAAGATCATCTTTGGGATCGTGACCGCACTCGTGGGGATCGCGATCGCGTTCCCTTACATTCTGCCGCTGTTGTATTGAAAGGACCACGTTATGAACAAACTTATTACCGTCATCGCCCTATCAGTCGCCTTGAGCGCGCCCGCCTGGGCCGCCACGAAAACGGTCACCCTGTCGGTGCCCGGTATGACCTGCGCGAGTTGCCCCATCACGCTGAAGAAAGCGCTGAACAAGGTCGAAGGCGTCGAGAACATCGAGGTCAACTTGGAGAAGAAGGAAGCTCTGGTCACTTATGATGACGCCAAGACCACGGTCGAGGCGCTGGTGGAGGCCACCACGAACGCGGGCTATCCTTCCGCCGTACAGCCAAAACAGGCGCAATGAACACAAAAACAACGAGTCACGGAGCGCCACCATGGTTGGGACGAACACTCATGGCAGTCGGACTGAGCGGCGCCGCATTTGCCGCACTCTGCTGTGTGGCGCCGTTTATGGTGGCCGGTCTGGTCACCGCACTTGGCCTTGGGTTCCTGCTTAACGATGCCCTATTGTTAGGCCTTCTTGTGGTGTTCACCGGAGTGGCCGCACTGGGCTCCTACATGGTGCGCCGCCGGACGTGTGCGTAACCGTGAAGGAAATTCTCAGACAGCATACCTAGGAGGGGACATGATGGCAGAGGAATTTGATTTGGTGATTCTCGGATCCGGCTCGACGGCGTTTGCTGCCGCGCTGCGTGCAGCAGAAACCGGAAAAACGGCAGCCATGACCGAGATGCGCACGCTCGGGGGCACGTGTGCCAATCGTGGCTGCTTGCCCTCAAAGAACCTCATCGAAGCCGCAAAAATCCTCTACGATGCGAAGCATCCGCGTTACCCGGGGCTCTCTCCTACCGCGATGAGCTTCGACTTCCGCGCGCTTATTGCGCAAAAGGATGCCGTGATTGAAGACTACCGGGGAAAGAAATATGAAAGTATTACCTCCGGGTCCAAAAGCATCCGCGTTTTTGAAGGAGCCGCCCGCTTCAGCGGCCCCAACGAGGTGACCGTGAACGGGCAGGTGCTCTCAGCGCCTCGGTTCCTTGTCGCGACGGGAGGCGCGCCCACCGTGCCAGACATTCCAGGGCTTCGTGACACGCCGTATCTCACCAGCGACTTGCTCACCAGTCACGAAGACATCGAGCTCACAGAGCTTCCGGCGTCGCTCATCATCATCGGTGGCGGCTACATCGCGCTTGAGCTGGGCCAGATGTTTGCGCGCTTCGGCACCAGCGTCACGATTCTGGCACGCGGAGCGCGCATTCTTACGGCCTACGAGCCGGAGATTGCGCAATCAGTGGCAGACGTCTTTCGTGAGGAGGGAATCGCCATCCATACGAAAACTACGGTGAGCCGGGTGCATGGCGATGAACGCCACGTAGTCGTCACGCTACAGATGGACGGGCGGCAGAAGGAACTGAAGGCCGCAAAGCTGCTTGTGGCCACGGGGCGCACACCGAATACGGAACACCTGGGGCTTGAACTTCCAGGCGTCGATATGGATGCACGGGGTTTCGTGAAGGTCAACGACGAGCTGCGCACGTCTGCCGAGCACGTGTATGCCGCCGGAGACGTGATTGGTTCCTACACGGGAAGCCAGCCGGCGACTCCTGTGGGTGCGCAGGACGGCGGGATCGCTGCCGAGAATGCGCTCAACGGCAACGGGGGCCGTACGGTCACCCACGCTGTGATTCCGCGAGCGATTTTTACCGACCCGCAGGTGGGCGTTGTCGGACTTTCGGACGCGGAAGCAACTGCGCGCGGGTACGAATGCGAATGTCGCATTATTCCGATGTCCCTCGTTCCCAGAGCTGGAGCGGTTCGGGAGACCAGAGGGGTCCTGAAGATGGTGGCAGACCGGAACACGAAGAAGGTGCTCGGGGTGTCCATGCATGGCATGAGCGCTGCGGAGGTGATTCATGAAGCGGCAATGGGGCTTCATTTTGGTGCGAGTATCGACGACTTCGCACGCCTGCTGCACGTTTATCCAACCATGTCCGAGGCGCTCAAAATCGCCGCGCTGTCGTACACAAAAGACGTGTCGAAAATGAGCTGCTGTGCAGACTAGAGGCACGCCGATAGTGAGACACTAAAGTACAGTCGAGCATGAGAAGCCCAGATCGCCAGTTTTTAACTGGGTATCGAAACCCTGCAAGCCCAAGGCCCAGATTTGTCTCGACCGGGGCGCCGATTGTTTTCGTGATGTGCTCAAACCCACTTCATTCCAGCCCACTCAGGCCTATTCCACACAAGCGTAGCGCGAAGCGAGCACAATCTCTAATGAACAGCTGCTTTCTGGCGTAGTGATTGCCGTAGCGACTGTCGCAAAGTGGCCGTTTTACGACCTATTTTTAAACTTGTTCGAGTCATGCTTGGCTCACCACTTTGTACTA
>WBZN01000860.1_pt1 | contig 19948 bp, 14 predicted proteins | sample 5204281 | NCBI WGS metagenome assembly WBZN01 (sample SAMN12344347, study PRJNA552823) | activated sludge metagenome | biome: Activated sludge suspended growth; feature: Nitrification reactor; material: Wastewater; isolation source: activated sludge from nitrification reactor of wastewater... | reverse complement strand
AATAGGGCGAAAGGGGTCCGATATTCCACCCCTGGCCTTCTAAGCGCACGGGAACGTTATTGGATTTACGTGGATATGCGTGTGTTTCAAAATGCCGCTTCAGCGTTTCGCGAGGTTGCGTGAAAGGATGCGGCCCCGACGCTCGCGTCAGCTGCGGCGTTCGTGGAAGAAATCGTAGATCTTCTGTGCCATCTCGGAGGAAATTCCCTCCACCGCCTTCAAATCCTCGACACCCGCGCGCGACACAGCCTTGGCCGAGCCGAAGTGCTTCAGGAGCGCCCGTTTGCGCGTCGGGCCAATCCCGTCGATCTCGTCGAGCGGGTTGGCGCTCAAGGCCTTAGAGCGCCTGGCGCGGTGTGTGCCGATCGCGAAGCGGTGGGCCTCGTCGCGCAGCCGTTGAACGAAGTAGAGCACGGGATCGCGCGGCTCCAGCATGAAGGGCTTGTCGCGAGCGGTCACATGAAAGTGCTCCCGGCCCGCGTCGCGGTCAGGTCCCTTGGCGACGCCGATCAGTGCGATGCCGGAGATGCCGAGTTCACCCATCACCTCGCTTGCGATCGAAAGCTGGCCCTGGCCACCATCGACGAACACCACGTCGGGGCGATCCGGGAATGTCTCCGGTCCGAGCGCGTCGACGTCTTCAGTCTCGTCCAAACCATCGGCTAGTTCATTGTCCACCGTCTCCGGTGGCAGATCGTCGGCGACGCGTGCATCGGGCGCGAGCGGGATCATTCCGAGAGCCAGCTTCTTCATTTCGCGCGATGTGCGCGCGGGTGGTTCGATACGCGATGGCGCCACGCACGCGTCTTGCGCGGCGGCGGCCGCGAGATCGTCACCGTGCGTGTTTTCTGAAGCTTCACGAGGGGTGCGCGGCGGCTCCACAAGACGCTTGAAGCGCCGGGTCAGCACCTCACGCATCATGGCGTAGTCATCGCCTGGCGCGGTCGCATCCCACTTGATGTTGAACTTGCGATACTGGGCTTTCACGAAGCCTTCAGGGCCTGCAACGATCATCGCTCCAACGGCGTTGGTGCCTGAAATATGGCTGTTGTCGAAGACCTCGATGCGGCGGGGCGTTGCAGGAAGACCGAAGCGCTCGGCCAGTCCTTCCAGCAGGCGCGCCTGTGAGGAGGTTTCGGCGAGCTTGCGTCCCAACGCTTCGCGTGCGTTGGCAAGCGCGTGCTCCACGAGTCCTGACTTGGTGCCGCGGGAGGGGACGCGGATTTCCACCTTGCGTTCCGCTTTCGAGGATAGGGCTTCCGCCAGCAGCGCACGGTTCGCAATCTCGTGCGACAACAAAATGAGGCGCGGCACGGGCTTATCGTCATAGAATTGCGCGATGAAAGCGTCGAGCACATCTTCCACGCTCAGCGAGCGGTCGGCCTTCGGATAGTAGGCGCGATTGCCCCAGTTCTGGCCGGTGCGGAAGAAGAACACCTGGATACAGGTCTGCCCGCCTTCCTGATGCGCGGCGAAGACATCCGCCTCCTCGATGCCTTCGGGATTGATCGTCTGGTCGGCGGTGACATGCGCCAGTGCCCATAGCCTGTTGCGGTACTTCGCGGCGGTCTCGAACTCCAGCTTGTCGGCAGCCTGCGTCATCAACCGCTGGTACATCTCGCGTACACTCTGGCTTTCGCCGCGCAGAAAACGAACGGCTTCGTCCGTCAGCTTGCGGTAGTCGTCGAGCGCGATCTCGCTCGTGCAGGGTGCGGCACAGCGCTTGATCTGGAACAGCAGACAGGGCCGCGTGCGGTTTTCATAAAAGCTGTCGGAGCAGGTGCGCAGCAGAAAGGCGCGCTGCAGCATGTTGATGGCGCGATTGACGGCGCCCGCGGACGCGAACGGGCCGAAGTAGTCGCCTTTGCGCGTGCGCGCGCCGCGATGCTTGGTCAACTGCGGAGCAGGATGATCGCGGCTGATGAGGATATAGGGAAACGACTTGTCGTCGCGCATCAGGACGTTGAAGCGCGGCTTGAAGCGCTTGATGAGGTTCGCCTCGAGCAAAAGCGCCTCGGCCTCGGTGCGCACCGTCACGAACTCCATGGCGTGCGTGGCCATGATCATCCGCGCAATGCGGTTGGTGTGTCCCTGCAGACGTGCATAGTTGGCAACGCGTGCTTTAAGCGACCGTGCCTTGCCGACATAGATAACCTCGCCTTGCGCACCGAGCATGCGATAGACACCGGGTGCGGCAGGCAGCGTCTTGAGATAGCGCGCAATAACCTGTGTTCCACCCTCCGCGGAGGGCGGCGCGGGCTCAGCACCGTTGGGCAATTCAGGATCTTGAGTGGTCATGGCGTCCAACTATTGGGCTTTGCCGGGAGGCGTCAAGCGAGCCGGGATCGAGCAAAGCGCCACATTATGGCCATGGGCAGGGTGCGAGGTCGCGCCAATGCATTCAAACATGTTTTCCGGCCCCCTTTTGCGGAGCTTTGTCATGCGTTTTGCTGCAGCCGTCCTGGCTCTCGCGCTGAGTGTTGCCTTCGCTGCTCCACAGCTGCAGGCCAAGGCAAAAGCGCCAAAGCCGTTCAAGGGGTCCGAAGAGCTGCTGACGTGGATTAACGGCTACCGCGTGAAGCCGGATCCCGACCGCTTGCCCGAAGCGGTCAAGGCCATGATCAAGTCGAGCGTAACCAAGGATATGGATCAGGCCGGCGTCTACATCGGCTTTACCGCAGGCGTTCTCGGCTCCAATCCCGACAAGGCCGAAGCTCTCATCACCCAGATGTTTCCGCTCGATCCTCAAGATCAGGTTCTGCTTATCAAAGCGATCGCCTATTCGGGGCTGACGGACTGGAAAGAATTGATGATTACGTTCGTCGAGCGCATGCCGGCGCGCAAGGTTCTCATCGACAAGTATCTGTTTGCCGGAAAACCTACTCTGGAGAATTTGCCTTTTGAGGAGAACTCGGCCGCTATCGACATCAACTGGGGGTACTATTTTGCAACCGGTGCGGAAGCGCCCGTGCGTCGCATCGTGTCCGTGCTGGCCTGGTCTCTCGACCGCGACAACGTCGAGAAGCTCACCATCGGCGCCATGGCGAAATGGACGCTCGCCCAGAACGCCGCGCGTGATCCCGATCTTCTGGCGCTGCTGAAGGGCATTTCCGCCCAGCAGGAAGAAACAAAAACACGCGCACCGCTTGGTGACGTCATCGAAGCAGCCGAAACGCTGGAGCTTGCCAAGATCCGCAAGGAGGCCATGGCGTCCATCGATGAGCTCAAAGCCAAAGGGCCAGAGAGCACGCGCAACTTCAATTGGTGGGGCCAAGCGGGACAGACGGTGTTCGCTCTCGGTTGCGTGGCTGCGGGCGCTTTGGGCCAAGTGGAGGTCGGTATTCCCTGCGTCGTCGGCGGCGCGCTCTCCAACGCGGCGCTCAAATATCTTGGACCCTCCGGCGGCCAGTGAATTGGGCCCGCATGAAGCCCCGCGCACGCGCAATTCCCCAGCCGGTACGTTGAGCTAATTGCCGCCGGCCGCGAAGTTGTTACAACTTTCTTGAACCATCAAAGAGCGTATCCGTTGGCGCACTGGGTGGCGAGAGCGATTCAATCGCCAAAGCGCGTTGTCACTCAAAAATGAAGGGAAACGCCATGTCGTTGTGGATCAGGACAGAGAAGTATCATCTGGGACTGCAGGAACGCGATGAATCCGCTGAAGCGGAAGCCTCGTTACCCGTGCCCTCGCAGGTGCTGTCGAACGGCGAATTCAATCCCTCGCCCGAGAACGACATCCAGCGCAAGGTGAAAAGCCACATCCTGTCCGAGGCAACGGAGCTTGCGAAAAAGAACAACGTCTCCCGTCGCGCGTTCTTGCGCTCGGCCGCTGGCTTTGCGCTTTCCTTCTCGGTGATGAACGAACACTACGGCAACGTGTTTGGTGCTTCGAGAGCGGAAGCGGCCGATGTCGCCATGGCGGAAGAACGCGCCGCCGCGCTCCGTGACCAGTTCATCATCGATGATCAGCTCCACTTCGTCTACGAGGGCTTCTCGTTCGAGGGGCTGAAGGCGCTGCGCAAGTACGGCATGGAAAAGTGGGTGCCGGAGAAGTTCCGCGACAAGCAGACGGAGTTCGAGCAGCTTCAGTTTGCGAACTTCCTGAAGGAGGTCTACTTCGACAGCGATACCAAGCTCGGCATCCTGTCGGGCGCCCCTGCCGACGATGCCGCCAACTGGTTCCTGACCAACAAGGAAATGCACCGCGCGCAAACGCTCATGGACGATCTGTGCGGCTCGCGGCGCATGTGGAGCCAAGCCATCGTCCGTCCGGGCACGCCCGGTTGGCTTGATGAGATGGATCGATGCGTGGCCGAACAAAAGCCCATCAGCTGGAAGGGCTATACGGTGGGCGATCCGCTCTCCAACAGTGATTTTCCCTATCGGCTTGACGACGAGAAGCTGATGTACCCGGCTTACGAGAAGATGGTGAAGTCGGGCATCAAGACCTTCTGCATCCATAAGGGCCTGCTGCCAAACGATTACGCCGACAACTTCCATGCCTGGAAGCACGCCATGGTGGATGACGTCGGCAAGGCGGCCAAGGACTGGCCCGGCATCAACTTCATCATCTTCCATTCCGGCCTCAAGCCGCTCAACGACTATCCTCAGGACCACCTCGACAAGTTCAAGAAGACCGGGCGCATCGACTGGGTATCGGATCTGGCCGAAATCCCGGCCAAGTACGGCGTGACGAATGTCTATGCAGAGCTCGGGAGCTGTTTTGCCAACTGCGTCATTTCCCATCCCCAGCATGCGGCGGGCTTGCTTGGAACGCTCATCAAGGGCATGGGCGAAGATCATTTGATCTGGGGCACGGACTCGGTCTGGTACGGCTCACCGCAATGGCAGATTGAAGCCTTCCGCCGGATGGAGATTCCCGAGGAGATGCGCGAGACTTTTGCGTTCAAGGCATTGGGCGGCGACGACAGCGATGTGAAGCGCAAGATCTTCGGTCTCAACATCTGCAAGATCCACGGGTTTGATCCCAACGATCTGTCCAAGCAAGGCGTCAACCTGAAGGACGATAAGCTGCAGAAGGCCAAGGAGGCGTATCTCAAAGAAGGCGCCGACCGTACCAATGCGTTCTACGGCTTCGTCGATGACAAGGACATTTCCTTCAAGCGCACGTAAGACTGCGCGAGGAAGCGCTTAAGCCAGAAGGGTGGCAACCAAGTTGCCACCCTTTCTGCGGTGTGCTGAATACGATTTGGGATGCGCGGCTTCAGCCGGACGGACAAATGTTGCGCGCTTCGGAGAGCGCATCATCCTTGGTCTTGAATGTGCCGATGACCTTGGCGCCGGGCGCCCGCGCCTTCGCGTAATTGGCGAGCATGGAGTCCTCAAAGCCGTCCAGCACCGTGAGCGCAGTGAGCTGCATGGCACCAGCCGTGTCTGCCTGCACGAGCAGCGTCTTTCGGCCGCCATAGCTGGCGCTCACAATTCGGCAGTCGCGCGTTGGGGCAGGCCGCTGGGCGGCGGCGATGGTTGCCCTGCTGATCGGCTCTTCTGTGGGAACGGAGGCCTCCTGCACCATGCCGCTGGAGCCGTCGATGCCGGGCGAGACACTTGCGGTGATAGCGGGCAGCGGTGTGCCGCGCGTGTTTTCATCGATGGGGACATCCGCGGGGCCGCCCAGACGCGATGGACCCGGATCAGCCGGTGCGACGCGGAAGTGGGGAAGCTCCACGCTGTCGGAGGACGCGGACGAGGCGTACTGCGGATTGTGTTCGTCTTCAATGGATGAACCTCCAGGACGTGCCTGTTCGGGCACCGCGCCGGCAGGGCGTGTGGTCAAGGGTGCTCCATCAGTTGCCGTGCCGGCTGGGGCGTCGGCCGGTCCGCTTGGTGCAACATCCCCATGTCCCGCCGGCATGTAGCCATCTTCCCGGGTCCAGAGCGTACGCACGGGGGAACGTCCGCTGGGATCAGGGGAGGGAGGTGCTTGATTGACGGTCGTATGCGGGGAGCTGGTTTTCGGTGCGGGTCTGTTCGTCTGCCGTTCGCCGGTTTCAGTCGAGACGTCCGGCGCGTCTTGATTTTCTGCGATCGAACCGCCAGCCCACGGCAAGACCTCTTCGCTTGAGAGGTGCTGCGGTCTGGGGCCGCCGAGGCCCGTAGGGCGCTCGAAACGGTGAGCAGGTTTCGGTGAAGGTGGTGCGCCGATGTCTGCGGTCGCCGGCCCTTTGCAATAGCCATCGTTGAACAGCTTGGCGACCACATCGATTGAGCGCGCATAGGCACGGTCCGCCGCCCAGCGGCGCGCCAGATCCCCGAAGGTGACCGGACGGCCCAGACGCTGCGACTTGGCGATGATGTCATCCTGGTTCTCGTCGGTACGCTTGGCGACCGGATCGCGCACGCGCTCGCCCGAGTAGGCAACAAGATGCTGGATCTGGGCATGGACACCGGTCTTGATGTCCGCAAAACGCTCGCCCGGAACGCCGCCGCCCGTGGCGCCTATGCCAGCAAAGTTGTTCTGGCGTTCGTGGACGTCGCCGCGCCGTCCGTTGCCGCGGCGGTATTTCAGATAATTGGTCTCCAGAACCATCTGGTAGAAGGCGTAATCCCAACGGACCTTCCACGCTTCGCCATAGTATTTGTACCAGCGGGCGATATCGCCATAGCGGGGTTCGAGGCCTTCATTGCGGTCACGCAGAAAGGCCATCAGCCGTTCCGGCGAAACGCAGGAGGGCACACGGTTGTTCTCGCTCGTGCGGATCGGAGGCGCCGCATGGACGGCAGTCGTCAACAGAAGATGGCAGACGAAGGCTGCCGCGGCATTCTGCGCCCGTCGTTTCGCGCGCACTTTTGCATTCATGGCAAAGTTACCCTCAAGGGCCGATGGCTTCGATCAGCCCTCGGGGCAAAGTTCAAACGCCTTGTCGAGCGCTTGCGTTTGACTGGGATATTCCCCGACCGTCTGCCCGCCTTGTGCATAAGCGGCGATATAGGCCTCCGCTTCGCGCTTGGCGGTCTGCTCGTTCACGTCGAGCACGGTGTAATTCACCATATCGCCCGTGCTTGCCTTGATGATCATCGCATGCGCGCCGCCATAGCTTGCCGTCCACACGCGGCACTTGGCCGGAGCAACGGCATTCCTCGTACCTGCGCCAAGCGCCGCGGTCAGCACTTTTTCCGTCGTGGCCGCTTTGGCTGGCTGCTCGCTGGCGGCTTCTTCCATGGCGGCCTGCGTGGCAGCCGTCTCGGCCGGCGTTTCCGCGGTTTCGTCTTGTTGAGCGTTCAGGATCTTGAATGCGGGTTTGTCGCTGGCTTCCGCCGTCACCGGTTCAGCCGTCTGTGCGGCCTCCTGCGGCGTGATCGAGCTGGCGCCGAGGCTGGAGCGTGCGAACGACCCTGAGGCTCGGGCCTCGGCAACGGCGCGGCGTGCAAGGTCCGCACCTGCCTTCCCGGTGCGCGGTGCTTGATCTTTCGTGCCCGTAGCGGCATCAGCAACCGATTTGGCCGTGGCATCCGGATGGACGAGCGCCATCATCTCGGGTTTGGGATCGGCCCCGTGGCACAGACCGGAATAGAATGCATCTGCGACGCTCTCGATGTCGCGGGAATAATTGCGTGAGCCCGGGGCCCACTTCTTGGCGAGCATCGAATAGGTCATGGGACCCTTCACGCTCTTGAGCCAGGAATCCAGCACGCCCCACTCGCGAACCTTGCGCGTGCGCTCGGCGACCGGGCTATCGACAGGATCGCCCGCGTACAACAGAAGATGTTCAAGGTGGGCTTTGACGCCCGTCGCAACATCGGGAAAACTCTCTCCGGGAGCCTTGCGGCCCGTCGCGCCGAGGCCTGCGAAATTGTTCTGGTCAACCGAGACGTCGCCGGTGAATTTCAAGTTGCCCGTTTCCAGAAGCATCTGGAAGAAGGCGATGTCCCAGCGGATATGCAACTCTTCGCCGATGCGCATGTAATCGGCGGCGATGGCGGAGAACTTTTCAGGCAGTGCGTTGTTGCGCTGCTCCAGAAAAGCAGTCAGACGGCCGGGCGTCGCGCACGCGGGCACCGGATTGCTGTCCGACAGTTTGACCTGAGGAAGGCTGGCGGCATAAGCCGACACAGAACAGGCGAGCGCCAAAAAGGCGGTCGCCAAACGGAGCGCAAAACGCGCCCCATAGCGGCACATCATGGTTTCACCCATAATTACGCGACACCCTCAACAGGCGCCATACAGAACCACTTAAGGTTCATAGGCGCTTAACGTTAAAAAAGTGTTGATTGAGCCCCCGTGGCTCGCACGAACAAGGTCGCTGAGCATTGCGGCGGCATTGAGAAAGTTACGGGGCGGGTGTGAGGCAATCGCATAATCGGCAGCCGGATTTTCGTTGAGCGCCAAGGACAGATTGGATCTGCAAGGTGGGCGCCCGTTCGCGCTTTTTGCCTCTTGCGAGACCTCACGCGAGGTGCTGGCCGGCATCGAGCGCGATCATCTGACCGGTCATGGAGGGCGAGGACAGGATGAAGCGCACCGCTGCCGCGATCTCTTGGGGCGAGGGGCCGCGATTCAATAACGTGGCGGACTGTTCCACCGCGAACTGCTCAGGTGTCTGATGTATGCTTTGCAGTACCGGCCCTGGTCCGATCGCATTGACGCGAATGCGCGGGCTCAGCGCCTGGGCGAGGGTACGCGTCGCCGTCCAAAGGCCAGCTTTGGAGATCGTGTAGGAGAAGAAGTCGGGCGTCAGCTTCCAAACCCGCTGATCGATGATGTTGATGATGTTGCCCTCCGACTCCGCGGGAAGCGCGCGCAGCATCGCCTGAGCGAGAAAGACGGGAGCTTTAAGGTTGATGTCCTGGTGAATGTCCCAGGTGACCTCATCGAGCGTCTCGATGGTGTCGAGCATGAACTCGGAGGCGTTGTTGACCAGGCAGACGGGTGGCGCGCCAAGTGCGGCTGCGCAGTTCTCCACCAGCTTGCCAACGGCTGAGGCATCGGCAAGGTCCGCCGCCAGCGCCGCGGCTTTCGCACCCGGCCCCAAAGACTGGATTTGGGCGACGAGATCGTGGGCTTCTTCGGCCGATTTGCGGTAATGGATGGCCACCGACCAGCCGTGCCGGGCAAGGTCCAAGGCGATGGCCCGGCCGATGCGCCGCGCGGCGCCCGTGATGAGCGCGACATTCGGGGAGGAAGGTGTGGACGACATGCGGCCGGTCCGTGCTGAGGGGTGGCAACTCAGAAACTGTACGAGGGCGGAAGTCAACCAGGATCAACGCCGGGATTACAACAGAAGGATCACGCCGCGACATGGAACGTCTCGCTGCGGGCTTTCCATTCGCGCCGCGGCCGCAGAGCGCAAATTTTCCCCATCGGTGGTGCTGGTATGTCTTGCGGCAGGAGCCATGCGCGCCGGATATTGGGCGTCACGCGAATCGCTCAAAGGATCCGAGCAGCCGTGTTGGCTCCCATTGTACTCATCTTCGGCATGATCGGCCTGACGGTGGCCGCCATCGTTTACGTGGTCTTGCCAGGGCTGGAGCGTCCGCGCACGGTCGTTCTTGCAGCCGAACCCGATACGCCCAAGCCCTTCGGTCCATCGATGGCCTGGATCGCCGTGCGCACACAGGACACCGCGCGGGTAGCAAATCTGCTGGGGCTCGCCCCGCTGCTGGAGGCCAACTGGGACGCGGGCATCGGGACTGTCTACGATCCGGTATTGTCTGACGGGCACGTATTCATATCCCCGCCTGTGAAGGGATGGACCTTCGTCGCAGGGGTTCCATTGCCTTTGCCGGCCGGGCGCGCGTTCATCGACAAATTGACGCCGCTGCTTGCGCACCTGTCCAGTCAGTTCCGCGACGTTCAATACTTCGCCGCGTTCCCGGAAGTCGATTTCTACGCCTGGGCGCGACTGGAACGGGGGCGTATCGTGCGGGCTTTCGCCATCGGCGAGGAGGGCGTGATCTGGGACCGCGGCCGCCTGTCGCCGCAGGAGCGTGCACTGGGGTTGAAGCTGTACGAAGTGCGCGGCATCCGCGCCCGTAAAGGAGATGCGGGCGAGGGGATCATTCTGCATCCCACGCAAGAGCAGGTGTTGCACCTGGCGTGCGGGTGGAGCCTCGATCCTTCCATGCTCGACAAGATCGAAGGTCCTGCCGGCATCGGAGCTGTGGCGCGCGCTCCTTCAGCGTGGCGCAGCGAGCGCATTCGCAATGCGGCCTAGTTCAAGCCCCTAAGCGAACGTTTCCGACCTCATCCCGGCCGAGCGGTAGCGAACGCCGGGACCTAGAGGGCTTTGGGTTGGTTATTGCCGCGAGATGTTTTGCGCTTCGCACTGATGCGCTGGGTCCCGGGTCTGCGCTCCGCCCGGATTGCATCCGGCTTCGCTTGCCCGGGATGACATGCGTGTTGCCATCCCCGGCCGCGCGTTTTTCTTTCCTTGTCATCCCGGCCGAGCGGTAGCGAACGCCGGGACCTAGAGGGCTTTGGGTTGGTTATTGCCGTGAGATGATTTGCGCTTCGCACTGATGCGCTGGGTCCCGGGTCTGCGCTCCGCCCGGACTTCATCCGTGCTGGCTTGCCCGGGATGACACGGTGATGCGCTTAGTCCATATCGAGCTTGAGGTCAGCGGGCTGCAGCGTGCCGAAGTCCATGACCGGCTCGGCGGCGGCTTCCGTCTCGACCGCAGGCGGTGATTCGACCCGCGTCGTGTCAACAGCCGTTCCGCCTGTCCAGGCGACGGGATCCTGCAGGCGCGGGCGCAGGGCAAGGCGATCCGCGCGGCGGTTGAACCCTGAGTCGCGCAAACCCGTCACGGCTTCTTCGGCGCATGCGGCCGGGGCGGTCGTGCCCGCAGCCCGATTGAGCGCGAGTGTCATGCACACAGTTTCGGCGGACGGCGCAGGGCCAGTCGCGGCGGTGCCTGACAGACTGGCCGCGAGCTTCGGTGCCTCTACAGGGGCCGTCGATGCGACGTCGGTGGCGGCGGGTTCCTTGACGGCGACCTTGGGCGTTTTCTGAGACGGTGCTCTGGCGGCAACCGGACCGCCGCGCGTGATGGCCCGCGTATCGCTTGCATTGAGCACGACATCGGACATGAACGTCCAGAAGCCGACGACATGCCATGCCAGCATTCCGGCCATGAACCCCAGTCCACCCCACACGAGAGGTGTCCAGTCGCGCCGCGTGCGTGCAAAAGCTGGATCATTGGGCTCACCCGCAACGGCAGACCGCGCGGGGCGCGCCTTCAGATCGGCGGTTGGCGCGGCGTCCGGCGCCCGCGGTGCGACGTTGAGCAGTGGCGGCGTCGCCGTCACGGCAACCTCAGGCACCGGATCATCAGGCGTTTTTGGCGGCGCGACCTGAAGCGGCTCGGTAGCCGGCGCAGCGTGAGTAGCGCGGCCTGGAAGCGGTGGTGGATGCTGATCATATGTGTGCGCCGCATCCTGCGGGCCGCGCAAGGCCGCAGCTGACAGCGCGGGAGGCGCTACGACACTGTGCTTGGGCGCGAAAGGTACAGTCTCTCGCCCGGCACGCAGAACGTCGCGTCCGTCGGCGGCCAAGTTGCTGGTGTGCTCGTCCAGAGCGATCGAGAACGCTTCAGCATCGGCGTCAACGGACAGATCGTAAACGGCGCGAGCGTCGCCGCCAGTTTGCGCTATCAGGTACGGCTGCGTCGCGTTGGAACGCCGCTGTGGGAATGGCCAGATCTGATCGAGATCGACGTCGCGCATGCCTCAGCCTGAGAATCGTTCGCTCGAGTGTGCGCACAATGGACCCCGCCAGCAAGCACGCCAGCACATCTTGCGCGCGGCAGGCCATGTTTTCCACAAGGCCCGGGTTTGCTCACAAGCGGCGTTCGTAGGTATCCATGCGCGGAGCGGGGAGCGGATTGGCGCGTGGCGAATCGAATCGCGAGGCAGGTGCTCCGTTATCATCGCGCGCCGTCGAGCGGACGGGGGGCACGAACATGCGTGCTGCCGAGCACATCCGCCGTTGATCCTCGTTCGACCCGCAAGCCTGCAACTGCCCCGCTTTGGAAAAGCAGATGCGCACCTCCTTGAGGCGGTTGCCTTGTCCGCCACAGACGATGGCAAAGTTCTCAGGCTTCAAGCTGGGATTGGCCCGCATGAGTTCGCTTGCAAGATCGCGCGGCGAAACGGTCTGCTGTTCGAAGGGATTGAGGTAATCCTGCGGGATCCGGATGGAACGGAACAACCGCCGCGCCAGATTGAAGTAAGCATCCGGAGAAAGACCGGAGCAGGTGCCGTGCTTGCGGTACTCGTGAATGACAAGGCGGGGGCTCGGCATGATGTCGAGCATGCTGTCGATCAGCGGTTGGGGTACGAACGGTCGCCGGGGTGTGCGGCAGTCTTGCGGCCAGCCGCGATCGTATTGCGGCCACAGACCATGCAACACGAAATTGAAGCGGCGGCCATCGCGACGATTGCATTGCAGATCATCATCGCTTTCGGCGCAATAGGTCGGGCTCCACGACAGCACGAGCGCATAATAGTCGAACTGACCGGCGACGTTGCGCTGGCCATCGTCACCGCGGCCAAAGCGGCTTTCGCGCTGCTGGCCGTAGCGGTCTTGATACTGCGCATTTGCTATGGTCGCGGTTGCGGCGAACATAAGAACTGCGGCCAGAATGCGCTGAAGGACCATGAAGAGCATGCGCGTCGTATCTTTCCTATTCAAACGGAGCGCCTGTTAGATAGGGCCGGCACGATAAGGGTCAATTGCGGCCACTTCTGCCATTGGCAAAGGCCGCGAGAATTCTCGCCCACGAGCGGGCGCCCTTCTTGAAGCTTGTGAGATTGTATTTCTCGTTGGGGGAGTGAATGCGATCGTCGTCCAGGCCAAAGCCGATCAGCAGGCTGTCCATGCCCAGGCTGTCACGGAACGCGGAGACGATGGGGATGGAAGCTCCGCAGCCCATCAGCACCGCAGGCTTGCCCCATTCGGCCTCCAGCGCGCGCGCCGCCGCCTTCATGGCGGGACCGCCCGTATCGAAACTGATGCCGGCCGAGCCGCGGCCATCGAGCCACTCCGCCCTGCAGTCCGGCGGCAGGACACGTTCGACGTAATCGCGAACGGCGGCCAGGACTTGATCGGGATCCTGGCCGGGCACGAGGCGACAGGTGATCTTCACCGAAGCCCGGGAAGGAATGATCGTCTTCGAGCCGGCGCCCTGGTAGCCGCCGGTCACGCCGTTGAATTCCAGCGTCGGCCGTGACCACAGTTGCTCGATGAGTGTGCGATCCTTCTCCCCTGCCGGTGTCGCCAGGCCGACCGCCCCGAGGAAAGCTTCGCCCGAAAGGCCGATGGCCTTCCATTGCGCGAGCTGTTCTGGCGCTGGCTCCTTCACGCGGTCATAGAATCCGGGCACCGCCACGCGGCCCCGATCGTCGTGCAGAGCTGCCATGACGTGCGCAAGGGCACGGATCGGATTGGTCGCCGGACCGCCGTAGATGCCCGAATGCAAGTCCCGCGAGGGGCCGTGAATGATAAGCTCGCAACCGGCAAGTCCGCGCAGCATGGTGATGATGGCGGGCGTGTCCTTGTCCCACTGGCCGGTGTCGCACACGAAAACGAAGTCCGCCTTCAGCTCCGCGCCGTGGCTTTCCAGGAACGCAGGCAGAGAGGCTGAGCCGCATTCCTCCTCCCCCTCGATGAGCACCGATACGGCGATGGGCAATTCTCCCGCAACGGCCTTCCAGGCGCGGAACGCCTCCATGAAGGTCATGAGCTGGCCCTTGTTGTCCTCCGCGCCGCGCGCAACGACGATCGTGCCGTTGTCAGGATCCTGCGCCAGTTTCGGCTCGAAGGGAGGACTGGTCCAAAGCTCCAGAGGATCGGCGGGCTGTACGTCATAGTGCCCGTAGAACAGCACGTGCGGTATACCCGCTGGCCGCTCGGTGCGGTCGTGCGCCACGACCATCGGATGGCCGGACGTCTCGACCACTTTCGCCTGCGCAAAGCCGATATCGCGCAATTGAGCCGCGCACCACTGCGCCGCCTTCGTGCATTGCGCCTTGTAACCGGGGTCGGCCGAAACACTCTCGATCCTCAGCAACTCGAACAGGCGCGACAAACCCGCCTCGCTGGTCTTGTCGAGGGTATCGAGAACGGCTGGCAGCTTGCTCATGGTTATTTGTATCTTCCGTCTTGAACTTCCGGTTGGCGCTTGGCTACGACGCGCCTCGTTGAGGTGGCACATATACACTTTTGCCCGGCCCGCCATTGTGGCAAGTATCGCCGGCCTGCATAAGGCGCTGCAAGGAGGCCCGCGAGCTCTGATGGCACACTGCTCAAGCGACGGCAAAAAGAAATGGGTCTACAGTTTCGCTGCGGGGAGCGCCGAGGGCGACGCCACCATGTCCGAGCTGTTGGGCGGCAAAGGCGCCAACCTCGCCGAAATGGCGCGCTTGGGCCTCAGTGTGCCGCCGGGCTTCACCATCACCACCCAGGCCTGCGCTGCCTACGTAAAGGCCGGCAAGGAGTTCCCCGATGGCCTGAAGGAGGAGGTGCTTGCGGCGCTGGAGGCGATCTCGTCGGTAACGGGCTCGGTCTTCGGCAGCGAAGAAAAGCCGCTGCTGGTCTCGGTGCGCTCCGGCGCGCGCGCCTCGATGCCCGGCATGATGGACACGATCCTCAACCTGGGGCTGAACGACAAGACGGTGGAGGGACTGGCGAAGCGGTCGGGAGATTCGCGTTTTGCCTATGACAGCTACCGCCGCTTCATTCAAATGTATGGGGATGTAGTGCTCGGCTGCGATCACGGTGCGTTCGAGGATGTTCTGGAGAATTTCAAGAACCTGAACGGCTTCGCTTCCGATCCCGACCTCGATGCCGATGCCTGGTCCGAGATCATCGTTGAGTACAAGGAGGTCGTCGAGCGCGAAACCGGCGCGCCCTTCCCGCAGGACACCGCAACCCAGCTCTGGGGCGCAATAGCCGCCGTGTTCGGATCGTGGAACAACGCGCGCGCGGTCACCTACCGCCGGCTGCATTCGATTCCCGATGATTGGGGAACCGCCGTCAACGTGCAGGCGATGGTGTTCGGCAATCTGGGAAACACGTCCGCGACGGGCGTCGCCTTCACGCGCAACCCATCGACGGGCGAGAACGAGATCTACGGCGAGTTTCTGCCCAATGCGCAAGGCGAGGACGTTGTCGCCGGCATCCGCACGCCCCAGCCGCTGCTTGCCGGCATCTCGCGCTCGGGTGTCTCGCTTGAGACGATGATGCCGGATGCATTCGTGCAGCTGAAGGAGATTTTCGGCTTTTTGGAGCGGCATTACCGCGACATGCAGGACGTGGAGTTCACCATCGAGGATAAGCGGCTGTGGGTGTTGCAGACCCGATCCGGCAAGCGCACCAGCGAGGCGGCGCTGAGGATCGCCGCCGACATGGCCCAAGAAGGCTTGATCTCCACGGACGAGGCAATCTTGCGCGTCGAGCCCGCCGCTTTGGACCAGCTGCTGCATCCCACGCTCGATCCGGACGCACCTCAGGAATATCTGACTTCCGGTCTGCCCGCCTCGCCGGGCGCAGCGTCGGGCGAGATCGTATTTCATGCGGAGATGGCGGAAGCGCTGAAGTCCAAAGGCAAGGACGTAATTCTTGTGCGCGCCGAAACGAGCCCCGAGGACGTCCACGGCATGCACGCCGCCGTTGGCATTCTCACGGCGCGTGGCGGGATGACGAGCCACGCGGCGGTCGTCGCGCGCGGCATGGGCCGCCCGTGCGTGTCGGGCGCCGGCGCTCTGCGCATCGACGCCGATGCGGGGACGATGCGCGTCGGCGCGCGTACGTTTCGAGCAGGCGAGATCATCACGATAGATGGCAGCACGGGGCGCGTGCTTGCGGGCAAAGCCAAGATGCGCCCGCCGCAGCTCTCGGGCGCGTTCGCCAAGCTGATGGGCTGGGCCGACGCGGTGCGCACAGTCAAGGTGCGCACCAACGCCGACACGCCGCGCGATGCGCGCCAGGCGCGTTCGTTCGGCGCAGAGGGCATCGGGCTGTGCCGCACCGAGCATATGTTCTTTGAAGAAGACCGCATCCTCGCGGTTCGCGAAATGATCCTGGCGGCCAATGAGGAGGGACGGCGGCGCGCGCTTGCCAAACTCTTGCCGATGCAGCGCGCCGATTTCGATCATGGCCGGACTGCCCGTAACCATCCGCTTGCTCGACCCGCCTCTGCACGAATTCCTGCCGCATGAGGAGCGCGAGATCGCGCAAGTCGCCGCTGAGCTTGACACCGACATCCCCCGGCTCAAGACGCGCATCAAGGAGCTGGAGGAATTCAACCCCATGCTCGGTTTCCGGGGTTGCCGTCTTGGTGTGCGGTATCCCGAAATCACCGAGATGCAGGCGCGGGCCATTTTTGAGGCAGCCATCGCGGCTGGCCGGAAATGCGGCTCGCCGGTTCATGCCGAGGTCATGATCCCGTTCGTCGGTCTGCGCAGCGAGTTCGATATCCTGCGTGCCGTCATCGAGAAAACGGCGGGGGCCGTGGAGCGCGAGAGCGGTGTGAAGCTCAGCTACGAGATCGGCACCATGATCGAGCTGCCGCGCGCCGCATTGCGTGCCGGGGACATTGCGCAGGGCGAGGACGGCGCGAGCTTCTTTTCATTCGGTACCAACGATCTTACGCAGACGGCGCTGGGCTTGTCGCGCGACGACGCTGCGCCGATCCTGTCGAGCTATCTGGAATTGGGAATTATCTCTCAGGACCCGTTCGTGACGATCGACCAGGAGGGTGTGGGCGAACTCATGCGCATCGGTCTGGAACGGGGACGCGCTGTCAAACCAACTTTAAAAGCGGGCGTGTGCGGCGAGCATGGCGGGGAGCCGAAATCGGTGGAGTTCTTCTGCGGCCTTGGCCTGGATTACGTGTCCTGCTCGCCCTATCGCGTACCGATCGCGCGCCTCGCCGCAGCGCAGGCCGCCATCCGCGCGAAGAGCCAAAAGCGCATCTAGAGTGCTTTCGGAAAAGTGGGAACCGGCTTTCCGACAAGAAGCACGACAAAACAAAGTCTAGAGAACCTCGCCGCCGCGCTGATTGTCGAAATCGTCGAGCGGTCGCGGTTTGGGAGGCAGTCCCCTATTCTTCGGCATCAGCATGAGCCAGACGATGAGCGGCGGGAAAAGGAAGGACCATGCCATCCAGGAGGAGACATCACGGTTCTTCGAGCTGGCGAACACACCGGCCAGGGCAGCGGCCGTAACGGCGCAAAGGCCCCAAAGAACGATCCACTTCATAACGTCTCTCCGCCTCTCGCAGCGCACCGGGATGGCCTGGGCGGGGGACTGAAAGATGTGCCCAGAGCCACGCGCTGTTAGCATAGGCTGTGAAGTGCGCACCAACTATGGCAAATTCAAGCGGTAAGGGTGCGCTTTGTAGATTGCGCTGAGAAATCAAGGCCGAGATCGAGCACGGGTGCGGAGTGGGTCAGGGCGCCGACCGAAATCAGGTCGACACCCGTCTTCGCGATCGCGCCAACAGTATCGAGATTGACGCCGCCCGACGCCTCGGCAAGGCAGCGGCCATCGATTCGTTTGACCGCCTCCTTGAGCTGCGCTGTCGTCATGTTGTCGAGGAGCACGGCGTCGACGCTATACTTGAGTACCGTATCGAGCTGATCAAGCGTATCGATCTCCACCTCGATCTTGACCATGTGGCCCGCCGTCTGACGCGCCGCCGCCACAGCCTGCTCCACGCCCCCCGCAGCCACGATATGATTGTCCTTGATGAGCACGGCATCGAACAGGCCCGTGCGATGATTGTGCCCGCCCCCGCATCGCACGGCATACTTTTCGAAAGCCCGCAGGCCCGGCGTCGTCTTGCGCGTGTCCACGATGCGCACCTTCGTCCCGGCGACGGCGTCCACATATTGGCGCGTGAGCGTAGCGATGCCCGACATGCGACCCATGTAGTTGAGGGCCACGCGCTCAGCCGAGAGAACGGCGCGAGCGTTTCCCGCAATCCTGGCGACCACGTCGCCCGCTTTCACGCGTGCTCCATCGTCGGCCACCACATCAAAGCGGCAGCCGGGATCGAGTTGGCGAAATGCGGCGTGGGCAAGTTGAACGCCACTGACCACACCGGCCTTGCGCGACGCTATCACGCCTTGCGCGCGTGCCTCCTCTGGAATTGTCGCGTTGCTCGTAATGTCGCCGATAAGACCGAGGTCCTCGGCAAGGGCTGCCGCGACGGCGCTCTCAACGAGCAGAGAAGGCAGGGGCGCCAGGCCGATCGTAGGCGCCTTCATGGCGTGCAGTTCGCGTTGGCCGCGGCCGCGGCGGCAAGGTGCCCCGCGCCCGCGCGTTTGGTCAGGTCCGCAAGCGTGATGAAAGTCCGCGTCGCGAGTGCGGGACTGGCTTGCGGATAATCATCGCGGAAGTGGCCGCCACGGCTCTCCTTGCGCTGCAGAGCGGCGGTGGTGATGAGGCGCGCGGTCAGAACCATATTGGCGAGAAGCGGATCCTCCTTGCCTTCGGCGGCAATTTCATCGAGAGCCTGCAAGGCAAGCTTCAGGCTCTTGGTGTTGCGCACCACGCCGACATGCAGGGTCATGATCGCACGCAGTCTGGAAATAAGCTCGGCGCGCTTGGCGGGCTTGAGCGGCGTGGGACCGGAAACACGCTTGGGCACGACGAAGTGCCCCGCGCGTTCGGCGGGGATGAGTGCCTTGATGTCGGCTGCCGCGCGTGCGCCCAGCACGACGGCTTCAAGCAGGGAGTTGGATGCCAAGCGGTTGGCCCCGTGCAGGCCGGTTCCAGCAACCTCACCCACGGCCCAAAGGCCCGCAACGGACGTGCGCCCGCGTGCGTCCGTCGCAATGCCGCCCATGTGGTAGTGTTCGGCCGGTGCTACGGGGATGAGATCATGGACGGGATCCAGTCCGGCCGCGCGGCAGTGCGCGGCGACCGTGGGATACGCCGTATCGAAACGCGTGCCGATCGCGTCACGGCAATCAAGAAACGCGCCGCGCCCCGCCGTGATCTCCGCATGAACGCCGCGCGCCACGACATCGCGTGGCGCAAGCTCTCCACGCGGATCGATGGCGAGCATGAAGCGCTCGCCTTGCCGGTTGACCAGCGTTGCACCTTCCCCGCGCAGCGCCTCGGTTGCCAGCGGCGCGGGGTCGATGCCGACATCGATGGCGGTGGGATGAAACTGAACGAATTCCGGATCGGCAATGACCGCGCCCGCGCGCGCCGCCATGGCAATCGCTTCGCCGCGCGCGTAGGCGGGATTGGTGGTGACAGCATAGAGCGCGCCGATGCCACCCAAGGCGAGGATGACCGCACTGGCCGGAACAAACTGATAGGAGCCGTTGCCAAGGGTTGCGGGACGAATGAGCCGCACACCCTTCACGCGTGCATCCTCGGTGATGAGGTCGTAGGCTTCGTACCCTTCCAGCACGCGGATCGACGGCGTAGCCCGGGCCGCAGCAATAAGCGCGTGCATGATCGCCCACCCGGCGCGGTCGCCCGTGACGCGCACGACGCGCTTTTCCGAATGCGCGGCTTCCTTGGAAAGCACGTAGTGGCCTTCCAGGTCGCGGTCGAAAGGAACGCCATAGGTGAGAAGGTCGCGGATTGCGCCGGGGCCCTGATCGGCGACCAGATGCGCGATCTCCTCGTCGACGATCCCTGCGCCCGCCGCGACGGTGTCGGCTGCGTGCTTGTCCGTGCTGTCGCCCTCGCCCACGGCGGCAGCGATGCCGCCTTGAGCCCATACGCTGGACGCGCCTTCGCCCAGAGGCGCCGCAGCTATGACGGTGACCGGCAAAGGCGCGAGTTTCAGCGCCGTGTAAAGGCCAGCGAGCCCCGCGCCGATGATGACGACATCGCCTGGCCCTGGCGTTGTATTCGCCGGGGTGAAGCCCTTTGCCTTCGAACGTGTCGTTCTGGTGGCCATGGCCGTGCGGCTCCGCTGCTGATACTCAGGCTCGGGCTTGCAATCAGTTCGTCAGGTTCAC
>WBZN01000859.1_pt1 | contig 19985 bp, 22 predicted proteins | sample 5204281 | NCBI WGS metagenome assembly WBZN01 (sample SAMN12344347, study PRJNA552823) | activated sludge metagenome | biome: Activated sludge suspended growth; feature: Nitrification reactor; material: Wastewater; isolation source: activated sludge from nitrification reactor of wastewater... | reverse complement strand
TACTGGCCGACGCCGCTCGCGGCGCAGCACGACCCGGTGGTCGCAAAGCACATGAACGAGCTCTCGAAGATCGTGTTCTCGCACACCCTGACCGACCCCGTGTGGAGCAACACGCGCGTGCTCGCGGGCGCCGTCGTCGCCGAGATGCGGCGACTCAAGAGTGAGCCGGGACCGGGCATGGCGCTCCTCGGCAGCGGCAGCCTCGTCGCGCCGCTCGCGGCGGCCCGTCTGATCGACGAGCTGCAGGTGGTAGTGCACCCCATCGTCCTCGGCAGCGGCCGCACCATGTTCGCGGGCGTTCCGGGACCGTTGCCGCTAAAGCTCAAGCAGACGCGTGCGTTTCGCAACGGCAACGTGCTGCTGAGCTACGAACCGTCCGCCTGAGCCTTGGCGTGCGGCCCCGAGGGGCCTCGACCCTCAGCGCGCCGCGAGCGCGGCCTCTGCCGGTCGCGTGGGCGCAGCGAGCACGGCCAGGACATCCGCGGCGGTGTAGTCCAGACCGCCGGCGTCGAGGAAGGCTCCGAGCGAGTCGAGGGCGTCGCCGGCGGTGAGCAGAGGCTTCTCCGGCTCGCGGCCGGGCAGCGCCTGGGCCAGCCCGACGTTCGCGGCGAGGGCGTTGCACAGGCACTTGCGACCGACGGCGTCGGCTTCGTTGCCGCCCTTGCGCACGTAGTCGGCGACCGGCTCCGCCGGACAGCGATAGCCGATCCTGCCGTCGGCGCGGCGGTAGGCCTGGCGCAGATAGCCCATGTTGCAGGCCCGCCGACGAGCGGCGAAGACCTCCGGATCGGACAGGGTTCCGGCGAGCTGCACCACCTTGAACGGGAAACCGGTGGGTGAGGCCAGAGGATCGGTATGCACGGTCACGCGGCCCGCAGCGACCTGGTCGAGGACCGCATGGCGCAGCTCCGGCGTCAGTCCCGACTCGGCACAGAACGCGAAGGCCGTCCCCACCTGGATGCCGGCGGCGCCGAGGGCGCGAGCTGCTGCCAACTGCCCGGGCCCGCCGCGGCCGCCTGCCAGCCAGAACGGGACGCCCAGCGTTCGCAGCTTCTGCAGGTCGACCTCGTCACGCGCGCCATAGACCGGCTGGCCGGCGTCGTCGAGCTGCAGCGGTCCTCGCGGCGGCGCGTTGTGACCGCCGGCCGAAGGAGCTTCGACGACGAAGCCGTCGATCTTGCCGCCGGCTCGCCGCAGCAGCATCTGCGCGAGCGAGAACGCCGAGACGATGGGAAAGAAGAACGGGCGTACCACGGGATCCAGGCCCGTGGCGATCGTCGCGGGATCGAAGTGCGTCGCGGTCGCCACGCCCGGCGCGTCGCCGACGACGTCGATCGGCAACGATACGGGCTCGTGCCGGGCTAGCCGGTCGAGGACCGCCGGGATCGCGAGCGGAATGCCCGCCCCCATGAGCACGTAGTCGACCCCCGCGAGGAGCGCACCGTACAGCACCGCCAGCGTGGGGATCTGGATCTTCTCGAGCAGGTTGATGCCCACCACGCCGTCCTGCCCGGCGCGCGCGAGATCCACTTCGACGAAGCTGCCGAGCACCATCAACTCGGCGCGCTCCGCGCTCAGCTCGAGGGTGGGCAGAGGGAGCTCGGTGAACCGCTGTCCGGAGGCGGGGCCATCCGCACGGTAGTACCGACCGAGAACACGCGCCACCAGGTTGGCGTTCGGAAACCGGGCCAAGGATCGCCGCAGGTGCCCGTCCGGGTCGCCGAGCTGTAGACGCCGGGCGAGTTGCACGTCGAGCGCCGTGCCGGAAACCACACCAAGCTGGCCGGCCTTCGAGACAGCCCGCGCCAGCCTCCAGCCCGAAACGCCCACGCCCATTCCGCCCTGCACGATCTCCGGGTGTCGCATACCGCGCCCTCTCTCGCCCGCCGGGTCGGCTTGAAGCGCCGGGCCCGGAATCACTATAGGGGCACCGAGGCGGTCTTGCCGTCAGAGCTGCGTCAGGAAGCGTCAGAGTGTTGTCCGGACGACCGGAGAGCCGCCCGCGCGCTTCAGTCGGCGTTCCAGAACACCGCGCGCAGGAGGAGCTGCCCGACGAGCACGGCAGCCAGAGGTCCGTTGAGCGCCAGTCCCAGGGCGAAGACGCGACCGTGTATCTCGCGGCGCAGGAAGCCCGCCAAGATCGCTGCGAGACCTACCGGCGATCCCAGGCCGGCGCCGAACAGCAAGGCGCCAAAATCGCCGGCCGGTCCGCTTGAGGGCGATCGCAGGGCGGCGTACAGCAAGCCGCCAAGGAAGGGGCTCGCGAAGGACATCCACCCCCACGGAATCGGGCGGTCGATCTCGCCGGATCGCCGGCCGCGCTCAGCGCTCGACCGTCGGCTCCGGCGCACGACGTGCGGCGTCGTCACTCAGCTTGTGGACAGCGCCGCACTCCGGGTTGCCGCACACCACGAAGGCGTGCGCACCGCGCTGTTCGCGACGGGCAGGTTGTCCGCAGTGCTTGCAGAGGATCCGCAGGGCCAGGGTCGGCTGATCGTTGCTCTCGTCGATGGCCACGACCTGGATGCTACCCGAAAGCGGTTCGGCGGTTTACCCCCGGCGTCGTCCGAGCTCTCTTGCCGCGCTCGGCGCCTGAAGGTCAGCGGGGCATGCGGCAGCCGACAGTCATCACGGCGCCGGACCTCACTTCCGCTCGCGCGGCGACGCCACGAGTCGAAACGCCCACCCGGCCAGACCCGCGGCCACGGCGGTGGCGAGCAGGAACCAGGGTGACGCCGCGAGTGCCGGTCCCTCGGCCACGGCGCGCAGGATGTGCGCGATGACGACCAAGCCGAAGACGATTCCCGTGACCAGTACATAGGCGCGCATGGCGATCTCTCCGCGAAGGACTCGAGTCAGGATGCGGCGTGACCGCACCGGGCGCGCGGCGAGGCGAAGTTGAAATTGTCCGCGCGCAGGCCGACGCGATCGATCACGATCCCGAACTCTCGGCGAACGCGCCCGTCTTGGCAAGCCCCCTCTTCCCGCGAACGCGACCCCGCAGACACCCAACCGGAGGATCCGCCGGTCCGGGCGACCGTGCGATGCGATCTACGCGGCTCTGTACACGTCCGTGCTCAAGTACTTGAGTCCCGAATCCACCATCAGAGTGACCACCACGCCCCCCGGTCCCAGCCGCTCCGCGACGCGCTGGGCGGCGACGAAATTCGCACCGGAGGAGGTGCCGGCGAACAGCGCCTCTTCGCGCGCGAGGCGGCGCGCCATCGCCTTCGCCTCATCGGTCCCGACCGCCACGATTTCGTCGACGTCGGTCGGGTCCCAGAGCGGCGGCCTGTAGCCGATGCCCACCCCCTCGATCTCGTGCGGCCCGGCGTTGCCGCCCAGCAGGACCGCGGACTCGGCGGGCTCTACCGCGACCACCCGCACACCCGGCTTGTGACGTTTGAGCACCGCGGCCACGCCGAGCAGCGAGGCCGCGGTGCCCACGCTGTGCACGAAGGCGTCGATCTCACCGTTCGTCTGGCGCCAAATCTCCTCGCCCAGCGCCTCATAGCCGGCGATCGCGTCGCGATTGTGCAGTTGATCGACCCAGAAGGCGCCGGGTTCCGCAGCCAGGCCGCGTGCGACCTCGATCATGGCGAGAATCAGCCTCTTCGTGGTGCGGCCACCTTCGCTCGGCACCAGCGTGAGCTCGGCGCCGAGCGCGGCCATGTGATCGCGCTTCTCCTGGCTGAAAGCATCCGAGGTCACGATCCGCAGCCGGTACCCCTTGGCCGCGCACACCAGCGCGAGCGACGTGCCGGTGCTGCCGCCGGTGTACTCGACCACCGCGCCGCCCGGGCGCAGGCGGCCATCGGCCTCGGCGCGTGCGATCACGGCCCGCGCCATCCGGTCCTTGATGCTCCCCGAGGGGTTCTCCCATTCGAGCTTGGCGAGAATCCGCGAGCCGCCTGGCGGTGCGAGCCGGCACAGGCCCACGAGCGACGTATTGCCGATGGCATCGAGCATCCCGCGCTGCCTCCTTGCAGTTATCCGCGACGGACAGATCTTCTCCATAGCGGGCCGCATGGAACAGGTAGATCGCCGACAGACGGTGGTACTTTTCGGACATGCCGCGCACGACCGTCGAGACCCTCGGCTGGCAGCCGCCTCCCGGGTACGACCTCGCCATCGAGGCGATGACGATCTCCGAAGTCCGTCGTCGCGGCTCGCCGGAGTTCTTCGCGCGGCCCTACCGCCTGGACTTCTTCCTGCTCCTCGCCGTCACCCGCGGCCGCGCGCGGCAGGTCGTGGACTTCCAGCCGCTCACCCTCGACCCGCGCACGTGGCTGCTGCTCCGTCCGGGACAGACGCAACGCTTCGCCTTCGCCGGCGATTGGAGCGGGCTTCTGGTCGCGTTCCGCCCCGACTCGTTGCCGCCCGGCGACGACCCGCTCCGCTCGACCGAGCACGCGCTCTCGAGTGAGCTCGAAGAAGTCTCCGGCCGCGCCCACTTGTCGCGCGGGGAGCACGAGGCCTGCTGCGCCACCCTGCGACAAATGCGGCGCGATGCAACGCTCGCCGCGCCCGCCAGAGACCGCAACGCCTTGCTGCTCCACCAATTGTTCGTGCTGCTTTTCCGGCTGCGCCTGGCGGAGACCCGTCCGGCCAGCGACACCGAGCCCGCCGAGCGGGCGCGGGTGGCGGCGCTGCGGCGCCTGCTCGAACGCCATCTGCGCGAGCACCGCGACGTGGCCTGGTATGCCGATGCCCTCCATTGCAGCCCGAAGACGCTGACCCGCGCGACGCAGGCCGTCACCGGGATGAGCGCCAAGGCGCTGATCTCGGCCCGCATTGCTCTGGAGATCAAGCGGCTGCTGGTACACACGGAATTGCCCGTAGGGGAGATCGCCGACGCGCTCACCTTCGACGAAGCGAGCAACTTCGTGAAGTTCTTCCGCCGGGAGGCCGGCTGTGCGCCGTCGGCGTTTCGCGAACGCCACGGCGGCTGAGACCGCCAACTCCACGATCGGGCGCGCTCAGCGCCGCCGGCCGGCGGCTGCCTTCGCCCGGTTCTGCTGCAATCGCAACGTCACGATGCTCTCGATCAGCGCATAGGGAATCGCCTCGTCGAGCGGAAAGCGCAGATTACCCTTCTCGCCCGCGTAGGGAGCCAGAGCCACCTGCAGCTTCGCATCGCCATGGACCGGCGGGTACATGCCGATGTGCTCCTTGAAGGCGGCGAAATAGACCAGGACGCCATTCTGCCGGAAGGCCGGCATGCGGTAACTGATGAACTCCTCGGCCTCGGGCGCCGCCCGGCGCACCGCGGCGCGGATCTTCTCCAGAAGGTCCTGGACCTCCGGCTCGAAGCGCGCGATGTATTCGTCGATGGTCGCGGGCGCAGGGCTCTTGATCACCGTCTCTCCTCCTCTGTCCTCGGGCAGGTAGTCGCCGATCTCGTCGAAGCGTTCTCGGAACACCACGAACGCCAGGGTCCGCGGCGAAGAGCCGCGCTCCGCTGGTCCTCGCTCTCCCCCCGCGAGGGCGCGTCGCCGACGCCACGCTCGCGCATCAGCGCACCGGCGGGAAGAACCGGCGGAAGACCCCGGGCGATGCGCCGCGGTAGATCGTTCCGTGCTGGAGCTCCGGCCGCGGCTCGTAGATCCAGATGAGCTCCGGCAGGGCCGCGGCTCGCAGGACGCCCGCCAGGGACTTCGCGGCAGCGTCGGTGCCGTCGTCGCTCGCGGTGGCGAAGTAGAGCGTCATCTTGCTCCGCGGGCGCTTGCGCAACACCGCCGCGGCGCCGCGCACGAGCGCCCGGTCGTTCCACCACAGGCTCGGGCTGAGGGCGATGTAGGTGTCGAACAAATCCGGTTCCTCGAAGAACGTCTCCAGCACGAAGAGTCCGGCGAGCGACTCGCCGACGATGGCCCGCCGCTCGCTGGCGCGCACGCGCCGGCCGATCTCGGGCATCAACTCGTGACGGAGAAACGCACGGAAAGCCGCCGAACCGCCGACGTGCGGTGCGATCTTGCGATCCGAGGCTACCGCGGTCGGCCCGGTGAGGTCGCGCCGCCGCTCGGTGTTCTCGATGCCCACGACGATCACCGGCTGCAGGGCGCCGACGCGCTCCGCGGCATCGACATCGCGAGCGACGTGCGGAAAGTCCTCCGCCACACCGCCGCCGAGCACGTACAGCACGAGGTAGCTCGTCCGCGCCTCGTCATAGCCCGGCGGCAGGTACAGGTTGATGCGTCGCGTCTCGCCCAGAATTTTCGACGGCAGGGTGAACGTCTGGTGAAGCGGCATCGGCTCGGTGGCCGGTGGCTCGGGGAGCGCAGGCGCGACGGCCGGCGGCGCGGCCTGCGGCGCCTCTCCAGGGCCGGCGAGCGCGACCGAGCTCGACGTCAGGAGCACGCAGCCGAGAACGGATGCGGCAAACGTCGAGGGCCTGCGTCCGCGACGCACGGCCGGGGAATCCCGCTCGATGCTCATCAGGCGGAGACCGGGTTGGGCTCCTGGTACAGCCCCAGCACGTTGCCGTCCGGGTCGGCGAAGCGCGCGATCAGCTCGGGCGCATCCTCGCCGAGCTCGCGCACGATGCGGCCGCCATGCGCGCGCACGCGATCCACGGTGCTTGCGATGTCGTCGACCATGACGTAGAGCAACAATCCGGGCTGCGGCGAGACCGGACGGCCCGTGACCCAGGCGCCGCTCACCTCACCGACGCCGTCGTCGAAGCTCGTCGCGCCGTCGCCGCGCTGGCGGATGCTCCAGCCGAAGATCGCGCGGTAAAACGCCACCGATCGGGTCACGTCGCTGGTCGGGATTTCGAGGTAACAGATCTTGCCGTTGGCGCGCGTCGGTGGCATCGAAAACCTCCAGGCTCGTTTGCGGAGCATTCTCTCTCCGGAGGGCCGGCGATTCTCGATCCCGCCGGCAACACAGGGCCGAGTGAACTGCGGACAGCTCCCGAAGCCGCACGATCCCGGCCCCGGGCCCGTCGCGAACGGCGACGGGCGTCCGGATCGTCAGGAAGGGTCGAGGATCGACAGGTACGCGCGCCAGGGACCCACCGCCTCGGTGTGGCGCTTGGCCATCACCCGCGCGATCTGAGCGAGGTGATTGAGGTCGTGTGCCGCCCAGGTCGCCAAGAGTTGTTGCAACGTCACCGCGCCGAGCTCGGGATGCTGGCCACGCAGGCCGAGCGCCGCCTCGGTGAGCTGCCAGACGCGGACGACCTCGAGATTGCTCCGCCGCAGCTCGCCGAAGCGATCGAGCAGACGCTCCATCGACCAGCCGGCGAAACGCTCGAGTTGAGCGAAGCGATCGAATCGCTCGAAGGGACGTCTCTCCCCATGCTCGAGCAGGATGCGAGCCCGCGGAATCCAATCCGTCTCCTCGCCGTGAATGAGGTGGCCGACGACATAGAAGGCGCTCCAGGTCTGCGGGCCCTCGTCGATAGCGTGCCATCCGGCACCGGTGGAGCGCAGAAGGTCGTCGAGCACGCGCGGCGTGCGGCCGAGAAGGTCCAGCGTCGCCGCGAGATCGAAAGCGGCGGCCGGGTCGCCGCCGGCCGGCCGCGGCCGAGCTTCTCCGTGGCGCTTCGCGTCGCTAGAGCTCATGCGAGTACACGACGAATCCTCGGTGCTCGGCGACCTTGTCATAGAGCGCTCGGCCGACCGCATTCGTGGCCTGCGTGTGCCAGTACACCCGGGAGCAGCCCTCCGCGGCGGCGGCGGCATAGGTCCCTTCGATCAGCAGGCGGCCGATACCGCGACCCCGGCACGCTTCGGCCGTGAACAGATCCTGCAAATAGCAGACGTCGTTCAAGCGTGTGGTGCTGCGATGCAGGAGGTAGTGCGCGAGACCGATCGCGCGTCCCTGGTGCTCCGCGACCAGCGCGAACACCGGCTCGGTGGGATCGAAGAAACGCTCCCAGGTCGCGGCGGTGATCGTCTCCGGCAGGGCCGTCGCCCCCGATCTGCCGTAGAAAGCGTTGTAGCCGTCCCAGAGCGGACGCCAGTCGGCATGGTCCCGGCGCTCGAGCGGACGAACGGCGCAGCGCGGACTCATCGCCGGGCCTCGCGCCGACTCTGCGCGCCTGCACCCGCGCCGTCACCGCGTCGACGTCCGTCGTCGCGATCAGGGTTCAGGCCGCGAAGGCGACCCTCGGGAGAGGCGGCGATCCCGTGCGTCGTGACCAGCTCGCGGTCGGCTCCCGGATGGGCAGCGGGGGTCGGCATCGGATCCATGGCGGGATTCATCACGGGATCGGCGAGGAGACTACTTCAGCTCGCTGGGCGCGGGCTGCAGACGCTTGGTCATGAACACGCTGTTCGGGTCGTCGACATAGCCGTCGAAGGGCGGGCAGCGCGCGAAACCGAAGCTCTCGTACAGCCGGCGCGCGGGGTCGAAGGCCTTCTGCGCGCCGGTCTCGAGACTGAGCCGGCGATACCCCCGCCGCGCGGCCTCGTCGAGGATGTGGCGCAGAATCGCCTGCGCGACACCCTGGCGCCGATGCGCATCCGCCGTGCGCATCGACTTGATCTCACCGTGGTCCGGAGCGAGCTCCTTGAGGGCTCCGCAGCCCATCAGATCCGTACCGGACCAGGCCGACCAGAACGAGATCCCGGGACGGCGCAGCGCTTCCAGGTCCAACACGTGCACGCTTCCGGGCGGCGAGATCCGGTGCATGTTCCGCACGTGTTCCTCGAGAAGCTCTCGAATCTCGGGGCCGGTCAGGTCGTCGTGACGGATGTCCATCGGTCGTCGAAACTCCACTCTGCGTCCTGGGCTCAGACTCGGGCGTGCGCCCGCCGCTCGCCGACGTGGACGTCCTTCACACGTAACCATACTGGAGGGCGGCTCCACCTCATCCTTTCGGTCTCTTGCGGGTCGCGAGCAGGAAGCGAAGGGCGCCACCACAGGCCAGGATGAACCCCAGAAGGAGGGCGCCGAGCAGTGCGAACCGTAGCTCGAAATGGTCCGGTACCTCTCCTCGGTGCAGCAAGAAGGCTGCTGCCGCGCCGTAACTGCCCGCGGCGAAGAGCACGACCATCCACAACGGCGCGCGGCCAGCCCAAGCGGCGATTTGCGCCACGTACTCCGTCGAGGTCGCCAACTCCTCGACCAGCTGCCTCGTGCCTGCGGCATCCCCGCGGTGCAACGACAGACCCGAATCCGGCTCCAGCACGGACCAGCCCAGGCGCGCCGCGAACCCGTCCGCGACCGACACCGCGGCCCGGGCCGTCTCACGGCTCACCGGCTCGGGCATCTCGAGGGCGAGGGCGACGAATTGTGCGTCCCGAAGGCGCGGATCCCTCGGGTCAGGCGACAGGACGAAGCGGTTCGCCGCGGGGTCCACGCTCCGCGGCTCGCGCAGCGCCTCGGCCAGGGCACCGCCCGAGAGCGACGAACCGGTGGGCGCGAGGAGCTGCAGCCGGCGAGGCATGCTGGTGGTCTACCGTCCTAGTGGCCTGTAACGCCGCATCGATTGTGGCTGGCTTGGTCAGAGCCCCGTGTGCAGCGTTGCGTCGCACGGCCGGACTCGCACGGCACCGGGACACCGACCGGCCTCGCCGGCGGCCATCCCGCCACCGGCCGGCGCATCGTCAGCGCGACTCGCCACCCAGGGCCGCGAGCTTGCGGCGCAGCGTGTCCATCCTCGTGGCATCGAGCTGGCCCGCCTTGCGGTAGGCCTCTTTGGCCTGGTCCAAGTGGCCCAACGCGGCGTACGCGTCGCCCAGGTTTTCCTGCCGGGTGGCGTCCGACGGTTCGAGGCTCGCCTGCCTCTCGAGTACCGCCACCGCTGCCGCCAGCTGCCGCAGCAGGCGTTGGTCGCCCTTCACCGCGTCCGGCGCGGCGAGCAACGTGCTGGTCGCCGCCTTGACGTCTCCCCGGCGGCCTTGCAGGCCGGCCAGGGTGAGGCGGGCCTCGATCGAGGCGGGGTCGAGCGCCAGCAGCTCGGCGACGGCGGTCTCCCCTTCGGCCGAGCGACCCGCCCGCAGCAACGCCTCGACCAGCAGGGCGTACGCCAGTCTCTGCTGCGGCACCTTGTCGATCAGTTGCCGCAGCACCGACGCCGCGCGGTCGAGCTCCTTCGCCTGGATGTAGATCCGGCTGAGCGAGACCGCGGCTTGAACGTCGGACGGGTCGCGCTCTACGACCGCCTCGAAGGCCGCCCGCGCCTTGGCGGCGGCACTCGCGTCTCCGCTTTGCTCGAGGGCAAGCTGGATCGGTCCCACGGCGCGGAGGACGTCGAGATTGTCGGGGGCCAGACGCCCGGCGTCGGCCACCCGCGCGGCGGCGCGAGCCAGCCGCTCGCCGTTCGCAGCTCCTTGGCTGGATTGAGCTTCGCGCGCCAGGAGCTGCGCTTCCTCGAGCAGGATGTAGGCGGTGTCCGGTCCCTTGGCCGAGAGCGCCAGCGCCCGGTCAAGCGTGGCAACGGCCTCGTCGGTCGAGCCCTCGACTCCGAGCAGGGTGCCGAGCGCGAACTCGTAGGACGCCGCCGGCGGCTCGGTCCGCGCCGGCACGGGTGCGCCCGGCCCGGCAAGGAGCGCCGCCGGAGAGCCGAGGACGAGAAGAAGGGAAGCGGGGACGAACCGAGGCGTCTTCACGCATCCAGAATAGCAGCGACCCGTACCGGTCCTAGTAGGCTGTGCAGCATGAAACGACTGCGGCGTATCCCTGCCATCTCCCTCTTCGTCATCGCCCTGGTCTGCGGCGGATCGTTCGGAGATCGCGCCCTGGCCGCCGCCGTCAGCGACGAGACCCGCGACAGCCTGCGGCTCTTCACGGAGCTGGTCAGTGTCGAGCACGAACGCTACGGCTCCGACGTTCGCTACGAGGACCTGCTCGAGTCCGCGATCGCGGGCATGCTGCACACGCTCGACCCGCACACCAACTTCCTGCCGCCGTCGGCGTACGACGGGCTGCGCGGCAAGCAGCAGAGCAGCTTCTATGGCATCGGCATCCTGGTCGGCATCAGGAACGATCAGCTGACCGTGATCTCGCCGCTCGAGGGCGGTCCGGCGTCACGGCTGGGCATCCTGGCGGGCGACGTGATCAACACGGTCGAGGGTGAGCCGACCGAAGGCATGTCCATCGACGATGCGGTCGACAAGCTCAAGGGGGCGAAGGGCACGGAGGTGAAGATCACCATCGTCCGCCGGGGCCTCGACGCGCCGCTGGCCTTTTCGGTGACCCGCGCCGAGATCCCGCAGACCACGGTGCGGCAGGCGTACATGATGACGCCGGACACCGGGTACATCCTGCTCATCTCCTTCGCGCGCGGCACCGGCCGCGAGATGTCGGACGCCATCGCCAAGCTCAAGGCGCAGGGCATGAAGCAGCTCCTGCTAGACCTGCGCAACAACGGCGGCGGGCTGCTCGATCAAGCGATCGACGTGGCCGACCAGTTCCTGCCGCGCGACCTGGCGATCGTCGAGACCCGAGGACGGACCCGCGACTCGGCGCAGACCTTCCGTACGGCGGGACAGCATCCAGACCTCGCCTTGCCCGTCGTCGTGCTGGTGAACGAAGGTACCGCGTCGGCGTCGGAGATCGTCTCCGGGGCGATTCAGGATCACGACGGCGGCCTGGTGGCCGGCGAACCCACCTGGGGCAAGGGACTCGTGCAGTCGGTCCTGAACCTCTCCTACGGCTCGGGGCTCGTTCTCACCACGGCGAAGTACTACACCCCTTCCGGACGGCTGATCCAGCGCGACTACAGCTCCTACTTCGACTACTACATGCACAAGGACGCGGGCAAACCCGCGGACCTCGCCAAGGCCCAGGTCTTCCACACCGACCTCGGGCGCGAGGTCTACGGCGGCGGCGGCATCACGCCCGACGTGGTGCTCAAGGACGAGCCGCTCCCCGCGTTCGAGTCTTTTCTGCTGGCGAGAAACGCATATTTCAACTTCGCCGTCGACTACCAGCGGCGCAACCACGTCAAGGCACCCGATTGGAAGCCGGAAGCGGCGGTGCTGGACGAGTTCAAGCGCTGGCTGGTCGCCGAGAAATTGGCCACCGATGCGGAGATCACGGCCGGCTTCGGGCAGAAGGACGTGCCCGCCGACTCCTTGCTGCAGGTGCAGGCAGCGGTCCTCAACAGCGCGTTCGGCGAAGAAGCGCGCCATCGCGTGATGGCGAGCGGCGATCGGCAGATCCAGGCCGCCCTCGGTCTCTTCGGCCGCGCCCGTGAGCTTCGTGCCCAGCGCCGCAGCCGCCCCGTGGCGTCAGCGGCTGCGTGCGGCGAGTGCCGACCGGCGGTCGAGGAACGCATCGCCGCCCTGGAGGGGCCCGTGCTTGCGGCGGCCGCCTCGCCAGCCAAGACCGCCGACGCTGCCAACTCGCCGAAGGAAGACTCCCTGTACCGATACCTGACGGTGTTCTCCGAGGTGCTCGGCTTGGTGCACGGGTCGTATGTCGACCCGCCGGACATGAAGGAGCTCATGGCCGGAGCTCTCGAGGGCACCACCGACGCACTCGACCCATTCTCGATCTTCGTTCCGGCGGCCGAAGTCGAGCGCTACCTGGACGCGCGCCAAGTGGGCTCGCGACGCAGCGGTGCCCTGCTGTTCAAGGAGCGCGGCATCACCTACGTCGTGGCCGTCGAGAAGGAGTCGCCCGCGGGCAAGGCGGGCCTCGAGCCGGGCGACATCGTCGCGCAAATCGACGGGCGTCCGACGCGTCCTCTCGCGCCGTGGCAGATCCAGGAGTTGTTCGCGGGCGCTCCGGGAACCAAGCTCGATGTCGAGCTCATCCGCCAGGGCGAGCCGCGCAAGGCGTCGCTGCTCCTCGCACCGGTCGCGGCGGAGGTGCCGGCACTTTCGACGTCCGAGGGCACGCCGGTACTGCGCATTCCGGCCTTCGACGAGACCACCGCGACCGCCGTCGCGAGCCTGCTTCGTGGCGCAGCCGGGGCGACCAAGAACGGCCTGCTCGTCGACCTGCGCGGCGTCTCCACGGGCGACCCGGAAGCCGCCTACGCCACGGCGAAACTCTTCGCCCAAGGTCCTCTCGGCGGCCTCTTCGAGCGCCAGACGGAGCTCAGGGATTGGCAGAGCGCGGGAGCTCCGATCTGGCAGGGCCGGCTGGTCGTTCTCGTCGATCGCGGAACGCTGGGCGCCGCGGAGATCCTGGCCACGGTACTGCGGCAGAGCGCCAGGGCGGACCTCGTGGGCGAACGCACCTTCGGCTACGCCGGGCGGCAGGGCAGCGCCACGCTCGCGAGCGGCGGCCGGCTCTTCTACACCGACGCGTTTTACGCCGGCCCCGACAAGAAACCACTGCGCGAGGCGTTGCGCCCCGACGTGCTGGTCAACGGGCGCTCTCGCACGTACCTCGAAAAGGACACGCCGATTCGCGAGCTGATCCTCAAACGGGGCGTGGAGCGGCTGCTGAGCGCCGACGCCGAGCCGAAGCGCAAGGCGGCCTGACGGCTTACCGCACCCGCCGCTCCGGTCCCACGGCGCGAACCCGTTGCGACCGAGAATCGAGGCGTCGAAGTCGCGCATCTCCCGGGCAGCGCGCCCTCACTCGACCTGCTTCAGATAGACGCCAGACGTCGTGCTCAGGAAGAGCCGGGGTTGCGGGCGGCCGTCGTAGCGCAGGCCGCGGATGTCGCGGTCGAAGAGGTCCTGGGAAATTTCTCGCCAGGGTCCGGCCCCGGTCAGCGACCAGACGCCGCCCTGCAACACGTCGGTCGTGCCGCCGAGGTACACGGTATCGGGATGGCGCTCGTCGATCGCGAGGCGGGCCGTGAAGAGAGACGCGGCGGGGGAAATCGGCAGCGGGAGATCCGTGAACGAGTTGCCGCCGTCCGTGCTCCGCCAGAGCCGCAGCGGCGTGCCGTCGCTGGTGTAGCCCTCGACCGCGTACAGCCGACTCGGGTCGCTGTTCGAGACCGCGATGTCGGAATTCGGCGGCAGGTCGAGCAACGAAGTCCAGGTCGCGCCCTCGTCACAGCTGCGGCGCAGTGCGCCAAAGCTGATGAAGAGACAGCGCGGGCCTCGTGCGGGAATCACGAGGCGTTCGGCGCCGGCGATTTCGCTTCCGCCGATGCGGTGCCAATGGCCGCCGGCGTCCCGGCTCTGCCACAGGCCGTCGTAAGCGGTCGCGAAATAGAGAAGGTCCGGATCGCGCGGGTCGGCGACGAGCGCCGTCGGCGCGTTGGCGCGCAACCCCCGAGCGGACGCTCTCCACGAACGCCCGCCATCCGTGGACTTGAACACCCCGTCGGTCGTGCCGTCGATCGTGGCCAGTCCGGTTCCCGCGTACACGACTTCGCGATCGCGCGGGTCGACGGCCAGAGCCGTGACGCTTTGGTCGGCAAGGAACCGCGTCCAATGCGCACCGCCGTCGGTGCTGCGCTCGTTGCCCACGATCCACGACGACAGCCCAAGGATGGCGACCGCCGGCCCGGTCACCGCGCCGGCAAGCCCGCGATCGCTGGCGCTCCAGGTCGCCCGAGCGTCGTCGCTGCGCACCAGGCCGCGGAAGCCGCCCACGAGGATGTCGCCGGCCGCGTCGCTCTCGATGTCCGTCGCGCTGAATCCGCGCGGCAGGGGGCTGCCGGATCGCGCGGGGGCGCCGGTCGCACCATCGATTGCGATCACCTGATCGAAGATGTCGCGCCGCGCGACGTAGAGCACCCGTGAAGGCCTCCCGCCCGCGAACGCGAAGCTCATGATGAAACCGGGATCGCGGACCAACTCCGTCCAGCTGCTTCCCGCGTCTCGACTACGCAGCAGGATCGATCCGTCCAAGCCGACGACCGTGCCGGACGCATGGGGATCGGCGCGGAGCGTCTGGACCTTGCGCGCCAGCACGCGGCGCCAAGATCCGCCGCCATCGCGCGTCGTGTACACGCCGTAGTAGGGGCCGCGGATCGAGGCCCAGGCGACTTGCGGATCGACGACATCGACCGCGAGCGCGACCACGCCGTAGCCCGGTTGCAGCCCGCGCTGCAGCAACCGCCAGGTCTGGCCGTGGTCGCGGCTGCGGAACAGGCCCGAGGCACCGCCGGCGAACAGGACGTCGCCGCTCCCGGGAGCGACGGCCAACAGTCTCGTTCCGGGTGCGGGCAAGGCGATCGGCACCCAGTGTCTTCCGCCGTCGCGGGTGTGCCAGAGAGAGCTTTCCTGCGACAGCCACAGCAGATCGACGTGTGATGGGTCAGGGACGAGCGCTCGGGCACCGCCGCGAAAGGGCGGCAGGTTGCTGTTGACCGCCGTCCAGGTGCGGCCGCCGTCGATGCTGCGATGAGCTCCGCCCTCGCCGCCCAGCGCGTACAGCGAGTCCGGATGCGTCTCGCAGCGAACCACCTGCTCGACGAAGCCTCCCCATGGGCCGACCGGTCGCCACGAAGTGGCAGTGAGCGGCGAGGCCGCCACACACACCGCGGCGAGTACCAGGCCGCGCCGGCACCATCGTTGATTCATTTCGACAGCCTATCCTCCGGCCCAACAGACGCGAGGCGGCTTGCCCCACCGGCGAGGCGCGCGCCCCGCAACCTCGCGGCCCGCGGACACCCGGTGCCATTGGCGCTCAGCCGGCGACCTGCCCGGTCGCGAGAGCTCGTGGACTTTCGCCCACGAACGCCTCCTCAGGGGTGCGGGTGCGGCGACGATGATCCCTCTCCCGTCTTGCTCGGCGCCTTGGTCGGCGCCTTGGTCGGCGCATTGGTCGGGACAGGCACCTGCTCGTAGAGGACGTTTTGCCACCGGCCATCCCGCAGCGCATAGACGGACGTAGCCCAGACCGGCGAGGACAGCCACCCACGAGGCGCGCTCGCGGGCGATGAGTTCTTCGGAGAGCGCCGCACCGCCGATCGCGCAGGCACCCGCCGCAGACCCCGCGTCAGCCGCCAGCCCGCCAGCAGCTCGCGGCAACCTGGCGCGCCTCGAAACCGCGCCGGTCCTACGTTGCCCAGGGCCTGCTGTCTCGACGGGTAGCCACCGCGGGGATACCACTCGCGTCAGCCAGAGGGCTGCCGAGAACGGTCGCGCTTCGAGACCCAGTCACCGCTCGCGATCTCCACCGGTGCCGGTGGGCGCCGTCGCGCAAACGAGCGCCGCGATCGGGCGCCCGGTCCGGACGTCTTCTATGCCGGCGGGAGCCGAGCGCCCAGTCGCGCCCGTCGAGCGCGGACCTGAGCGTCGAGGAACTCCGCGAGTGTCGCCGCCGACTGCGACTCAGGCTCTTCCCAGGAGGTCATGGCGTCGAAACAGACGATCGGCGAGTCCGATCCGTTCGAGCGCGTCAGGTCGAGACAGTGGTAGTTGCCGCTGCCGTCCCCGACGAGCGGCCAGAACCTCGCGGGGTCGGCCCACTCGCGTCGATGAAGCACCAGGACCTCCAGGCTCGCCATGAACGAGAAGTACACCGGGTCGATGAGACTGGCGCCATCGTGTGTCGCCAGCAGATCGAGATACGCCGAGGGCAGACCGAACCCCAGCTTCGTCGCCAGCCAGCGGACCGCGCCGCGGTCGATCGGCTTGCCCAAGGACACGCCGGGACGATCCAGATCCTGCACCGTTTGCCGAAGCCCCGAGATCGCGGTTCGCAGTTCGCTCATTGGCACGACCCCTCGCTGCGCAACGATACTTTAGTTCTTCGCCTAGAACGGGCTCCAGAGCTCCGGCGAGCGCGGCGTCGGCGGCATGGGCCAGCGGCAGGGCGCTCACGGTCCGCGCCGCGGCGGATCGGCAACCGAACGCAGCCGACCCTCCGGCGCGGATCCGGTGTGTCAGCGTTTGATCGGCCGCGCAGCGTGGGCCGCGACGTAGTGGTGGTGTGCGAACCGGTTCCAACCCTTCTTGTTCCGCGACTCCACCGCCCAGTTCACACCGCCGTCCTCGTCCGGCCAGTACACCATGCGGGCAAGGCCCGCCGGCATGTGCGCTTCGAAGCCCACCGCCTCCGGATCAATGTCCGTCGCGTCGGCGAGCGAGCCCTGCGAGCGCTTGCCGTCCGAGGTGAACGACCAGAAGGAGAGCTTCCCTGATTCGTCGGCCCCGAAGATGGCGTGCTCTTCGTACACCTTGCCCGGCAGGTGCCATTGGGCTTCCAGAAGCACGCGGCTCCCGTTGAGGATGCGCGACAGCGTCCGCGAGCACCGAATGCGGCCCATCGGAGAATCGCTCTCCGCCTGCCAGGAACCGATCAGCGGATCGAGCGCTCCCAAGATCCCCCGGCCCTTCTTCCAGATCTTCTTCCTCGAGGTCGTCACCGCGTCGCACCGCCCCTTTCGCATCCAGAAACGCGTTATGCCTCCGCGATGACCGCGACGGAAATCTTCATCCCCGGAATCCGCACCGGCAGCTTGGCGCCCTGGCGCGCCGGCGGATCGACCGGGAACCACTTGCTCCACTCCTCGTTCATACCCGCGAAATCCGCCTCTTCGAGCACGATCACCGTCGCACTGACCACTCTGGCCAGCGAGGTCCCCGCAGCGTCGAGGATCGCCGAGACATTGCGCAGGCACTGCTGCGTCTGTTCCTGGACGGTCTCGCCGCAGACCTTGCCGGTGCGCGGATCGAAAGGCCCTTGCCCGGAGACGAACACCAGCCCCCCGGCCTTCACCGCCTGGCTGTAGCTCGCCGACATCGGCGCCTGATCGGTTCGGATGATTTCCCTCGCCATGCTGGGTCCCTTTTCGAAAGCTACGGCGGTTGGTAGAACTGGAGTCCGTTCCCATCGGGATCGTGCACATGAAACTCTCGCGAGCACCGGATGAACTGCGAGCATCGTCGGCATTTCGAACCTCACGGATTCGCGTCGCGGCAGGTCGAGCGATCCGGCCGCATCGAAGGCGGGGTCAGGGACGACGCGGCGACGTACGCCACGACTACGACGTGCCCTCCTCCCCGACGATCCGGTCGCGATACGCCCGCCAACGATGCAGGCCGTCCGCGGCGTCGGACCCACTCGTGAAGATTCCCGAGGCGGCCTGGGGGTCGAGAGCGCGCAAACGCAATTCGCCGAGAATGTCCGCGATGACGAACGCTGCGAGGTCGCCACCGCGCGCGTGCATCGTGAAGGACTCAACCTCTTCGGCCTGCCCCAGGTTGACCTCGATCGAAAAGTCGTCGCCCTCGATCGACACCCAGGCGGGATTCGACACGTCCGCGAACGGCACGACGGCCCGGATCCCATGAAGGATCCACGAACGACTGCCGATGGGTTGCGGATCGAAGTCGTCCGGAATGTCGTCCACGGACAGCGCGTCCGGAGGAAGGTCCTGCACGAGTACGTCCCAACTCATGGCAAATTTCCTCCTCCCTCAACCATACCCGAGTCAACTCTCGGTCCGGCGCGGACGCCGCGGGTTCAATGGTCTCCGAGAGCCTCACACCTTCGCCGTCAGGCGCGTACGGCAGCGCTCTGCCCGATCCACAGGCGATTCCCGTCCGGGTCGGCGATCCGGAACTCCTTCATGCCGTAGAAGGTGACGTCCAGATCGGGCACGATCAGACCGTTCTTCCTCACTTGCTCGTGAAACGAGACCACGTCGTCGGGGTAGAGATAGAGGACCGACGGCCGCGGGATTCCCGGATGAACGTTGATCGACTCATCCAGCATGAGCCGACACTCGCCGCAGGCGAGCATGGCCCAGTGCCACCGATCGTCGCGCTGCTCGACGCCGAAGCCGAGCAGGCGATAGAACTCGACGCTGGCCGGCATGCTGCTCACCGGCAGCATGGGAATGACCCGGTTCATCTTCATCCGGATGCTCCTTCAGGCTTGGGCCGGCTCGCGGAGTCATCGGGCATGGACGGCCTTTCGGCGCGGCGCTTCTGCAGCGCCCGAACCATGATGACCACGACCGCCAGATTGAGCAGCAGCAGCGCGCCGCCGTGCCAGGTGAGCTTGTGGAGCAGACCCCGGACTTCGAAGGGAACGTAGATCGCGCCGCTCACCGCAGCCAGCACTTCCGCCCAAGCGCGCTCACGGAACAGTCCGTACGCTTCGACGAAGCGGATCAGCGAGTAGGCAGCCGCGCCGATGGCCAGCAGAAGCAGTCGCGAATCCTGCAGCCGGGCAGCCGCCTCGAGGAAGATCCCCGGATACTTCGCCGCCGGGTTGAGGTGCGTGTGCTTCACGAAGACCAGAGCCAGAGTGCGCAGATCCCGGTGCAGGAGGGAGAGCAGGCCCATCGACGCGGCGAGTACCAACGCCCCTTTGAGCGCCTCGAAGTAGGCGACCGCTCGGATGGTCTTCGGTGATCGCATCGGACTCGGGGCGCCTCGCGAAGGAGCTCGCCGGCCGGATCGAAGGGCGGGCTGGCGGCCCCGCCGATCCGTCCCGGCGCGTCAGTGCTTCTGCATCCAGACGCTCCAGGTGACCGGCCCAGCGACCCGATCGGCCACACCGAGTCCCGAGATCTTGAGCGCCAACTTGATCTGGCCGTGATGATAGCCCTCGTGCCAGAGCATGTGCTGGAGCAGGAGGATCGGATGGTCGTAGTGCATCTCCATGGCGCGCCCGGTTTCCAGGCGGCCACGCACGGCATCGCGCACGGCTTTCGCGCTGTCGTTCAGCATCTGCGCGATACGGTCCGGATCGCGCTCGGCCGCCCACTCCTCCCGCGGCATGTCGCGGGCGAACTCCGGCGCATCCTCCAGCACGAACACGAGCCGCACGTAGTGGATGTGCGTGAGCATGCGCACCACGGAAGGGCTGTCCTCGGTCGCCTTTGCGTCGAGGCCACCCTCGGGCAGTACCCGGAGCAGGTTGACGAGGATGGTGTTGTTGCGGTCCCAGGAGTCCAGCAAGGCCGCGAGCAGTTGGGGCTCACGCGCGTCAGTCATCGCCGACCTCGGCTCCGGCTCCGAAGCCCGGCGGGTCGTCATCGCCGAGCAGCTGCGCATCGCGATGGCCGCCTCCTCCCGACGACGAGGAAGGGAGGATCATCGGGCAGGCGGTGCGGCGCGACGATGGAGACATTGCCTGCGCAATCCTAACGGACCTGGAGCCCAGTGACGCAGCGGGCGACATGCCAACGAGCGCCTCGGTGAGGCACGCGCCGCGTG
>WBZN01000857.1_pt1 | contig 20020 bp, 21 predicted proteins | sample 5204281 | NCBI WGS metagenome assembly WBZN01 (sample SAMN12344347, study PRJNA552823) | activated sludge metagenome | biome: Activated sludge suspended growth; feature: Nitrification reactor; material: Wastewater; isolation source: activated sludge from nitrification reactor of wastewater... | reverse complement strand
ATGCATTACGTCCTCTTTTATTTCTAACTCTTATATAGTCAACTCAACCACCTAGATCGTACCTTGACGCTCAAGGACGACAAAGTGATACTCCAAATCTCCTGCATTCTCCCCAATACGTTTCTGGCGCTCAATTTCTATCCATTCCATTTGATCAATCTCGGGGAAAAACGCATCACCTTCAAAAACACTTTGAATCTCGGTTACGTAAATACGTTGACAGAAAACAAGAGTTTGTCGATACAATTCTTCACCTCCAATGATAAAACTTTCGCCGCTACCTGTCGTATCATGTTCTTCACAGATTCGTAGTGCGCTCTCAATAGAATTTACGACCAAGGCTCCTGGAATCTTATAATGCAGCTGGCGCGTCACGATGACATTCATTCTTCCTGGCAACGTTCGACCGATTGATTCATAAGTTTTTCGCCCCATTACGATGGCGTGTCCCATCGTCAAAGATTTAAAATGCTTCAAATCATCGGGGAGGTGCCAAGGTAATCGATTATTAATGCCAATGACACGATTTTTTGCCATAGCCACCAACAAGGAAAATCGATGCAAAGTCATACAGCTACAGGAGCTTTAATGGCAGGATACGGATCGTAATTCTCCAATGTGAAATCCTCATAGCCAAACTGGAGAATATCACTGATTTCCGTGTTTATTTTCATGGAAGGTAATGGTTTTGGTAGACGCTTCAATTGCTCATGTGCCTGATCGAGGTGATTGATATAGAGGTGAGCATCGCCCAGTGTATGAATGAATTCTCCCGGCAACAAATCGCATACTTGAGCAATCATGAGTGTCAGCAAGGCATAAGATGCAATGTTGAAAGGCACTCCCAGGAAAATATCGGCGCTACGCTGATATAACTGGCAGGACAAGCGACCCTGAGCAACATAAAATTGAAAGAGCGCATGACAAGGTGGTAGCTTCATCTGCTCCAGATCGCCAACATTCCACGCTGAAATAATCATTCTGCGTGAATCTGGCGTTTTTCTAATTTGCTCTATTACCTGTTTTAATTGATCAATTTTTTGTCCATTGACAGTAGTCCAAGATCGCCATTGTTGACCATATACCGGACCAAGATTACCATCCGCATCGGCCCACTCATCCCATATCGATACACCATTCTGCTGCAAATAACCAATGTTGGTATCACCTTGCAGAAACCACAGTAGCTCGTGAATGATCGATTTGAGGTGGCAACGCTTGGTCGTGACCAGTGGAAATCCATCAGCAAGATCAAAGCGCAACTGGTAACCAAAAACAGAAATCGTACCTGTGCCAGTGCGATCAGACTTTTGATGCCCATGATCAATGACATGACGCATTAATTGAAGATATTGCTGCACTTTAAAGGAAATTCCTCGTCAATATTATGATTGATTACACTAATGGTGCCTGTTTACACGACCAAAAATCATGCAAGACGTATATAATAGCAGCTTATTTAAGCACTCATATCATGGCGAAATGACTTATCCTACAGCCATTCAGAAAATAATATTAAACAGGAAAGTTTTCAATGCTGGCATCACTCTTCCAGAATGCATCACCTATTGATCAATCAATTCGCGCATCACACATTCTTGTTGTAATTCCCAAACAAGAGAAATTATCTAAAAAATACATTATCCCCGGCGAAGCTACATTATTACAAACCATTAACCGTCGCAATCAGACCCAGGTAGATCTTTGCCACAACCCCGTGAATGCAAATCTGGAAGATGGTACTTTATGCGTTTGGGTAATGGTGGACTCCGATACTTCAACATTTGAACAACAAACAGGCTTGCGAAAGGCCGTAAAATTGTTGCTCACTGAAAATCCATCCGAAATTCATATTGCAGTATATGGGAGTACTCAACAAAAGAAAATTTTCTCTGAATTAGCTGTTTACGTAACTTGGATTAACGGTGCCAAACTTCCTGTGCGCAAAAAAAATCCAACCGCAAAACCCATTACCAAGATTTTCCTACACGGCTATAAAGACAATGAAAATTTCACTTCGCAGCGCGCAGTTGCTGAAGGGAATTTGCTGGCTAGAGGACTAACAATTCTTCCAGCCAACGAATTAACCCCTAAAACTTACCGACAACAAATCAAAAGATTGGCAGAAAACGAGGGATGGAAATATGAAGAATACGATATCCAAAAACTTCGAGAAATGGGTGCCGGTGCGTTTGTTGCAGTTGCCCAGGGCAGTGAGTCAGAAGATGCCGCAATAGTACACTTGCAGTATCATGGCAGAAAACACGACAACAATACGAGCAAAACGATCTCTATTGTTGGCAAGGGCATCTGTTTTGACACCGGCGGGCACAACTTAAAACCACCGCGCTACATGCAAGGTATGCATGAAGACATGAATGGTTCAGCTGTCGCCCTAGGTATCTTACTTGCCATTACTCGTGCAGAAATTTCAATAAAACTTGATTGCTGGCTGGCGATTGCACAAAACCATATTAGTCCGCATGCCTACAAACAAAACGACATTGTTACTGCTTTAAATGGGCTTTCAATCGAAATTGTTCATACCGATGCCGAAGGTCGAATGGTTCTGGCCGATACTTTGACGTTAGCAGCAAAAAACAAGCCCGATCTGATCATCGATTTCGCCACTCTAACCGGTAGCATGATAACCGCACTTGGTTCAAGATATTGCGGCATCTTCAGCAATCAAAGCGAATTGATTCAGAAGGCGATAACTGCAGGGTGCCACTCGGGTGAAAGAATTTGTGCTTTTCCAATGGATAGCGACTACAGTGAAAGCTTGGAAAGCAATATTGCCGATATCAAACAATGCGAAATAGGTGGCGAATCAGATCATATTCTTGCTGCCTGCTTCTTAAAGAAATTTATTGATGACACCCCATGGTTGCATATGGATTTGTCTGCGAGCAGTCACAAAGGTGGTCTCGGTGCAGTAGACAGTGATGTAACCGGTTTTGGGGTAAATTGGGCCTTTGAATTTCTGCGAAAAATCTGATGGCGATGTGAAATACCAGTAGTTACTGAATTAACTTTTCACAATCACCAGTTCCTGACCGATAAACAAATCACTAGCGTTATTTCTCGTTTTAATTTTTTTGACAGTAGTGCCATATCGTTTTGCTATATCAGACAAGGTATCACCGGACTTGACCACATGTACACTAGCCTGAAGTATTTTACCAGCTATGTTAGTACTGGCACTGGCAACATTCTCAGTTGAAACTTGCGGTACCAAGATTTTCTGTCCCAACGTTAGATTACGATCTCTGGAAATACCATTAATTGCTTTCAATTGTTTGACCGTTGTTTGAAACCGCGTGGCAATCTCATTAATATTTTCATTTTTCTTGATATGATAAATTTGCCAAGTCACTCTAGGATCGTGATAGGTTTCTAAATTCTTGAGAAAAACATTTTTATTATTCTTGGGGAGCACCAGCATTCTAGGATCCGTAGCAACTTTGATGACGTATCGATTATACGCTGGGTTTAGTGCGGTGAATTCTGATTCGGAAATATTTGCTAGACGTGTTACGAGGGATATGTCGATGGGTTCGTGGATTTTGACTGTTTCAAAATACGGTCGATTAGGTACCGGTCGAAGCTTGATACCATATTTTTTTGAATTGGCGATGATATCTTTGACCGCCAATAATCGATAAACATATTGTTTACCTTCAATAGGTAAATTAAGATCAAAGAAATTGCGCGATCTACCTTTATGTGCACTACGTGACAAGACTTTACTTACAGTCCCTTCACCCAAGTTATACGCAGCAATAGCAAGTTTCCAATCATTGAACTTTTTGTGCAGGTACTGCAAATAATCCAAAGCCGCATTGGTGGAAGCAATTATGTCCCTGCGGTCGTCATGCCACACATTCTGCTCCAGACCAAGAAGCTTTCCTGTCGAAGGCACAAACTGCCATAACCCGGCAGATTGATTATTAGATTTAATCAGTGGGTTGTATGCACTTTCTATAATTGGTAGTAAAGCAATCTCCAGTGGCATGCCACGTCGTTCGATTTCTTCTACAATATAGAAAAGATATTTCTCGCTACTCTTAACGATCAAATTGAACGACTTAGGATTACGTGCATAAGGAAGTTCTAGCTTACGAATAGCATGATGGTCAATAGGACCAGCTATTGAAAAACCACTGCGGACACGATCCCATAAATCGTCGTGATTCAAACTTTCATCTTGTACAAATCTTTCGGCAGAGACTAGTGATGATTGAAGAAAAGAACTGAAGATAAGTACAGAGATGAGAAGAGCAAATAAAATATTTCTATTTAAAATCATTTATATAGCATATTTGTATCTTCACAATGGGCTTAAGGATAACTAAAAAATCAATCTTTGCAAACAAATATTTTTTCCTAACAAATAGGAATAATGATACATTATTCAATAAATACATAACCATATAAACCATAATTAATGTATATTAAGAGATTAATATTTAAAATTGGACTGAAGAGTAAAGTCCTGTAGTGAAATATTCGGCTGGATTTTCCATCCTTTTTTTCGATAATCAACTGTTACATTAGTAAAAATTCCGCCTCGCACATAAAAACGTGCAATCAATCGGAGGTACCTTGGTTTCAATGTAGAAACAAGATCATCCAGAATCTGGTTAGTAACAGCTTCATGAAAAACACCCTCATTCCGAAACGACCAGGTATACAATTTGAGGCTTTTGAGTTCAACACACTTTTTGTCGGGAATATAATCGAGTATCAATGTGGCAAAATCCGGTTGCCCGGTTTTAGGGCATAGACATGTGAATTCAGGGATTTCCATATGAATATGATAGTCCCGATTGGGATAGGGATTGGGAAATATTTCAATATTTTTCTGAGGCTTACTAGACATTGTTAATGCTCTTATTTAAGTAATTCGGTTACAATATTTCTTGCTCTTAGCGGCGCCATACATACGCCTTACACATTATAACTGCTTTATTTCTTATAGAAAATTGCGATTAGCCCAAATCAAACTGGCCGGCTTCAAATCTTTCGTTGATCCAACCCAAATACCTCTATCCAACAATCTTGTCGGAATTGTTGGGCCTAACGGCTGTGGAAAATCCAATATCATCGACGCATTGCGGTGGGTATTAGGCGAATCAAAAGCGTCTGCACTACGTGGGGACTCCATGCAAGATGTGATTTTTTCTGGCTCAAACCAACGCAAAGCCTTGGGAAGAGCAAGTGTGGAAATCGTTTTCGACAATAGTATCAACAAAGTAACCGGGCAATGGGCGAGTTATAGCGAAATTGCGATCAAACGAATCTTACATCGCGACGGTGTTTCTCAATACTATATCAATAACTTGCAAGTCAGACGTCGCGATATTTCTGATCTTTTTCTCGGAACAGGTGTCGGTGGAAAAGGCTATGCCATAATCGAACAAGGCATGATCAATCGAATTATTGAAGCTAAACCACAAGAATTGCGAAGTTTTCTTGAAGAAGCGGCAGGCATCTCGCAATACCGAGAAAGAAGACAGGAAACGGCAACTCGTTTGACCGAAACACGTAAAAATCTGACACGACTTGAAGATATTTGCCAGGAACTTGATATCCAGTTACATCACCTCGAAGCTCAGGCAAAACTTGCACAACAATATCAGCAATTACAACAAAAACTGCAAACTACCCAATCCCTGCTATGGTTGCAGCGCATACAGGAAGCCACCAAACTCTATGACAGTTCTAATAAAGGAATCAATCGCTTAGAAAATGAAGTTAATGCTTTATTGAATAAACATGAAATAACTGAAGCACAGCTTGATAAGTGCAGAGAGCAGGAACATCAAATCAATGAGAAGATGCTAAACACACAAGGTGAGCTATATGCTGCGGATGCTGAAATCGGTCGCATCGATCTGGAAATCAATCATCTTCAGCAAAATAAAATACGACTCACACATCAAATAGAATTGATTGAACTCGATCTCGTCAAATGTGGTGATCTACAGGAAAAAACCTGTTTGAACCTCGTGCATTGGACTAAAGAAAAATCTGAGGCGGAAGCATTACTCGATACGCACAAACTAACTAACGATCGCTTACAAATCGAGTTACCTGATGCAGAAGCCGATTTCCTGCAACAACAGGACAAAATTGCCACGTTAAGAAATAACTTGCTTACCCTGAAACAGGACAATCAACTACAGGAAAACCGTACATCGCACGCTCACAAAAATCTGCAGCAACTTGGAATTCGATTATCTCGTTTACAACAAGAAATGACTGAACTTCCAAGTGTAGATAAGACACAGTTATATACTCTTAAAGTCCAGGCTGATGATATCGAGAAAAAACTGTTTCAGGAACAAGCTAATCTCGAGCAAATTGGCATAAAGCTAGTAGAAGCAACACAATCAAAACAGCACATTTCAAAAAACCTGCAGCAATTGCAGCATGCACATTCCGAATTCAGTGCACGCCGTCAGGCACTGCAACATTTGCAACAGAAACTCGAAAGCAATACCCGATTGGCACATTGGCTTAATCAACAAAAACTCGATGCATTGCCGCGATTATGGCAAAAAATTCAAGTCACGCCCGAATGGGAAACTGCACTAGAGGCAGTTTTACGAGAACGCCTGAATAGCATCGAGATGAGTCAACTCGAATTCTCGAATGAGTGGCGTAATGTTATTCCTCCAGGCAGATGGGCAATGCACGAAAAATCGACCACAGTATCAAACATACTGACAGTTGAGCCGCCACCAGTGGAAAATGACAAACCGAAGTTGCTTGATCATGTCACTACAACAGAATCACAACTTGCTGATCTGCTGCGGGATTGGCTACAGCATATTTATATCGTCACCGATCTTGAAACGGGTCTGACTCAGCGAACACTACTGCAACATGGCGAAACACTGATCACGTCACAAGGACACACCCTTACCCGCAATAGTTTGACATTTTATGCACCTGATTCGCAGCTGCATGGTGTACTTGGCAGACAGCAAGAACTCAAGCAACTCGATAAAGAAATCGGACGATTAAACAAATCTATTTCACAGCAAAGCAAAGAGCTTGAAAATGCTCTGCAGCTGAGTAATAAACTAAACCAGGCATCACAACAGGCCAATTCGAGTAGCAAACAGTTGTCGCAACAGCGCCACCAATTACAACTAGAATTCGTTAAATTATCGCAATTACATGAGCAGGCAGCACATCGGAGGCTCCAGATCGACAGCGAATTGCACGAAATAGAACAAGCTCGCGCAACCGAACTTACATTGCTAGAATCCGCCAATCTCAATATCAAAGACAATGCGATCCAGATTACGAACTTGGAGCAAGCAATTCAGCAAGCTCAATCGACTTGGGATGACGCCAATCGGACCTTGAATGATTTACGTACGAACCTGCAGCAATCATCAAGGCAACAACAAGAAACAGTATTTCACATCAAAACTTGTAGTAATAAACTCACTGAAATCGAGCATAGCTTGCAGTCGTTACAAAATGAACTGCAAACCTTGTCATCACGCAAATCAAATACGCTCAGAGAATTAGAAAGCCTGGATGACAGTTCTCTTATTCATCAATTAGAGGCAGCCAGAGTTCGCCGCGACCATACTTCACAGATTCTCGCCAATACTAAACAGGAGGCTGAAAATCTAGCCAATCTGTTGCGTGAATCTGAACGTACTCGAATGACATGCGAGCAATCGATTTACACACACCGCACTGCCTTGAATGAATATCAGCTTAAGGCGCAAGCTGCCAAGCTCACCGCCGAGCAACACCAAGCCATGCTTCAGGAATGCAAAGTCGATAGCGCAGCTTTGGCATCGCAGACGGGAAAGAAATCGATCAATACCTTGCAAACCGAAATCAATCGTACTCAAAACGAAATCGCAGGATTGGGTTCCGTTAATCTTGCCGCTCTAGAGGAGCTGGAAGCAACGCACACTCGCAAAACCGGTTTGATTGCACAAATGCAAGACCTGATCACAGCCATTGAAACCCTTGAAAACGTGATTCAGCAAATTGACCAGGAAACTCGGTTACGCATGCAGCAGACGTATGATCAAGTCAATCAACATTTAAGCGATATTTTCCCGATCATTTTTGCTGGAGGACGAGCAAGGCTGGAACTATGCGATGGTAAAATCCTTGATGCCGGGTTGCAGTTGACGGCTCAACCACCTGGAAAGAAAAACAGTTCCATTCACCTTCTGTCTGGTGGTGAAAAAGCTCTAACTGCACTGGCACTGATTTTTTCATTATTTCGCCTCAATCCGGCCCCGTTCTGTCTACTGGATGAAGTCGATGCACCTCTCGATGATGTCAACACCAATCGCTTTTGTGAGCTAGTTAAAACAATGTCGACAAACACACAGTTTGTATTCATCAGTCACAACAAAATTACCATGGAAATAGCGCAGCAACTGATCGGCGTCACCATGCAAGAGCAAGGCGTATCCAAAATCGTAGCTGTTGAAATAGCCGATGCCATCAGCATGGGCGGTCGCGTAAAAGAGCAAGTTGGCTAGATTTACAGTTGAACATATAAAGCCGGCATGATCTAATTCGGTGTGCCTTAAACGAGGGTATTTCAGGAGATGATATGGACATATTGAGCAACATGAGTGATTTGCAGTTAAGTTTGATTATCATCGGAATTTTGGTCATAGCCGGCGTAGCCATCTTTAACTGGTTTCAGCAGCAACGTTATCGCCGTAAAATACAGGAAGCATTTGATCATGAACATCATGACATTCTGTTGAACACGCAGGATACCGACGAAACATCACAACGAATCGAGCCCAGATTCAACAAACCCGAACCTTCTGAAATCTCCCATGATTCATTCGATCATCATGACCTATCTGACAACATTGGCGATCTAAACAAAGTTTCCATTCCGAGCCATGTCCCGTCAGCGAACATAAACCCTGCTCCGTTGGTTTCCACTTCGACATCTCCTTTGCTGGATTATGATGGAAATACGAATTATCTTGTCAATATCAAATCCGATTCAATCATCGCCAATACCTATGTCGCCAAATTACTACAGCGCAAATTTGATTTTGGCAAACCCGTTTATTGGCTTGGACAGCGACATGTTGATGAACCTTGGGAAGAAATTACCAACGAATCTAATGCTGAAGGAGATGGCTATACCGCTCTGCGTGGCTGTCTTCAATTAGCTGACCGCGCAGGCGCCGTTAGCGAAGTCAATCTATCCAAATTTCGTGATTTGATTCAGGATGTTGCTTCACAAGTTCATGCCACTGCTGATTGTCCAGATATTGTCAGTTCTCATGACAAAGCTGTAAAACTAGATAAATTCTGTGCTGATGTAGACATCATGATTGGAATCAATATCATCAGTAAAGATGAAGGTGCATTTGTTGGTACAAAAATTCGTGCATTGGCCGAAGCATCTGGTTTCAAGCTGGAATCCGAAGGTATTTTTAAATATCGCGATGATAACAATCAAGTTCTATTCACTTTGAGTAACTATGAGAACACACCATTCCTACCAGAGAAAATGAAATCGCTAACGACCCATGGGGTCACTTTCCTGCTAGATGTCCCCCGAATTGCACACGGAGAAAGAGTTTTTGATCAAATGACGCATCTGGCAAAAATCTTTTCAAATACGCTGGGAGGCATCATGGTCGATGATAACCGTGTTCCACTCAGTGAAAGTGGCATTCATAAAAGCAAACAGCATTTGATCGAAATCCAAACTGCCATGAAAAAAAACCATATCATTGCAGGCAGCCCCAGTGCTCTGCGCTTATTTGTTTAAATTATCAATTGAATTATAATTGTGCAGATTATGTGATATGGCCTGAGTCAATTTCAATCCTGCATTTTGCATAACATTTTGTGTGGAGATCTTAATGAATCAATCATCAAATTCAGATTCTTCTTTTGCACCCATTGAAGTTAAGCTGGAATCTGGTAAAGACTATTATTGGTGCGCCTGTGGAAAAAGTAAGTCACAACCATTCTGTGATGGCTCGCACAAAAATACCACGATTACACCACTCAAATTCAGCATCAACGAAAATCGCACGGCTTGGCTATGCACCTGCAAGAAAACCGGTAATGCGCCATTCTGTGACGGCACTCACCGGAAGTTATAGTTCTCACACTACTTTTTACTACTAAAATCCATACTTAATTCCTGCAGCCAGAGAGTTAGGTGTAATAATGCAATTTGATTCGCTTTACAATCAACCTTTAAAGGTTCAGTCATAGGGTGTTTCAATGGATGCAGAGCTGAAATCTCTCGAAAAAAAAATTTCCATACTTTTAAGTCAATATAAAGAGATCTGCCAAGAAAACAATAAACTACGAAAAGCACTTGCAGATTCATATGCACAAAATGAAATACTGAGTGAGAAAATACATATTGCAGCCGGTCGACTGGAAACGCTTCTTTTAAATATGCCAGAAAATGAATAGTAAAAATCTGAATATCACCATCATGGGTCGTGATTTTCACATTTCCTGCCCTGATGAAGAACAAGAAGAAATTGAACTTGCAGCCACTTATCTAATTGATAAAATTCAGGAGATCAAAGCAGAGGGTAAAGTTATCGACTCAGATCGAATTGCCATTATAGCGGCATTACGGATCGCACATGAGTTACTAATGCTTCGTCACGGCACGGGCTTTGACATCGATGAATTTAAGCGTAGAATTGTATCAATTAAGAAAAAAGTTGATGAAGTAATTGCAAAAAAAGATGTTTAAGTATCATATAGTAGAGCGAGTGTAGAGTTCATCCCTGCGATGTTCGTTAAGGTTTATATTCTTTGAACCAATTCATAAAAAATGGTTGTGGATTATAGTGATACTGTTGTGCGCGCCTGCTAAGGATGTGCCTGATGTATCCATGAAACAACCACCTTGGACCTTAAGGTTCAAGATGATAGCCTGACGGCATATGTGGGGAGCTTATTTGGGGATATGGTTCATCGAATGGACCCTATCCCCTTGCTTCATCGATTATTAATTTTGCTAATCACGTTCCCCACCCAACAAGTCTGTGTATCCAATCCGTAAAACTTGCCTTTTTGATATCGGTAAGGTTCTGCTCGATTTCGATTTTGAATCATCTCTACTAAAATTGATACCGGAAGCAGTCCCCAATCCTGCAGAGCGCATACAACAGATCATGGTACAAAAAGATTCCCTAGAAACAGGGTTCTTGGATCCGAACAGCTTTGCCGACTGGTCTTTACGCATTCTTGAGAGCAATGCAACACGAGAACAGTTCTATCATGCATGGCGGAATATCTTCACAATCAATATCTCAATGTGGAATTGCGTTCGCAAATTGACTCACGATGGGCATCGATTGATTCTAATATCCAACATCAATGCCATTCACTGTCCCTGGATTTTTGAAACCTATCCGGAGTTCTCGCTGTTTGAAAATAGAGTACTATCGTTTGAAGTGGGTGCCTTAAAACCAACTCCCAGCATTTATGAATATGCCATCAATACATACCAATTGAATCCAGCAACAACGCTTTACATCGACGACCAGGCACTCAATATCGCAATCGGGAGAGCAATGGGTTTACAGTGCTGGCAGTATGACCTGTACGATCATACTGCATTTGAAAATTGGCTTGAAACAGTGCTGAATACTGACTGATCTTTTCTGCCAAACGGTTTGAACTTTTTATTTTTCCGCCAAAAAATGTTCAACCATTGCCTGTTTGTAATCAATCTGACCGAACGATACATCCTTCAGTTCACCCTTGCGATCAAACAGAATACATGATGGTGTGCCTTGTAATGCAAACCGCTCGAAGGTTTCCGCTTTCATGCTTTTTTGCTGCAAATAATGTTTAACTTGCTGCAATACGGTCTGTTTCTGACTCTCATCAAGACTTTCATACTGCGGCAAAAAATGGCGTGCATAGTGCAAAACCCGATCGTCCGTGACGGGCTCGGTATCCGCCGTTACTCGATCCATACCGACTGCGAAAGGGATGGGCCAAGCCAGCTTGCCTTGCTTTAACAAACCATGGCGATCGAGTGCCTTGAATGTTTCACCAATCACTTCCCCAGTTGTTACCAGTTTTTGCAAATTTTCGAGTGTATTTTTATCGTAATCCTCAAAAGCCGTTGCCAAGCCAATTACGACTAGCCCCCGCTCATGGTACCGCTCGTGCAGTTCAACCGCTCGCGGTAATGAATACAAAAAGCACCCCGGACAATTGACCTGAAAAACCTCGATCAATACCACCGAGCCAAGCAGTTCATTCATTACGATAGGGTCACCTTGCACCCAGGATTCAACGGAAATATCAGAAAGCGAGTGATTATTCATGATTAAAACAGTTAAAATGAGTAGAAATAGGTTTAAAAATTTATGAACAATCGCACAGGATTGAATGCGCAATAGTATACCGGATACATAATTAGCGCATGCTCCCATGCAAGAAGATATATTCCGCCCCCTCGAGAACCCATGTTGTAACACGAAACCATGCGTTATTGGTTGATGAAATCTGAACCTTATGAATTCAGTGTGGATGATTTTGCTGATTCTCCAAACCAAACCATCGCTTGGGAAGGCGTGCGCAATTACCAATCACGCAATTTCATGCGCAACCAAATGTCCATAGGAGATCAAGTTTTCTTTTATCATTCCTGTTGCAAGGATCCGGGTATCGTGGCAATTGCAGCAGTGAGTAAGGCTGCCTACCCAGATGCCACGCAATTTAATCGACAAAGCAAATATTTCGATCCCAAAGCTACACCAGACGATCCACGTTGGCACAACGTTGAACTGACATTGACCAGGCGAATCCGATTAATCCCCATCAAGGAGCTACGACGCCATCCCGAGCTTGAAAAAATGCGTGTACTGCAAACCGGCAATCGCTTGTCGATCACACCGGTGGATCCATCCGAATGGCAGTTCATCATGAGTATTTTGTAATCCAAGGGAATTGAGTATCAGGACCGCATCATGGAATGGTGGTTGATTTATCTTCTAACAGGCGCTTTCGTTGGATTCTTTGCCGGCATGCTCGGTATTGGAGGTGGGCTGATTATTGTCCCAATTCTGATCACTGCATTCACAGCACAAGATTTTCCAACGGATCGGATCATCCATCTCGCCTTGGGAACAACCATGGCGACGATCATTTTCACCGCTGCCTCCAGTCTGCGTACACATCACCACCATGGCGCGGTGGATTGGCACATCGTTCGTTACATTACTCCGGGTATTTTACTGGGAACCTTTGCTGGCGCTGGACTTGCCAGCTCTCTGACGAGCCAGTTTCTAAGCATTATTTTTGTCCTGTTCATTTTTTATGCCGCCACACAAATGCTGATGCAATTCCGTCCAGGCGCGCTTTTTCAGCTACCAGGCAAAATTGGTTTATTTATCACTGGAACGATAATTGGTGGTGTGTCCAGTTTGGTTGCAATCGGAGGAGGATTGTTATCAGTACCTTTTTTGTCGTTATGCAATGTCAAACTGCAGCGTGCAATCGGTACCGCCGCTGCCATCGGTTTTCCGATAGCACTGGCTGGTACCTTGGGTTACATCGTCAATGGGCTATTGCAGCATGAACCGCTTCCCGATCACAGTCTCGGCTATGTCTATTTGCCGGCATTATTTTGGCTGGTTGCTGCCAGCATGCTGACTGCACCATGGGGAGCAAAACTCACTCACTCGACCAAAACAGTCATCATCCGAGCTATTTTTGTTGTGTTGCTGTATGGCCTCGGAATTAGAATGCTATTGACACTGTTTTGACGCTCAACTGACCCATTAAGCAAGTCAATTGGCGGATTTAGCCATTGCAATGGAACGCATCACGATGTCCTGAGCTTCACTTGCATCACCCCAGCGCCCTACCCGCACCCATTTCTCCGGTTCGAGATCCTTGTAATGCGTGAAAAAATGTTCGATCTGCTGAAACACGATATCGGGCAAATCCGCACGTTCGCGTACATGGGCATAGTATGGAAAGGTTTTATTGTCAGGAACACAAATCAACTTTTCATCGCCGCCATGCTCGTCTTCGAGATGCAGTAATGCAATCGGCCGCGCGCGCACCACGCATCCCGCCAGAAACGGCGAACGTGCGATGACCAACGCATCCAGAGGATCGCCATCATCGCACAAGGTATGCGGTATGAACCCATAATTTGCAGGGTAACGCATGGGAGTATGTAAAATGCGATCGACAAACAATGCACCGGAGCGTTTATCAAATTCATATTTGACTGGCTCACCGCCGGTGGGCACTTCGATAATGACATTGACATTGCCAGGCACATTGGCACCGACGGGAATCGCGCTGATATCCATGAAATTAAATTTCTCTTTTGATTTTTGAAAGAAATGATGAAGAAGGTAATCTAACTCGTTTCGAGTGTACTAATCAGCAACAGGGCTGTCAAACCTGCACTGCCATCGGCGAATTGCCAATAGATCAGCATCAATTGTTCGTACGCAGTAAATCAATCATGCAGCTGCTTTTCTGGTTGATTCAATGTCGACCACGGATAATCCCTTATATGCGCTTGCCATTCTTCCCCACGATAACGATTAACACGCAATATGGCCAAAACAATCACGATGAGAATGGGTAACGTAAAAATCAATATTCCTGTCAAAGCAATCAGATACTCGCCTATCCAAATCGTGACAGCCCAGTTGAAAATCAGTACAGACAAATAAAGAACCGGTCCCAACAGTGAACGCCATGGCATTGCAAAAACACCATACGGCACTGACACATCGGGTTTCCGGTCAGTCCACTGCAATGCCGCAACAAGTACAAAACTGGTTAGCAACCAGCCAAGATAATTCGAAATCGGTACGCCAAAATGCAATCCGTTCTCATAGTAACCGTATATCTGTCCAAGAAACCATCGATTACCTTGCAACGCTACCGGATCGATAATGATGTCCAGAAATGTTTGCAGGAAAGCACCCAGAACTAGCGCAGCCCATGATTGCCGGATAGCTCGTGTTTCAAGCGTTATCAAATCAGTACCTTTAGTCGCTAAAGGCGACAGGATAAACAATGCAGTCGTATAACTGCAGTACGTCAAAAAAACGTACGATAGCGAATCAAAAAATGGCACTCCCCACACCCACAACTCACGATGACTGGTATCGTCGATGTAATAGTACCAGCCATAAGGAAATCCGGTGGAAATCGAAAGTTTCTCCGAAGTAAATGCGATGAGGTATCCAACGACAGCAAAAATTAAGGTCTTGCGCCACCCCACATGTGGCACACAGGCCAGTAAAAATGCCGCAAAAAAACTGAACACATATGGCCGCATGATAAGTGTGTCAATGGCGAGGTCAAGCATGAACAATTCCCTTGCTGATGAGCAAACTTCAATCAGATGGTGTATTTAATGAGTTGAGTGTTAGGTTAATTCTATCTATGAATACTGTGGTCAATAATTGTTGAATAACCATTTCACTCCGTGAAATTCTCTACCAGCAATCTTAGCGCCTCCTGATACTTTTCCACTGTTTGCTTTAAAACATCGTCCGGCAATTCCGGTCCAGGTGCCTGTTTGTTCCAATCCTGCGTTTCCAACCAGTCGCGCACGAATTGTTTGTCGAAGCTTGGCGGGTTTTGGCCAGGTTGATAGTGATTAGCTGGCCAGAAGCGGGATGAATCAGGGGTTAGTACTTCGTCAATCAAGTAGAGTTCGCCTTGTGCATCCAAACCAAACTCGAATTTGGTGTCGGCGATGATGATGCCGTGTTGTAGTGCATAATCAGCAGCCTCGGTATAGAGTTGAATGGCCTTGGCGCTGACTTTTGCGGTCAGTTCCTTGCCAAGCAGTTTTTCCACTTCGACGACAGAAATGTTTTCATCGTGTACTCCGGCAGCAGCTTTGGTCGAGGGCGTAAAAATTGCACCATTGGGTAGTTTGTCAGCCAGTTGTAATCCAACAGGCAGAGGAATGCCGCAAATCGCACCGGTTTGCTGGTAATCCTTCCAGCCAGAGCCAACGACATAGCCACGCACAATAGCTTCGATCGGCAACGGTTTCAATCGGCGAATCACGAAAGCACGTCCTTCCACTTGGCTGCATTCGCAGTCGGCGACGATCGACTCCGGTGCGATACCGGTCAAATGATTTGGCAAAATATGCGCCAACTTGTCGAACCAGAACTGCGACAGCGCGGTGAGAATTCTGCCTTTACCAGGTACGGCAGTTGGCAGAATCACGTCAAAGGCCGACAAGCGATCAGTTTGCACGATCAGCAGCTTGTCGTCACCGACAGCATAAATGTCACGCACCTTTCCACGATGTACAAGTGGCAAGCTGGTAATTGAGGTTTCAAACAAGGCAGTGGATGCATTCATGAGGATTGCAGTGATTAGTAGTTAAGTTGTTTCTTAATATCCAGGGCATCGTGCAAGGCGCTGGCTGTATCGTCGGCAAGCACAGTGTAATGCCCCATCTTGCGTCCCGGACGCGCCTCTTTTTTGCCATATAAATGCAACTTTGCGGCTGGGTACTGCAGTACTCTACTCCAGTCAGGTTCGCCGCGGTGCCACAAATCCCCGAGTAGATTGACCATTACTGCTGAGCTATGTTGGGTGGTGTCGCCCAATGGCATACTGCACAATGTGCGTACTTGCTGCTCGAATTGCGAAGTGATGCAAGCATTGATCGAATAATGTCCACTATTGTGTGGCCGTGGTGCGATTTCATTGATCAGCAGCTGATCATCCTGCAGAACGAAAAATTCGACGCAAAGTACGCCCTGATACTGCAGTGCTCCGGCTACCTGACAAGCCATCTCTTGTGCACGTTGCGCCAGTTCCGGTGTAATTCTCGCAGGGATAATACTGACATCCAGAATACCGTCGACATGCTGATTCTCTGCGGGTGGAAATGTCGCCACTTTACCATCAGCGTTGCGAGCCACAACGACCGAAATTTCGCATTTGAGCGGCATGAACTTTTCCAGCACGCATATCGACTGGTTCAGTTGTCTATAAGCTGCCTGCAGTTCGTCACGATGATGCACGATCTTCTGCCCTTTACCGTCATAGCCAAACTGGCTTGCCTTCAGTATTCCCGGCAGGAAATAATCGATATCTTCGTCATCCAGATCCTGTTGCCGTGTGATGACAGCGAACGAAGCCACAGTAAAACCATTATTGGTGAGAAACTGTTTCTCCGTAACCCGGTTCTGGGCTATGAACACACTTTGTGCATCCGGACTGACGACACGATTCTTGGCTAATTGTCGCAACGATTCTGCCGGAACATTCTCGAATTCGGTGGTAATTGCTTCACACTGCGACACTAGTCGCTGAAGCGCCGATGGATCGGTAAAATCCGCACGAATATGGTCATCGGCAACGTTACTTGCGGGGCAATCCTCCGCCGGGTCCAGAACGGTGACGCAATAACCTATTTGTTGCGCTGCTTGCGTGAACATACGCCCCAGCTGCCCGCCCCCCAGCACACCCAGCATAGCACCCGGCAGAATGGGTTTCATTGCGGTAATTCAGATGCCATGACCGAATCAGCCTGTTGCTGTCGGTAAGCACTCAACTGTGCACTCAGTTCACTGTTATAGACCGCCAGTAACGCCACGGCAAACAATCCGGCATTGGCTGCCCCTGCCTCGCCGATAGCAAACGTGGCGACAGGAATACCTTTGGGCATTTGAACGATGGAGAGCAGTGAATCCAGTCCCTGCAGATGTTTCGAATTGACGGGCACTCCCAGAACGGGCAGCGTCGTTTTGGCTGCGATCATACCCGGCAAATGTGCGGCACCACCCGCCCCTGCTATGATGCACTGAATTCCACGTCCTTTAGCCTGCTCTGCAAAATCGAACATGACATCCGGTGTACGATGTGCCGAAATCACTCTAGCCTCGTAGACGATATGAAATTCATCCAAAATCTTCACGGCATGTTGCATGACATCCCAGTCACTTTTACTACCCATAACGATGCTAATCAACGGTTTCATTTAATCATGCTCGCTCAAAAAATTAACATTTCACCCCATATAGACTCGCAACACCCGCTTGCAAATATTCGGCGGGGTATTTTATAAGTCTGTACAATATTTGTGTGATTTATTTCGCCTGTTGCATCAGCGGCGATACAATGACTATTATACTGCCCTCAAGGTGTGACGAATTTAACGAACCACTGATTCAGCAGGTTATTCAATCCATCAGCAACGACAGATTTTATCCACTTTCTCAAATGGTGAATTAGAGCGATGAATTTTCAACGTGGAAAACAAAGCGACGAACCGGAAATTAATCTGGTTCCCATGATTGATGTTTTGCTGGTCATACTGATCTTTCTGGTGGTAACTACGACATATTCCAAATTTGCCGAACTTGAAATCAGTTTGCCACAAACCAGCACGGAAGAAGTCGACAAGAGTGTCGACAAACCCAACAGCATCGATATCACGGTCAGCACTTCGGGAGACTACACCATCAACAAGACACCAATCAAATCTTCCAGTATCGAAGGTTTACGTGATGCGCTACGGACTGCTGCTCAAAACCTGACCGATCCGTTCATTATCATTCATGCTGATGCCAAAGCCGCGCACCAGTCGGTCATCACAGTAATGGAAGCAGCGCGCTTGGCCGGATATAGTAAAATCACCTTCACCACGGAAACCAGCCAGGGACAATAATCAGAAAGACCCGAATCAACCCAACTACATAAGGATTAGCCATGGTCGACTGGTCAAAAATTACAGCATTATTCAATACGCGCAACTCATCCAATAAGGAGCAAACAATGACAAGCAATTTAGACAATTTCTCAAAAGCGGCACAATCTGGTTCACAATACATACTGGCTCCCTTGCCTTACGCCAACAATGCACTGGAACCAGTCATTTCGGCCAATACGTTGAGTTTTCACTACGGAAAACACCACAAAACCTATGTCGACAACCTGAACAACCTGGTCGCCAACACCGATCTATCAGGTCAATCACTCGAACAGATTATCAAAGCCACAGCAGGCCAAGCTGACAAGGCTGCCATTTTCAATAACGCAGCCCAGGTCTGGAATCATATGTTTTACTGGCACAGCCTAAAACCAAACGGTGGCGGAGATCCTTCCCCGGCTCTCAAGCAGAAAATCGAGGTAGCTTTTGGCAGCGTCGAAGCCTGCAAAAAAGAATTTGCTCAAGCGGCCGTTACACAATTTGGCAGCGGCTGGGCCTGGCTAGTACAGGATGGCGATAAAATCGCCCTGGTCAAAACCGGAAACGCAGAATCCCCAATCACTCGGAACGTACGACCACTGCTGACCATCGATGTTTGGGAACATGCCTATTATCTTGACTACCAGAATCGTCGTGCCGACTATGTCAATACCATTCTGGACAAGCTGATCAACTGGGATTTTGCCGCAGCCAATCTTGGTTAATGTATAGAACCCATGACTGATATCACCATCGCCCTGTCAAAAGGGCGAATTTTTGAAGATACGGCACCACTGCTAAAAGCGGCAGGAATCATCGCCCAAGACGACCCGGAATCATCACGTAAGCTGATTCTATCCACCAATCACGACAATGTTCGCCTGGTCATCGTCCGTGCTTCCGATGTGCCCACCTATGTACAATACGGTGCCGCCGATCTTGGCATAGCCGGTAAGGATGTGCTGCTGGAACATGGTGGCATGGGACTGTATCATCCGCTGGATCTCAATATCGCCCGTTGTCGCATGATGGTCGCCGTTCCAGAGCATTTCGACTACGAATCGGCGGTCAAGCAAGGTGCAAGGCTACGGATTGCCACCAAATATGTACAAACGGCGCGAGAGCATTTTGCCGCCAAGGGAGTCCATGTCGACCTGATCAAGCTGTATGGATCGATGGAATTGGCACCTCTGGTAGGCTTGGCCGATGCCATAGTGGATCTGGTATCCAGTGGCAATACCTTGAAAGCCAATCATCTCAAGGCTGTTGAGGAAATTATGCCCATTTCTTCACGGTTGATCATTA
>WBZN01000856.1_pt1 | contig 20021 bp, 21 predicted proteins | sample 5204281 | NCBI WGS metagenome assembly WBZN01 (sample SAMN12344347, study PRJNA552823) | activated sludge metagenome | biome: Activated sludge suspended growth; feature: Nitrification reactor; material: Wastewater; isolation source: activated sludge from nitrification reactor of wastewater... | reverse complement strand
TATTCCTCACTGCTGCCTTTAACTAAAGTCTAGACCGTTTTCAGTTCTAGTGTGGCTAATCCTCCTCTCGGACCAGCTAGGGGTCGAAGGCTTGGTCAGCTTTAAATCAAACCAACAACCTGATCCCAATGAAAATCTGCTAACATCGATAAATCTATAAAAAATTTTATCTAAAAAGACATAAATTAATTGCAAAATTATTTTGTAAAAAGCCGCAACCTTCTACGCTAATTTAAATGTTAGGCTATTAATCACGTTCGCACCCGTTCGCTACTCAATTTTTCAAATTGCGTTCAACTTGCATGTGTTAAGCATGCCGCTAGCGTTCACTCTGAGCCAGAATCAAACTCAAAATTTAAAAACTTTTCTAATTATATAAAAAAGTAAAAAAAATCCTAAAAATTTGGTATTACAGTAAATAATTAAGCAAGGCTTCCCCACCAATAAACAACAACAAAAAGAAATAGCCAAACAACATCAACAAAATGCCAGTACCAAATAGCAGTTTCCAAACCAACATGTTGATCGACAGAAAAATGCAATCTAGCATGTCTAAGCATACAAATCCTAAGATAAATAGTACCAACAAGAACATGAAAACCATGGAAACCAGTAAGCATAAAAAAAGTAGAACCATAAATACCGTCAGCAATAGAAAATGGAGCTTGGGTATATTCAACAAACTGAATCATCATAAAAGAATAAGCTGCAAACATAGTAAGTCTAAGACCTTCTTGAACATAAGTGTAATCACCAGAAATGAGTGCTCTATGTGCAAAAGTGACAGTAACACCTGAAGTAAGTAGAAAAAGTGTATTCAAAAGAGGAAAACCCCATGGACTAATAGGAGTAATACCATACGGAGGCCAAATACAACCAATCCAAATTGAAGGGGCCAGACTGGCATGAAAAAAAGCCCAAAAAAAAGAAAAAAAAAACATTACTTCTGAAACAATAAAAAGCACAAAACCCAAACGCAAACCGTTAGCAACCTCTGGAGTATGATAACCTTCCATAGATTCATCAATAACATCTGACCACCAAAAAAAACACAAAAAGAAGAGGAAAGTAACAGAAAGAAGAAAAAACAAAACACCAAAAGGTCTAGCCAAACGGTGAACACAAATAACAAATGTACTAGTAAAACAAAATGCTGCCAATGCAACCAAAATTGGCCAAGGACTATTATTAACGATATGATAAGGATGACTAAACGGAGAGCTAGACGACGAAGAATTAGATTTAAAAAAGTTAGTTTTAAACATTAGAAACTTAAACAAGAATAAAGTAGAGAAAACTCCTTTTATTTTTACTTTGCGAGGAGCAGGATTCGAACCTACGTGCACAAAGAACAGATTTACAGTCTGCCGCCTTCGACCACTCAGCCATCCTCTAAAGAAAAAAATACAAAATTTTCTCCTCTTATTATGGTGACTTTTTGACTTGAAATTTTTTTCCACAGAAAAAAAAAAGTCAAAAAAAGTGGCCCATGTTTGGGCCAAAAGTTGTTGAAACGACTTTTTTTTTTAAAAAAAATATAGATCGAGGAGGACCGGATTCGAACCTGCATATTCAGATTATGAGTCTGACGAGTTACCAATTACTCAACCCCCCCGAAAAAAAATAAAATATAATAAATGACCACCCGCTGTAAGTGAGTCGTTCAAGTATACGCAAAACAAAACTGAAAAAACATAAGCTTGCAAAAAAGAAATTAGCAATTCCAAACACAAAACACAAGCTACGATAAGAAAACTAAAAAATCCAAAAATAATTGAAACCGGAAGAGCTGCAAAAAGTGCTAGTGTACAAATGTTTAGAAGAGTATGCCCAGCCATCATATTAGCAAAAAGTCGCAAAAAAAGAGAAAAAGTACGCAACAAATATGTAAAAAGTTCAATACAAAAAATAAAAGGCAATAGAAACTTACTAAGACCTGAAGGAAGAAATAGATAAACAAATTTGTACCCGTGTTTAAAAATACCAACAATAAGAAGAGAAATATTAACTGTAAAGGCAATAAAAAAAGGGATAAAGATTTGAGCCGTAACAGTAAAACCATATGGAATCAAACCAGCAAAATTCAAACAAAAAATAAAAGAAAAAATCGTAAAAACAAATGGCAAGTAAACGATACCCAAATAACCAGTTTGTGAGTAAATCATACTAATAACAAAACTATAAAAAAGTTCAAATAGAGCCTGAATTCTATTTGGGATAATAAAACCACCGAAAGTAGCAATAAAAAAAAAAATACAAAAAATACTAATACCAAAAAAAAAACCAAGAAATACTGAGTTAATACTAAGCTCAAAAAAATAAAAATAAATAGGTTTAAGAAGATGATTTTCAAACTGATCAAGAGGACTAAACATTTTAAAAATTAACGATCAACTTCACCAAAAACGATATCTTGGGTACCAATAATTGCCACAAGGTCAGCAACCATATGACCTCTAGACATAAAATCCAAGGATTGAAGATGAAAAAAACCTGGGGATTTAATTCGACAACGATAAGGTCTAGTTGACCCATCAGAATGAATGTACACGCCAAATTCGCCCTTAGGTGCTTCAATTACTCTGTAAGCTTCACCCATAGGAACAAAAAAACCTTCACTATAAAGTTTAAAATGATGAATTAGCGATTCCATAGAAAACTTCATGAAAGCACGAGATGGCGGAGTAATTTTATGATCATCAAGTTTAAAGTGGCCAGAAGGCATATTGTCCAAAACATAATTAATAATAAGTAGACTTTGACGTATTTCCTCTACTCTAATCAAATATCTATCATAACAATCACCAAAAAAACCTACGGGAACATTAAAATCAATCAAATCATAAATTTCGTAAGAAAAATCACGTCTCAAGTCCCAGCATACACCTGAACCACGAAGCATGGGGCCACTAAAACCACGATTAATAGCATCAGAACTGGAAACAGTACCAATGCCAATAAGACGTTGCTTCCATACCCTATTTGAAGTAAGCAACTCTTCAATCTCATCGATTCTTTTAGAAAAAAAGACGGAGAAAGCTGAAATATCTGAAAGCAAACCCATCGGCAAATCTTGTGAAACACCGCCAGGTCTAAAGTAAGCGGCATGCATTCTAGCACCAGAAACTCTTTCATAAAATTCCATAAGTTTTTCTCTCTCCTCAAAACCCCAAAGAAAAGGAGTTAGAGCGCCCACGTCTAGGGCATGTGTAGTAAGCGCCAAAAGATGATTAAGCAAACGTGTAATTTCAGAAAACAAAACTCTAATAAATTTTGCTCTTATTGGAATCTCACAGGAAATCAAGTCTTCAATAGCCAAACAATAAGAATGTTCCTGTGCCATCATTGAAACATAATCAAGCCTGTCAAAATAAGGTAGAGCTTGTGTATAAGTTTTATACTCAATAAGCTTTTCAGTACCTCGGTGAAGAAGACCAATATGAGGATCAGCTCTAATAACAACTTCACCATCCAATTCCAAAACCAATCTCAAAACACCATGTGCGGCAGGATGTTGAGGACCAAAATTAACACTAAAATTTTTTATTTCTAGTTTATCTGTAGAAACAAAGTTTGTAATGGCAGAAATATCATAATAAAAAGAATCAGGTTTAAGATTATTAAACGACATAAAAATTTATAAATTTATTTAATATAATAATTATCCCAAGGATTGTTAAATTCAAAAAATCGATACTCTTGAGAAAGTTCAAGGGGCTCAGTAACAATACGTTTAAGAGTATCGTCATATCGAAGTTGAGAATAACCACTCAACGGAAAATCTTTTCTAAAAGGATGACCTTCAAATCCGTAGTCGGTAAGAATCCTACGAAGATCATTATGACCAGTAAAAATAATTCCATACATATCCCAAATTTCACGTTCTAGCCAATTAGCAGAATTAAAAATTTTTGAGATAGTATCTGTAACAGGGTAAGAAGAACTAAGCGGAATACAAATAAAAACAGAGGAGCCAAAATTTATAGAAGTGAAATAATACCTTACATTAAAACGTATTGAAGAATCAACAAAATCAACACCCCAGAGGTCATTTAGATACGAAAAACGAAGAGGAAAATGGTCACGTATAAAAAAAAAAAATTCCGATGTAGAATAACGCAAATTAATAGACAAAAAATTATTATAAACAAAAATTGACGAAATTTGCGAAAAAAAAATACTTGAAAGGTATTTAGCAATAGCATACATTATTTTTATAAAGTCCAATCAAGAGCTGAATAAGCAACTTCGTAGATAAAACCAAAGATTAGAAAAAAAAGAAAAATACAAATGAAAAAATAACTAAAAAAACTAAGTTGATCTACAACTATAACCAAAGGAAACAAAAAAATAACTTCCAAATCAAAAATAATAAAAAAAATTGCTACCAAATAAAAACGAACATCAAAGGGCGAACGAGAATCCTCAAATGGGTCAAAGCCACATTCATATGCAGAAAATTTTTCGTAATCTGGCTCAGAGATGTTCATCTGACCAAAAATAAAAGTAATAATCAAAGTTACAACGACAGCAATAAACGTATACAAAACAATAGAAATCATTTTAAAATAAAAAAAAATTAGTTAGAAATTTCGTATTCGTCACTCAAAAGTTCAAAAATAAGATAAGTTATTACAAATTTCTCCAATTCCAAAAAATTTGTAAGAGCCTCCAAATGATCTTTAGTAAAAAGTTCTTCAGCGTCGGAAACGATATTAGATTCAACGACCTTAGAATAATGATATGAAAACAAAACATTCTGAAGATTGGTATACTCAGAAAGCTGTTGCTCAACAAAAATTACACTGTAAAAAAGAAATTCGTCAAGAAGTTTTAGACGAGTATTTATTTCCTTCTCAAAAGCGCAAGCTTCAACTTGAATAGAAAACTTTTCAAAAAGAGAAAAAATAATACTTGTACTATACTCCTCAAGAATACTATCCAAAAGCTCATTAATGTAAGACCCAGCAATTAGAACTACCAATGTACATGAAAAAAAAAGCATAAGTTCAGCGTCATCAACAAAATAACCAAAGCAAATCAAAGACAGTGTTGAAAAAATAAGAAAATTAAAAAGTGGAAAATCAATAAGAGTCTCCAACAGATGATTATAAACATTTTCAAAACCTTCAATAATTTTTCCAGTTAGTTCGTGGACTGGAATAACAACAATTTGAGTAACCACCCTAAAAATTGTAGTATTAAAAGCAATAAAAAAAACGATAACTTCCTCAGTTTGAATAAAAAATTCATCAAAAAAAGACACAAAACGTTTGTAAGCAAAAGGAAAAAAGGAAAGAAAAATTTGAAAATATTTAACTTTAGGGCCTTCAAAGTTAAAAAAGCGTTGCCAATTATAAGAATTTTTCATAAATTGTTTTTTCGCATTAAAAAATTTAAACGTTTTTTTCATTCAAGGATGACTCACAAATATTATAGGAATCAACCGTAGAAATTAGCGCATCAGATAGAGTTTTAACAGTAGGGTCAAAAAAACTATCAAAAATAAAGTTTTCGGTAACAAAAGTCAATGAAAATGAAATTTCATAAAAATCCTTATTATAAGAATTTAGAAAAGAGCGAGAAAAAAGAAATGAAAAAACTGTAGGAATAACAACAAGGATAATAAGGAAATAGAAAGATAGAAAAAAAAATGAACCCCAAAAAATTTGGGAAAAAATATTGTATACGTCTAGTTGTGGCATTCGTTCTTTAAAAAAAAAAATAAAAAGAAATTCAAAACTTAACCAAAAATAAAAAAGTTTTAAATATTCTAAAAAAGTAGCCAAGAAGGCAGAAATTAGCTAAATTTCAATACTAGATATTGAAAAATGTTGTACCATCAACTTTTTTAGTAGAAATAAAAAAGCGCCTACCACCCTTTCTAGGTGAAGAAATACGATATGAGTAAAGATCAGGATTAAAAATACTCTTATAAACGTTTGCAATATCATTGTACCTATTCATAGAAAAAATGTTGTAGTCGTTATAAAAAGAGTTGTAAAAGTCGCAAAGGTAAAAAAATCTAAGAGGGGTTTTACATTTTTTAGACTTAAAATCGTAAAAGAATTTTGTTGAAAACGGAATATGACACAAATTTATGGAAAAGTAATGTTTAAAAAATAGGGAGAAAAAATAAGAAAAAATAAATGTTGACTCATGACTATTATTAAACATATTACTTTTCAAAAAAAAATTGTTAAAAATCAACAATTTATTGAAAAAAGTTTTGAAAACATTCAAAATGAAAAAGTTACCGGATCTTTTAGAATGAAATTTATAAAAAATTTGAAAAAAAAATACTGACAAAAAAAATTTTGAAAATTTTATAGAGCGTAGTTTAAAACGTCTAATAAAAAATTTGAAAAAACGAAAAAAACGTTTAAATTTTTTAATGCGAAAATTTTTGAAAATTTTTGAAAATTTGAAAAAAAAAGTTTTAAAAAATGAAAGATTGTAAAGACGGGATGAAAAAAATTTTGAAAATTTTGCCGCCTTAATAAATGAAAATCTAATAAAAAGGTCCTTAATAAGTTTATAAAAATTAAAAACTTTTGAAGAAAAGTTATGTCCCTCGAAAAAGTTTTGAAAATTAATGTTATTAAGCACAAAAAAGGATTTCAAACTTTTAAAAATAATATTATTGTTATTTTTAAATTTGTAAAATTTTTTAAAAATTGAACCTCTTTTAAAATACCAACGCTTTATTTTAAAACGATTACTAAAAAATCGGTAAAACTTGTTTTTAAAATGTCGGCCGTACAATCTATTAAAAAAAAAAGTTGTGGAGATTGATTTTGAAATTTCAAAGAAACGTTTTGAATAATTAATGTTAAAATACTTATTACTGAAAAGAAAACTCGATAGTTGTGCAGGAGAAAAAATTTGTAGGTTATTAAAATTAGTAAATTTATTAAAATTTCTTTTTCTAATAAAATTAGTTTTCAAAGACATTACATAAGATTTATAATTGTAAATAGATTTTTTAAAAGAAAAACAATTTGAAATAGGCAAATATGAAAAAAAAAGACCATTGGACCTAAAATTAAAATAAGGAAAACGCAAAAATTTTTTAATTTTTCTTCTCTTAAATTTATAAAACCTACGTTTTTTAATGAAATGTCGTTTAGAAAAAAAATTAAAGTTTATAATAGAAAAAGAACCGGACGAAAAATTAGGAAGAAATATTACGTTTGGGTTATAAGAAAAATTTGACAAAAAATTATTTATAAAAAACATATGTTTACGGGTATAATTAGACCAGTAAAAATTATACTTAAAAACAATTGGTTTAAAGTACGGACGACCAAATTCATCGTCTTTGCGAGAAGGGATAACAGAAAATGACGAAACATTAGATCGCTGAAATTCTGGAAGTTTAAATTCATGTTTAATCAAAGAACGTATAGAAATTTCTGAATTGCGCCCGCCCGATGCAAGATACAAAGAAAGAGGTTTTGGTTTTTTCAAAGAATTATTATCCGAAGAAAAATTTTTAAAAGAAAAACTATAAATGTAATTGAAACGTATAAAGTCTATAAAAATGTTCATAAATTTAAGAGAAGAAAAATTAAAAAAAATGGAGAGTAGGGGGAGTCGAACCCTCATCCCTGGTGCCACAAACCAGTATTCTAACCATTGAACTATACTCTACAAAAAAAATCGGGATGGCTGGACTCGAACCAGCAATCTATTGCTCCCAAGGCAAGTATGTTAGCCAATTACACCACATCCCTAATGAAAAATTTATGTTCTACGCAAACCGGGTTTGCGAAGGCCATTATGACCACGCAAAATTATACGCTTAACATAACTAAATTTAACACCTATATAGTTTATGCCTCGAATAGCCGAACGAACGAAGCTTGACAAACGAGTTCTAATAACGAGAACGATAGGAAAAAGTTTAGAATATTTAATCGCTCTAGCTACCCGACGTGCATTTATTTCTGCAGCAAATGCAGTAGGTTTTTTTGGACCTCTATAACCGACCATACCATTAGTTGACTGATAAATAATTTTACCATTTGCATTATGGACATAGATAAAAAAATTATTTTTTGAATGAAAAAGACTAACAAAATTTTTCTCTTTATCATAACTATCAAAATTTTTTTTATTGTAAAAGTCAGCCAAAAAAAAATTAAATCTAATCCTTCTCAAAAATTTTTTACGTCGTCTTTTAAGCCTATTTTTCACCCTATACAATTTTCTAAAACGAGCAGAAAAAGCAGAACAATAGATTTTATGACGCCTTCTAAATGAATAAAATTGTCTTGAGAATTTATTATAACTATAATAAAATAGATTACGAGAAAAAAAATTATTAAAAAAAAATTGCTTAAGTGTAAAAGGAGCAGTTTTAAAAAAGGATCTAGCTTTAAATGGAAAGGGATTTGCAGAACGACGTTTAAAAAAAAGGGAAAGACGACGATAAAATTTATAAAAATATGATTTTTTGCGCTTTGAAAAAACCCTAAATTTTCTATATTTTATAATATTAATTTTTTTATTAAATTTACGTCTATTATAAAATTTAAATTTTTTAGCCCTATTACGTTTATACTTTCTAGATTTAAAAAAAAAACCTCCTCTACGACGAAAAAACCCTTTAAGCTTAAAAAATTTAAATTTTTTAAGCTTAAAACCGATCCTAGACAAAAGTCTAAATTTTGTCCTATCACTGTAAAAAAAAGAAGAACGATCAAAAAATTTAGTAAAAATGGAACGTGAAAAAACATCCCTTGGATAAGTTGAAAAAAGAAGAGAATGGGGGGTAAAACGTGAGTAAAAACCGCTAAATCTTTTAAATTTAATCTTTTTTTTAAAAAAAAGATTAAATTTAAATTTTCGGAAAATTCTAAAATCCTTTGAAAGAGAAAGGAGGCGAGAATAAATAAGCTTAAATTTTTGTTTATTAAAAAAAATAAATTGCTTAAAATAATTTAGTTTAGAAAACCTAAAAAAATTCAAATATCTACTACGTTTAAATTTGTGTGAGTGAAAAAACCAAGATTTTCTATAACGTCGAAAGAAAAATGGATTAATAAAAAGAAATTTTCGTTTAATGATATTAGCACCATAACCAAAAAAACTAACAGGGAAAAAAAATTTGTTGTTAAAAAAAGGAAAAGATTTACGAGGAAAAATTTTACAAATTTTTTTTTTGAATTTTTTTCTAAAATTTTTGCTCGAAAAAAAGGACTTAGTAAAATTTTTCAAAAAAAATGAATAAGGGAAAAATACTTTGCGTCTAGAAAAATAAGTTTTATAAAAAGATGGAAATTTAGAATTAAAAAACGACTTAAATTTAAATGCAAGATAGTATCTAGTGAATTTAAGAACAAAAAAACGCCTCCAAAACTTGTAATTATAGGAAGATGAAAAATATTTTCTTTTAAATCTATAAAAATAAATAGATTTAAAAGATTTCTTCCTATAACGCCTAATAAATTTTTTGTAAATCTTTGAATTACTTTTGAACTTAAAATAGGATCTCATTTTAGCAAAAAATAGCAAATGATGGCGTGATTTGATAAAAATGGTCCTTTTTGAATACTTACTTTTGTGTGAGAAATAAGTATTTTTCTTTTTATAAAATTTAATTCTAGACTTAGAAAACTTTTTAAAAGCAGATGACTTATTATAGAAACGACGACGGTTGACAAAAAAATAACGCTTATGATTAAACTTAGGTCTAAAACGGATAATTAGGGAACGTGATTTTTTATAAAGATACTTTCTTGAAGAGGTATAACGGGATTTAAACTTAGAAAGTTTAAAATCTTTATAAAAAATAAAATTACTAAAAAGGTACTTTCGAAATTTAAAGAAAAACGAGCGAAAGTTAAATCTAGAAAAAAATGTAGAATTTTTAATTTTCTGAAAAAGTTTACGTCGAAAAAGTCCAAAAAGAAAATAGTGGTATCTAACTATACGAATTTTTCGTTTAAGGAATTTTTTATTTATAGTTCTAATTCGTCCATATTTTCGACGTAGACGAAAGATATGTCTAGTAATAAAACGTTTAATCTTAGCTTTACGTCGATTCAAATAAAGCCGTCGTTTATCAATAATTTTTTTATTAGGAATAAAAACTTTTCTTCTCTTAATCATAATTACCTAAAAAATTAATCTTGTTTAATTTGTATAAAAATTTTTTCTCTTATCATTCTAATTGTTCGACCGTTTGTACGACTACGTTGACCTCTAGAAGGCAAACCTTGACTAAGTCTAACACCACGATAACAACCACTTCTCATTCGGATTCGAAGGCATTTTGAAACACGCCTGCGCAATTCTGATTCAGAAACAAAAAAGGTTCTAACAGATGAATCCAAAGAACTTAGCACGTCTTCGTCAAGAGACGAAAATAGTGAGTTATAACGAATACCAGCTCGCAAACAGATCATATTAGCAGCCCTATACCCAACACCATAAATGTTACTCAAAAATGGACCAACCTTACTGTTAAAATTAATACGTCTAGTGCCAATAAAAGAAATCATTTTTTTTTATCTTTGTTTACCAGGTTTAAATTTCAAAATTTCATCTTTAAAAAGAACACCTTTACCCCTATAAGGATCAGGAAATCTAAGAAGCTTAATGCTTGAACACGTATACGACAAAATAGAATTTTCATATGAAAATAGCAAAATAAATTGTTTACGAACCTTAACTTGTACTGAAACTGGCAAAGAAAATGAAGTAATATGATTATAACCAAGAAAAAAAAATAGACAATGAGTGGAAGGCGAATACAAAACCTTAAAACCAACACCCTTAAGCTCCATGTACCTAAAGTAACCAGAAGAAACCCCAAAAAAAGTGTTGGAAAATCTAGAGCTAAAAGTTTTAATGTATTTTTTAGAAGGTGATAGAAAAAAAAGAGCTTTTTTGGAAATAAATGGAAAATAGTAAAAAAAAGGAAAAAGATGAGTTTTACGTCCCAACTTACCAAAAAAATGGACAAAACTAACTTTGGAAATAGAATCAAACCAGTAAGTACAAAAAAATTTTTTTGAAGACAAGAAATACATCGTTTAATAAAAAGTTTGACAAAAATAACATAAATTTTATAAATAAGAAAATTTCAAAACTGGTTGACCACCAATTTTTTTTTCGAGACAAAAATTTGAATCAACAATACCATACGAAGTCGAAAAAATAAAATTTAGACCCCTACGATTATAAAGAAGGACATCTTTGTACGTAAAGTAAATTTTATGAGAAGGCTTAGAATAAGGAATAAACCTAAAATTAGAACATTTGTGATTTGGAACAATTCGATATAGACTACCCAAATCAACAAAACAATAGATATACCCTTTCATTTTAAGATGAAGCAAAAAAGATCTAACAAGATTAGATTTAGGAACTGTAATCGAACGAGCTTTCGAATTTTTACAAATATTAAATAGACCAACAGCAGAATAAAATCTGTACATAATAATAGCGTTAAAAATGATTATTACTATAAAATTTACCTCGAAATATAACCAAGAGGAAACTTTCAGCCCAACAATTGAACCAGTTATAGCAAAACGTTTCAATTCAAAACGGGAAAGAAAATAATCTCGGTAAATGGACTTGCCATTAGCACTAAAAAAACAATGAGTTTTTAGACCACCCAAATTTGATTTTCGAGATTTAACAAAATAGGACGAAATAGCCCTGTCTGAAACTGGCAAAAATGTTGTATTTCTAAAAACTTTAAAAGCGTAAATTTTAATATACAACGGATTAGAATAAGATCTGAATTTATTAATATTTCGATACAACTTAGCACGCATTTTTAAAAAATAAAATTACTAAAAAACGAGGAAAATTTATACTATGAAGTATCAAATCGATTTCAAAATCTCCAGAAAATTTTCGTTCATCTGAGACCGTCCCCGAAGCAATAAAGCTAACCCTAACTTTAAATGGAAAATTGTGATAATCAAACCTACAATCTCGAAAATCAAAGATTGAAGAAGGGTCATGAAAGGAAAAATTAACGGAACGTGATGAAGACGAAGATCTAGATATCATCCTAAATTTCTCCGAACTAGAAAGAAAGAAAAAAAATGATATAAAAGAAGATATCTTACGGCCAGTAGCAGAAACTATAACAGTAGTAGTTGTACTACGCTTATTTTTAGAAAAAAATGGTTTTGACCCAGTAATAATATAAAGCAGATAAATACTTCTAGTAACATTATAATTTGTAGAAAAACCCTTTGGCATGTTAATTGAAAAAATCACTTTAGAAAACTTTGGGAAAGACGAGATGTTAAAAATATGATTTTGAAGAAAAAAGTTACACAAAGACTTCTTATAAAAGTATTGCGAATAATAAGGATTAAAAAGTATTTTGATCATTGAATAAATATGTGTTTATATTAACTTAAAAAAAATTAAGCCAAAAATACTGTTAGTGTTGTAATTTTAAAAAGTATTTTTTTTCTAAGTTCCAAAAAAAAATACGTTTTGGTCCTATTGGCAATTGGAACGTCTTCACCTTTACGCATCAAAATAATTCTATTCGAAAGGGAACGCATGTACGAGCCACATGATCGAAAAGTGGGAAATCGAGTTTGAACAATAGCAGCTCTATAAATATGGCCAGATCTAAACTTCAAGCGTGGTCGAACTCTAAAAATACTACCAACAACAAAATTGCCTGCCGAACCAATTTTGCTGCGACCCGCGATCTTAATACAACGTAGGCTTTTGACACCTGTGTTATCAACAACAGGCAAAACAGTTTGCATGCAAATAGTCATGTTTTAATAAAAAAATAATTAAAAAAATTTATCTAAATAGAATAGTTGTCGAAATACCCAACTTTTTTCTAGCACGATTAAAAAGCTTGTAAGCAATATCTTTGTTCATAAAAGAAATTTCAAAAAGTGTCTTACCGGGATAAACTGGAAGAACCCAAGAACGCAATTTAGAACCTTTACCACCACCCATCCTAACTTCGGAAGGTTTCTTTGTCAAAGGTGTGTAGGCAAAACCACGAATAAAAAAGTTTGCATTAGATCTACTATTACTCTTTTTTCTAAAAAAAGGTGAAAGAACCTTTCTAAAAGATTCTAGAGCTCTATCCGAAATGTAACCATAATGAGAAGAACGCAAAACAATAAAATTGGGTCTGGAAACATTTCTAAACTTAAAATTATAAAAACTAAGAAAATTAAAATTTGTAAAAAGATTATAGGTTGGCTTTACAGAAAAACCTCGATGAACGCCTTTAGGAAAAAGTTTAAAGGGTCTTTCGACCAACTGTCTTTGATTAAAACGTTTTGAAGCCATAATTAAAATATATTTTTCAGAAAATTAATAGCGTATCCACAGCTTAAGGTTACAAGTACCATATTTCAAAGGGACACATATTTGATTATAATCAATGGGAATAGAAATAGAACTAAAAGAAACAGAACCACGTTTATACTGTTTATGTGAAGCCATTTGAGCACGAGTAAAACGTCCATTAGCTACCACAGTAAAACCACGAAACCTTTTCATAGATGTTCTAACAATCGGATTAATGACATCGCCAAGTATGTAACGATAAAAAAGTCTGGTAATAAAATAACGCAGAAATATATTAACAGTTGTACGATAAGCTGGAACAACTCTAATAAAAAGCTTAATAGGTATTCCCAGAAATTTTACGTTAACATTTCGAGAAAGAATGGAACAAACGAATTTAAAAAACTTAAACCTAAAAAATTTAAAATAGGTGTATGAAAGCCTTTTAAAACGAGGAAAAAATGGCAAAAAAGCCCTTTTTATTTTCTTTTTTCTTTTTTTTTTAATAAATCGAAAAAGATTATTTAGGGATTTTTTTGATTTATTAAGAGCAAAGATTTTTGTAAATGTATTTTGCTTTTTAAATTTTTTTTGAAAACGAAAAACTGACCTTGTAAAACGGGTAGAAACAACATTAAGAAATACAGAATTAAGATCGCTATAATTGTTATATGTAGAAAGATGAGAAAAAAATGGAGAAAATGAGTAATTTGAAAAAAAGGATTTAAGAAAAAATTTGAATTTAAAAAGTTTTGAATTAATAATTTTAAAATTTTTATATTTAAAATTATTAAAAAAATTTGAGTAGTATGAGCAAGACTTAATATTGGAAAAACTAATAGAAAAATTATTAAATTTGTAGAATTTACTTTTAGAAATAAATTTTCTCAGCATACTTTTACTAAGATGTTTATTCATAAAACTTTTGGAATATGGCAAAAATGAGTAATTTGAAAAAGTAAAATATCTTTTATAGGTAGAAAAGCGTTTGGCAAAAAAAAAGGGGTTATTTTTAAATTTTTTGTAAGAATCAGACAAAAAGGGCTTAATAAAGCGAACCCTAATAAAACGCCTGTAAACAAAAATAAAAAATGTTAGAAATTTGAAAATAAAAAACAATTTTTTCTTAAAACCAAGTAGCCCTTCCCTGGATTTTTTATTAAAAGAAGAAAAATTTATTTTTTTAAAAAAATAAATTTTTATATTCTTAATAAAAGTTTTTACTTTATTAAAAAAAGCAAAAAATGCTTTCAAAAAAATAAAAGATCGCTTTACTTTAGTTCTTTTTTTTCTTTTAAATCTACCAAACTTATTAAAATTTTGACCCCTAGTTTTAGCAAAACGATTGTATTTTTGTTTAAATTTAGAAAAAAATTTCTTAGATTTTCCTAGAAAAAAATTAGAATTTCTCGCCGAATTAAAATCATTATTCTTTTTGCCATAATAATGTGAATTTTTAATAGGATACTTTTTAAAACCATTAAACTTATTAGTAATTTTAGAAAAATTAAGTTTTTTCTTAAATTTAAAAAGTTTAGAAAATTTAAAAATTTTTCTAAAAAAAGGTCTAAAAATACGTTTTCTAAAAGATATTCTTTTTCTAGCATTTTTTTTAGAAAATCTAAAAAAAGTTTTAAAAAATTCTTCCAACCTAAAATCGTGAATAAAAACTTCAGCTTTAATAAAATTAGTATAATATTTGATAACTGAGTGACCATAAACAAAACCAATAAGATGAAAAATTCGTTGTGAAAAAAAATCTTGAATATATCTATCCAAATAGATATAGTGATAATTATCATAAAAATTAGTTGGAACAAATTTGACCCTCCAAAAGCGGCTGTGGCCAAATCTAATAGTCAATGCTTTCGTATTAATCATATTTTTTCAGAATTATTTTTTTTTACGTTTACGTTTATGGATATCAAAACCCCTAAGTTTAGTAAAAGCGAAATCACCAAAACGATAACCCAACATCAAAGGCTTAATAAGAATAGACTTAAATTGATTACCAATATGAACAGAAACTCTTGAACCAACAAGACTAGAGGGGATAAAAGAAGATCTAATGTAGGTATTACCATTAAAAGACTTTCGAAAAAGTGACAAATTAGGAAAACGATTGTAATTTTTAACAGACATAATTAATTGTTAACGCTTATTAACTATATAACGAGGTTTAATAATAAATTTAGTATACTTCGATGAAGACCTAGTACGCAAGCCCTTTGTAATACGGGCCCAAGGGGTAACGGAACAACGACCGCCTGATGTGTTACCACCATGAGGATGATCAACAGGATTTATAGCTACACCTCGTACGTGTGGCCTGACACCTAGCCAACGCGAACGACCGGCTTTTTTCAAACTAGTTTTATTTGAAACCGCCGGAAGATTACCAAGGGTACCAAGACACAAACCAGAAATTTTTCGAATTTCGCCAGATGGCATACGAATAATAACAGAACTACCACGTCTCCTAAGAAGTTGAACTGTAGAACCCATTGAGCGAGCCACCTTAATACCATTAAAGGGATAAAATTCTACGCCATGAAACTTCAACCCAATTGGAAAATAGTAAAGGCAGTACGAACTACCAGGGTAATATTCGTAAGAAGAAAAAGTTGTTGAAATACGACCTTTAAAATTGGAGGAGTCAACATATGGAGAGTAAAAAAATTTATAAATGGGCAAATTTTGGTGAAAAGAATCAATGTAACATCGCAAAATAATGCTATTATTACGATTCGGATCTCTAAGAATTTTAGTAATTCGAGTAAAAATATTATAATTACGATTAAATTTGAAAAAATTAAGAATTCTAAGAGAGCGTTTGTGTCCACCACCCCTATGACGAACAGTAATCTTACCAGAGTTATTTCTACCAGAACAAGAAAGTTTCTTTTGAAGAAGTGGAAAACGAAATTTTGAAGACATATTACAATGTAACTCAAACAAAAATTTATCTTTTTTTTTTTAGGTAACGAAGAAAAGGTCTATTTGATCTAGCCAAATTATGATATTCATTCCTTTTTTTAACTGCGGATGTAAGAATTCCACGATTAATCTCAACCAATTCTTTCGCAAGCTTTTGAGGAAATTTCTCATAATAATTTCTATTAATAGAAGAAGAAATAATCCAACGAATGGAAATAGAACGGGATTTATAAAGAGAAATAAATCTAGGAAGTTTATAGACAATTCCAGCAACTTTTTTAGATACAAAATTAATACGAGGCCGCGCACGGTCAACCGTATTGATCAAAAAATTCAATGGATCAGCTACATTGTAAACTTTACCCAAAAGAAGCAAAGTAAAAAAAAAGTTATTAAAACTTTTGGTACGTTTACCATTTTTATTAATTGAACCAATAAAAAGTTTACAAATAGCTTGCTTAGAATTCAGAAAAGTTACGTTAAGATTTTTGGATACCATATTTAGAGCGATTAGTTTTACGATCAAAAGTTTCCTTACTAGTAAAATCATATTTACCACGAATAGCATGGTACAATACACCGGGCAAGTCTGGTACTCTACCACCCCTAATCAAAACAACAGAATGTTGTTGAAGATTATGGCCCTGTCCAGGTAGATAAACAACAATATTTTTACCAGTGGAAAGTTTAACTTTAGCTACTTTCCTAATAGCGGAATTTGGTTTTTTAGGCTTAGTAGTATAAACTTTCAAACACACGGCTTTTTTTTGTGGGCAATGTACCAAAGCTACAGATCTAAAATGTCTAGCCTTTGGAACCCTACAACCCTTAGAAAGTTGATTAATTGTTACCATTTTTAAAAAAACTGTTATTAAAAGTAAAAATTTGCTTAATATAAGAATTTATAATAATAAAAGAACAAAATGAAATATTGTCAAAAAAAAAACTTATTATAAATGGATTAGAAGAAAAAAAATGGACATATTCAAGAGGAATAAAAAAATTATTAATATAAACAGCAATCGGAAAAACGGAAAAACGTGTCGTATGTACAATATTACTATCAATGTGATTTTTAAGGATATTAAACATATCAAAAGCACCAATGTAATTTTTTACAGGGAATGAAACAATAAAGGAAGAATTAAGAAAATATTTTTTAAAATGAGTAGGCAAAACGAATTTAAGAATGCTTTTCTTCGAGGAGGTAACAGTAACGTTGTACTTAAAAAATTTTGATCTAATTGAGGACATAAAATAAGTATTCAAAAAATTGTATTGAAAAACAAAATGAACAAATTCTTTTTGAACCGTCAAGTTTTCAGACGAAAAAAAAATTGAGGACGAAGTTTTAGTACCCTTAAAATTAGCAGACAGATTAACATCAATATATTTAGAAAAAAAGTAACCAGAATTGTGATACATTTTATAATTGTAAAATAACTTTAAACTTGGATGCTCGAATAGCACCAAAAAATTGTGAAGCTAGAGAAGTAAAACTAACGTCTGTTGAAGCATATCTAGAGTAAATTTTAAAAATGTCGTACAATTTCTCAATAAAAATTGTTTTATCATCCGCTTCAACACATTGATAAAGCAAAAAAGGCAAAAAGATACGGTTAATTGTAAAACTAAAACTGCCATTAGAAAAACGAAAAAGATGAATAGATAGCAACGTACCATTTTCGTAAATAGAAGAACGAAAGTTAAACTGTTTACAGAAATCGTTAGCATTAATCTGTGACTGTCCCAAAGTTGCACTTAGAGGCGGAACTGGTATAGCTTCACCAGCAGGAATAATTAGCCTAATAAATAGTGAATTTTTTTCCTTAAAAGAAAGCATTTTTAAGTAAACGTGTAAAAAGTATAGAAAAGGACCGGGGGAAGAGGAATCGAACCCCTATCAACGGTTTTGGAGACCGTAGCTCTACCAATTAAGCTATCCCCCTGTAAAAAAAATTTAAAAAATGTTTATAAAATAATTTATTATTTTTCGTTATAGACAAAGTTAAAAAAGTAGGAAATACCTTCTTTAAGAATTGATTCGTCATATTCATCCAAAAGATTATCCATAATAGGACCAAAAATTGGTGAGGCTTCAAACCATTCAATTAGCAAAGTTTCAGCAGAAGAAATATTTGACAAATTAATGTTATCAAAGTAACCACTAATACCAGCCAGAAAAATAACAATTTGTTTTTCAACTGGTACTGGATTGTAATTTGATTGGGCAAGAAGCGCATTAAGACGAGTACCATGAGTAAGCAATTGCGCAGTAACTTCATCAACTTCAGAACCAAATTGAGCAAATGAAGCAATCTCCCTATATGCAGCCAAGGATTTTTTGAATTCTGCAGCAACTTTTTTAAAATTTTTATTTTGAGCAGCACCACCAACACGACTAACAGAAAGACCAATGTTTACTGCAGGTCTAAAACCACTTTGAAACAATTCGGTATCAGTAACAATTTGACCATCCGTAATGGAAATTACGTTAGTAGGAATATAACCAGAAAGGTCACCAGCTTGAGTTTCTACAATAGGAAGAGCTGTAAGGGAACCACCATAGTTTTCATGAGACATATTTGCAGAACGTTCAAGCAAACGAGAATGAAGATAAAATACGTCACCAGGGTATGCTTCACGACCAGGCGGACGACGCAAAATCAACGAAATTTGACGATATGCGTTAGCATGTTTAGTAAGATCATCATAAATAATAACTGCGTGATCACCTTGATCCCTAAAAAATTCTGCTACAGAACAACCAGCATAAGGAGCCAAATATTGAAAAGCCGCTGGTTGACTAGCGTTAGCAGAAACAATAACAGTACGATCGATAGCACCCTCACGACGAAGAATATCAATAATCCTAACCAAGGTAGAAGTTTTTTGACCAACGGAAACATAAATAAAGTATAGAGGCTCACCAGTTAGGTCAGCTTGACGAGATTGACTAATAATTGTGTCAATCGCAATAGAAGTTTTACCAGTTTGTCTGTCTCCAACAATCAATTCACGTTGACCACGTCCAATCGGAAAAAGACCATCAATTGATTTAATACCAGTTGCAACAGGAGTATCTACTGGTCTCCTATCAATAATACCTGGAGCATCACGTTCCAAATTATACCTTTCCAAATCAATAAATTCAGTAATAGCAGAAGACAAATCCAAACCCTGAGATTCCATAGATTCAGCGCTAATATCAAGAGGAACACCCAATGGATTAATAACACGACCCAAAAGTTCATAACCAACAGGTACTGAACATGGTTCAGAAGTTGCGTAAACAACGTCACCAGCAGAGACAAGATGAGAATCACCAAGAATAAGAACACAAACTTGTTCAGGTTCCAAGTTTAGAACAACACCACTAACGTTAAGATCACGATCTTGACGAAAAAACATAACCAATTCATTCGAAGAAGCGCTATAAAGCCCATCAACGCGTGCAACACCATCAGCAACAGAAATAACTTGACCAGATGGACGAAAATAAAGTCTAGTAGTCAAAGTTTCTTCAAAATTAGAATTTTCCCAGTTAAAATTAGACATGACATATAAAAATAAAAAAAATAAGAAGTCAGAAAAAATAAATACGTACTTTAAAAAAAAATTTGAACAATGACCCCTTGGGGGCTCGAACCCCAGTTCTTGCCGTGAAAGGGCAAAGTCCTGACCATCTAGACGAAGGGGCAATAATAAATTAGAAGAAAAAAAAGTCGTTTCAACAACTTTTGGCCCAAACATGGGCCACTTTTTTTGACTTTTTTTTTTTTTTG
>WBZN01000855.1_pt1 | contig 20025 bp, 24 predicted proteins | sample 5204281 | NCBI WGS metagenome assembly WBZN01 (sample SAMN12344347, study PRJNA552823) | activated sludge metagenome | biome: Activated sludge suspended growth; feature: Nitrification reactor; material: Wastewater; isolation source: activated sludge from nitrification reactor of wastewater... | reverse complement strand
TTCCAACACGAGTCACACGCCAGCCATGCTCCAGGGATAACCGACCGGCGATCTCCGGGGCGAGCTCGGCACAGACCTTGTTGCCTCCGTCGGACCACCCTTGGTCATTTCCCTTGTCATGGCGGCACCCAGCTCCTTCACGAATCCAGTCGCCACTTCAGAAGCGGCTTTTTCGCGCTCGGTCGCATCTTCAAGGGCCAAGACACGTGACGGCATGAAGAGCGCAACACATATCAATACACCGACGTGGATCTCTTTTCTCCACAACATGTCACACCTCCAACCTGCCCTACACATGATTCTCAGTGCTGGTGTTCCTGAGCTCCGCCGGATCCTCCACTCCCGTGATCACCACCGTCATGTCCGCCCTGACTGCCGCCCTGTCCTTCGTGCCCACCGCCCCCCTTCATTCCACCACGGCCCTTACCGCCCATCCCACGCTGATGCTGTTGTCCGCCACTTGCGTCTCCACCCCCATGGTCGCCGCCGCCCCCCTTCATACCCATACCACCATGCCCACTGTGCCCGCCCTTTCCACCGCCCCCCATACCGCCCATGCCTCCCATCATTCCACCGCCGCCCATTCCGCCCATCCCACCACTGTGCTCTCCATCATGATCATGTTCGCTCTTCATCGCTTCGCGATGAGCACGGTCTTTTTCCCGTTGATCGGGAGTCAACAGGGCCGTGGCGGTGCGCTTACTCTTGATCCCCTCGAACAGACAGGCCGCTTCTGCTTTTTTCAGTTGCTCGACCTTTGCTTTGATCGCATTAAGGTCGGCCTGCTCATCTTCCAACAGTGCGTCCAGTTCGAGTTTTGCCACTTTGGCGTCGGCTGCCAATCGGGCTTCTGAACGTTTGAAGTCGAGCTGAATAGCCTTGACCTTGCTGATTTGTTCTGGCGTCAGTCCGATCTCCTTGGCATGTTTCAGCAAGTGTTTCAGGTAATGTCCGCTATGACCGTCCTGTTCCTCTTGATCGTGGCTCCCATGCCCCATCATCCCATGGGCTTCCATCCCATGGCCTTCGTCGGCAAAAACGGGGAACGCCGTCATCGCAGTAAGTAACCCGGCTGCCCCAAATCCAACAATCCACTCTCTGTTCATCATGTTCCAGACCTCCTATTTTTAAAAACGATCTTCACCGCTGCTATTGGTGACATTAACCGCGTTTCTTGTTAGGACAAGATCGCACGGCATTCGATGATGGCAACAGCCAGCTTCCGTCGTTCAGTGCGTAGCCATAGAAACAGGCTCGGAGAGAGCACCTCAGGTGCTCTCTCCGAGGGACTCCTAATATGATAACGATACGTTTTGCGCTGTCATACAGCCCCGTTCTTGAACGATAAACCGCACGCGACGCTTAGGCTCTCAAGGCCCCTTCCGCATAAGTTCGCGGTGCTTTGCGGCCAATTCGCGATTTTGTTGTTCAGCCTTCCTAAAGTCTTCCGCAATAGATCGGCAGTGTGCGACGTGTTCAGCTGCAGACTCTCCCTTTCCGGCAAACTCGCCTGGGAACTTTTGGTAGTAATCGGCTGCAAATTCCCAATCTTGCGCTTTTGTTTTGTTGATCTGAGCCTGTTCGTCGTAGTACATCGTGAGTTGGTGATGATCTCCAACCGCTTTGCCGCCCATGCTCTCAATGTTGGGGGTGCCCCCAGCAAAGCTTTGATTGGCAATGAGAAGACCAAAAACCATAAAAGCAAACATCAATTTGACGGTACTCATAACGCGCCCCCTTCGTTGGCAGTGAACCAATTTTCACTGCTGACGGGATTCCATGCGCAAGACTTGTTCCACAGACCGATGCCCCCTTTTCTCACACACTTAGTCGTCATGAAGCGTGGGCCTTTCTGAGCAATAGAGCATGTTGTGGAGATGTGCCACGAGTGCTTCCGATCTCCTGTCCCCAAAGGCACCACTTACCGCTCTATGCGTCATATGGAGACCATGAGGGTCAGTGTGTACGGCCTGTCTTGTTTTTAGAAAGAGTCACCCGATGTTCTCCCCCAGGCATGTCGCCTCTCCTTACCTAACTGCTTCCGTCCTAGCTGCCGGTTGGCCGAGCTCACTTCGGCAATTTTGGCATTTCAAACTTGATCGGCGCACCACTGAGCGCTTTGAGGAACGCGATCAACTCGGCTTTTTCTTGTTGAGCCAATCCAAGAGGCTTTACCATCTGGCTCAGGTTCGGGTTTTGCCCTCCACCCTGATCAAGAAAGTCTACGACCTCTTCAAGGGTCTTGAAGACACCATCGTGCATGTATGGCGCTGTTTCTGTGATGCTGCGCAGCGTCGGAGTCTTGAACGCGCCCTTGTCATGCTCCTGCCGGGTGACATAGAAGCGGCCATGATCCTCTTTCATCGGCCCGACTTGCGGGACACCAAGGTTATGAAAGTCGTTGTCGGTGAAATTCGGCCCGTTGTGACAGAGAATGCAGCGGGCCTTGCCTTTAAACAGCGCCATCCCGCGGATCGCCGCCTCGTCCATCGCCTGGGCGTCGCCCAACACATACTTGTCGAAGGCGGAGTTCGTTGAGACGACTGTGCGTTCATAGGCGGCGATGGCTTCGGCGATCCCTTGGAGATTCACGTCCGTGCCGAAGACCGCCCGAAACTGCTGCTGGTATCCCTTGATCTTGCCCAGCTTCTTGACGACATTTTCATGTGTCTCGGCCATTTCGACAGGATTGACGATCGGCCCAATAGCCTGCTCTTCAAGCGACCCAGCGCGGCCATCCCAGAATTGGAGCGGGATAAATCCCGTGTTGAGGACGGTCGGCGATTGACGGCCTCCGATACCGCCACCGACGCCGATCGAGGTCTGGCGTGGATCAGCGAAGCCGGTGAAGGGGTTGTGGCAAAAGGCACAAGAGATCGCGTTGTTCTTTGAGAGCCGGCCGTCGAAATAGAGTTGCTTGCCCAACTCCACCTTGGCCGCATAGTTGAGGTTCCCTGGAGGGATCGGCACGACAGTCGACAGCGGCCCGATGTCCGGGACGGTGATGCCATCGACGGTTACAGTTCCAACGGAGAGCGATGATTGGGCTTGTAAGTGAGTCGAAAAGAGCCCGAGGCTTAGCATCATGCTGGCTGCAAGACAGCCCACCATCAGAAATCGCTGCGTCACCATCACGTGTCCTCCCTCCGTCGGACTCGTTGAATCCTGTTCCGCTCGTCCGTCATAACCTGATCAGCTCTCAGCCAATACCGCCCTCATCGCGTCAAGAAACTGTTTGTTGTCTTCAGGCAACGCCGTCGTCACACGCATGTACCCCGAACCCAGTTGCGGATTGTTCAGAGGCTTGATGAGTATCTTTCGCTGCCGAAGCCGAGCCGCGACGACTGTCGCGTCATGGGGTGCCACATCGGCGAGAAAAAAATAGGTTTCCGATGGAAATGTCTTCGCTCCGAGTTTCTCCAATTCAAGGGCAAGCTCTCTCGCCCATCCCCGCAATGCAACGGCCCGCGCTTGAATTTTGTCTTCATGTCGTAGTGTGGCGATCGCGGCAGCCTCGCTCGCCCTGGCTAATGGATAGGCATCGTTGTTCCGATTGAGATCATCGGCGAGCAATTCAGGAAGAATGGCATAGCCCACACGGAAACCGGCCAGGCTATGGGCCTTGGACAGCGTGCGCGTGACCAGAAGATTTCGATAGCGCGGAACCCAAGAGGCCACCGACTCACCGGCCATGCCGACGAAGGCTTCATCCACCAAGAAATATGTCTCCTGGTGCCGCATCAGCAAATCAGGAAGCGGAGTCATGTCGAACGTGCCGCCGTTGGGATTATTGGGGTTCACGATCGCAACCAGCGTGGTGCCGGACGGAATGATCAGCCGCCCCAGGTCGAAGGAGAAGGCGTTCTCAGGCAACAGTCGAGTCTCGCTGTACGATTCGGCGATCTCTGGAAACAACACGTACGTCGGTGTCAACAAATGGACGCGCTGACCGAGCCGAAGAAAGAGCTGGCGGAGAATGAGCTCAGACCCGGCATTGATGTGAATGAGCCGCTCCGGCACAGCAAGTTGTTCGCTCAGCAGCCGGCGAAGCGGGGCGGAGTAGGCTTCAGTGTAATAGTTACTGCAAGCCAGTTCTTCCTGCGCGGCGGCGATCGCCTCGTCCAACGGTGGAAGCGGATTCTCGCACAGCAGCATCTTGATGCCTGCAAACGTCCCGCCGCCTTTTTCAAGCAATGACGTCATGTGATGCTCCCCGGCGGCGGAGCCGACGCGGACCCACACCAGCTCGTATCCCACTCGGAGGGACCGCGCCTGGCCCTCGCTCGGCCTTCTCACCTCGTGCCACACAGCGTTGGAACGCTGGAAGATGAGCGTCTCGTGATCTGGCTTGTAGCCGCTGAAACAGACCTCGGATGTCCGAAATCTCGGTACTCTTCAGGAAACGGTCATACATGGCGATATTCTCGATCTCTCCTTCGACGCCAGCCCGACAGGCTTCGAGAACCGAGGCGGGCGGCTGCAACGTCCGATCCCACTCATCCACCGGAAGTGGAATCCCATATCGCTCACAGAGTCGTTCAAGCGCGCGGGCATGCGTGTCTTCCGCCTCGACGATATTGGCGAATGGCTGTATGGGACCGAACCTCTTGATTACCAGCCGATAGAAAGCACGGGCCTTGTACTCATCGTTGAGAGCTTCGAGGATCATGGTTTTGGTCTTTTCGTCCAGCATGATTCACCGTCACAACTTATAGACCCGGTGGCACGAGACGCAGGCCCCAATCGTCCGCTCAAGTTGCGGCAGAATCGACTTGAGGTCCTTCGAAGGAATCACCTTGGCCAAGTCCTCTGCCGCCTGATGGTGGGCCATCGCGAGTTCGTGATACTTCTGAGGAAAGGACGCCCCGGCTTCCCGTCTCATGGCTTGATGATGCTTGGGAAATCCCAACTCATCATGAGCAACTCTGGCAGCCTGTTCGAAATCCTGCCGTCCCAGCGCGGCGACAATGGCACTAATCGCCTCCAGATGTTCCCGCATCGTCAGCTTCATGCCGGCTGAAGCCTGCTCGTTCAGATTGAGCACCACGCGTTCGTCCTGCCGACTTCCAGTGGGGACTCCTTCTTTACTCATGGGGTACCCGCGCTCATGTTGCGCCTCGACCACGACTGTCAAAACCAGCAGCGCGGCCAAGCCTCCTCCGATTGATACGATCCCCCTGGGCCTCATCACTCGCCCCTTGTTCATCGTTCATCTGCTCCTGGATTGACCAGCGGGGACCGCCAGAGCACGCGGTCCCAGCTCGATCCTGAATCACTCCACTTACTTGTGTTGCGGCATGTGTTCGGTCACATGAATCGCGTAATCGAGGGCCCCGACGGTCGCCGACATCGTGTCATGTGTACCATGCGCCGCCCGAAGCAACGCGCCGAACATCCTGGCCTGTCGCAGCTCCATTCCGGCCATACGACTCAATCCGATAGCCTGTTTCCCATGCTCCACGGCTGCACGAAGATATTCCAGACTGCTTTCAATGGCGTCACATGTGTTGGTAGGGCTGCATCCTTTCATCGCCTCGTGCGCTTCCTGGAGATACTTCATGACGCCATGGCCATCACCCGGATTCTCCACTTCCTTGTTGAAATCAGGATTGCCCGTTCCCACGACGACATTCATCGCTCGCTGCGTCTGGGCCTTGTGCCATCCTTGCCCTGGTTGATGGGGCGCGACCGCCAGATCGGCATAGTGAAGGGCGATCTCCAACTGGTCATGGGCCTTCATGAGTAACTCATGCGTGGAAGCCGGTCCCTTCGCATGTTCTTCGCTTCGGGCCGGATTTGGGTCAATAAATGATGACGCCATTGCAAGGACGACAAATGCAATAGCCCATGATCTGACAGACGACCGCTTCACTAGTAACCTATCCATAGTATTCCCTCCTTGATAATGCGTTCTGCCGGCCCTAGAGACGCGGTGTGTGTTGGCCGCTCACTCGGATGCTGGAATTGTAATCAGAACTCCGCCCAGCACATCGTTGATTTTGTAATCTCGCTTCGCGCTACGGGGGTCGCCGTTATGGCAGGTCACGCAGCTTGGCGAAACGGCATGGTCAGCGTAGACAGCTTGGAAATATCGCGCCCCTCCCTCCTTGACGAGGCCCTTGTACGGCTGCTCCGGATGCGCCATCACCGCTTCCAGAGCCTTCTGTTCAAACTCGGTTCGCGGGCCGTTCTGCTTGTTGATCGGATTGAGGCTGATCAACCGATACCGCACGGAGCTTCCCGTCAACTCAGCCAAATGCGACGACTCCTGAATAAATTGGGCTGGAAGAGGGAGCGCGCCTTCCGAACGCCACTGCTCCGATGATGCGATCACACCCCTCCGCTGCATTCGCTCTACCACGTGCACGGTGTAAAATGTCCGGTCGGCCGCCAGGACTGAATGGAGATAGTCTGCAACCGTCTCCAGTGGCACACCCCCCACTGAACCTCTTGAGTCTTTTCCGGACAAGCCGGTGCTACAGGCTCCAAGAAAGCAGAAGATGACTATCCATACTCCAACCCGCCATTTCAGAGATTTCATCGCACCCTCGCTCCAGATTGTCCGATATCCAATCAGTCTCGACGCATGCCGAATTCCTTTCAACCTCTTTTCATGGGGCGGTGGACGTCCCTTTCTTGAAGATCATCCTCGGCGCCTGCAATTCGCCCATCTCAAACGCCACCAGCTCCCATCCTGTATGACCGTATTCATCGAGTGCTTTCTGGATACTGCGCGTGTCCGGAGGAACCTCAATCACTCGGTATTCAAAACGTGGTTGAGTCGAAGCACCCTGTGACACCACCGGAGTCGTGCCCAGAGAAGCAAAGAACAGGAGCGTGAACGATCCGGCTCCGAAGAGGAACCACCGCTGCAGATCTATCTTGGTCATCTCTCTCCTCATATCGCGTTACGACTGGATCGACCGAATGTAGGCGATCAAGTCGTTCAGTTGAGTCTCTTCAAATGCTCCCTCAAAACTCGCCATCGCGGTCCCTGGCCGTCCCTCAAGAAGAATCTTTCGGAGCTCTGCATCGGTCTTTGTCTGCGTGGCCTTGCCGGTCAGATTGCTGGGAGGCGGCTTGAGATACACCGCCATCTCGCTGTCGCCTTTGCCCGTCGGGCCATGACAGCTCTGGCAACTTTCCAGGTAGATCTTCTTGCCGGCCTCAGGATTTCCCCTCGTTGCAGCCGTCGTAGTCGTCCGCACCACTACCAGGACTACCAGAGCCACAAGCAGGCTCAATGCACTCGTTGACGGCATGAATCTCCTCCCCGCACTCTTCGTTGTTCTCTCGTTCATGTCGCTATTCCCGCTTCACGCTTCACGTCTTCATTTGAAGGTCATCATGTAGGCCGTGATGGCATAGATATCCTCATCGGGGAGTGCAGGCTTCGGGATATAGGCTCCACTCTCCGGCTCAAAGTCGTCGGGATTCTGGTTGAAGCGGTACACCCAATCCGCATGCAGACGCTCGCTCAGTTTGATGAAAGAGGTACTGGACGTACCTCCCACGTACCCTTTGGGCGTATTGGCCGGCGTGAGATGGCAATTCTGGCACCCATGCTCCCGATAGAGTTTTTCTCCCCGGCTCAGCTGTTCTGGTGTGCCCGGTTTCATCACGCCTTCTTTGATGCGCGAATCTTTCCGTGTGGCGAGATACTGCGTCACCGCCTTGGCCTGATCAGCGGGTAACGCGAGGTGAGGTTTCTTTCGTTCCGGACGAAAATCATAGCCGATGGGATAATGTTTGAACTCCGGCTTCTGGAGCCACGCAACCAACCACTCCTGCTGATACTTGTTGCCGGCCCATATGAGATCCGGCGCGTTCTTCGTCTTGCGCGGCGCCGGTTTGCCCTCGATACGATGACATTGCACGCACATCGACTTGACCGTCTTCTCACCTGAATCTGCGGCGGTGGCGATGCCGCTCATACAAACAGCCGCCACTCCAACTATTGAGACGGTAACGCGTATGACCGCTCTCGTGAATATCTTCAGGCGCAAGTCGTTCGGTACCATCTCGTTCCTCCAGAATCTGCGCTCCCCGTCTCTCGTTGATCAGCTCTTATGAACGACCAGACTCTTGCGTCCTCAGCCGGCTTGATCCTCAATGGACACGCCAAGCCCGATCCAGGCTCTCAAGAGGTCGTGACGTGTGATGGAGTACGCCACCTTGCCGTTCTTCCTGACGGGGAGACTCAGGAGCCGCTTCTCTTCCATGAGTTTCACGGCGTCATCGATGCTGGTCTCGTCGGTCACGGCAATCCGATCCTTGGCCATCACGTCTTCGGCCATCAGCCGGTTGAGATCCTTTCCTGCCTCCAGCGCACGGAGAATGTCAAACTCGCTGATGAAACCGACGAAGTCGCCCCCTTCATTAACAATCGGTGCGCCGGGCGTATGAGTGGTCAGCAGCTCGACGGCAATGCCCATCGCATTCTGATCACGACGGAAGACGAGTTGATTGGTTGCGCGTATTTGTCCCACTGTCTTAAACCCTCCGACTGGAACTCCTGGCCTGACTAATGTCGTCATCGCACGTCCTCCTGATTGATGGTTGATCCAGCTTCCTTTGTTCCTTTAGCAATTGAATGTCTCCTGCTTCCATTCACTGTGAGTCACTGTGATCAGATTGGATTCGAGAAAAGTTGAGTGCGATTTGGATGCCGTCGCGATCGGGTTGAGAGATGTGCGACGGATGCTTGGAGAAACAACGACTTGAGGGGAGCTAGATCCAACGAGCGTGATGCCGATGTGATGCAGGAATACCCAGGCGAAATTGTCAGGTGGGGCAAAACGCAACTATGGATTGATGTATCAAGGCGGACACTCGCTCACCACAAATAGGATCGTCTGCCGACGTTCTTATTGTTCTCCTGTTGGACAGGCGCCAGAAGCGCACGTACTCAGTAGTCATACATCACGTCGAATAGGGGGCGAATGTCAAAATCTCGCCCCTCGGTGATCGGCACCTGGACACCGACGCCCAGCGCCCATCTCAGCCATTTGACTCGAATGAGTGGAAGGAGTGCGCTTTTCAGCTCGCCGGACGAGGATCCGGATATCCCTGTGGCCGTATTCAATTCGATCATCGGAGTGATTTGCAAACGCGGGTTTGGGGAAAAATAGCGCCCGATCGCCACATCGAAGTTCGCCTGAGATTTACTATTTGATGTGCCCGCAGGAACCGCCAACGCCCCAGCCACTTGCACGACAACCTGTTTCCAATCCACACCAGCACGGAGGCCTGGCTCGAACACAACCCCCCCACTCCCCAGACCCCGCCGGTCGTCTCCGGTCGGCAACGCCAGATCCAGCCCCGCACCTACCAACGCTCGATACCGCGTGCTGAAGGCCAGGACTCTGTTCACTGAAAGTACCGTATCGCCAAGACCCGACACCGTTGAGCCGATGTTGGGAGCAATGGAAAGACCACGAGCCATAATTCCGATGTTGGTCAGCCCGTTCACCCGATATTCCAGCCTGCCTATGTATTCGTCGATGCTCGTGCCGTTTCGTCCAAACCGTCCGCCTACGGTTAGATGCTGTTCGGGAAAAGCCTTGCTCGTGATCAGGGGGTGGGGAAAATCCAATTCCCTGGGAACCCAATCAGGATCTGCACACAGGGTTCTGACATAATGCGCCACGTCGACGATGTCCGAGTCCGACAACACAGTCCCGAACGGGGGCATGGCCAGGGATCGGCCTATGTGCGGCCCTCCGTGCCGAATGACCCCCTGCCCCAGCAATACCGGATCCTCATCCGTTAATTTGCAATCGGTCAGGTCGGCCGGCCTGACGGGCAGGTCCGCGGCCAGTCGCCCGGTTCCCTTGCCGTCCGCCCCGTGACAGCTCACGCAGTGCTTCTCGAACACTTCGCGCCCATGGAGCAGCTGGGCCAGGAATCCTTGGCTGTCGGCCGCATAGACGACCATGCCGAGGCACACGGCAGTGAGCAACGAGCCGAAACAAAGAAGCGGAGCCAGGATTGAGGCTTGTCTCATCTTGAAGCGATTGTCGAAATTGCTCCCGTCACCGCAATCGCGCGAACACTCCATTCGGCGAGAGACATTCCGAGAAGAGCGGGATTCAGGGAAGGAGTGTGCGAATCCGGTACCGTAAGGAGATTGGAACACACGTGCAACGGATGCTCATGCAAGCAACAGCTTGAGGCAGTCAGGGCTTGGGAGCGCGACTCCAATGTGATGCAGGAATACTCAGGGCCAAGTTGCTAGATGGGGAGCAACGCAACACAGAGTGGTGGACCGAAGTTATCTCCTCGGTAACGAAGAGTCGTAGAGTCGAACTCGTGGGATTCTGCATGCCTCATTCTAATCGGATCTGAGCGAATGGGGATATTGGCACCAGAGCCGGGCAATTCTCCTGTCGCTTAACACCTCACCTGCACTGCCTCCTCGCTTCTGACTCACAGAGCGGCCTTTCCCTAACGCCGCGATGTTACGTCGAGTAAATCTCCCAGGCCTCGTCCTGTGATGGTGTGGCACTCCATCTGCACAGGGGAAGACACACGACGTTGAACTCGGAGGTGCGAGATGCCGGGCACGATGAACGCAACCTTGCAGATTATGGATGTGTTTCCCCGCTCAAGTTCAAACGGGTGTCTCTTGGAGGGTCTCGTCCGCGAATGACCTGGCCTGACGTGGAACCAGATCTTTCTTGAGTCGGATCGGCTGAGTCGGACGGGTGAGATTCGACTGAGGCTTAGAAGCGCCGGTCAGTATAGCACTGCTGCAACCCAAGAAAGGGCAGTCGCCTAACCACCCACAGGCTCGCGATCAAAGTAATTCCGGAATTGCATGTCATCGAGAGTGGACTCCCGAGCAAGAGGCCATAACAAGCAAGGAGTCGCAATTGCGCATCACCGCCATGACCACCAGTCACCCAAGGAGGATCCCATGAATCGCACGATGATGATCGGTCTTGCCATAGTCGCCGCTGTGGCCATCATTTCACCGACAGGAACGCACGCCGCCAAACCGGACGTCAAACCGAACACTCAAGCATTTCTCGTGAAAGCAGTGGAGGAGCAGCTGGCTCAAATCATGTTGAGTCGACTCGCTACCCAACAGGCGAAGAATGATCGCGTGAAGCAGTTCGCCGAGGAAATGGTCATTGCCCATCTGAGGGCGAAATTCCAATTGGAGGGACTGGCAGCCCCCAGCGGCGTCAAGTTACCTTCGGAATTGGATGACGACCATAAACGCATTCAGAAGGAACTCTCTCAGCTGTCGGGACATGCGTTCGATCGCGAGTATTTGAATTATATTCTGAGGGATCACCAGAATTACGTGAATGAGTTCGAGGAGTGCATACAGACGGTGGAAGATGCGGACGTACTGCGTTGGGCGCACAAGACCTTAGCAATGTTGAGGGCCCATGTCGAAGAGGCACGCTGGACCAAAATGGTGCTGCATGCCATGGATTGACCGGCTGTGTGGACAAGCTTTCGTCTGAGTCAGGAGAGCGCCGGCGGCGCTGATGAAACGGCGAGATTTTTTAATAGCCTCCTGGAGCTGAAACCGAATCCGGCTACGATGTTATAAAGCAGCAGGTTCAACACGTAGCGTGAGTTTTCTAACAGCTCGAGACCATCAGGACCTGGGAGCGCGACTCCAATGCGATGCAGGAATACTCAGGACGAGATTGTCAGCTGGAGAAACACGCAGCAACGGAGAGGAGGAAAGTACTGGCGCACCCAACAATAGCGGGTGCGCCATTGGAGTGTCGCGAACCTCTGGATGCTCGTTACTGTTTTACAATAACTCCGCAAGCGATTCTCGGTCCGCCCGGAGCATCCTTCGTCGGGGGATCAGGCAAATATTTGTCCTGGAGCTCGTGAATGATGAATGCGCTCCCGTCCTGATCAAAGAGTGTGTTCAATCCGGGCGACAATGTGACGCGGCTTGTGACGGTATAGAGCGAACCTTTTCGGTCACTATCGACGGACAGATTCTGTAGATCCCCGAGATGGTAGGGATGATTACCAAGACCGGGATCGACGGATGCATCGGGATTCACTTGTGGGTCGACATTGCCGTCGTAATGCCCCTTGGCCGCTGAAAACGGTTCACAGCTCCCGGTTTCGTGAATATGGATCGCATGCAAACCTGGCGTGAGTTTGCTCTCGGGAGTCCCCTGGACTTTCAGCTTGATCCGGGCGCGGCCTTCGTATTCTTCGTAGAGGTCGGCCTCCCCCGTGATGCCGGGCCCTGCAATCGCCGCTTTTGCACGAAGCTTAGTCTCGTGCTTCCCCGTGTGATAGGAACCACATCCTGTCAGGACCACTCCTATCAAAATCCAGGCACCTATCGTTCGCAATGCTTTCATACCGAACCTCCTTACGGCAAAGGTTGAGCCCCGTATGACCCCGGCCATCACCGAACCGGCGTCATGATAGCCGCCGCAACCGCCCGGTTCAAACCCCTTTCCGCCTCAAGAGCGCAGGCTGTTAAACTCGCCGATGAAACCGATGCATTCCCTGATGAGCTACCTCGGAACTTCGCTGAGCGGGATACCGAGTGCCGTCGCGATTCCTTTGCCGTATGCCGGATCCGCTTTCATGCAATTGCCGATATGGCGAATCTGGATCTCGCGCGGAGCTCCACCGACGGAGCGCGCGGTGTTTTCACAGAGCACTTGTTGCTGTGCCTGCGTCATCAACCGGAACAGTGCCCCGGGCTGCGAGTAATAATCGGTGTCCTCGCGGTGATTCCAATGGTCGGCAGCACCTTCAAGCTTCAGCGGCGGCTCAGCAAACTTCGGCTGCTCCTGCCACTCACCGTAACTGTTCGGCTCATAGCCCAGAGTACCGCCGTGGTTGCCGTCGACCCGCATGGAGCCGTCACGATGATAACTGTGCGCCGGACAGCGCGGGGCATTCATCGGAATCAAATGGTGATTGACACCCAGCCGGTAGCGTTGTGCGTCACCGTAGGCAAATAGTCGACCCTGCAACATCTTGTCGGGCGAGAAGCCGATGCCAGGCACGATATTCGCCGGGTTGAATGCTACTTTTCTGGAACGACCCACTGTAAGGCCAGGTACACAAGGCCGCTGGTGGCGAGCCCCAGCGTAAAGAACTCCGCTCTTCCGAATTTCCTGGCCATGGGGACAAGCTCGAATAGAGAGACCATGACCATTGCACCAGCTGCAAATGCCATAAATGCCGGGTTGAGCGTGGAATCCACATGGACCGCGAGCAACCCGAGGATGGCGCCTGCCGGCTCTGCAAGGCCCGAAAGAATTGCCGCTTTGAACAGGAGCGCCCGGTTCTTGACGGCGACCGCGGGCACCGCCATCGCAAATTCTTCAGGAATATTGTGAAGCGCGATCACCATAGCGACCAAGATGCCGAGAGAGGGCGAGGCTAAGAATGCATTGGCCATGGCAAACCCCTCGGGGAAATCGTGCAGGATCAACCCAAACACAATCAGGTACGCGGCTCGCATTTCCACGGTCGGCTTCGCCTCTTCTCGACCCAGATGAAGGTGCGGGACGGCGATATGCAGGCTGAGAATCAGGACGGCTCCCAGACCGACCGAGAGGCTTGTCGCGGCGGGCCCCGCCAGCTTCAAGGATTCCGGCACCAGTTCGCAGAGAGCAATCAGAATCATGATGCCGGTTGAGAATCCGATGCCCGTCGCCGTCATCCTGGAATTGTTCCCGATGGCGAGAGCGAGCGCGACGCCGATGAGGGTTGTGCCTCCCGATAAGAAGGCGAGAAGAACCACTGTGAGGTATGATGCCGGAAGTGAGTCCATCCCCAAGCCTGAGACAATCGGTGCAGGATAGCAGAAACCCGCCATGCGTGCTGTAGGATGCAGCTACAAGCTCGAAAGGGCTAGGAGAAACTTCTCCTTCAACTCCTCACGAAACGACAAACCTCGCTGTGAGCTTTCATCCCCCCTCACCTGTGCATGTTCCTCTGTCACACCCTGTTACCCCGGCACTCGGTCCCCTCACGGAACCTCCTTCGCTTGTCATAACACCTCGCGGAGTTGGTTTGCGCAGTTCCGACAAGGCCTTGGGAATTTCGGCCAGCGCGGTGGCTGTGGCCCCGGTCGCATGGGCGTAGGGAACCAAAGCGGAACCAAGCCGTACATACAGCATTCCTCAAGAATACAGCGGAGGAACAGGAGGCTCAAATCGCGGTGGGTCAACTCGCCGCTCAATAGACGAAGAACGATCGTGTGAAGCAATTCGGCGAAGAAATGATTGTCCTGCGCAGGAGGCTAAACTTCGAACTGAGAGAACTGGCTCCCCCGAGAGCCGTTCAGCTCCCTCCAGAATTAGATAACCAGCACAAGCGGATACGGAAGGAACTTTCTCAACTCTCGGGTCATGCGTTCGATCGCGAATTTTTATAGTACATCCTAAGAAATCACCAAAACCGTGTGAATGAGTTGGGGGAGAGTATGCAGACCGTGGAAGATCCGGACGTGCTTCGTTGGGCCCGCGAGACTTTGGCGATGTTGAGGACCCATGTAGAACAAGCACCCTGGACCAAAATGGTGCTGTTTGCCATGGATAAACCGGCTGGCCGTCGAAGTCTTCGTCTTGGACTGGAGGGACGCTGCGGCGGGTAGATCGATTGAGCATGCTCCGCCGGCCTTGCGCGGCTGGCCGACGGCATGATCGAGGGCGGGACGATCATTAGATGTGGTTTTCAGCCATGTATTGGTAAATTATAATTTACTGTTTTAAAATCATAACGTACATGGTAATATTTAGCTTACCATGGCCAACTTACTTTGGGGGAATGTCTATTATAAGGACCACTTCGCTGGAATCCTACGCCAGGAACCGGGAGATCGGACTTCCTTTACCTACCATGGAAGCTACCTGTCATCGGGTCAGCCATCCATAGCCCATACCCTTCCTCTTCAGACAGCGCCGTTTATGTCAGAGTCCGGCCTGCCGCCATTCTTTGACAATCTAGCAGCCGAAGGTTGGCTGGAAGAAGCTCAGACTCGTCTGTTGGCAAAGCGCAGGGCCTCGCGGTTCGAGCTGCTGCTGGCCTTTGGTCAGGACTGCGCCGGCGCCGTCTACGTGAACGATCCGGAACCGCAGGAGCGCGGCACCATCCAGCCCGACAATCCCCTGGACATGGCGGTCATGGCCGGTCGGGCGTCGCTCTCGGGTGTCCAGCCCAAGCTGGCCCTGATCGAGCAGAATGGAGTATTCCGTCCTGCCCGTGCGAAGGAATTGAGCACGCATATCGGAAAGTTTCCATCACCACATCATGATGATCTGACGGCCAATGAATACCTGACGACGCTGGCTCTCAAGGCGCTGCTGCCCAACGACCGCATTGTTGATCTGCACATGGGACGAATTGAGGGCTTTACCGATCAGGCCCTCATCATCAAGCGCTTTGACCGGACACCGGACGGGCAACGGAACCATTTTGAGGAGTTTAACCAGCTGCTGGGTTACCCTTCCGGAGCCAAATATGGCGGCAGCCACAAAAGCATGGCCGACTTCATCCGGGAGACGCCGGGATGCCTGCCCGCTGAAATCTACAGGCTTTACTTGCGCATCCTCGCCGGACTTCTGCTCGGTAATACCGATATGCATCTGAAGAACTTTGCCATGTTGCATACTGCGGCCGGCTTAAGGTTGGCGCCGTCCTACGATGCCGTATCAGCAGCCTTGTATGGGTACAAGACCATCGCGCTGTCGATCGGCGGCGCCGCCAACATTCCGATCGGGAGCTTGAAGCCACAGGCGCTGATCCGGCTGGGACAGGAATTCGGTTTATCCGCAGACGCCATGGCGATGGCCGCGGGGCAGCTCGAACGACGCAGGCAGGCCGCCAGGGAGGCTCTGGTCAAGAGCAAGATCGGCAGCAAATCATTAAAAGATGAAATCCTCTCACACATGGACAAGCGATGGAACGGAACCTTCGCCTTGATTGGCAAAGCCTTGTCGAAGAAGCGGTAAAGCGGCGCAAGGAACAGAAACTGAGCCAGAAGAAGCTGGCCGTTCTGGCGGGAGTCAGCGGGCCGACGGTCAATGCATTCGAGCGGCAACGGACAAGCATTACACTGGAATCCGCCCTGAAAATCCTCAGATGCCTGGGGCTGGCCTGAAGCGATGCCGTCCCGGGGAATCCCGGGACGGCATCGATGGTTCAATGAGTAGGACGAGCGAGAGCGAGAAGGGAGCGGCTGAATTGTGTAGACGCTTAATTATGGAACCAGCTCCAAGACTCAGTGGCGTGGATTGCTTCGGGAAAGGCATGCAAAGTGTGCATGAACTATCCATGGTTCAACATGAATCGTTGAGTTGAAGAATGGCAGGCCTATGTAGTCCTCTCCCGTGCCTTTCGACGTAAATATCAGGCCGGCTACTGGCCGCAGCCGTTGCCCCCGCAGCCGTCGCTCTCGCAACCGTCGCTCTCGCAACCGCCCGTCCTACCTTTCGATCCGCCATGTCCCATGCCGCCCATCATGCCATGTTGCCCCATCATCGGCCCGCCGTGCCCCATACCACCCATTCCGCCATGTCGCCCCTTCATCGGCCCCATACTTTGGCCCTGACTCGTCCTGTCTCGTCCAGGCCCCCCGGCGAAGCCGCGCAGATACCGGACAACCGCCCAGATTTCATCATCGGACAACACCCGGCCGAATCCGATCATGGCGGTACCGGGCGAGCCATGTTTAATGACCCAGAAGAGTTCGCCTTCGGTGCGATTTTGCCACAATACATGGTGATGAAAATTGCGAGGCGATGGGTCCAACCGGGAGGCCACAGGTCCATGCCCGTCTCCGTCTGTTCCATGGCAATTAAAACAGGTCCCTTTGCCGTTATACACAGCCTTGCCCTTCCGAAGAATCTCGGGAGAGTCCGGCAAGGGGTTGGTCAGGGCGCGAACTTCCGCGAGTTTATCGGCAGGAACACGGGGCTGCCTGACGTCGTGCTCTGTAGCTCCGGAGGGAATTGTCAGGGAGACCATCGCAACCGTGAGAAGAACTATGCTCATTTTCATAATTACCTCCATTGAGCATTCGTTGCTGAGATTCGAACCAGCAACGCTATTCTGTCGAGCGCCGAACCCCCGTGGCAGACCACCCTAGGAGCCTGTCCGGCATTGACCTTTCTACTGCAGCAAATGATCTACGGCCATCTGCATCGTTCTCGGCCTCGAAAAATCCTCAATGTATTCCAGCGAATACACTTCCGGTTTTTCGCGACCTGCGGCCTTGCAGTTCACCGTACCTCCTTCGCTTCGCTAAGAAGGCAATGTCGGACAGGCTCCTAGTCCCGATTATTCAACTACTCAGTGTCAGCCGCTCTTACGAGTATGAGAGACAGCGTCCTTCACAAAGGATTCGTCGCTCGGGTGTACGAGCAGCGACCTTTCCCATCGTCCACTGCCACTGGTTCTAGGCGAGGTACTTGGTGCCGTGGTGCATTTTGGGGAGGGGACACTCCTCACGAAAGGGAACTGCTCTTTCCCTGCACCGCCCTACCCACAGTGCAGCCTCAACTCCAATCATAACGTTGAAATCGTGTCGAAAGCTAGGCATCGGATCCGTCAACCATTCAAGGCTCTCAAGGAGCTCGGTTGACATGATGCCAGACTTCACTCCTCAATGAACGGAAAGCGAGTGGCGTAGTTGAGGGCGATATTGGCAAACCACCCGCCGCCGAGTTGGACCTGCTCTCTCGGCCCGACCGTTTGTGAGTTCAAATTTTCATACATGGGGAACCCGATCGCCCCCCGCAATGTGAAATTGCCGCCCAGAGCGTTCAGGAATCTCCAATCGCCAACAAAACTGACGTTCGCTCTTGTTCCTCCGGTATTGCCGACTTTCACGCCCCGAAGTTCATTTTTTTCTGCATAGAGGGCATCGAACTCCACCCCGAACATGTAGTTGTAGTGCGGCGCATAGTGGAACGCCAGGCCGGCCGCCGCTTCGTTGCCGAACTTGTAATCGTCCCCGTTCTCTAGTCTACCGGTGTAGGTGGCGGAGGAATGGACCCACAGGTTTCGATAATTGTAGGAGTACAGCAGGCCTCCGCCGAACGATGGGGCACCGGCCCCCGTCTGCAGCGCGGGACTGTCGATTAATTCCTTGTGAAACTCCCCCGTCGGGAGGGTGGTCGTGGCGATGATGGTGAGCCATTTGTCCTGAACCTCGCTTCGCCAGAGATTGTAGCGCAGCCGAAGATCGAGGTCCCCAAATCCGTTTTCATCGGCGCCGGTGGTCCTAATCCCGCCGGTCGTGAGATTCTTATTGAACTGGCTCGTCTCTCGTTCGAAGTAGGGCTGGTTCAGCAGCACCGCCAAACGATCGGTGATGCCATAATTGAAGAAGATCGACTGGCCAAACGACTCGGCGCGTCTGGGAGCCCGTGGCTGTTGGGCACGGCCTGCGATGAACTCCCCAGGATCCTGACCATCCGAGCCGAGCATGATTCGGTTCCTTCGCAGGTAACTGAATCCCAACCCCATCCCAAACGATCCTTTGCCTGTCGTCACCGCAGTCTGAAGCCGAAACGGAACTGTTTGGCCGCGCGGAGAGATGATTTGCATGGCCTGCATGAAGTCCACCACCTGCCCTCCCTTCTTTTCCTTGAAGGCTTCCGCGGCTTCTTTAGTTTCAAAGGCGATGTAGTTCGGAATCATGTCAGGGATCACCCGGCTTCCGATAGAATAGGTCGCGTTCCTGGCATCCACCACCTTGCCCGTGTTCCAGTCATGCACGGTAATAGAGGTGAACTCGTTGATCCCCTCATCCTCCAGTATGCGCAGCAAACAGACGACTCCACATGTATGTTCTTTTGTTCCATTTTTGTGGACCAGCTCGCCGGCGCTCCGGAGGTATTGGTCGATGTACATGCCACACACCTTGCATTCTTCCCGTTCTCCCTCGCCAGCCTCTTGTTCCGACCCCACCGCCTTATTTGCCGTCGTGTTGACAGCTGTGTTCACAGCGGGCGCCGCACAGGCACCCAACAGCAAGGACATCGACAGAAGCGTCATACCGATGAACAGTCTCGTTTCCATGATTCCTCCTAAACCTCCTGAATCCAAGCGCACTCTCTACCCCTATAAGACCTGTTTCACCAATGGCTCGAACAGCTCGACGCCGGTCTCGCCGAGTATTTTTTCTTTGACGACCCCATCCCGATCCAGAATGAAGGTGGTCGGCAGCACCTTGGCTCCATAGCGCTTGGCAGCTATCAAATCAGGGTCAAGCAGGATATGAAACGACACCTTGTCGGCTTGACGAAACTTCTCAGAGACTTCGTTGAGTGGATTGACATTGACCGAGAGGACGACGAATCCTTTCTCCCTGTATTTTTGATACAAGCTCTCCAAGGCGTTGATCATTTCTTTGGTGCAGCGAGGACAAGTGGCGGACCAGAAGCGGATCAGGACGACCTGACCTTTCACATCGTCCGGGATCGTGAGGGAATGGCCTTGCAGATCAGTGAGCACAACCTGCTTTGCCCTGTCTCCTATACCAAGCGACTCGTACTGGGCACAACCGACTGAGAGCGAGATCGTCAACAGCATCCCCAGCATGACCTGAACCGTCTTCATCGTGTCCCCCTTCCTCTTCCTATTGCTGCGCCGCGTCCAGTGCCTTGATCGTGTCTTCCGTCACATCCTGAAATCGCAGAATGTGCGTCCCCTTGTGATCCTCCAAGAATTCCTTCGCCGAGACCTGCGTTTCGAACGGGATCAGTTCATGGCCCATCGGCCCGAACACATCGCTCCCGATGACGTACCAGGCCTCCTTGGCGTCGATCAGCGAAACGGCGTAATAATCCGTGACTTCCAGCGACACGATGTCCTGCCCCGCTTTCCCCGGCGTATATTTCGGTATGTCCATGTAATGTTTGAACATATCCTTGGCGCCGTCATAGAAATACGAGGTGCCGTCCGCCAATTCGATGACCGCGACCCATTTCGGATACTTGTACACAAACATCCCGCACACCGGACATTTATCCTTCTTGGTCATGCCCCGCCGCTTCCGCTCCGCCG
>WBZN01000834.1_pt1 | contig 20064 bp, 18 predicted proteins | sample 5204281 | NCBI WGS metagenome assembly WBZN01 (sample SAMN12344347, study PRJNA552823) | activated sludge metagenome | biome: Activated sludge suspended growth; feature: Nitrification reactor; material: Wastewater; isolation source: activated sludge from nitrification reactor of wastewater... | reverse complement strand
ACAGGAGGTAGGTCGCGGTCCAGCACAGCATCATGCCGACCGCGCCGATGATCGCGAAGTCGGCGAACCCCTTGAAGCTGGTCGCCGCGAGGGAGCCATAGGCGATCGCCGCTCCGAGGGACGCGACCGCGGTCGGCCGCAGCGTCCCGATGATCGCGGCGGTCAGCGCGCCGTCGAGGTCGTGGCGGCGGCGCTCCTCGAGGTAACGCGCGATCAGCAGGATCCCGTAGTTCACGCCATTGCCCGCGATGATCGCTCCGAGGAACGCCGTCGCGGCGTTGAGGTGACCCACGGTGAGCGCTGCCGCGCCGAACGACATCACGGTCGCGATCGCGAGCGTGCTGATCAGCAGCACGAGCAGCGTCGCGCTCCGGAAGTACAGCGCGAGCACGACCGCGACCAGCACGGTCGTGATCAGGCTCGAGAGCACCATCCCCTTGAAGATCGCGTCATGCTCGGCGACCGCGGTGATCACGCTGCCGGTGAAGCCGATCTTGACGTTCGGGTGAGCGGCGACGACCCGGTCGCGCACGCCCCCGAGCGCATCGATCAGGGCCTGACCGAGCCCGGCGTCGGTCGAGCGAAACGGCGTCCGCACCTGGATCATCGCGGTCTTGCCGTCGGCGCTGATGTTGCTCGGCCGGTCGAGGCGCGCTTGCTTGGCGCGCATCTCCTCGAGCTGCTGCTTGTCGCGCGCTTCGGCCGCCGGATCGGCGTCCTCGAGATCGATGTAGAGCGGATTCGCCTTGAGCTTGGCGGCGTCGATCCGGTGCTGGAGCGCTTCCTTGCCCTTCTTGATGTCCTCGAGCGAGAGCAGGAGGTGCCGCCGTGCCAAGAGCCACTCGCGGAGCTCGGTGTCGTCCGAATCGACGTTCTCGACCATGTTGGGGTCGAGCTTCCGGAAGCCCTCGGTCAGCTCGGTCATCACGGCGGCGCGCTCGTCCGGGCTGGTCGCCTCGACGACGACGAGCACGATGTCGCTCGCCTTGACGCGGGCTTCGAGCTTGCGCAGGTCGCGCACCGCCGGAGCGTCTTGCGGCAACAAGTAGGAGAAATCTGCCAGGAGCGGCAGACGGTGCGTGATCAGGTACAACCCGATCGCGACGACCACGATGTGGGCCGCGATGATCGCAAGGGCGTGACGTTTCACCCAGGCGACATAGCGGCGTGCTGACTGGTCAGGACTGCTGCGAGGCACGCGACGGTTACTATGGCATCGTGCGCGCCAGAGTCACGAGACCGGACGGACCCGTTTCGTACGTCCCGGGCGCTCGGGCCGGGGCTGCGATTTCTTCGCGCGATGTTTCGGCGGGTCCACGTCGGACTCCACGGTGGCCTGGAGCTCGGGCGCCAGCGCGAACGCGGCGAGCTGACCGGCCGCGGGCGTGTCGCGCTCGAGCTGCCCGATCCTCATCGCGGTGATCGGGTCGACCGCGCGGCCGTCGAGCCGGATCTCGAAGTGGAGATGGGGGCCGGTCGCGCGGCCCGTCGAGCCGACCTGACCGATCCGTTGCCCGGCGACGATCGCCGCGTCCTTGGTGGTCTCGATCCGCCGCAGGTGGCCGTAGCGGGTGATCACGCCCCCGCCATGGTCGACGTAGATCACGTTGCCGTAGCCGCCCTGGCGGCCGCAGAACACCACGATGCCGTCGCCGGCGGCCATCACCGGCGTGCCGTGGGGCGCCCGGAAGTCCGCGCCCGCGTGGTACTTGGCATGATGGTGGATCGGATCGTCGCGCCAGCCGAAGCCCGACGACTCGCCGCGGGTCGCCGACGCGGACACCGGCTCTGTCGTGAGCACGCTCAGGTCGGGAATCATCAGGCTCGCGCGACCGAGGGCCGCACCGAACCTCGAGATCCGATCGGTCACGCCCTGTGCCAGATCGCGGATCCCGTGCTGCCAGCGCACCATGCGTTCGACCAGATCCGGGGGGACGACCTGGATATCGAAAGCGCTCGCGATCCGCGCGACCACGAGGGTGGGCGTGACGAGGTTCTGCGGCGCGGGCGGTGGTTCGACCGGAGATCGCGCCGCGGCCGCCGCGACCGACACACCCGATACACCCGATACACTGAGAGCGAGGGCCAAAAGAGTGCGATTCATTCTGGACCGGGAGCGAGAAGACCAGCGAGCAGTTTTTCCGCCCGGGACCTTCAGTTCAATGTAGGCATGCGAGTTTCGATGCTTATGTAAGCCGATGACAGATTCGCGTTGCGATCGCGAATCGCGGCACGCAGAATGCGCCGCCCGTGAAAAACCGCTGGATCATCGTCGCTCTCGCCCTGGTCGCGGCGTCCGCGTTTGCCATGTCGGTGCAAGCAGGGCGCTGGTGGTCGGTCGGCGACGTCGAGATCGGCCCATTTGGATCGCGCCAGTGCTTCGGCGGAGCGTGTCGTCCGACCAGCTTGTCGTGGATCGGAGGCAGCGAGCGCTGGGCGCGCGCGGGCATCGCGACGTGGGCAGGCAGCTTGATCGCGATGCTCGTGCTCCTGATCGTCGCCGGTGCGGTCGCGGCGCGCCGCGTGCCTCGGCTCGCCGCGCGCGTGGCGCTCGTCGCGATCGCGACCTCGCTCGCGGCCGGCGTCGGGTTCATCGCGCAGTTTCCCGGAGTTCCCGGTGCGGGGGTCGATCGCGGGTTGTTCCTGTTCGGCGGCGCGATCGTCGTCGGCGTCGTCGCGGCCGCCGCGACGTTGCGTTTGCGGTCGCCGTCCCCAGTTGGCTAATTGCGGCATCCGAAGGGAGTCCTTGACGGAGGTCAGCTGGGCGTCGAGGAGCTGGCGTCGAGCTTCCCGATCAGGATCAGGGTGCGTGCTCGCGCGGAGAACGCGACGACGCGCGCTGCCGGCGATGGGGTAGGCCTCGTCTCGCGGGAGAAAGCGAAGGACCGGATCACGCTGGACCGGCGTGCCTAATACTCAACGACCTGTGCCATGCAGCGGACGACGTGGAAGCTACCGCTCGCTCGACCTACCCATCGCCTGTCGCGCGCGTTGACGTATGCGCGGAGACCGCGCCCGACGCGCGCGGCCGGTGATGGGGTAGGCCCGGTAGGCCCCGCTCTTCGGCTCAGCGTGCGCGTGTTGGTGCTGAGCTCGTGGTCGCGGCGCGCCGCGGCGTCAAACATCCGATCGGCACGGTGCGCGCGGCGCACGAGGTAGAGCGCCTGCGCATCGGTGACGCCCGATTGGCATCGCCGCGTCGGTGCCGTACTCGATCAGGTAGCACTCCCCGATGTCACGCTGCTCGGGATCTCGCTTGGCGGATGCCTCGTGTCAGCGGGCGAGAGTTCCTCAATCACACTCCCGCGAGCGCGTCTTTGTCCTGCCGGCAGCCGATCGCCAGACCGCCAGCGCATAGACTCCGACGACACCAACAAGCGCTACAGGCAGGCGCGAGACCGTATGCTCGCCGCGATGGCACGAGTTTCATGGATCGTCGTGGTCGTTCTTCTGGGTTGCAGCAAGCCGAGCGATCCGATTCAGCCTCCGAAGCCGAGTGAGCTCGCGGGGGCCGCGTCCGACGCGGAGCCTCCGATCGACGCAGGGCCGGAGGTCCCGAAGCTGACGAAGTGCGGCGAGCTGGCCGCAGCGATCTGTGATGCGAACAAGCGTTGCCGTCCGCATGCGTGGTTCGTGCAGTTCAACGACGCGACGAACTGCCGAACGAAGATCGAGCGTGAGTGCCAGCTGTGGCAGGCCCCTGGCGCCAGCATCTCCGATACGTGGATCGGCAGCTGTGTTGCCAAGCTGCACGACATCGCGTGTCCCGGTTTTGGAAACTGGTTGACGCCGGGATGCGAGCTGCCGACTGGGGTGCTCGCCGATCGTCAGGCTTGCACGAGTGGCGTGCAGTGTGCCGGTGGAGCGTGCCAGAAGGAGGCGGGTGGATGTAGCAAGTGCGCTCGCGAGGCGAAGAAGTCGACGTTCCACCCGCATGTTCCAGGCTTGGACATCGGCGCTGCGTGTGCGAGCGATGGCGAGTGTGAGACCGGCCTCGCGTGCGTGAAGAGGCGCTGCACGAAGCCGACGCTCGCGGACGTCGGCCAGCCATGCACAGCAGGGTTCCTCGGGCCCTCCGGCGCGTCGCCGTGCCGCTATGGGCTTGCATGCGTTGAGGAGGGGAAGGGTCACGTGTGCAAGCGCCAGCCGGTCGAAGGTGAGACGTGCGATCGGAGCGGGCGATCGTGCCTGTATCCAGCGAAGTGCGTGGCCGGCACCTGCCAGGCCGGAGCGACCGAACCGTGCAGGAACTGAGTGCGGTAAACCCGACCCGCGGAAAACCCGGCCGAAAAACCGACCGAAGGTGATTGTAGGCGCTCGACGGCTCCGCCGCTCCGTCGCTTCGGACAAGGCTCGGACAAGCACGCTCTGGCGCAGGCGGAACTGCGTTCGCTCGACTCGAGATGTCACGCGGTCTAGGTTTCTAGGTCCGAGTGATGTCCGGGATCCGGACGGTCCGGCCGGGTACTAGCGGACTATGCCCATCTCGCCCCGAGGCCGTCCGGGAACCGTGAGGCTTCTGGACGACTTGGGCAGAGAATAGGCAGAGAGCTCGAAAACCGTAGCTAAATAACCGAAACCAGAGTGGAGACTAGGGGGATCGAATCGCGCATCAGTAAGTGACCGCCGCGCGCGGGAGTGGCGTGGTGGCGGTGGTGCGCGAGACGTTGGCGGGCGATGTCGACGAAGCAGCGTTGCGTCGAGTGTCGTTGCACGTTCTATCTGCGGCGCGCGGGTCAGCGGCTGTGTGGACGCGCGGAATGTCGACGAGCACATCGCAATGGGCTGGAGCGGGCTCGACGTCGAAAGGATCTCGGCGTTCACGGGCCGAGGAGCGCGAGCGACAAGCGTGTTCTTCGACGCGACCGCACTCGATCAGGACGTGTCGGGCATAGCCGCCTCACGTCAACGCCCAGACGCGGACTTCGCGTACACGTCAACGCGCGCGACAGGCGATGGGTAGGTCGAGCGAGCGGTAGCTTCCACATCGTCCGCTGCACGGCACAGGTCGTTGAGTATTAGGTACGCCAGTGCAGCGTGATTCGGCCCTTCGCTTTCTCCCGCGAGACGAGGCCTATCCCATCGCCGGCAGCGCGCGTCGTCGCGTTCTCCACGAGACCGCGCCCCGATCTTGACAGCGCGGTCGCGTCGACTCGCGCCCGGCTGCTCGACACGCTGCTGACCCTGTTGGTGAATTCTCATTTAATTGCGAAGCGTTACGCGATTCGGGACGGCCCGATCGGCGCGATGCGGACGGCCGCCGCCACCGCGACGCTCGCTGCCTCGGAGTCGTCGAGCCGGAGCGCGGTCCGCGCCATCGAGCGCAGGACAAAGAACGCGAGGATCGTCAACAGGATCGGCGCGAGGAGCAGGGCGCGCGCGATCGCGTCGTGGCCCTCGAAATGCAGTGGCTGCTGCACGAATACGGCGGCGTCATAGGCGCCGTGGAACGCGACCGCGAGCAGGTAGCCGCCGATGAGGCCCAGGCCCTTGCGGTCGAACCGGCGGCGAGCGGCCATCGCCCCGATCATGCCGCTCCACATCGCGTGCCCGGGCACGGCGAGGAACGCGCGGGAGACCCACACGACGAGCTGCCCGGACAGCGTCGTCTGGTTCATCAGGTACAGGACGTTCTCGACGAGGGCGAAGCCGAGCCCGGCGCGGCTCGCATAGACGATCCCGTCCATGCGTTCATCGAACTCGGGCCGCCGCCAGACGATCCAGTAGATCACCATGATCTTGCACGCCTCCTCGACGCCCGCGGCGACGACGAACGCATGGAAGCTCGAGCCCTGGTAAGTGAGCTGAGGCCCGATATGTGCGCCGAAGGTCCTCGAGAGCGTGATCTCGAGGACCATGGCCGGGATCACCGAGAGGCATCCCACAAAGGTGACCAGACGGCGCAGTCCAGCCGGCTCGGGCCGCTTGGCATCGAGCCGGTCGATGATCCACATCGCCACGAGCGCCGGAATGAAGCCCGACGCGGCTACCACCAGATGGGAGCTCACGCGCAACATAATATGCGTGAACGATCGCGCGTTGTCGCCGAGGCGACGGCTTGACACACTGCCGTAAACACCTGATCCTCCAAGGGTGGTGCCGACGGAGCCCACTGCGGGCGTCCCCATTCGGGTCGGTCGGTACGAGGTGATCACTCATCTCGCGACCGGCGGTATGGCGCAAATTTACCTCGCGCGACAGAGCGGGCTTGGCTCGTTCGAACGTCACGTCGTGCTCAAGACGATCCTGCACGAGCGTGCCAGCGATCAACGCTTCGTCACGATGTTCCTCGATGAAGCCAAGCTCGCGGCGACGTTGAACCACCAGAACGTCGCCCAGGTCTACGAGGTCGACCAGGCCGACGGCGCGTACTTCATGGCGATGGAGTACGTCCACGGCGAGAACGCCCGGGCGATCCTCGAGACCTCGCTGCGCCGAGGTTGGACCATTCCTCTCGAGCTCGCGGTGATGATCATCAGCGGCGCGGCCGCGGGGCTGCACCACGCGCACGAACGTCGCGGCAAGAACGGCGCGCCGCTCAACATCGTCCATCGCGACGTATCGCCGGCGAACATCATGGTCGGCTACGACGGCAGCGTGAAGGTCCTCGACTTCGGCATCGCCAAGGCGGAGGAGCGCGCGACCAAGACCGTCGGCGGCACGATCAAGGGCAAGTACGGCTACATGTCGCCCGAGCAGTGCAAGGGCAAGCCGATCGATCGCCGCAGCGACATCTTCGCGCTCGGCATCGTGCTCTACGAGCTCACGACGCTGCGCCGGGCGTTCAAGGGCAACGATGACTTCGAGACGATGAAGCGAATCGTCGCAGGTGATGTGGTGCTGCCGTCGATCGCGGTGCCGGGCTACCCGCGCGAGCTCGAGGCGATCGTGCTCACCGCGATGGCCAACGATCCGAGCGCCCGGTTCCAGAATGGCCAGGAGCTGATCGAAGCGCTCGATGCGTTCGCCGTGCGCGCCAAGCTCACCGGTTCGAACACGGCGATGGGCCGGTTCATGGTGCAGCTGTTCGGCGCGAAGCGGGAACCGTGGGTCGAGTCCGCGCCGTCCGAGAAGACCCAGATCACCGCCGCGAGCGACCTGAGCGACGGGGATAACGAGAAGACGACGATCAGCGCTCACCGCGAGATCCCGACGGATCCCTCGGAGCGGCGCGAACCTCGGGTGACGATGCGCGACACGGTGAACGTGCCCCCGCGGGCCGTTCCGCCGGAGCCGGTGAGCCCGCCGCAAGAAGCCGCCGCGTGGAGCGGCGACACGGCGCCCCCGAAGCGACCGAGCTCGCCGAGCAAGATGTCATCGCGTCCCGGATCGGTCAACGAGGCCGGGCCGCCCGAAGACGACGATGACCCACTCAACATGACGCTCGCCGGTCACGCGCCCTCACCGGCAGCCGCGCCGCGGACGCATCCGGCGCCGGGCCAACCGCCGCCGCTTCCGGTCACGGAAAAAACCGCCCGGCACGGGGTGCAACTGGCCGACGAGGTCAGCGATGCGGGAGTCCAACCGCTCTTCCCTGATCCGAGGCTCGACCGGGATCCGCCGATCGGCGCTCGCACGCTGGGCGAGGGCGTCAGGACGCGGCTCTCGACGGAGCTCTCGGACTTCCAGCTCCGATCGAACATGCTGTGGTGGACGCTCGCGCTGTTGCTCGGGATCGGGGTCGCCGTGGTGATCCTCGCGATCTTGCTCCCGTAGCGAGCCCCGCTCACAAGGCGAGGCCGGTCGTTCGGCCTTGAGGCCCATGACTCGCGGTGCAATGTTCGGCGCATGGCCACCGCCGCGACCACCAGCACGTCCGAGCGCCTCTCGAGCGAAAACCCCGCAACCGGTGAACTCGTCGGCACGGTGCCGGTGCAAAGCGCAGCCGAGGTCGACGCCGCCGTCGTGCGCGCACGCGTCGCCGCGCATAGCTGGTCAGCGCTGTCGTTCGACGCGCGCGCCGAGGAGCTCACCGCGTTTCGCAAGGCGATCGCGGCGCACGCGGACGAGCTCGTCGACCTGCTCCACCGCGAGAACGGCAAGCCAGAGCGCGAAGGATACGTCGAGGTCATGATGGCGCTGGGGCACCTCCAGCACGCAGTGGCGCGGGCGGAGATCGCGATGGCCCCACGCCGGGTGTCGGCCGGGATGCTCGCGAACTTCCGGGCGACGATCAGCTATCACCCGCTCGGCGTGATCGGCGTGATCGGCCCGTGGAACTACCCGTTGTTCACGCCGATGGGCTCGATCGCGTACGCGCTCGCCGCCGGCAACGCCGTGGTGTTCAAGCCGAGCGAGCTGACGCCGCTGCTCGCGGTCAAGCTCGCCGAGATCGCCGCGACGAGCTTCGCGCTACCCGATCTGCTCCAGGTCGTGACCGGCGCAGGCGCCACCGGTGCGGCGCTCGCGAAGTCAGCCGTGGACAAGATCTCGTTCACCGGCTCCGCCGCGACGGGCAGGCGCGTGATGATGGCCGCGTCCGAGCGGTTGACGCCGGTCCTGCTCGAGCTCGGTGGCAAGGATCCGATGATCGTGGCCGACGATGCCGACCTCGAGAAGGCTGCCGAAGCGTGCGTCTACGGCGCGCTGACCAACTCGGGGCAGTCGTGCGTCTCGGTCGAGCGCGTCTACGTGGCCGACTCCGCCCACGACCGGTTCGTCGAGGAAGTCGTCAAGCATGTCCGCGCGCTCAAGGTCGGCGGGGATGATGGTCACCTCGGCGCGATGACGAGCGCCGCGCAGGTCGCGATCGTCAAGGATCACCTCGTGGACGCGATCGCCCGGGGCGCGAAGGTCGTGACCGGCGGTCCCGACGCGATCAGCGGCAACTACATCCAGCCCACGGTGCTGACCGGCGTCGATCACACGATGAAGGTGATGCGCGAGGAGACGTTCGGTCCGGTGATCCCGATCCAGCGGATCGGCTCGCTGGACGAAGCGGTCAAGCTCGCCAACGACAGCAAGTATGGCCTGGGCTCGACGGTGTTCGGCGGCAAGGCCGCGCGCGCGATCGCCGGCAAGGTCCGCGCGGGGATGACCTCGATCAACTCGGTGATGGGCTTTGCGGGCATTCCGAGCCTGCCGTTCGGCGGCATCGGAGACTCCGGGTTCGGCCGCATCCATGGCGATGAGGGCATCCGCGAGTTCACCCGCATCAAGTCCACGGCCGAGCAGGTGATGTCGATCCCGCTCAACATGATGTCGTTCGATCAGCCCAAGGACATCGCCAAGAAGCTGCGCGGCATGATCAAGCAGCTCTATGGCGACGGCGTCGTCGCGAAGGCCGGCGATCTGGTTCGCAAGCTTCGCTCGTAGTCAGCGACAGTCGACGTCGGCGCGCGCGCACTTGAACCGAACGTGGAGGTGGTTGTCGTGGTTCGGTTCGTGACGGACGAGGCCGTCATTCGCGCCGCGGCCGTGCGGGAACTGGAAGATCCGATCGAGCCGCTTGAGCGAGACGCCGTGATCCTTGGCCCACTTGTAGAGCAGGCCCTGGACCTCGAAGTCGAGAAACATCACCTGCGCACCGCCGTCCTGATCCGCCGTGGCCGCGAACTCCGAGACCAGCTTCCAGGTCGCGGCGCGGTCGAGGTTGTCGGCGTCGGCGCTGACGAAGCTCTGGGGATACCCGGCCGGCTTCGCCTTGTAGATCAGGCCGATGTCGGCGTCGCGGCCCGATTGATGCGAGTGGTGGTCGGTGATCGCGCCGCCGTGCTCGGCAGAGAGATCGCCGATCGCGAGCACGTGCGCGTGCGGAAACCGCTCGAGCGTGTCGGTCACCGCCTCGCGGATGTGATCGACCGTGGTGCGCGTCGCGAACGCACGCCACGGATGGCGGATCACATAGCCATCGCCGCCACGCAGGCGGGTCGGGCGGTCGAGGTGACCCGACCAGGGCACCCCGAACGACTGGCCGCGGGCGCGAGCGGTCGGGATCGAGGCGGCCTCGATCCGGTCAACCTCGAGGTCGGTCGCCACGCGTTTCTTCGATTTCGCGTGCTTCGCCGGACGGCGTCCCCGGGCATCGCCCACCGAGGTCGTGACAGCGAGCGCGAGGACGACGATCACGAGCACGAGCGAGCGCATCGGAGGTCGATGGTGAGCGGCCGGCGTTCACCGCGCCAGTTTGTGATCGCTGTACGGTTGCTCAGGTCCTCGGGATCGAGCGGCAGCGCGCGGCGATCAGCTTGCCGATCGGGACCAGGTCTTCCTGCAAGGTCTTCGAGAAGTCGCGACGGACGAGCGTCTTGCTGGCGAGCACGAGCGTCCGCAGGTCGCCGCAGGCTCGGTGCGCGTCGACGAGCGCCGCGACGCCGCCATTGTAGACGCGGGTCTCCGTGAGCGAGGCGTTGTTCGGGCGGCGGCGCAGCCGAAGGTCCTCGACGAGCTCGTCGATGATCTTCGCCTTGTGCTCGAGCTTGACCTCGCGCGGCAGCTCGCCGTCGTACAGGGTCTTGAGCTGGGTGTAGGCATCGAGCAGGCGCGCCGTGCGCAGCAGGTGGGTCGCCTGACCGAGGGTCCACGCGAGCTCCTCGGGCGAGCCCGGCCCGAACCGATCGACGATCCAATGATCGGTGAGCACGTCCGCGACGTACGACGCGAAGCTCTCGTTGAAGAACGGCTCGTCGGGGACGAGCACGGTCGCGTGCACCGATTCGTGGAGGATGACGTTGGCGAGCTCCGGGAACGCGTCGTCGCCGCCGCCGAGCATCGTGGAGAGCACCGGATCGGAGAACCAGCCGCCGGTCGAGTACGCCGAGGCAGGCCGGACGAGCGCGTCGTAGCCCTGGTGCTCGAGCGCGAGCTTGTGTTGCACGGCCTCGTCCTCGTCGAACCACCCGAGGCCGGCGAAGCAGCCCACGATCGGAAAGCACCAGCGCCTCGGCGTGAACGTGAGCGGATCCGCGGCGCCGACGAACCACACCGCGGCGGGGCGGCCGAGCGCCGAGTACGTGTTGTAGTTGCGCTTGATGTGGAGGCCGTAGCTGCGCCCGTACTGCTTGATCGCGGGGATCTCGGCGAGCATCATCGCGGTGCGGAGCGGCGTGTTCGGATCCGCGACCACGTCCTCGATCGGCCGCGCCTTGGCGAGCAGCTCGAGCTGACCGTTCGCCGCCTGCGCGAGATACGTGGTCATCAAGCAGCCGCCCAGGCAGAGCGCGAGCACCAGCGCGAGCGCGATCCGGCTCATACCTTGGCCGCGATTTCCTTCGCGAGCCCGGCGCCGTCGTCGAGCTTGCCGGCCTTCCACCCGATGCCGAGCCCGCTCCCGTCCTCGTGCTTCGGGATGATGTGGAAGTGAACGTGGTGCACGGCCTGGTGGGCGTCGGCACCGTTGTTCTGGAGGATGTTGAGGTTCTCGGTGCCGGTCGCCGCGAGCACGGCGCGCGCGATCCGCGGCAGCACGCGCCCGATCGCCGCCGCCGCATCGTCCGACAGCCGGTCGATCGTCGCGGCGGGCTCCTTGGGGATCACCAGGGTGTGGCCACGTGCGATCGGATTGACGTCGAGGAACGCGAGGACCTGGGCGTCCTCGTAGACGCGATGACATGGAATCTCACCGCGCAAGATCTTCGAAAAAACCGTCTCGGCCATGCCCGAGCGTAGCGCGAACCCCCCGGTGGACCCTGCGGCTCGAGGTGATTTCGCGTCGACGCGACGTCAGGGCGGGCTCAGGGATCGAAGCGATAGCCCGATCCGCGCACCGTGATGAAGTGCCGGGGCTGCTCGGGGTTGTCCTCGAACCGCTTCCGGAGCTGCCCGACGAAGTTATCGACGGTCCGGACCGAGCCGGCGGACTGTCCCCACACCAGGTTGAACAGCTGCGTGCGAGGGAACACCTGGCTGGGGTGGAGCACGAAGAACACCAGGAGCTCGAACTCGAGGTGGGTCAGCTTGACCTCGACCCCGGCGCGGGTGATCAGGCGCTGCGCGAGCTCGATCGAGACGTCGCCGAAGCCGAGCCTGTCGCCGTGGTCTGCCGGAGCCGAGGGCGGGGCGATCGTCACGGCCAAGACCCGGCGCAGCACGGCGTCGATGCGCGCGAGGAGCTCCGCGAGCGCGAACGGCTTGGTCACGTAGTCATCGGCGCCGAGCCGCAGCGCGGCGACCTTGTCGAACTCGCCGTCGCGCGCGGACAACACGATCACCGGGACCAGGTTATCGGCGACGCGCAGGGTCGACAGCACCTCGAGGCCGTTCCGCTTCGGCAGGTTGATATCGAGGAGCACGAGCGCGAAGTCCTCGGCGGTCGCCTGCGCGAGCGCGTCATCGCCGTCCCGTGCGATCGACGTGGAGCGGCCCGCGAGCTTGAGGTTGAGCGACAGGCCGGTCGCGATCGCCTCGTCGTCCTCGACGATCAGGATCCGCCCGCTCACGACCGCGCCTTCTCGCCGAGCCGCCGGGGCGGCTCCGATTCACCGTGGAGCTCGCGCGCTCGCTTGAGCCGGATCCGGAACGCGGTGTCACCGGGCTGCGACGCGAAGTCGATCTTGCCGTTGTGGCCGCGGACGATCGTGCGCACGAACGCGAGGCCGAGCCCGGAGCCCGGCGCGCCGCTCTCGGTCGCGGCACGTCCGCGGGTGAACTGCTCGAAGATCGCCCGCTGCTCGCCGCGCGTGATCCCGACGCCATTGTCGCGCACGACGATCTCGATCCAGCGAGCCGACGAAGTGACCTGGATCGCGATCTGCTTGTCGTGGCCGGTGTACTTCCACGCGTTGGTGAGCAGGTTCGACAGCGCGCGCACGAGCGTCGGTCGATCTCCGGCGATCATCAGGCCCGCCTCGATCGTGCGCTGGATCGGGGTCGGGTGGGACAGCGTCGCCGCATCGAACGCCGCGATCGATTCGTCGACAAGCGAGCTGACCTCGATCCGCTCGCGCGCGTAGACGTGGCTCGATTCGAGGCGCGACAGCTCGAGGACGCGACCGACGAGGCAGTCGAGCCGGTCGGTCTCGCGCCCGAGCAGCGAGAGGACCTGGGCGCGCTCTTCATCCTCGAGCCGGCCGGTGCGCAGCGATTCGATCAACAGGCGGATCGAGGTCAGCGGGGTGCGCAGCTCGTGCGAGATGCTCGATACGAAGTCGTTCTGTACCCTCACCAGCGACGCGCCCTTTCCGACGAAGATCGAGCCCAGGATGTACCCGGTGATCCCGCTCGTACAGAAGGTCAGCACGAGCACCCCGGAGATCAGCGTGGTCGCGGTCTTGCCCATCACGAGCAGGATGATCCCGACCGCCGTCATCATCACCGTGGGCAGCAGCGCGGCGAGCATCAGCACCAGCTGCGCCCGCCGTAACTGCATGTTCGCAGGAGGGAACCGCATCACGCCACGTCGCGCAGGATCGGCGGCTCGTCCTCGACGACCGCGTTGGCGCGCACGTGGCCGGGGACGCCATGGAGATCCCAGACGACGCCGAACACGGCGAGCGCGCGCAGGACGTAGTACGTGCAGTCGATCTCCCACCAGTAGAAGCCCTGCCGCGCGGACACTTGATAGTGGTGGTGGTTGTTGTGCCAGCCCTCGCCCATGGTGATCACGGCGAGCACGGGGTTGTTGCGCGAGTCGTCGTGGGTCGCGTAGCGGCGACGGCCCCACAGGTGGGACAGCGAGTTGATCGTGAACGTGCCGTGCCACGTCATGACCTGAGCCACGGCGAAGCCCCACACCAGGGCGAAGAAGCCGCCGATCAAGAACGTGATCACCCCGGCGGCGATCGCCGGAATCATCCAGTACGTGTTGAGCCAGCGCAGCTCGGGATACCTCGAGAAGTCCTTGATCCGTGACAGGTCGGTGCCTTCGAGATCGCGCGACAGGATCCAGCCGTGATGCGACCACCAGAAGCCGGACTGCTTCACCGAATGAAGATCGCCGGGCAGGTCGGACAGCTTGTGATGCAAGCGGTGGTGGGCGGCCCACCACAGGACCCCCTTCTGCGCGGTCAGGGTCGCGCCGAGCGCGAGCACGAACTGGAACCAGCGCGAGGTCTTGAAGCTGCGGTGCGAGAAATACCGGTGATACGCCCCGGTGACGAAGAACATCCGGGGCACGTACAGCGCGATCGCGAGGAGCGCGCCGGTCCACGACAGCCCGGTGATCGCGATCCCGATGATCGCGAGCAGGTGCACCCCCCAGTAGGGGATCGTGAGGCTGTTGAAGTAGACGTGGCGCCACCCTCGCGCGCGCGCGGCTTCGACCGACGTCATGGGCATCGCTTACCCCGAAGGTACGGGGTTCGGGAAGACCCCATCGTCACGCTTTGGTCAGCGGCTAAGCTAGCCCCGCCCCCGCGTCGTTCGCGGATTCTACTAGGTTACGAGTGAGTTTCAGGTCAGCTCGTTCCCGTCCCGAATGAGCTAACTGCGGGATCCGAAGGGGAGTCCTTGACGGAGGTCAGCTGCGCGTCGATGAGCCGGCGTCGAATCGACGCGCTGAGCTTCCCGATCAGGGCGCGTCTCGCGGAGAACGCGACGACGCGCGCTGCCGGCGATGGGGTAGGCCTCGTCTCGCGGGAGAAAGCGAAGGGCCGGATCACGCTGGACTGGCGTGCTTAATACTCAACGACCTGTGCCATGCAGCGGACGGCGTGGAAGCTACCGCTCGCTCGACCTCCCCATCGCCTGTCGCGCGCGTTGGCGTATGCGCGGAGACCGCGCCCAACGATTCCGGACATCATGCATCGGGGTCCTCGAGTCCTTCGGGTGCTTAACGTCCTCCACACTGCTTCAACGCCTCGAGAGCGACGGCATCGAGTGTGCGGGCGCGCGGCTTGCGAACCTGCACCCGGCGTCCTCCCATTACCAACTCTCCTGGTGCCGAACCGGCGCGTCGGGCATGACGCGTGGGCAGGTGCGCGTAGCGTGGGCCGACAACCCGCGTGCGCTCCTCTTCGAGCACTACGGCCAACGCTTTGGTCCCGGCATAGGCGGCGGTCAGGTCCGGAGCCAGTGATCGGCGGCGAGTGGATCCGCAGATCCGGCTGAGCGCCGATCGACGGCGGCGGGTGATGGATCCAATCGCGCATCCGTGAGTCCGGTGTCATTGGACAGGAGCGATGCGGAGGTCGTCGATATGCGGGAGGAAATCCAGAAAAGGCGGGCGAGCGTGGCGCGGCGCGTGACTCGGATAGGTCGATGCCGCGAGCACTCGAACAGACGAATGAATGTGGTGGATTTCGTGACTGAGGCGAGTGGCGGTCACTGGCCGCGAACGATTTTGAACGACGCGAAGTTGTTTGCCGTTACCATCACCCGATGGGCGACAACATCGATGCGTTTCACGCGAAAGCTCGGAGGCGGCGCCGGTTGATCTATGCGGTTGCGATGATCATCACGGTCGGCGTCGCATCGTTCGCGATTTGGCTATCGGCGACGACCGAGAAAAGCACGACGTACACGCGCAGCCGTGACCTCGATCCAGTGCATCGCACCATCGTCGTCGGCGCGGTCGTCGCCGTCGCCGTCGGTGGACTCGTGTATCGCTTGCGGAAGGACCGCGACTAACGAATCCATACGATTCGCTGTCGGCCTGTCGTCAGTGGACGCGCGTTTCTCGCCGCGTTGATCGCCGGCGAGACCGATCCAGAGAAGCTCGCAGATCTCGCCGACGGCAGGCTCAAGGCAGGGCGCAAGGACCTCATCGAAGCGCTTCGGGGCCGGGTCACCAGCACCATCGCTTCTTGCTCAAGCTCCACCTCGACCAGATCGACTCCCTCGGCCAGACGGTGCGCGAGTTGGAGGCGCGCATGGGCGATGCCCTCGCGCCCTTCGAGAGCAGGTCGAGCACCTCAAGACCATCCCTGGCGTCAGTGATACCGTCGCGCACGTCATCGCTGCGGAGGTCGGGCTCGACATGTCGCGCTTTCCGTCCGCGGGGCACCTCATCTCGTGGGCTGGTCTTTGCCCCAAGATGGACCAAAGCGCAGGCAAGCGTCGCGCGACACGCGTCCGCGCCAAGAAGGCGATCATGGCGGTCGCCGCCTCCATGCTGACCGCCGTCTACTACATGCTCCGAACCAGCACGCCGTACCGCGATCTCGGCGCCAACCACCTCGATCGTCGAGACAAGCAGCAGATCACCCACCGCCTCGCCTCCTCAAGCGTCTTGCTGACCTCGGGGGCAAGGTCGAGGTCCAGAACGCCGCATAGAATGCGAGACTTTCTATCGAGCCGAGGTGTCACGGTCGCGCCGCTCGCGTCGGGCACTGTCGCCGTCGCCCGAATGATCGCGACTCACGTCAACCGCACTGGATCCGCCACACCGCCAAAGTGGATCCGGTCCTGGCCGACACCTATGGGTCCCGGCGCTGATCACGAACTCCTCGATCGCCGAAACGGCCGGATCCGCAAGAACGTCTCAGCCAAGGAACCGGTGTGTTTCTTTCCGGCCTCCTTGTCGGGCGTGGCCGCCTCACGTCAACTCCCAGACGCGGTCTTGGCGCACACGTCAACGCGCGCGACAGGCGATGGAGAGGTCGAGCGAGCGGTAGCTTCCACGCCGTTCGCTGCATGGCACAGGTCGTTGAGTATTAGGCACGCCAGTCCAGCGTGATCCGGCCCTTCGCTTTCTCCCGCGAGACGAGGCCTATCCCATCGCCGGCAGCGCGCGTCGTCGCGTTCTCCGCGAGACCGCGCCCCGATCTTGACAACGCGGTAGCGTCGACTCGCACCTCGACACGCTGCTGACTCCGTCGATGGATGCCTCTCCGCGCGAGACGTTACGCGATCCGGGACGGAAACTAGCTGACCTGAAACTCACCCGTAACCTATCGAGGTTCTTCACAGTAGAATCCGCGAACGACGCGGGGGCGGCGCTAGCTTAGCCCGCGATCTAGCGGGGTTCGTGGCCCATCTCGATCGCGAGGTCGGGCGGCGCCGGCGGCGTTGGGTGGTACGTTCCGCGCCCCATGGCCATGAAATATCGAAACCTCGGAGCCGCTGGTGTCAAAGTGTCGAGCCTGTGCCTCGGGGCGATGACGTTCGGTGAAGCGGACGAAACATCATTCATGCACAAGGCTGGATCGGATGAGGCGACCGCCCACGCCGTGCTCGACGCGGCGATCGCGGCGGGGATCAACTTCATCGATACGGCCGATGTCTATGGGCAGGACGGCCTGTCCGAGCGTGTCCTGGGCAAGTGGATCTCGTCGCGCGGCGCGCGCGACAAGCTCGTGCTCGCGACGAAGTTTCGGTTCACGATGGGCGGGGGCCCGAACCGTAGCGGGGCATCGCGCTACCGGATCTTGAAGTGCGTCGATGACTCGTTGCGCCGGCTCAACACCGATCGCATCGACCTCTACCAGATCCACATGCAGGACATCACGGTGCCCGAGGAGGAGACGCTGCGCGCGCTCGATGACCTCGTGACCGCGGGGAAGGTCCTCTACATCGGCTGCTCGAACTACGCCGCCTATCGGCTGATGAACTCGCTGTGGCTCGCGAAGACCTCCCACCTCACGCGCTACGTGACGCTGCAGGCGCAGTACAGCTTGCTCGTGCGCGATCTCGAGCGAGAGCACGTGCCGCTCTGCCGCGATCAGGGGCTCGGCATCCTCCCGTGGTCGCCGCTCGCGGGCGGCTTTCTCACCGGCAAGTTCGAGCACGGCAAGCCGCCGCAGGGCGGCACGCGGCTCGGCGAGAAGGCGGAGCGGTTCGCGCGCTACGACCTCCCGCGCAACTGGAAGATCATCGATGCGGTCCGCGCCGTCGCGAGCGAGGTCGGGTCGACCCCGGCCGCGGTGAGCCTGGCCTGGCTGCTCGCGAAGCCGCAGGTCACGTCGGTGATCTTCGGTGCCCGCACGCCGGATCAGCTCGCGGACAACCTCGTGGCCGTCGACCTCGAGCTCACCGCCAAGCAGCTCGCGGCGCTCGACGAAGCCTCGGCGTTCGACCTCGGCTACCCCTACGCGTTCATCCAGACGACGCAGTCGGTCTGGTGAGCAGATCTCGAGTCGAGCGCGGCCGGGAGCGGGCCGACGCCGGCACCGGCACCGGCACGTGACGCGGCCTACGGACCCACGGCGGCGAGCGCGATCGCCGCGTCACCGATCACGAACACCGTGAGCTCGTCGAGCTGTCGGCCGTCGACCAGCCCGGCGGCGAGCGCGCCGAGGCCCGGCGTCTCGTGCGTGACGGTCGCGAGGCGCGCGAGCTCGTCGTCGAGCTGCGAACGCTCCGCCAGCAGGTTGACGTGGGTCCCGCGCCGGAGCAGCGCCGCGGACACCCGCAGGGTCGCGCCGTGTACGCACACGATGTCGGCGGCGAACGCCTCTTCGACCGAGACCACCCGTCCACTCGTCGTCTGCGCGAGCTCGCCGGCGCCGCTGTGGGTCGCCGCGCAGCGAACATCTCTCGGTGCAAACCACGTGCGGTGGGCGACGAGCGACTCGGCGGCCGCGGGCGCCTCTCCGAGCCCGTCGATCACGAGGCCGATGCTGCGCGGTGTGCCGACGGCGAGGTAGTGCGAGGCGATCGCACCGATCGCCGCGTGGGCACGTGCACGCCGTTGATCCGGACCGCCGCGCGCGACGACACCTCCGGTGGCCGCGGCGACGTAGGCACGCTCGGCAGCATGCACCCAGTCGGCCATCTAGAACTCGGCCTGGCGCGGCGCACGCGGGAACGGGATCACGTCGCGGATGTTCTCGATCCCGGTCGCGTACTGGATCGCGCGCTCGAACCCGAGGCCGAACCCAGCGTGCGGCACGGTGCCGTAGCGGCGGAGGTCGCGATACCACCAGTAGTCTTTCGGATGCAGGCCCATCTCGGAGATCCTCGCGTCGAGCACCTCGAGCCGCTCCTCGCGCTGGCTGCCGCCGATGATCTCGCCGATCCCGGGCGCGAGGACGTCCATCGCGGCGACGGTCTTCCCGTCGTCGTTGAGCCGCATGTAGAACGCCTTGATGTCCTTCGGATAGTTGACGACCGCGATCGGTCCCTTGACGACCTTCTCGGTCAAGAACCGCTCGTGCTCGCTCTGCAGGTCGATGCCCCACGTCACCGGGAACTCGAACTTCTCACCGGACTTCTCGAGCGTCTTGATCGCATCGCCGTAGTCCATGCGCGTGAACTTCGACTCGATCATCGCGGTCAGCCGGCTCTGACACGCGGGGTCGACGAACTTCTCGAAGAACGCCATGTCATCCTTGCGCTCGTCGAGCACGGCGCGGAAGATGTACTTGAGAAAGTCCTCGGCGAGCTGCGCATCCGCCGCGAGATCCGCGAACGCGATCTCCGGCTCGATCATCCAGAACTCCGCGAGGTGACGCCGGGTGTTGGAGTTCTCCGCGCGGAACGTGGGCCCGAACGTGTAGACCTTCGACAGCGCGAGGCAGTAGGTCTCGACGTTGAGCTGACCCGACACGGTGAGCCGGGTCTCCTTGGCGAAGAAGTCCTTGTCGAAGTCGACCTTGCCGTCCGGCGTGCGGGGCGGGTTCGCGGCGTCGAGCGTCGAGACCCGGAACATCTGCCCGGCGCCCTCCGCATCCGACGCCGTGATGATCGGGGTGTGGATCCACAAGAAGCCTCGCTCGTGGAAGAACCGATGCACCGCCATCGCGAGCGTGTGGCGCACGCGGGTCGTTGCCCCGACGATGTTGGTCCGCGGTCGGAGGTGGGCGACCTCGCGCAAGAACTCCGGCGTGTGCCGCTTGGGCTGCATCGGGTAGGTGTCCGGGTCATCGACCCAGCCGACGACCTCGATCGCTTCACCGCGCAGCTCGACCGCCTGGCCCTTGCCTTGCGATGCGACGATCTCGCCCGCCGCGCGGACCGCGCACCCGGTGGTGATGCGGGTGATGTCGGCTTGATAGTTCGGGAGCTCGGCCGGCGCCACGACCTGCAGCGCATCGAAGCAGCTGCCGTCATGAACCGCGAGGAACGACAGGCCGGCCTTCGAGTCGCGGCGGGTCCGGATCCAGCCTTCGATCGTGACCTTGGCCCCGACCGGCGCCTTGCCCGCGAGAATATCCGCGATACGTGTGGTCATGAGTTACTCGCGCGCGGCCTCTTTGCTACCGACGATCGTCATGTTCATGCCGATCTGAACCGACAGCGCCTTGCCGT
>WBZN01000852.1_pt1 | contig 20068 bp, 19 predicted proteins | sample 5204281 | NCBI WGS metagenome assembly WBZN01 (sample SAMN12344347, study PRJNA552823) | activated sludge metagenome | biome: Activated sludge suspended growth; feature: Nitrification reactor; material: Wastewater; isolation source: activated sludge from nitrification reactor of wastewater... | reverse complement strand
GATCGTAACCGGACAGGTCCCAGTGCACTTGATCGATAAGGTTCATCCGGATCTGCTTGTCGATCTCATTTTTTCTGCACTCAATCAGAAAAAGACACCCAACATCCCTGGTGTTGTAACGCATGTCTCGGCTGATCGCCTGATCGACGAAAAAAGCGGATTGCCCTATTACACGATTAAAGCCAGGGTCACTCAGGATGGCTTGAAAATGCTGACAGATCAACAGATTCGCGCTGGCATGCCAGTAGAAATCTTTGTCAAGACCGGTGAGAGATCGTTGATGAGTTATTTATTCAAACCCATCCTGGATCGTGTCCATTCATCCATGAGTGAAGAGTAGTAACGATGTTTTGCTTTCGCCGAAAATTCATTGCCTTGACTTGCGTCATCCTACTCAGTCAGCAAGCTAGTGCTGCGCATGCCATGAGTTTGCTGGATGCTTATGAAGCCGCACTCGAGCATGATCCTACATTTCGTTCTGCATATCACGAAAACGAGGCGGGACAGCAGGCAGAGGCACTTGGACTGGCCAGTTTGCTGCCTAATCTGACGGTCACTCACAACCAAAGCAGAAGTGCCGGAACCATCACTGGGATCAACCCCTTGACCGGACAAAGTAGTCCTGATCATACACATTTCGATAGCCAGATCAGCTCGCTCACTTTGCGCCAACCCTTGATCAACCTGGAAGCCGTGGCCAATTACCGTATCGGAAAAGCTCAGGCCGAATCGAGCCGGGCCAAATTTTCCGGACGTAGTCAGCAACTTGTCGTTCGCCTGGTAGAAGCGTATGTCGAAACGTTATTGGCACAGGATCACGTCAAGCTGGCTGAAACGCAACTCGTTTCACTCGATGAACTCAAACGCGTCAACGAACGCATGCTGCTCAAGGGAGAAGGCACCACGACAGACGTACTTGAAACACAGTCCAAGCATGCCATTGCCCAAGCAAAAGTTATCGAAGCTCATGATGAACTCGAGACAGCCCGACTTAAACTGGAAGCAATTACCGGCCTGAAAACCCAGAAGCTGGCTCGACTATCCGATATGTTCAGTTCGCGCTCCATTCAGCTTCAGGATTTCGATGACTGGCATACACTGGCACTCGAGCGCAATGCCGAAGTTGTCACACAACGACATACCGTTGTTTCCGGAAAGGAAGAAATCAAAAAAAGTTATGCCGGTCATGCGCCACGCGTTGATCTGGTAGCCAGCCTGTCAAAAAACAATCGCGGATCATTCATTACCCGCAATCAGGATGCGGAACTGGGGACGGTTGGCATCGAGGTCAATTTTCCGCTCTACACGGGCGGTCGTGTCACCGCCACGACTGCACAGGCAAAAGCCAACCACGCCAAAGCTGAAGCCGACCTGGATGCCATTACAGACAAAGTAATCGTTGAATTACGCAAACAATACAATCTATTGCAAAGTGGAATAAAGCGAATCGAGTCACTTCAGCTTGCCGTCAAATCGGCTGAGCTGCTGATTGACGCGACCGAAAAAAGTATCCGTGGCGGTATCCGGATCAACTTGAATCTACTGGATGCCCAGCAACAATTACATACCGCACGGCGCGATCTTACCGAAGCCAGATATAACTACCTGCTTGCCTACCTACGATTACAACTGGCTGCCGGAACACTGGTGCTTGAAGATCTCAGAAATGTTTCCAGTTACTTTACTGTGATTAACCAGAACGATTAATAAGTTAGTTGGAGTGATCGGATTTGAGCTTATTCCATTCTCTCAATCCCTGACCGCAATATCCCGAAACACTCCAAAATTTTGGTTAGGCTTGACTCGTTACCCCATTGCCGCCAATTCAAGCAGATATAATTCATAGCTGATCAACACACTGTAGCCTATCAGGGTTAAGTACTTGATGTGCTTGACACGCACGCTCCCGAGCAAGGTTACATTATGATGAATGGCAAGTAGCATGACCGCCAGTGCCGTTAGCGCTATTTTGAATTGCACAAATTGTTCTGAACCCTGCTCAAGTAAAGCGGCCATGAACCAGTTGAGTTCCTCTCCACCCGCAGCCAGAATGCGCAATGTCAGCATGGCATCCAGACCACTCAACAGGATGATGGCCATTGAACAGAACACCATATATCCGGTGTACCGATCCACATAAGCAGCCTTGCCTCGGTCCATTCTGCGTTCAACAGCGCGATTTCCTTCCTTAAAGCCCAGATGGTAAGCACACAAAAAAGGTGTTACCCCCCGACGATCATCTTGGCGTCTGCACGTTGCTACACTACTCTCCATTACAAACCTCTCTGACTGTAATATCCGAACAATTAATCAAACGATACCGAACTAAGAAAACTTCATTCAACAAACTCTTGCGAGTTTAATTTGAATCTATAAAAACACAATCCAATCAACCTCCTTTTTTTTTCCTATGAGGTTAATTAAAATAGCAAACTGACAATATGACGTAATTATTTTCTGCTTTCAGTCTCTCTTGTATCTATCAATTCGGAATCTATATTAATAAAAATATTGACACCACAAAGTAAAAAAGCTTTAATACGCGGTTATTTTGTGAAATGCAAACGGACTAAAAAAATGAAACGAACATACCAACCTTCAGTAACGAAAAGAAAACGTACCCATGGATTTCTTGTGCGCATGAAAACCCGCGGCGGAGCTGCTGTGATTCGAGCTCGCCGGGCAAAGGGTCGGGCCCGCTTAAGTGTTTAATGATCTGAATTTATTTTGACTGATTTATTGAAATTCATTCATTATCCAAAAATTATCGGCTGCATACAGCGGTCGAGTTTGCTGCCACAATCAAATTAAGGCATCAGGCGTGTGGTTATTTCATTCAAATATATGCAAAACCGAATGATCTTACCCACGCGCGCTTGGGCATGATTGTTGCCAAAAAAATTGAGCGTTATGCTGTCAAGCGTAATTGGATCAAGCGAATTTTAAGGGAAACCTTCCGCCAGAATCGATCCAGCGAGTCTATGAATAATATGGACTGGGTCATCAAGCTGCGTCGCAAAGTATCCAGAAAGGATTCCGCTCAACTTGTTGTTGAAATGAAAACTTTGATGTTTCAATTGCAGCAATGTCACGAATAATTATTGCTTGTATAAAAGTTTATCAGTACTGCATTAGTCCTTTTTTGGCACCTTCGTGCCGATTTAGTCCAACCTGCTCGCATTATGCTTGCGAAGCATATACAAAATATGGTTTTTTTCGTGGCACTCGCCTCACTATCTGGCGCATATTACGCTGCAATCCATGGAACAAAGGTGGATATGAACCTGTACCCTAACCAGTTTGGCAAACCGGCAGTCTTTTTATTACTCTAAGATCCATTGCACCAAAAAGTAAAAAATAGAACACAATCGCAACAATAAAAATTTGGTAACAATCAATTCTGTGATAAGCCCAGAAAAATAGCTCTATCAAGAAATTAACCTGATCAGATCATAATGGAAACAAAAAAACTAGTACTCCTCATCATCTTCTCCTCTTCCCTGTTATTTTTATGGGATGCTTGGCAAAAGGAATTAAATCCGCCTCCTGCATCAAAAGTGATGACCGGGACAACTGATGCCGCCAATCAACGTCACGATCCGCTACCCGTTCCAGGTGATGGTTTTACTGCGTCAACCGATGGAAAGGATCATAGTATTGCGGCTGGAATCGAGGGTGTTAACTCTTCAATTACTCCCAATCTGTTCCTAACAGGTGAAAAAGTTACGGTCAAAACAGATATGATTGTGGCGGAAATCGATACTGCCGGTGGCGATATTCGTCAACTGGGGCTGTTAAAACACCCTTCGCGTGAAGACAAGGATAAGCCCTACGAGTTGCTCTTGGATAAATCTGCACGTTTTCAGGTTGCACAATCAGGACTAATTGGTGACAACCTACCGAATCACAAGACAAAATTCACCGTCGACTCAAACCAATATAATTACGAACTTGAAACGGGACGAGACACGCTGAAGGTACGCTTGCTGGCTCCGGAAACAAACGGTATGCAGGTCGTGAAAATTTTCACTTTCCATCGCGGCAGTTATGTGATTGATGTCGAGTTTGAAATCGTCAATGAGAGTGATTCCACTATCATGCCGTTTTCTTATTTTCAGATGCTCAGAGACAGCAACGAACCAGCGGGCACTAGTTCGATGGTGCAATCGTATACTGGTGCGGCGATATATACGGAATCTGAGAAATTCCAGAAAATCAAATTCGCAGATCTGGATAAAAACAAGGCAGAATTTCCTACCAATGCCGATAATGGTTGGATTGCCATGCTTGAGCACTATTTCCTGACAGCATGGTTGCCAAAGCAGAATACGCCTCGTGAATACTATGCAAAGCGCTTGGCGCCTAACCAGTACAGTGCCGGTATCATTACTCCGGTCGGGGCAATTGATTCGGGACAAACCAAAAATATTTCCATCCCTTTTTATGCTGGCCCACAAGAACAGGACAAATTAGCCGAACTGGCACCCGGTCTGGAGTTGACAGTCGATTATGGCTGGTTGACGGTACTGGCTGTTCCGCTTTTCAAGCTCCTCTCGTTCTATCATGGCTGGACCGATAACTGGGGTGCATCAATTATTCTATTGACGCTGACCGTGAAGTTATTGTTCTTCCCACTATCAGCAGCAGGTTATCGTTCGATGGCCAAATTGCGCGTGGTAACGCCCAAGCTGCAACGCATACGCGAACAATATGCCAGTGACCGTCAACGCATGCATCAGGCGATGATGGAATTCTACAAAGAAGAAAAAATTAACCCGATGGGTGGATGCCTGCCTATCCTGGTTCAAATTCCAGTGTTCATTGCCCTGTTCTGGACACTGATGGCTGCAGTTGAATTACGTTATGCACCTTTCGTATTATGGATCACCGACATGTCGGTACCGGATCCCTACTATGTCTTGCCAGTCATCATGGGCATTTCAATGTGGATTCAGTCCAAACTCAGCCCACCGCCTGCTGATCCCATTCAAGCCAAGGTGATGCAGATCATGCCGCTTGCATTCAGCGTGTTCTTTTTCTTCTTCCCATCCGGGCTGGTGCTTTATTCCCTGTGCAACAACATTCTTTCCATCGCCCAGCAATGGCAAATCACCAGGATGTATGAAAACAAATACGGTGAAAGCAATAACAAGGACAAAAGCAAGAAAAAAATCAAAAACAAACCTGAATCCACTTCAGAGAAAAATGCTTTGCCACTGCTCAAGGATACCGAAAATGCTGAACAGTCAGTCGTCACCACCGAAACAAGTGATAAGCCGCAAGCACAATTACCCGCCGCAAATAACAAAAAGGTAGTGGCAAAACCAAAAGGTAATCCTGCGAGCAGGAAACCCAAAAAGCGATAAATCGATAGGCCGGTCTCTTACTAGACCGGCCATCAAGAAAAAGTATTGAATCTATCGATGGGAGCAGATGCTGATACCGATATCATTGCTGCCATTGCCACACCACCAGGACAAGGCGGTATTGGTGTCATCCGCCTGTCTGGCAAGAATTTAGCTGGGCTAGCCCAAGTCATTCTCGGCAAAATCCCCCGTCCCCGCCACGCCCAGCTTTGCAATTTTCAAGATACCGAGCATCGCATCATTGATCAGGGCATCGCACTCTATTTTCCAGCACCCCATTCATACACAGGCGAAGATGTTCTTGAACTGCAGGGACATGGTGGTACCGCCATCCTCAATCTTCTGCTCGAACAATGTCTTAAGGCTGGAGCACGTATGGCGCAACCCGGTGAATTCACTCTGCGCGCCTACCTGAACCATAAAATTGATCTGATACAGGCTGAAAGCGTGGCCGACATCATTGCTGCCAGCACAACCGAAGCTGCTCGCTACGCCATCCAATCTTTGCGTGGTCACTTTTCTCAACGCATCGACGACATGGTTAACGCCTTGGTCGCCCTCAGAATGCTCATTGAGGCCACACTCGACTTTCCCGAAGAAGAGATCGATCCTATCCAGATAATGCAGATCAGAAATGATTTGCAGGCATTACAGCAACGATTCGAGGACATTTTTGCTGCCGCCCGTCAAGGCCATATCTTGCAGGAAGGCATCAAGATCGTTCTGGCTGGCAGTCCCAATGTTGGCAAATCCAGTCTGTTGAACCAACTCGTCGAAGAAGATGCCGCCATAGTCACCGACATTCCCGGAACCACCCGAGATACCATCCAAAGAAACATCACCATTAACGGCATTCCGTTGCACATCATCGATACAGCGGGATTAAGAGATACCAGCGATCTCGTTGAACAAAAAGGGATTGAACGCACCCTTGCTGCCATTGACAATGCTGATGTGATCATCCATTTGATCGATTCTTCGTTAACGCCACACCAGCATCCTCTCAATAAAAGCGATACCCCCAATATCCCCACCAACAAGCCAATCATCCTTGTGTTCAACAAGATTGATCTCCTAGGTCAGGATCCCAGGATGGAACAGACCGATACGGCACACACAGTTTTTATCTCCGCCAAAACCGGTGCTGGCATCGAGTTGCTGCGCAACACCATACTGAATGTCATCGGATGGAAGTCACAATCATCCCCAGAGGGAATCTACATGGCTCGACAACGCCATTTGGAAGCATTGACACAAGCCAGAAGCCACTTACAAGCTGCCTCCACTTTCATCGACTATCAATATCAGCTCGAATTACTTGCTGAAGAACTCAGACTGATGCAAACCGCCCTGACATCCATCACTGGGCGCTACACACCCGACGATTTGCTTGGCGAAATTTTTTCACACTTCTGCATCGGAAAATAAAATTTTCGCTAAAGCCAGAACGCGAAAATGCCGCTGAAAAAACGCGACCAATACTCAGTTAAGTAACATACCATGCGCCTAGGAATCCTCGAAGACGAAGCAACCCAGATTTCGATTTACGAACTGCTCTTCTCATCAACACAATATCAATACGATTTCTTTGGAACAATCGCTGCCTTTCTTGCCGCGCTCAAACAGGAAAAATACGATCTATTGATCATTGACTGGATGTTGCCAGATGGCACGGCAGAAGAAGCGATCAAGTGGGTACGAAAAAATATAGACTGGCGCATTCCCATCATCTGCGTGACTTCGCGCAATAATGAGTCCGATGTTGTCAATGCCTTGCACCTTGGCGCCGATGATTATTTTGTCAAATCGCAGCGTTATTTCGAGTTGCTGGCCAGAATCGATTCATTGGCACGCCGCGTTCGTGAAAAACAAGAAACCACAAATTTGCAGTTTGGTTTATATGAAATCAAGCCAAACGACCAGGAAATCACTTTTGCAGGAAAAAATGTCGGGTTGACACAAAAAGAATTCGCACTTGCCCGCTATCTGTTCCAGAATCCCAACAAACTGCTGTCCCGTGTCCATCTATTGGAAAAAATCTGGGGACTCGCCGCTGAAATCGACACACGAACCGTCGACACTCACATTAGCCGCCTGCGCAGCAAATTGGGCCTGTCTCCTCAAAGCGATTGGGATATCGCAACCGTGTATGGTTATGGATACCGCCTGCAATCCGCCAAAGAAACCAAAAACACTCACACCATCCAGCGTGTGATGCACAATTGAGCCGTTTATGTCACATCAATCACGCTCAGGCTAGCTCGCATATTGCAATAACACATCCCGCGTTCTCGCCGGCTCAAATACCACATTAAAACACCATCGCCCGAAACCGCCTTATTCGTTGACCGTCTTGATCCAATCCGCCATCGCGGCACGCTTTTGACCTAGCTGCGTTCATTCTCAAAACCTCTTAGCATGCTCTATAGCCCGTTCTGATAGAATGGAGTCATTCTTTGCGTGTCGTTTTTATCATTAATCATACACATACACAATCTTCATATGGCCCAGTTCTGTCCGCTCGATAACGTACGCATCGTACTCAGTCACACCAGCCATCCTGGCAATATCGGTGCTGCAGCTCGAGCGATGAAAACAATGGGATTGCGTTCGCTGTATTTGATCGCCCCCAAATCGTTTCCCGATGCCGAAGCGGAAGCACGCGCCGCACATGCAGCGGATATTTTGCAACAGGCACAGGTTTGTAGCGAATTGCATCAGGCACTTGATCAGACCGTGCTGGCTGCGGCGGTGACGGCACGACCACGCGAGTTGTCCCATGAGATATTCGATGCCCGTCAGGGTGCGCGGGAATTACTGCGCTATGCACATCAACAGCCTGTTGCCGTGCTGTTTGGGCGCGAGAGTTCCGGTCTCAGCACATCGGAAGTGCACAAATGCCAGATCATTATTCATATCCCAGCCAACCCACACTATCCGTCGTTGAACCTGGCCAGTGCAGTGCAGTTGATAGCGTATGAACTCCGCATGGCGCTAACCGAACAAACCACTGCCCACGTCCCCATTTCAGGTTCACCAGCCAATTTTAACGAACTGGAATTGCTGTACACGCATCTCGAAGAATTGATGATCCAAAGCGGTTTTCTGGATCCGGACAAACCCAAACTGCTGATGCCTCGTGTACGCCGGATGTTTGCACGTGCCAGACTGGAAAAAGAGGAAGTGCAGATGCTGCGTGGCTTGCTGACTACTCTGCACAAACGCCAGTAAGTTGTGCTAGCTTTCCTTGATCAGTGTGCCGATGCCCTGATCGGTCAAAATTTCCAGCAGCAACGCATGCTCTACGCGACCGTCGATGATGTGACAGGATTTGACACCCTTTTTTACGGCATCCAGTGCCGAACCAATCTTGGGCAACATGCCACCGGATATCGTGCCATCGGCAAACAATTCGTCGACCCGCTGTGCAGTAAGTCCGGTTAGCAGCTTACCTTCCTTGTCCATGACTCCGGGAATATTAGAAAGCAGAATCAGCTTTTCTGCTTGCAGAATTTCAGCTAACTTTCCAGCCACCAGATCGGCATTGATATTGTACGATTCACCATCGCTGCCCACTCCGATGGGTGCTATGACCGGAATGAAATCCTGTGTGTCGAGCAAGGCGATCAGCGCCGGATCAATCGATTCGATTTCTCCGACCTGGCCAATGTTGATCCATTTTCCGGCAGATTCACGATCCGGCATCAGCATTTTCTTTGCGCGAATAAAAGCTCCATCCTTGCCGGTCAAACCCACAGCCTTACCGCCATGACGATTGATCAGATTGACGATATCCTTATTGACCGAACCGCCCAGCACCATCTCCACCACGTTCATGGTTTCAGCATCGGTGACACGCATGCCTTGTATGAACTCACCTTGCTTACCTACGCGCTTCAACATTTCATCGATTTGTGGGCCACCACCATGAACAACCACCGGGTTCATGCCGACCAGTTTCAACAAGACGACATCACGCGCAAACCCATGTTTCAGATTTTCTTCCACCATGGCATTGCCGCCATATTTGATGACAATGGTTTTACCGTGGAATCGTTGGATATAAGGTAGTGCTTCGGCCAGAATCTTGGCTTTGTCTTTGGCGAGAATCGTGGATATGGACATGACGGATACTGTAAAAAGAAGTTATTTCGTACTTGTAAGGAATATTGCCGTTATTGGCGTTCGATATGTTGAAACCTTTCGTCGTGAACCAATTCAAGGAGATTCAGCTTGCGCCATACGCGCCCTTCCAGATCCTTGTATTGGGCCACCACACCTTTGGGTAGCTTCTTCTTGCTGTGTTTCACCAGTGAAAACTCCGACAAATCACGGATACCTAGCATGCTGTTGACGATGAAGCCCCCTAGTGCCTTGCTGCCGGAAGCAACTAGCAGAATACGGGATTTCAGATTGAATACAGCAGGACTACCACCCAGAAAAACACCCAGATCATTGATGCCGTAAAGATTTCCCCGCACATTGGCCAATCCGAGAAACCAGGGTTCAGTCAACGGAACCTTGGCCAGTTTGGGAATGGTGATGACTTCGCTGACATCCGACATGGATATCAAATAACGTTCCTCACCGGCCGCCACTCCGAGTACGGCAACCGCTTCCACATCTTCCGCACTGTCATCCTTGGATGTATTGCTGGCAACCGTGTTTTCAGGTTTATGGGTCATACAGGTTGGACTCCTTTACGCAGTGTATTTTGATCACAGAATATACGTAATTGCGCTATTTTACTGTATTATCGGGCATTCATTATTGAATTCTTCGGAGTCAAACCCATGAGACATTGCTATTCGTTCTGGCTGCCCTTTTTATTGATTCTTCCACTGCTTAGTGCTTGTGTACCCATGTTTACCATTGGCACGGCTGCAGGTACAGGTACTTATATTTCAGAGGATCGCAGGACCAGCGGCATGTTTATCGAAGATGAAGGGATCGAACTCAAGAGTGGAAGGAGAATCCACCAGCAATATGGTGATACGGTTCATATCAATGTCACCAGTTATAACCGCATGGTTTTACTGACTGGAGAAGCACCATCGGAAGACATCAAGGCTGCAATCGAAAAGTTGATCATGGGCGTCGACAATGTTCGCAAAATCTTTAACGAAATCGCCGTTGCCGGTAATACTTCACTTGCTTCGCGTAGCAATGACACACTCATCACTTCAAAAGTAAAAGCACGCTTCCTAGCTGAACGTAAATTTCAGATCAATCATGTCAAGATTGTGACTGAAAATGAAATCGTCTACCTCATGGGAATCGTTTCGCGCCAAGAAGCCGATAATGCAGCCCAAATTGCTAGTTCAACACCAGGCGTAAAAAAAGTTGTCAAAGTATTCGAGTACATGAATTGACCTGAAACAACATAGTGAGCGTGCTTTCCGCATCCGTCAAAACCAACCTTGAGAAGCTATTCCCACCGGATCGCTGCTATACCGATCCGGTTGAGTGTTATGCATATGCATACGATAACAGCCGCAAGATATTCCCACCTGATGCTGTCGTGGTTCCTTTGTGTACAGAAGAAATTCTGCAAACACTCCAACTCTGTAACCAACACCACATTCCATTAGTACCTCGTGGTCGGGGAACCGGAACAGCCGGTGGCAGCCTTCCCGAAAAAGGGGGTATTGCCATGTCACTGGAGCGCATGGTCAATATCGTTTCAGTGGATCCTGCCAACCGCGTCATCGTCACCGAACCGGGTGTCATCAATCAGACCATACAGGAAGCAGCCAAACCACACGGATTTTTCTGGCCTCCTGATCCTTCCAGCGCCATGTTTTCTACTATCGGTGGCAACATCGCTACCTGTGCAGGCGGACCTCATGCCGTCAAGTATGGCACTACCCGTGATCATGTTCTGGGTCTGAAAGCAGTAACCGGTGCTGGCCAATTGATAACAACCGGTTGTTACACCACCAAGGGAGTAGTTGGTTACGATCTCACCAGACTGCTAATTGGCTCTGAAGGCACACTTGCGATCATCACCGAAGCCACACTCAAACTGACTGCATTGCCGGAGGTTGTCGCAGGCATCACGGCACATTTTCAAGACTTAGCCAGTTGCACTGCTGCAATTGTCAATATCATGTCGCTATCGCGCTTACCCAGCGCATTGGAATTTCTTGACAGTGGGTCCTTAGGACTGATTCGTAACCGCTATCCTGATCTGCTACCTGGCATGAGTCATGCCATGCTCATGATCGAAGTCGATGGCACACGAGATGAATTGCCTCATGCCATTGCAAGCATTATTTCGGCATGCCAATCCGATTCTCTCATCGAAGCCAGAGAAGTGCCTGACACTCGCGATCTCTGGAAGGCACGCAAGGCGCTTTCGCCCTTGTTACGTGAGATTGCACCCAAGAAGATTAATGAAGACGTTGTGGTTCCTGTTACTCGCTTACCCGAATTCTTACGGGGATTAAAGCGGTTGAGTCAACATTACCAATTACAGAACGTCAATTTTGGGCATGCCGGGAATGGCAATATTCATGTTAATTTACTTATTGACCCCGAGAATGCTGATGAAGTCAGACGGGCCGAACACTGTTTAAATGATATTTTTGATTTGGTCATCTCTTTGCATGGCACGCTATCAGGAGAGCATGGCATTGGCAGCGAAAAACGTGCCTTTGTTCCCAAGGAGATTGATGATGTGACAATGACCCTAATGAAGAATATTAAAAATTTATTCGATCCGAACAATATTCTGAATCCGGGCAAACTTTTTCCTTAGCTTAACTTGAAACAAAAAAGGCGTAGCATTTTTATATGCTACGCCTTTTTTACTGATAATCTTTAAAAGTAAAAATAATGATCGACCAACAGTGCTACAAATAACAGTGCCAGATATAAAATCGAATAGCGGAAAGCTTCTCGCGCTAACTGATCACTATAATTACGATATATTTCAATTGCGTAATACATAAAAATACCATTGAGAATGAGCGACCCAACCAGATAGATTAATCCGCTCATCTGTGTGACATACGGCAATGTAGTCACAACGCACATGATAATGGTATATAGCAAAACTTGTAGTTTGGTATATTGATCACCATGTGTCACTGGCAGCATGGGCATGCCAATCGAGGCATATTCCTTCTTACGATACAGAGCGAGCGCCCAGAAGTGAGGAGGAGTCCACGCAAAAATGATGAGAAATAACAACAATGCATCGCTGGCAATTTCACCTGTCACTGCTGTCCAGCCCAATACTGGCGGCATAGCACCTGATGCACCTCCAATAACTATGTTTTGTGGTGTCAGTGGCTTGAGAATTACCGTATAAATTATTGCATAGCCTACAAAAGTGCCGAGGGTCAGCCACATGGTCAATTCATTAACCCAGTAATAGAGAATGTATAATCCGACTCCACCAACAATCAGAAGAAAAAATAATGTTTCAGGCACACTCACCTTACCTTGCGGTAGTGGTCTTCCTTTTGTTCTGGCCATTACGGCATCCATTTTTTGCTCAACGAGACAGTTGAGTGCCGCCGCTGCTCCGGCCACTAACGCTATACCCAAAGTACCAAAAAACAGAATATCCAGCGGTACAGCACCCGGTACAGCTAGAAACATACCAATAACCGCCGTAAACACAATCAACGAAACCACGCGTGGTTTGGTCAATCGATAAAACTGATTTATTCGTACAGCTGTTTCTTGCCATGCCAATGTAGCCATGTCTACGTTCTCCTTATCTTGTTATCCTAAATTATTTATATCTAAGCGTATCTCAATCGCTTGTCAGAATATCAATGCTCAATCTGGGATACGTGTAATAGTCTTTTTAAATCCTGCCCCATTTTTGTACCGTCAACTTTCTCTGGAAATTTCAACATCAAATTGCCGATCGGGTCTATTAGATAAATATGTTTTGTCTGTGTGTCTCTGGTTTCAATGGCATTAATAATGTCACCATCTCGATCCTTCAGAATATAGGTTCCTTCATATTCTTTTATTAAATCTTCGTTCGGCGTCCCCTCATCATTGACCAGCCATAGTCTTTCGATACGATGCCTTTCTTTACCTTGCACCATTCTAACTTGCCGCATGTAATAGAGTTTATCTTTGCAAGCCTCGTTACAATCTGCAGAATCAACAGTTAGCAGAACCCACTTACCATGTAAATCCTTCATGCGTAGGATGGTATTGTCGACCAAATTTGTCCCTTTACCCTGGAGCTTGACTATCGGTTTGATCAAGTCACCATAGTTTTTACTATTGGGTCGGAAATCTGAAAAATATAGCAAATATGAAACTACTACCGGTGAGCACATCAGCACCAAGAGTAACAGGAATTTTCTTCTATTTGCTTTTTGTAAATTCTCGTTTGACATTCAATATAATGAAAATAATTGCTGTAGTTATTGCTAGCGAAAACCATTGCACTGCATAACCGAAGTTTTTTGCTGCTCCAGATTCTGGTCTGTTCCAATCTCGGATTAAACCATCATCAAAAGCATCTTTTTGTAACACCATGATGGGTTGCACTTCTAAATCTATCAAAGCTGCAAATCGTTGCAGATCAAAATTTCCCCAAACATTCCCGCTTTCTACCTGATTTGACAACGAGAGAGCTTTACTATCAGGAGACATTACTCGTCCTATTATCTTCACTAAGCCTTCTTTATGAGTCACTACTGGCAATATCGAGCGATCTGCATTTCCTCGCACCCAACCCCGGTTGATTGCAACCACCATAGTACTGTTTGCCATTTTCAACGGTGTAACTATGTGATAACCAGCCAAACCTTTGTGCGTTTTATTATCTAGATAGATTGTCTTGTCGATCAGAAATTCTCCGCTCACTTCCACATCGCGATTTTGGAAATCACTAAATTTTATAAGCGTTCCTGGCAATGCTACCGCTGGCTCTTTGGCATACTTTTCAATTTGTTCATATGCAGATTCTTTTTCATCTGCACGAGATAGTTGCCATTGCCCCAAATTGACAAAAACAATTATCGCAAGCAATGTGATGATTATTGACCAAAGTTTCGGTTCAAAGCGATATCCAAATACAATCATAGTCTTGTTATCAATGGATAAACTGAAACGATATTCCGGCTTTGATTTTCGAAGTGTTTCGTAGATAAAAATGATTTCCGGTTTTTAACTTAGCTGCATTCTACTTGCTAGTTTGACAGTAAATTAAAAACCGGATTTTAAGCATTTACATCAGATAGACAAAAACAAACAAACCTAACCAGACTACGTCAACAAAGTGCCAGTACCAAGCTACGCCTTCAAATCCAAAGTGATTTTCAGGTGTAAAGTGTCCTGCTGCACTGCGAAAATAAATGACAGTCAGCATGATGGTTCCAATCGTCACGTGAAATCCATGAAAACCAGTCAGCATAAAGAATGTTGATCCATATGCACCGGTGGTTAGTTTCAGATTCAGATCATTATAAGCATGAATGTATTCATAAGCTTGACAAGCAATAAACAGTGCGCCTAGGAAAACGGTCGCTAACAGCCACAATTTCAAGCCATCACGTCTATTTTCTTTAAGTCTCCAGTGAGCAATTGTCACCGTTACACCAGAAGTCAATAGTAACAACGTATTGAAGGCTGGCAATCCCCAGGCACCCATTGGTGTAAATGGATCGGTTATGCCAGGACCTGAAGTTGGCCATTTTCCATCGTAACTTGACCAGAAGGTATTTCCCAATACTGTGCTTTCTTCAATCAACCACGGTATTGATAAATTTCGCATGTAATACAAAGCGCCAAAAAAAGCACAGAAAAACATGACTTCGGTAAATATGAACCAACTCATTCCCCATCGGAATGACTTGTCTACTTGAACTCCATATTTTCCACTTTCGCTTTCTCTTGCAACAGTTCCAAACCAGCCAAACAACATATAAACCAATATTGCAAAACCAAATGCCAACATGCCATAACCCATCTCCATTTTATTCATGGTCAAAGCAGCGCCTGAACCCATGAATAAAATTGCTGTTGATCCAATGATTGGATACATCGAAGGTGCTGGGACGTAATAATGTCCAGATTCTTGACTCATTCTTATCTCCTCCTACTTATAATTTATACAAACCCTAACTAACCACCATTCTCACAACCAGGATGATGCTAACTACAAATATTATCGCTCCAACAATTCCACCAATAATCAATTCTGTTGGCTTTAGTGTAGCCGCATCTTGTTCTAAGTCACTTTTCTTACGTATACCCATAAAAGCAAAGAGAACTGCTTTGGCTATCTGTAAAATCCTTATGCCTTTTTTACTTTCTGCGGTCACTCTAAAATCCTTAATCACTATTTTTTAGTATTCCCTGCACCAGGTAATAGCTCAAAAAATGTATATGATATTGTTACAGTTTGAATATCAGTTGGTATCCTAGGCTCAATCACAAATTGCACCGGCATTTGTTTTGTTTCATGTGGTTTGAGCACTTGTTTTGTAAAACAAAAACATTCAAATTTCTTTAAATGCTTATCCAGAAAGCGAGGACTATAACTCGGTATTGCCTGTCCAGTTACCTCACGATCTGAATTATTTGTAATTTCATACATCACTTCAATTGTCTGCCCTGGGTGAATTCGTGCGCTGGATTGTAGAGGTTTGAAATTCCACGGCAAATCTCTTGTGTTCGCATCAAACTCTACCGTTATCCAACGCTGCTCATCCACCCAGTTATCTTTGACTTGTACATCTGGTTTTAACAAATTATTAATTCCAGTTACTTCGCAAAACTTTTCATAAAATGGTACTAGTGCATAACCAAACACAAACATGATCAATGTGAAAACCAGCAACTTTTTCATCATTAAAACATTTGCACTAGAAGTTCTATTTACCATTGCTTTGCTATAACCAAAATATAAAGTGCTACCACCGTAACTAACAGAAACAACGCCGTTCTAATCTTTTTTCGTTTCTGTTCTGTATCTTTATCAGACATACAAAATCTCTTTACTTGACTACTGGTGGTTTTTCAAAACTATGATATGGAGCTGGTGTTGGCAAATGAGTCCATTCCAGCGTTGTTGCTCCATCCCATGGCATCTGAGCTGCTTTCTCACCACTGCGGATGCAATTTATCATCACGTACAGGAATAAAAGCTGTGTCAAACCAAACCCGAATGCACCGATACTCGAAACCATATTGAAATCTGCAAATTGCAAATTGTAATCTGGGATTCTACGTGGCATGCCAGCTAGTCCTAAGAAGTGTTGTACAAAGAAAGTCAGGTTGAAGAAAAACATGGATAACCAGAAGTGCCATTTACCCAGTGTTTCGTTGTACATACGTCCTGTCCACTTTGGAATCCAGTAATAGGCGCCAGCAAATAATGCAAACAAGGATCCTGATACCAATACATAATGGAAATGTGCAATCACATAGTACGTATCTTGAACTTGAATATCGATTGGAACAATTGCACAGATAACGCCACTAAAACCGCCAATCACAAACAGGAAAATAAATCCGATTGAAAACAACATAGGGGTTTCAAATGACATTGATCCTTGCCACATGGTTGCAGTCCAGTTAAATACCTTAACTCCTGTTGGTACTGCGATCAACATGGTTGCATACATGAAGAACAACTGACCCACTGTTGGCATACCCGCTGTGAACATGTGATGTGCCCAAACCACGCAAGACAGAATAGCAATCGATGCCGTAGCATAAACCATTGATGAATAGCCAAATAACGGCTTGCGTGAGAATGTTGGAATAACTTCAGAAACAATACCAAAAGAAGGCAAAATCATGATGTAAACTTCAGGATGCCCGAAGAACCAGAAAATGTGTTGAAACATCACTGGATCACCACCACCTGCGGCATTGAAAAAGCTTGTACCAAAATGGCGATCTGTCAGCAACATGGTAACAACACCAGCCAGTACTGGCATAACCAATACCAGCAGATAGGCTGTAATCAACCATGTCCACACGAACATTGGCATTTTCATCAATGTCATGCCAGGAGCACGCATATTCAGAATCGTTGTGATGATGTTAATCGATCCCATGATTGAAGACGCACCTAAAATGTGCACCGAAAAAATCATCAAATCAACACCCAAGCCACCTTGCGTTGACAGTGGTGGATAAAAAGTCCAGCCACCTGCTGCCGCACCCCCAGGCACAAAGAATGAACTCACCAGTAGAGTTGCTGCAACCGGCAGCAACCAGAAACTCCAGTTGTTCATACGTGCAAATGCCATATCAGGCGCACCAATCATCAGTGGCACTTGCCAGTTAGCAAAACCCACAAAAGCTGGCATGATGGCACCGAACACCATGATCAGACCATGCAATGTAGTAAATTGATTGAATAATTCAGGTTGTAATATTTGAATTCCCGGTTGAAATAACTCAGCACGAATTCCCAATGCTAAAGTTCCACCCGTAAGAAACATTGCAAAACTGAACCATAAGTACATTGTTCCAATGTCCTTATGGTTGGTAGTTGTTATCCAGCGCATTATTCCACTGGGATGATGATCATCATGTCCATGACCGTGCGCGTCACCATGTACTGCTGCCATAGTTATCTCCTTTTACTTGTTTTCCACATGCATTGATGTTTTAACTGCTGATGTACCTTGAGCTGCTACCCATTTCGTGTATTCAGCTGCTTCGAGTACTTCCACAACGATTGGCATAAATCCGTGATCTTTGCCGCACAACTCAGCACATTGACCACGATAAATTCCTGGTTTATCCGCCTTAAACCAAGTGTCTCGTATAAAGCCTGGGATTGCATCCTGCTTGATTCCCAGCGCAGGCACCCACCACGCATGCAGCACATCATTAGCTGTCAAAATGATACGCACCTTTTTGCCCACAGGCACAACCACGCGATTATCGACTTCTAACAGATAGTTCTCACCTTTGGGAGCTTTATTTTCTATCTGAGCACGTGTTGTTGATAATTTGCTGAAAAAACTAATACCTTCACCTTCGCCTTGCAAATAATCATAACCCCACATCCATTGATAGCCCGTAGCCTTGATTGTCATATCAGGACTGGATGTATCTTTCATCGCAATAACTGTTTTTGTAGCTGGCCATGCCATAACCACAAGTATCAAACAAGGAATAACTGTCCAAATTATTTCGACAGCAGTGCTATGGTGAAAATTTGCCGCTTTATAGCCCAGTGATTTACGGTGTTTAAGAACCGAATAAAACATAACACCAAACACACCGATAAATATGACCAAACAAATCCACATCAGAATGATGTGCTGGTCATATATATCTTTAGCAATGACGCTCTGAGGCTCTGGCAAATTATATTTCGACCCTAATGCCATGCTTGAGTACAGAGCAAGAGCGGAGACCCCCGCCAGGGTTACAGCTGATTTACTTCTCATATTTCCCCCCACATGATTACTAATTTTACAGATTCCAGGTATGACTAAACGTCATCAAACCTGACCGTTTGCTTTTTCCTGCTAGCTTTTGGAAACCTTACGACGAGTTTTATTATGCAAAAAACAAGTGTCGACTGACGATTAATCTTTCCTTGGTCAAATTTCCTTTTTATCCGCAACTTAGATTTTATTAGTTATAGAGTATCTTCTACATGCTAATTAATCGAATGGAAATTCTAGCACGCCACTCTTAGGCAAACAAGGAAAATCATGATTTTTATAGCAATATTCCCCTGTTAAAAAAAGGGTAATGCTTTTCTTTATCTCTACAAAATCATTCTATCAAACAAAAAATTTCTTATTTTTTAATCTATATTTTTGTTCTTCTTATTTTCGAACACTTTTTTGCATTTTAAAAATTTTTGATCCGCTTATAGCGACATTAGCAACACACCCACAAACAACATAACAGCACCGATTATCACAACGAAAGTTAACCAATCCTCAGTTGTTCCACGTGGATTGTCCTTTAGCTTGTTCTTAGCTACAGGGTATAGCACTACAATAAACATTGCCAACGCCAACGCAGAGATCAATTCGTTCCAATTCATATTTCTGTTTTTTTCAAAAAAAACCCCGGCTTGACCGGGGTTCTTGATTAACCTAACATGCTCTAAAAATCAATCATCACTTCCCATGATACCCAATATCTGCAACAAGCTAATGAATATGTTGAAAATAGTCATATACAAACCAATTGTTGCCAATACATAATTGGTCTCGCCTCCGTTAATGATGCGACTGGTATCATACAAAATGAAACCACTCATTATCATAATTACAACCGCAGAGATTGTGAGCGAGAGCGCAGGAATCTGCAGAAAAATATTTGCAATAGCAGCAAGCATCACAAGCAAAAATCCCACAAACAAAAAACCTCCCAGAAAACTAAAATCTTTCCGAGTCAAAAGAACATATGCTGACAATCCCATGAAGATCGCTCCTGTTCCCACGAACGACATCGTGATAATATTGCTTCCATTAGGTAACGCAGCATAAGCTGTCAGAATCGGACCTAAACCGAATCCCAATAAACCGGTAATCAAAAATACAATACCGATTCCGGTCGAAGAATTAGCAAAACGAGGCAAAACAAACATGGCAAGAATCATGCCGCCAATAACAGATATCAAATAGGTCATCTGTGGCATTTTAAGAAACATTGATAATGCAGCGGTGAATCCGCTGAATAGCAATGTCAGAGACAACAACATATAAGTATTACGCAACACCTTGTTTGTTGAAAAA
>WBZN01000780.1_pt1 | contig 20078 bp, 14 predicted proteins | sample 5204281 | NCBI WGS metagenome assembly WBZN01 (sample SAMN12344347, study PRJNA552823) | activated sludge metagenome | biome: Activated sludge suspended growth; feature: Nitrification reactor; material: Wastewater; isolation source: activated sludge from nitrification reactor of wastewater... | reverse complement strand
GATGCCGGCGCCGGCGAGCAGCCGGCGCTCCTCCGCCGTCAGCTCGGTCCCGGCCGCCAGGAGGACGATCCGGTCGCTGAGCGAGCGCAGCAGCAGCGCCTGGTGGACGGCCCGAGCGCCGCTCGCACATCGGTGAGGATCGCCGGCTCGAGCAGTTGGCGCACCGAGAGATTGATGCCGAGGAAGAACGCGTCGGGGGCATGCCGGAAGTTCCACTGCGCGGCCTGCGCGCAGGCGTGGCGCAGCACCCAGCGGCCGAGCGGCTCGATGAGTCCGGACGATTCCGCCAGATCGATGAAGTCGGCCGGCTCCACCAGCCCGCGGCTGGGGTGACGCCAGCGCACCAGGGCTTCGACTCCCACCGCCTTGCCCGAGCGCAGCGACACCACCGGCTGGTAGAGCAGATGCAGCTCGTCGCGCGCGATGGCGTCGCGCAGCTCGCTCTCGAGGTGATGGCGGCGCAGGATCTCCGAGTGCATGCCGGGCGCGTACGCGGCGAGGCGTCCTTTGCCGCGCTCCTTGGCGTGGTACAGCGCGAGATCGGCCTGGCGCAGCACCTCGTCCTCGGCGACGCCGGGAGCGCTGCGGGCGACGCCGAGGCAGGCGGTCAACCGAGTAGGGCGGCGGGCGAGCTCGAACGGCTCGCAGATGGCGTCCAACACTCTTTGCGCCAAGGCAAGCGTCGCGGTTTCGTCGCCGGCGTCCTCGAGAATGACCGCGAATTCGTCGCCGCCGAGCCGCGCCGCGGTGTCGATCGGACGGACGGCGTCGCGCACCCGACGGCCGATCTGCGCCAGCACCTGGTCGCCGACGGCATGGCCGAGGCCGTCGTTGATCGCCTTGAAGTCGTCGAGGTCCGCCACCGCCACGGCGTAGGTGCCCTGCGCACGTTGGCTCAGGTTGTGGGCGTGACGCAGGCGGTCGGCGAACAGCGCGCGATTCGCCAGGCCGGTGAGCGGGTCGTGCAGTGCGCGGTGGAGCAGTTGCTCTTCGAAACGCTTGCGCTCGCTGATGTCGCGTAGCGTGACCACGATGCCCGAGATCTCGGGATCGGCGAGCAGGTTGGTGGCGATCGCCTCCATGGGCAGCCAGCGGCCCTCGCGCGCCGCGATGCGCATCTCGCAGGGACCGGACACTCCGAGCTGCAGCGCCGCGTGGCCGAGGAACACGCGAGCGCGCGTCAGATCGTCCGGGTGCGCGATCTCGCCGAAGGGACGTCCCGGCAGGCTCTCGAGCGCCACCGCCAACGTGCCCTCGGCGGAGGGCGCGACATACAGGAACCGGCTGTGCTCGTCGACCACCGCGATGACGTCGGAGGCGTTCTGCACCAGGGTGCGGAAGCGCGCTTCGCTGCGCCGGGCCGCGCTGCGCGCCTGCAGGCGCACGTTGTCGAGCGCCGTGATCCACTGGCTGAGCAACGCCAGGGCGGTGAGGATCACGGCGCCGCCGGCCAGCAGGCGGGGCGAGATCGGGTGTGCCGAGCCGAGGTCCAGGAACAGCACCAGGTAACCGAGCAGGGCGAAGCCGTAGGGCATCAAGCTCACGCCGGTGGGCGCGTCGTCGTCGACGCCGCGAGGCGCGGCGCGTAGGGCGTGGCGCGCATACACCAGGGCGGCGGCGCCGCGCAGCAGGTGCCCGAGCATGTAGGCCGAGTCGTAGAGCACGTCCCACCGCCAGCCGCCATAGAGACCCGTGGCCCCATAGGCGACGTCGCCGGCGAACTCGACCAGCAGCTCGATCGTGAGCAGCAGGAACGCCAGGCGGGCCGGCTCGCTGCGCCGGCGCAGGCCCAGGACCGCGACGCTCATCAGGAGCAGCAGATCGCCGGCGGGGTAGGCCAGCGCGATCGCCGTGGGCTCGGTCAGCACGCGTGGCCCCGAGACGATGAAGAAGTACACCAGCAGCATGGCGCCGCCGCAGACCACCGATGCCGTGTCGATGAAGAACTGCAACCGTTCGGTGCGGCTGCGCACCGGCCGCGGAAAGCTGAGAATTCCGGCCACCAGCGCGGGGTAATAGAGCAACCAACCGATGTGTCCCGGATTGAACTGCCCGGGAGCGAGCGAGCTTGCCACCCACAGCAGATAACCCAGCCCGATGCTGCCGAAGGCGGCCGCCAGCAGGCGCCATGCGCGCCGTGACGCGGCGTCGATGCCCGGCACCGCCGCAGCGCGGATGGCCAGGATGGTGACCACCACGCTCGGCACCACGAACGCCAGGCGGTTGGCGAGGGAATCGCTCAGCTGCGGCGCGTTGGCGAGCGCTCGCCATAGGCAATAGCCAACGGCATAGGCAAGGAGGCCCAGCCACAGACGCACACTGGGATTGCGCAGAGGCTCGGAGCGAGATTCGCTGTGCTCCGAGTGCGACGGGGTGAGGATTTCGGTGGCGATGGTGCGCGGGATCATAACGCGGCAGGAGGGAGCCGGCACCGCTCCGCGGGGTCAGGGCGGCGGCCGACGGACGAGGGCGGCGCGGGCCGGATCCGGACTCACGGGCGGTGCGGCCGGCCGTGGGGCGACACCCGGGACTCGGGGTCCAAGGCATCGAGAGGCCCAGGGCACCCGCTGGCTTCGATAGCATGCATTGCCATGAGCGTACCGATCTCGCCCCTCGCCGGAATCCTCTGCTTCGCCGTGGCTGTGGTCGCCGGCGCGGCGATCGTGGATGCCGCTCCCGCGGACCGCCTGAGCGCCGTCGAGCGGCGGTTGGCGCGCCACGTCGACGAGCACGAGGCAGAGGCCCGGGCGCTCCTCGAGCGCGCCGTGAATCTGAACAGCGGCACCATGAACTTCGACGGCGTGCGCGCGGTCGGAGCGCTGTTGCGAAGCGAATTCGACCGCCTCGGTTTCACCACGCGCTGGGCGGACGGTGCCGCGTTCGGGCGCGCCGGCCATCTCGTGGCGCATCGCGCGGCCAAGGCGCCGGGCGCGCCGCGGATCGTGCTGATCGGCCATCTCGACACGGTGTTCGAGCGCGACAGCCCGTTCCAGCGCTACGAGCTGCTGCCCGCCGAGCCCGGCCAGCCTCCGCGCGCCAAGGGCCCGGGCACCACGGACATGAAAGGCGGCGACGTCATCCTGCTGCAGGCCCTGGGCGCGCTCGCGGCGGAGCACGTGCTCGACCGGCTCGACGTCACGGCCGTGCTGATGGGCGACGAGGAGGACTCCGGCGCACCGCTCAGCCTGGCGCGCGCCGACCTGATGACGGCGGCCGACGGCGCCGACGTGGCGCTCGGCTTCGAGGATGGCGACGGCAGGTTCGAGAACGCGGTGGTGGCGCGGCGCAGCGCTTCGGGCTGGAGTCTGAAGGTCACCGGCCAGCCGGCGCATTCCTCGCAGATCTTCCGCGACGAGTACGGTGACGGCGCGATCTTCGAGCTCGCCCGCATCCTCGACGGCTTCCGGCGCGAATTGTCGGCGGAGCAGTTCCTGACCTTCAATCCCGGCGTCGTCCTGGGCGGAACCGCGATCGACTTCGACGCCGTGCAGCTGCGTGGCTCGGTGTCGGGCAAGAACAACGTCATCGCCGGTCAGGCGGTGGCGACGGGAGATTTGCGCACCCTGTCGCCGGAGCAGCACGCTTCGGCCAAGCGGCGGATGAGCGAAATCGTGGCGGCGCACCTGCCGCACACCTCGGCCGAGATCACGTTCGACGATGGCTATCCGCCGATGGCGCCGACGCCCGGGAATCAGCGTCTGCTCGGACTCTTCGATCAGGCGAGCCGCGATCTCGGATTCGGTCCGGTGCAGGCGGTCGACCCCCGGCAGGCGGGCGCGGCGGACATCTCGTTCGTCGCGGCGCGCGTGAAGATGGCGCTCGACGCCCTCGGCCTGAAGGGCAGCGGTGGCCACACCGCCGACGAGACCGCCGACCTTTCCACCCTGGGCAAGCAAGCGAAGCGCGTCGCGGTCCTGCTGTCGCGCCTCGCGGCGCAGCGCTAGACGGGTGTCGGCGCCAATTCTCTGGCGGCGCCTCGATCGCCCCGGACACGAGGCGGCATCCCTGCGCACGGATCCGGCGCCGGTGCTCGAAGGAACTGCCGTCTGGCTGCACGAGGCCGATCCTTGCCGGCTCGACTACCGGATCGTTTGCGATGCGCAATGGCACACGCGGAGCGTCACGGTCACGGGATTCGTCGGCGCGCGCGACATCGAGATCGAGATCGCAAGCGGTTGCGGGGGCTGGACGCTCGACGGCCGGCTCTGTCCGCAGGTCGCGGGCGCGGTGGACATCGATCTCAACTTCAGCCCCTCGACCAACCTGCTGCCGATCCGGCGCCTCGCTCTCGCGGTCGGGGAGGAGCGCGCGGTGCGGGCCGCCTGGCTGCGCTTCCCGAGCTTCGTGCTCGAACCGCTGGAGCAGACGTACAGGCGGCTCGATCGCGACACCTACCGCTACGGCAGCGCCGGCGGAGCCTTCGTGCGCGACCTGGCGGTGGACGCACAGGGGTTCGTGCTCACGTATCCCGATTTCTGGCGCGCCGAACGGGGCTAGGGATCCGGCTGGTCGGAGCCCACCAGACTGAGCTCCGAGGCGCCGCCAGTCCCCGGCAGGAGTAGGATCGCCCGCATGCCCTCCCGGTGGACACTCGCTCTGATCCTCACGCTCGGACTCGTCGTCTCGGCCGTGCTGTTCGCGACCACGCTGGTCCTGCTCGATCCCTTCGCGTACGGCAAGCCCGTCACGTGGGGCATGCCGTTCATGTTGAACCTCTGCTTCCTGGCGGTGTGGGTCGCGATGGCGCCGCTGGTGGTGCGCCTGGCGCGGCGGCTACCGATGGGCGGTAACGGCTGGCGCCGCGCGCTGCCGTTGCAGTTCCTGCTCAGCGTCCTGCTCTCGCTCCTGCATCTCGCGATCGTCGAATTGGTGGTCCTAGCGCTCAACGTCCGCCGGCCCGGTGGCTTCGGAGAGCTCACGTTCTGGCGCACGGTCGGATTCTCGGTGGCCGCGAACCTGCAGGCGTCGATGGCGCTCTACTGGACTCTCGCCGGCCTGGCCTACGCCCGCGAGTACTACAAGAGCTTCCAGGAGCAAGCGGTGCGGGCCTCGCAGCAGACGGCCGAACTTGCCCGCGCCCGCTTGCAGGTGCTCGAGACCCAGCTGGCGCCGCACTTCCTGTTCAATACGCTGAATTCGATCTCCTCGCTGGTCGATCACGACACGGCCGCGGCGCGGCGCATGATCGCCCGTCTCGGCGATTTGCTGCGCTATTCGCTGCGCAGTCAAGAGCAGGCGGAGGTCAGTCTGGAGGAGGAGGCCCTCATCACCACGCGCTACCTCGAAATCGAGCGTGCGCGCTACGGCGAGCGCTTGCACGTCGTCACCCGGATCACTCCGGAAGCCGCCTGCTGCAACGTTCCGGCCCTTCTTCTGCAACCGTTGGTCGAGAACTGCGTACGTCACGGTGTGACTCGCTCCCTGGCTCCCGTGCGTCTGGAGATTTCGGCGAATTTGACCGACGATCAGCTGAACATCGAGGTACGCGATGACGGTCCGGGAGCGGACGGCGGACATCTGCGCGCCGGAGTGGGCCTCGCCAACGTCCGGGCTCGCCTGGCGCATCTGTACGGCGACGCGCAGAGCTTCGCCATTCAGACCGAACCGGGACGCGGATTTGCCGTGCGCATGTTGCTGCCGGCGCGATCCGCAGGGGTCGAGGAGGTGGCATGAGCAAACGCTTGCGCGCCGTGATCGCGGATGACGAGCCGTTGGCGCGCCGACGCTTGCGCGGCGGCTTGGCCGCGGACCGGGACTTGGAGATCGTCGCGGAGTGTTCGAACGGGCTCGAGGCGGTGGAGGCGATCGAGCGCGAGAAGCCGGACTTCGTGTTCCTGGACGTGCGCATGCCCGGCCTCGACGGTCTCGAGGTGCTGGACAAGGTGCCCGCCGAGGAGCGGCCGCGCGTGATCTTCGTCACGGCCTATGACCGGTACGCGGTCCGGGCGTTCGATCTCCGTGCCGTCGACTACGTCTTGAAGCCCTACGACGATGAGCGTCTGCTCGCTGCCGTAACGCGCGCCAAGGATTCGCTCTCGGCGCCCGCGCCGGCGGTGGGAGACCTGCTCGAGCTGTTGCGCCGGCTGGGGCAATCGGCGCCCTCGCCGATCGCGGTGCGCACGCGCCGCGGCATCGTTCTGGTGCCGGTCGAGGAGATCGACTGGATCGAGGCCGAGGACAACTACGTGCGTCTGCACGTCGGTCCCAAGAGCCACCTGCTGCGCAGCACGCTGGCGGAGATGGAGGCGCGCCTGCCAGAAAGCCGCTTCCTGCGCGTGCATCGGGGTGCGATCGTCAACGTCGACCGCATGCGCGAGCTCCAGCCGTCGACGCATGGCGACTTCAAGATCCTGCTCCGCGACGGTGCCATGGTACCCATGAGCCGTCGCTTCCGCAGCCAGGTGCAGGAACGCCTCGGCGTCGAGCTCTAACGAACGTTCCAGCCACTGGCCCACGAGTCTTCGCCGGCCGGCCACCCCGGCCGGCAATTCGTCCCTTAGCTATTGATCTATGTGTCGAATGATGCTGTAATCGCATCGAGCCCGGCGGCAGCGTCAAACGTTGGTTCTCCGCTTCGTCCCTCGTTGCACTCTCCGTTGGCTCCAGCCCCCGCGGCGCTCAGGCGCTTACTTTCCTCATGCGGCGGCCGGGCTCGTCGTATCTCTCCTTTCTCCCTACGCCACAACGCAGCGAACTCTCCGCGCGAGGCGGCAATCCGGCGTTTAGGCGTCACGGTCGGCTAGACGGCGCTGGCGGGTGGCGCGGCGCGGAGGGCTCCCGTGGTCGCGCGGAGCCGAGGGTAGTTCTTCCGGTCCCGAGAGCCTCTCGCCGCTCGGCGAGCACGCACACGGGATACCGCGCCGTGACAGGACCCGCCGGTGCGGTCTAGCCGACCGTGACGCCTAAACGCCGTGCCACGGGCGTCCGTATCAGAGGAGCCATGACGCAAAGCTCGGCTGTCGCCGCCCGTCCCCTCGCTATAATCCCGGCTCCCGTCGCCACCCGCACGCCGGAGACGTCGAGCCTGACCATGAAACCGACCGACATCTACAAAGTCCTGCAGCGCGACCTCATCGGCCAGGAAGAGACCCTGCGCTACGTGTCGGTCGCGATCTTCAAGCACCGCCAGGGCGAGAAGTTCGGCAACCTGCTGCTGATCGGCAACTCCGGCACCGGCAAGACGACCATCATGCGGGCGGTCGAGCGCCTGTACGAGGAGAGCGAGACCTTTCGCGAGTACCGCGTCCTCGAGGTGATGAACGCGCACACGCTGGCGACCGAAGAAGGCGTGGTCGACACGCACCGCCTGTTCGCTCGTTTGGAGGAGCGCGCGCGGCAGATCCTCGGTCCCGAAGCCACCGCCGAGGAGATCGGGCGCTACATGGAGCGCGCGACGGTGTGCTTCGACGAGATCGACAAGATCTCCGCGGTGGTGGGCGGCAAGCCGTACGTCACCGGCATCGCCATCCAGCAGACCCTGCTCACGCTGATCGAGGGCGAGAAGGTGCTGGTGCCGATCACGGTGATGAAGGGCAAGGTTCCCGAACGCGTGCCCGTGCAGGTGAACACGGGCAAGATGCTGTTTCTCTGCGCCGGTGCCTTCGAGGGGCTGTACGACCAAGTCTACAAGCGCGTGACGTCGCCGGCGACGCGGGTGAAGCTGCCGACCGAGACCGTGCTCGACAACGGCAAGGTGCAGATCCGCGAAGTGTTCGCGCTGCGTCACCACTTCAAGCCCGAAGACCTGTTCGAGTACGGCATGCAGCCGCAGTTCCTCTCCCGGTTCGACAATGCCATCATCCTCGAAGATCTGGGTCCAGCGTCGCTGATCCGCATCTTCCTCGAGCCGTCGGAAGGCGTGTTCCGCACCTCACAGAGCTTCTTCCGCAAGATCGGCATCGACCTCCAGGTCACCGAGGCCGCGGCCAAGAAGATCGCCGACGAAGCGGCCAAGAGCAGCCGCATCGGCGCGCGCGCGCTCAAGGCCGTGTTCGGCCGCGTCATCAAGCCCTTCGAGTTCGACCCGTTCTCGCGCCCCGAAGTGACGCAGGTGGGCGAGGGGCACACGCTCGTGCTCGACGACAAGCTGGTCGCCGAGACGCTCAAAGCCCCGTACTAGCGCTCGCCTGACGGCGGGCCGGATTTCGGCCAAGACCTTCGTCCGGCGATCGCCGCATATCGTCCTCGCGACTCGCAGGGACGAGCCGCTCGGTCTAACCGTCACACCGCGAGGCGCTCGATGGGTCGGGCGGAGTATGTTGGTCGTAGAGGCGACGATGACCTGCACGAGCCAGTCCGAAACCGCTCCCTTCCGTAGCTCGCTCTCCTCCCAGGTCTTGCGCATCGCGATGACCGCGATCTTGGCGGTCGGCGTGACGCCGTTGTGCGCCGGCGTGTGGCAGTCCAGCGGACCGTTCGGAGCCGGCCTCGGCACGCTCGCGACGACGCCCGACGGGGCGGTCTTCTTCGCCGCGGGCTCCCTCGCGCGCAGCGACGACGGCGGTGCTACGTGGCGCGAAGTCAATCGAGACGTCGCACCGGGAGCCATGGCTGTCGATGCCGCGGACGCGCGGCACATCGTCGCGGCCTTGGCAGGGCCGAACGGCGAGCCCTTGGGTCTCTTCGAGAGTCGGGACGGCGGCGCGACCTTCGCTGCCCTGTCGCCGTTCGCCGCTCCGGTGCCAACTTTCCAGGTCGCGTTCGATCCGGACGCAGCCGGAGTCGTCCTTGCCGCCACCGACGTGGGCCTCTTGCGCGGCGACGGCACCGGCTGGAAGAGCGTCGCTCCGCCGGGTTCGACCGCCGCGCTCGCGTTGGCGATCTCCCCGGTCGGCGCCCCGGAGCCGAGAGTCTGGCTCGTCGCGGCGGAGAACCACGAGCGCACCGGCGGCAACCTCTTCCGCAGCGAAGACGCCGGCAAGACCTGGTTGCGCGTCGCCGGCGTCTTCCCCGCTCTGCAGATCTTGTTCGACGAGGGCCACCCCGGACGCGTGTATGGGGTCGACGGCGGCACCGACATTCTGCGCAGCTACGACGACGGCAGAACCTGGCGGAGAGCGGGTCGCGGTCTCGCCGGGCAAAGACCGCGACAGCTAGCGATCGACGCGCAGGGCATCCTCCACGCGGCAACCGATCGCGGTCTGTTTCACAGCGCGGATCAAGGCGCGACTTGGCGCGCCGACGGCGCGGGTGCGCCCAAGGACGACGTGGGTTTCATCGTGGCCATTCCCGGCCGCGGCCTGCTTGCCTCCGCCGAGTCGGGGCCGTATCGGGCCGCAGCCGGGTCAACGGTCTGGCGGCCGGCGGTGCGCGGCCTGAGGCATTTGAACGTTCTCGACCTGGCGATCGACGGTCGGGGCCGAACCTACCTCGCGGCGGACGATGTGTTCGTGAGCTTGGACGGCGCCAAGACCTGGTCGCGCCGTGCCGCCGGCCTGCAAGTTCCCGGCGGCAATCCGTATCTCCAACTCGGCGCCTCTCCGAACGGCGCGGCGGTGTACGGAGGCAACGCCACGTATCACGGACTTACGCGCAGTCTCGACGGCGGTGCGAGTTGGACCGTCCTGGCATACGACGGCAGCAATCCCGTAACCACGGTGGCGGTCGACCCGAAGGCCGCGAACGTCCTGTACGTGGGCGGACCCGAGACCTCCGACCGCTACGAGATGCAGCGCTGCCATCTGATGAAGAGTCTCGACGCCGGACGCACCTGGAGCTGCATCGCCCTCGGCGACGGCCCGATCATCGATGCCATGCACCTAGAGATTCACCCGCGACTGCGGCGCCAGCTCGTGGTCGCGAGCTGCTGCGGGTTCGCGCGCAGCTCGGACGGCGGTGCCACGTGGCGATCGGTGGGCGACGGCAGCGAGTACGTCGAAGCGGTCTCGGCGGCGTTCACGGGCGTCGATGCGCGAGCGCTCGTGCTGGCCAGCGCCACCGCCATCTTCACGAGCCAGGATGGCGCGACGCGCACCGTTGCCGGCGCCGGCCTGCCGAGCGGCGCGCGCATCGTGTCGCTGGTGGCCGATCCCTTGCGCCCGGGGGATGTTTACGTCGGCCTGGTGAGCGAGCGGGGATACGGTCACGGCCTGCGGGCGTACGTGTCGCACGACGGCGGAGCGAGCTTCGCGGATCTCGGCGACGGTCTACCGCGCCAGTTCACCGGCGTGTTGACTCTCGACGCCCACCGGCGTGTCCTCTACGCCGCGACCTCGGGTCGCGGTTTGTTTCGGCTGGCGCTCGACTAGCCCGGACGTCCGACGGCCTTCCGGCAGCGCACCTCCCGACTGCCGCGGAACAACACTCCTTTCCCAGTTCACGGCGACGTTCTCGCCGATCGACCCGCCGGCCGGCAGGCGCTGGGCGGAGTCGTTCGAGAGCGACGACAGTATCCATCCATGTTTCGGAGTGGAGCCCCGTGCGGGGCGGCCGGGCACGCCTGCAGTAACATGAGCGCTCCCCGTGGCGCTTTCGTCTTCTCTCCATCGCCGCGCCGCGCTCTGGACCGGCTCCGCCGCGCTCGCGATCGTCCCGTGGCTCCTCGATGTCGGCGGCCACGGCCTGCCGCGGCGCCTGACGCAGTTCCTGGTTGCAGCGGGAATCGTCGGCGTATTGCTGCTTTGTGCTGCCGCGGGGCGGCGGGCCTTCGCGCGCGAGCTCCGCGCCAGCCGGCTGGGTGCCGTCGCGATCCTCGCTCTGCTCACGTTCTCGGTGGGGGCGCACTTCGTTGGTCTCGCCTTCGAGGTTGGGCACGGCTACTACCGCGACGAAGGCATCTACCGCGCGGCCGCGGAGCGCATCGACGCCGGCGCCCTGCTGCCGACGAGCTTCATCTACGGTCATCTGCCGTACTACCTCGCGGCCTGGAGTCTCTGGTTCCATCGCCTGTTCCTCGCGCCCACCACCTGGATCGTGACGCTGCTCACCGGGCTCGCCGACGAGTCGGCCGTGAGCTGGATGTGGATCCGTCTGTGGAGCGGCCTGTGCGGCGCCATGACGGTGCTGCCGGTGTTCGGCATCGCGCGGCGTGTCGTCGACGGCGTCTCGGGCGCAGCCGACACGGCGCCGGCCGACCGCCGTCTGGGCCTTTGGGCCGGCCTGCTCGGCGGCGCGCTGATCTGCGTTTCGACGCTCTACAACGAAGTCACACACGTCTTCATCAGCGACGTGCCGGCGGCGTTCTTCGCGGCGTTGTGCATGTACTTCGTCGCTCGCCTCGCGGGGCGCGAGGCCCCGGTCGACTACCTGTGGGCCGGTGTTTCGTCCGGTCTCGCGGCGGGGTGCAAGTACCCGGCCGGCGTGGTGGCGCTCGCCATCGCCTGCGTCTGGGCGTGGTGGCGATGGCGCCAGCGCCGTGCGGGTTGGGGCATCGCCCTCGCCGCCGGGGCCTCGCTCGGCACTTTCCTGCTGGTGATGCCGTCATTCTTCGTCCACGCCGGCAGCGCGTTCTCGGGCCAGGGGCGGGACGTGTTCTTCGGCGTCCGGCAGTACGCCGAGGCCGGATGGATCGGCGTCGAGAAGGACAGCAACGCGCACTGGTACGCGGCGCAGCTGGCTGATTCCTTCGGCCTCGGCGCGATCCTCCTCGGCCTGGCGGGTGCCGCCTGGCTCCCGGGCCCGAGCCGCCGGCGTTGGCTCGCGGTGGCGAGCTTTCCGCTGTTCTACGGCGTTTTGCTGATCGCCATGTCAATGGTCGTGAAGCGCAACCTCCTGCCGTTCCTGCCGGTCGCCGCGGCGCTCCTCGGTGCCGGCGGTGCCGGCGCCGTGCGGGCGCTCGGAGGATGGCTCGAGCGCTGGCCGCGGGCCCGCGCCGCGAGCACTGCGGCGGTTGCGCTCGCGATGCTCGCGCTGCCCGGCGTCGCCGTGGTGGAGCAGGACCTCAGTCTGTCGTTGCCGGGCACGCGCGAGGCGACGGTGGAGTGGATCCACACCCACCTGCCGGCGGGAGTCGGGATCGTCAAGGAGTCGTACACCCCCAACCTGGGTCCCGAGTACGACGTCCTGCAGTCTCGATTCGCAGCGCGCGTCGAGCCGCAGGATCTGTGGAGCGGCCGCTACGACTTCGTGCTGCTCGCCGACAGCGCCTACGGGCGCTTCCTGGATCCGCAGAACCTGCGCAAGGAGCATCAGAAGATCTACGCCGAGCGATACCGCGAGCTGCTGGCGCTGCCCGAGGTCTTCGTCATCGACGGCGGGCGCACGCGGCTCGGGCCCGGCCTGTCGCTGCGGCGTCTCGAGCGTGGCGCGGCGCCGGCCTGGACCGCGAAGACATTCGCGCCGGTTGACGCGGCGGCGTTGGCGCGACCCGCGATGCGGCCGGCGGGGACAGGCGCGCTGGAGTTCGCGGTGGGCGACTTCGCGCTGTTCAAGGGCCGTTTCGCTGCCGGAAGCTACGCGCTCACCCTCTCGGGCGAGAGCTTGCAGGGCGGCAGCGTGCGGGTGGTGTCCGACGCCGTCGCCGACCTTGCGGCGTGCTCTGCGGGCGCCTCTTGCCGCTTCGAGCTCGCCCAGCCCGCGAAGGTCTTCGTGACCATCACGCTCCCGGCGGGAGCGCGACTGGCGGCCGTGCGAGTCGACCCCGCGACGCACTGAGCGTGGAGCGTCTTGGGCGCGGGCGTGCCGTCGGCGCGCGGCCAAGCGATCTTCGGAAGCGGCTTCAGTGCGCGACGCCCATCGCCTGGAGCTCGGCGAGCAGAGCCTCGGCGTAGCGCTGGTGCCCGATTGCGTTGGGATGGCCGTCGTTCGGGATCTTGAACGTCTTCACCCAGACGTCGTGCGTGTCCTGGAGTCCCTGGCGCTGGAGGTAGCTCCAGAACGCGGGTGCGGCGTTCAGCGCGCGCATGCCGTTCTTCTTTGCCGCGGCGCCGGCGATGTCCTCGTTGGGATCGAGATCCTCGCCGAGACGCATCACCAGCACTGGGATCGAGCGCGCCCGCGCCAACTCCGCGATGTGCGCCATGGCGCGCTCGTACGGCCCGCGGCCGGTCATCGAGGCGTAGCGACCGATGGTCTCGCCGCGCATCGACTCCGGCAGCTCGGCCGCGGCGTGGACGAGCTCGGGCACCTCGAGGTGTGCGGACTCGGGGTCGGGCGCCTCCTCGAAGCGGCCGCGCAATGCGTCGAGCAGATACGAATGGAATCCATGACCCTGCGAAGCCTCCGCCGTCTGCGGTGCCAGAAAATGCGGCAGCCCGAGGTCGTTGCCGATGAAATGGATGACGATCAGATCGGGCGCGAAGGCGAGCGCTTTGTGCTCGAGCGTCGAGGCCTCCATCACCGTGTTGTAGCCGGGCACCGCGAAGTTCAGGAACTCGAAGCGCTGGCCCGCCGGCGCCGAGGCGTTCAGGCGCTGCTCCACCAGTTGGGCGTAAGGCTCGCCTTCGCCCACGCCCCAGCCGAACATCACCGAGTCGCCGAGCCCGGCGATGCGGAAGGTGCCCGGGGGTTTCTCCACCGTCGTGTCGTGCCCGCGCTGACCGAGGTTGTTGATCCGCACCGGCTTGCCCCTGAACCGGCCCTGCTGGTTGGGCTTGAGCTCGTAGACGATGTCGGGGAACGGGCTCGGACGCACCAAACCGATGAGCGTGAACTTCCCGTTGCCGTTGCCGAGCGGCGTGCTCGCCGAGCGCTCGAGCGCCTGCTCGGCCGACTCCGGATGCTCGGCAGGCAGCGCCCGCAGGCGCAGCAAGGCCTCGCCGGCGGCGAGCGCCAGCGCCACGGAAATGAGGACCATAGCGAGGCGCGGCAAGATCCTGGGGAGAGCCATGGCGGGCGCATCCTACCCCGGCGCCGGTGCCGAGACGCTGGCGCTGGTGGGTGGATACCGCGCCGAAGCCCCGCGCGCCGGGACCTCGGAATCGGATCAGTTGCCGGCCTCGAGCAGGAAGCGGAAGGCGCCGCGCCCGGCGGTAGCGGCGTAGAGCGCGCCGTGTTCGGCGTCGAGGGCCAGCCGGCCGGTGAATTCGCGCGGCAGGCGTCCGCCGAGCCGGCGCCAGGAGAGGCCGCCGTCCGTGCTGCGGTACACCTCGCCGAGTAACGCCCGGCCGGTGAGCGTGCGGCGCAGCACGCCGGCGAAGAACTGACCGCGGGTGCGAGGATCGCCGATCAGGCTGACCACGTCGCGATGCGCCGGCAACCCCTGCCCTCGGCGCGCGAAATGCGTCGCGTCGTCGGTCGAGATCCACAAACCATCGGAGGTGCCGACCAGGATGCGCTGCGGCGCGCTGGGATCGAACGCCACCGCAAGCGCGAAGCCGGCGCTCGCGCCGACGTCGGAGTAGCTCCAGGTGGCTCCGGCGTCGAGGCTGCGGGCGAGCCTGCCATTGGCGGCGAGGACGAACTGGGAATCGCCGGGGCGCACCGCCAAGGTCGTCGCGAACAGGCGGCCGCCGTAGTTGTCTGCACCCAAGGCGTGGAGGCACGTCCAGGCCTTTCCTGCGTCGGTCGACTTCTGCGAGCACGCGGTCGTGTCTCTGGGGTTGATCTCGTCCTGCGCGGCGTAGATCGTGTCGGGATCGTTCGGGTCGACGACGAGATCGAGCACGTTCTGTCCGGCGATGCCGCCGGTCTCCCAGGAACGCCCGCCGTCGCGCGTGCGCGCCGTGCCGCCGCCGGCGAGATCCGCGACGTAGAACGTTCCCGCTGCGGACGGCGCGGCTGCGAGGATCGGCGCGTCGAGGGGCACCCAGGGCAGTGACTGCCTCCAATGACGACCTGCGTCTTGCGAACGGAGGACGCCCGAGCTGGCGAGTAGCAGGGTGCCGGTGTCATCGACCGCCAGGCCGGTGACGGCATGGGCGGAGTAGCCGGCGCTCGACGGACGGAAGGTCGTGCCGCCATTGCCCGAGAGCCAGATGCCGCGCTCACCGGCGGCGAGCAACCTCACACCGCCGGGTGCGTCGATTCCGAAGAGCGGCTCCCGGGGTAACGCCGCGCTCTGCCACGTGCTGCCGCCGTCGCGGCTGCGCAACACGCCGTGCCCCGACGCGGCGAAGAACGTGCCGTCGGCAAGCACCGTCAGTCGGCTGAGATCGTGCAGCTCGGTGAGCCGGGTCCAGGTTCTACCGCCGTCGTCGCTGCGCAAGATCTGGCCGAAGGTGCCCGGCGCGGCGAGCGCGAGGACGCGCCCGGCGTGCACGGGATCGAACACGAATTGGAACGGCGCCGCGGTCGGGTACTGGACGTTCCAAGTGCGGCCGCCGTCCTCGCTGCGCAGGATGCCCGAAGGGTCCGGCGCAGCTTGGAACGGCGGTATGTAGACGCTCGCGAGCACCAGGTTGGGTGTTGCCGGCGCGGGTTGTACGGCCAGTACTTCCGATCCGGGCAGGGCGAGGTCCTCCCAGGAGGTACCCGCGCGGCTCAGACGCATCAGGCCTTGTTGCGTTGCCAGGAGCGGCGTGCCGTCCTCGGGGTCGAAAGCGAACTGGTACCCCACCCGCCGCTGACCGGTGGACAGCTCCAGACCGGCGCTGCGATCGCGCCACGTCGCGCCACCGTCGCGGCTCTCGAAGACGCCGCCCGGAGTGGCATCGAAGTCGTACGAGGGAACCGCGGCCACCCAGACATGGCGCGGCTCGCCGGGTTGCACGGCGATCGCGAACGGATGCGTGGGCGCCGTTTCCAGGCGTGCCCAGGAACGGCCGCCGTCCTGACTGGCCACGAGACCGCCAGCCGTCATGGCGTAGCCGGAGTCGCCGGCGGCCACCAAGAGGCCGGTGGGGCCGCCGCGCGGTCCGATGGACTCCCAGGATGCCCCTGCGGCGAGGGCGTCCTGACCGACGGGTTCCGAGACGGGTGTAGCAGCACGGCTGGCGGCTGTGCCGGCGAGGACCAACAGCGAAAGTGTGACGAGAGTGCGAACGCGCATGAGCGGGTGGAACCTCCAACAGCCGATGGTACGGCGCCCATGCTCTAAAAGCATCCACGGTTCATCCCAATCCAGCCGAGCCAGCCAAGCCGGCCGCGCGGGTCGGAATGGTACGTTTCCCGTATGTCGACAACGCAGGCGCTGCGCGTCTTGCAGCAAAAGAAGATCCCGCACGAGGCCCGGGAGTACGAGCACAAGGAAAAGGGCGCGGAGTTCGCCGCCGAAGCGCTCGGCTGGCCACTCGAGGCCATGGCCAAGACCCTGGTGGTTGCCCTCGCGGACGGCTCGTTCGTGCAGTGCGTGCTGCCTGGCACCGTGGAGCTGTCGCTCAAGTCCCTGGCGCGCCTGGCGGGAGTGAAGTCGGCACGCATGGCAACCCAGGAGGAGGCGGAGCGGCTCACCGGCTACTTGGTGGGCGGCATCAGCCCCTTCGGAACCCGGCGGGCGATGCCGGTCTGGGTGCACGAGTCCTTGCAGTCTCACGCCAAAGTGGGGGTCAACGGCGGCCGGCGCGGGCTCATCGTCTTCCTGTCGCCCGAAGATCTGATCCAGGCCGCCGCGGCCCGGGTAGCGGACCTGGCTTCCTGAGCAGTCGGAATACTCCGAATCCCAGGATCGTTATGCTGGCTGGTGACCCCCTCCCTGGGGGGGTGGGGCAAGACGCGAGAAAGAGGAGCACCATGGCTGAGGACGTGCAGCAGGAGGTCTTGACCCGCTTGAAGAGCATCGAGGGACACGTGCGCGGCGTCGCCAAGATGCTCGAGAACGACGCCTATTGCATCGACGTGGTGCAGCAGATCCTGGCGACCGAGAAGGCCTTGAAGCGAGTGCGTGGCTTGCTGCTCGACCGCCATCTGCGCACCTGCGTGACCACCGCGATCCGTGGCGAAGACCCGACGGAGCGCGAGCGGGTCATCCAGGAGATTCTCGAAGTGACGGACGCTCGCGGTCGCAACTGACGCGAAGGCCGCTGGAAGCAAGGAAAGGAACGGCTATGGAAACCAAGACAGTGTCGATCCCGGGCATCAGCTGCGGGCATTGCAGGAAGACGATCGAAGCCGAGCTTGCCGACGTCGCGGGCGTGAAGCACGTGGCGGTGGACGTCGCCGCGAAGACCGCGCACATCGAATGGGAGAAGCCCGCCGACTGGACGGGCATCGCCTCGGTGTTGGAGGAGATCGGCTATCCGGCGGAGGTGGCCCCCGGCGCTGCGGTCGAAAGCGACGCTAAGCACTGATTGGACGCCGCGCGCACGCGGCGCCGGGCGGATTCTTTGGCGACCTCGCGCCGCGCACAGCTTCATTGGCACCGAGGACCGAACGTGCTCGCCGCAACGTTGTTTCCGGGTAAGGGCGCGGGAAGGAGGCGCCTGCTCGACGGCGCCAGAAATCGCGGTCGAGCGGGCAAGGAGATGCACGGAGGGGTTGGAGCGAGCCCAGCTCACGCCGCTCGCCCGTCGGCCACGGTCGCCAAGTCGTCGTCCTTTACGCGGAAACAAACGCTCCTGCGAGTCGCGGATGGCGGCTGGTGACAATGGGACGAGTGCGCGCACGTGAGAACCGAAGAATCCACCCGGCGCGGCGAGCGCGCCGCGTGGAGCGATAAGTGAGAACGAAGAAGAAGCGAGACCATCGGTTCCGCTGAGAGAAGGATGGAAATGACCGAGCCCACTCAATCCTCGACCGTGACCGCGGTCGTGTCGACGCGCGTCGAGCTGCCGATCACCGGCATGACCTGCGCCAACTGCGCGTCGACCATCGAGCGCACCCTGCGCCGCAAGGTGCCGGGCGTGCTGTCGGCGACGGTGAATCTCGCGACCGAGCGCGCCACGGTCGACTATCGGCCCGAGCAGGCGTCGCGCGCGGACCTGGTGAAGGCGATCGAGCGCGCCGGCTACGGCGTCGTGGAAGCTGCGGCCGGGGTCAAGCTCGAGGACGCCGAACGCGCGGCGCGCGAGGCCGAGGTCGCCCATCAGCGGCGGGTGTTCCTCCTGGGATTGGCCTTTGCCGGCCCCTTGTTCGTGTTCAGCATGGCGCGCGACTTCGGCCTGCTGCGGATCGCCGCCGAGGCGGCTTGGCCCCTGTGGCTCATGTTCGCGCTCGCGCTGCCGGTGCAGATCGGCGTCGGCTGGGACTACTACGTCGGCGCCTGGAAGGCCGTGCGCAACGGCGCCGCCAACATGGACGTGCTCGTCGCCCTGGGGTCGAGCGCGGCGTTCCTGTTCTCCGTCGCCGTGCTCGTCGAGACCGTGACCCTCGGCGCGCGCGGTTCTCACGCCGCACACGCCGGCGACGTTGGCGCTCTCGGCCACCACGTGTACTTCGAGACGGCGGCGGTGATCCTGACGCTGATCAAGCTCGGCAAGCTCCTGGAGGCGCGTGCCAAGGGCCGCACCAGCGAGGCGATCAAGAAGCTCATGGGCCTGCAGCCGAAGACCGCGCGCCGCATGCGCGATGGCGTCGAGGAGGACGTCGCGATCGAGCTCGTGGCCGTCGGCGACGTGCTGCGCGTGCGCCCGGGCGAGCGGCTGCCGGTGGACGGCGCGGTCGTGGACGGCCGCTCGGCGGTCGACGAAAGCCTGCTCACCGGCGAGAGCCTGCCGGTCGAGAAGGCGCCCGGCGACACGGTGGTCGGCGGGTCGATCAACCGCGAGGGGCTGCTCACCGTGCGCGCCACGCGGGTCGGCGCGGAGACCGCTCTCGCTCAGATCGTAAGGCTGGTCGAGCAGGCGCAGACCGGGCGGGCGCCGATCCAGCGCGTGGCCGATCGCGTCGCGGCGGTGTTCGTGCCGGCCGTGCTGCTGATCGCCCTGGCGACGCTCGGCTTCTGGTGGTGGAGCGTTGGCTTCCCCGAGGGCGTGGTGCGCATGGTCGCGGTGCTGGTCATCGCCTGCCCGTGCGCGCTCGGACTCGCCACCCCCACCGCGATCATGGTCGGAACCGGGCGCGGCGCCGAGCGCGGCATTCTGTTCAAGAGCAGCGAGGCCTTGGAGCGTGCGCAGGCGCTGCGCACCGTGGTGCTCGACAAGACCGGCACGGTCACCGCCGGGCGCCCGGACCTCGCGGACGTCGTGCCGGCCGACGGCTGGACCGAATCCGAGGTTCTGCGCTTCGCTGCCGCCGTCGAGAGCGGCAGCGAACATCCGCTGGCCGAGGCGATCGTGCGCGCAGCCCGCGGGCGGGGGCTCGTGCTCACCGCGCCGCAGGAGTTCCGCGCCGCCCCCGGCCAGGGAGCGCAGGCGCTGGTCGAAGGGCGCACTCTGATCGTCGGCAGCGGCCGTCTGCTGGACGATTGGGCGGTCGATCGCACCGTTCTGCGCACCGCGGCTGCGCGCCTCGAGGCCGAAGCGAAGACGGTTGCGTGGCTCGCTGTCGACGGCCAGGCGGCGGGCCTGCTGGCGCTGGCGGATCGCGCCAAGGACGGTGCGCGCGAGGCGATCGCCGAGCTGCGGACCGCCGGTCTAGAGGTAATCCTGCTCACCGGCGACAACCGCACGACGGCCGAGGCGATCGCGCGCGAGGTCGGCATCGAGCGCGTGCTGGCGGAGGTGCTGCCGGCCGGCAAGGCGGCGGAGATCGAACGGTTGAAGACGACGGGAGCGGGCCCGGTGGCCATGGTGGGCGACGGCGTCAACGATGCGCCGGCGCTCGCCGGAGCGGACGTCGGCATCGCGATCGGCACCGGCGCCGACGTCGCCGTGGAGGCCGCGGACATCGCGCTGGTGCAGGGCGACCTGCGCGCCCTGCCGCGGGCGCTGCGCCTGAGCGCGGCGACGCTCCGCACGGTGCGGCAGAACCTGTTCTGGGCGTTCTTCTACAACGTCCTGCTGATTCCGGCCGCGGCCGGCGTGTTCCATTCGCTGGACTGGCTGCCGAGTGTGCTGCGCACCCTGCACCCGGCTCTGGCGGCACTCGCCATGGCCACGAGCTCGGTCACCGTCGTGCTCAACAGCTTGCGCCTGCGTCGCGCGCGCATCTGACCGAGCCGAGGCTCCGCCGACTTGTCGCCACGCTGACCGGACGCCGCGCGACTCGTCGCTACGTCGGCTGAACGCTCCGCGAATCGTCGCCGACTCGTCGCTACGTCGACTGAACGCTCCGCGACTCGTCGCCGACTCGTCGCTACGCTTGGTTCCGTCAGGGCAGGGCCAGATACGCCTTGCCGTGCAGGGGCCCGGTTTCGTGGGCGAGGAGCAGCCGCGCCGGCCAGTCGG
>WBZN01000850.1_pt1 | contig 20096 bp, 12 predicted proteins | sample 5204281 | NCBI WGS metagenome assembly WBZN01 (sample SAMN12344347, study PRJNA552823) | activated sludge metagenome | biome: Activated sludge suspended growth; feature: Nitrification reactor; material: Wastewater; isolation source: activated sludge from nitrification reactor of wastewater... | reverse complement strand
GTCGGTGCGCGGCTCGAATCCCGACGCCTCGCTCTACTGGCTGCTGCGCATGCTCGACGGCGGCGCCGATCCGCTGTATCTCGGCCGGCGCATCGTGCGCATGGCGGTGGAGGACATCGGCCTGGCCGACCCGCGCGCGCTGCAGATCGCGCTCAACGCCGTCGAAACCTACGAGCGGCTCGGTTCGCCGGAAGGCGAGCTGGCGCTGGCCGAGGCGGTGCTCTTCATGGCCTGCGCCGCCAAGTCGAACGCGGTGTATGTCGCGTATAATTCCGCGCGAAAATTCGTCGGCGACGACAGCTCGCGCGAGGTGCCAGTGCACCTGCGCAACGCGCCGACGAAGCTGATGAAGGAGCTCGGCTTCGGCCGCGAATACCGCTACGCCCACGACGAGCCGGAAGCCTACGCGGCCGGGGAGGACTACTTCCCCGAGGGCATGCCGAAGGTGAGCTGGTACCGGCCCACGGGGCGCGGCCTCGAGGCGCAGATCGCGGAAAAGCTCGCCCACCTGCGCGGGCTTGACCGCAAGGCGCGCGACAAAACCTGAACGCCGTCCCGCAGGGACTGACTTTTCCCGGACACGAACATGCTCGACATACAACTCCTGCGCAGCCAGCCGGCCGAAGTGGCCGCCCGCCTCGCCAGCCGCGGCGCCGGCTTCGACGTGGCCGCCTTCCAGGCGCTGGAGGAGGAGCGCAAGGGCCTGCAGGTGCGCACCCAGGACCTGCAGGCGAAGCGCAACGCCCTCTCGAAGCAGATCGGCCAGCTGAAGGCGAAAGGCGAGGACACCGCGACGGTGATGCAGGAAGTCGCCGGCCTCGGCGACGAACTGAAGCGCAACGAGGAGGCCCTGGCCGACCTGCTCAACCGCATCAACGCCTTCGTCTCGGTGATTCCCAACCTGCCGCACGAGAGCGTGCCGTTCGGCAAATCGGAGGCCGACAACGTGGAAGTCAGGCGCTGGGGCACGCCGCGCGAATTCGGCTTCGCCGTGAAGGACCATGTCGACCTCGGCGAGGCGCTGGGCGGCATCGACTTCGACGCCGCGACCAAGATCAGCGGCGCGCGCTTCACGCTGATGAAGGGCGCCGTGGCGCGCCTGCACCGCGCGCTTGCCCAGTTCATGCTCGACGTGCATACCCAGGAGCACGGCTACACCGAGGTGTATGCGCCCTACCTCGTCAACGGCAACAGCCTGTTCGGCACCGGCCAGCTGCCGAAATTCCACGAGGACCTCTTCCACATCAAGGACGACGGCTACTTCCTTATTCCGACGGCGGAAGTGCCGGTGACCAACATCGTGCGCGACACGATTGTCGACCTGGCGCAGATGCCGCTGAAGTTCGTCTGCCACACGCCGTGCTTCCGCCGCGAGGCCGGCTCCTACGGCAAGGACACGCGCGGCATGATCCGCCAGCACCAGTTCGACAAGGTGGAACTGGTGCGGATCGAGCGGCCGGAGCACTCCTGGGCGGCGCTGGAGGAACTGACGCGCCACGCTGAAATCATCCTCGAGAAGCTGGAGCTGCCCTACCGCCGCGTCGCCCTGTGCAGCGGCGACATGGGCTTCTCCGCGGCCAAGACCTACGACCTCGAGGTCTGGCTGCCGGCGCAGGACACCTACCGCGAGATATCCTCCTGCAGCAACTTCGAGGCCTTCCAGGCGCGGCGCATGCAGGCGCGCTACCGCAACGAGAAGGGCAAACCGGAGCTGGCGCACACGCTGAACGGCTCCGGCCTCGCCGTCGGCCGCACGCTGGTTGCCGTGCTGGAGAACTACCAGCGCGCCGACGGCAGCATCGACGTGCCCGCTGTCCTGCGGCCCTACATGGGCGCCATGGAAGTCATCGGGAAGGCCTGAGGGCCGCTTGCGGCCTTCTCGTGGCGCCGCAGGATGTCGTAGTAGGTGCGGATGTTCTCCGTCATGATGACGGCCTCGCCGCCGCGCGCCGCGCCGCTCTTCAGGCGCGCGTAGTATTCGGGCTGCGCGAGCAGCGGCAGCACCTGCTTCATTTCATGCCAGGCATTCGGGTCGCGCTTCACCAGCGTGGCGACGAAGCGCGCGCCGTTCATGTGCCCCATCCCGAGGTTGTAAGCCGCCAGCGCCAGCCAGGTGCGATCGGGTTCCGCCACTTCCGGCGGCAACTGCTCCTTCAGCTCGACCAGATAGCGCGTGCCGGCGAGGATGCTCTGGCGCGCATCGAGCCGGTCCGTCACGCGCAGGCGGTCGGCGGTGTCCTCGGTCAGCATCATCATGCCGCGCACGTTGGTGTAGGAGGTGGCGAGCGGGTCCCAGTGAGATTCCTGGTAGGCCAGGGCGGCGAGCAGGCGCCAGTCGATGCCATGGACGTCCTGCGCCTCGATGAACAGGCGCCGGTAGCGCGGCAGCACGCTCTGCATCCTTTCCAGGAAGCGCTCCACCTCGCCTGCGCTGAGCCGGTGCGCATGGCCGAAATAGCGGTCGGCAAGGCGCTCCAGCGTGCCGTCCCGGCGGATGCGCTCGAGGAAGGCCTCGGCCCGCTGCGGCAGCGAGGCATCGCCGTTGGCGGGAAATGCCCAGGCTAATGCCGCAGCGCCGCGGCTGCCGGATTCGCCGGCGGCATCGAATGGCTGCAGGTCTTCCGGCTGAAAGGGAATCGGCCGGCCCGCGTCGAACGGCTGCGTGAAGCGCAGGTCGGGATGCGCCGCCGGCGCGAGGCTGGCCGCGGCCAAGTGGGCGCGGCCCCTGTCCAGCAGCTTGGCGGCATCGGCCGGGGCAGGCGCGGGTATGAAGCGGGCCTCGACGCCCAACTCCTGCGCGAACAGGACGACGAGGTCGTGCGCGAATCCCGAGGGCCGCCCCCGGCTGTCAACCTGGTACTCGGCCGGGTCATTGCCGATGGCGACGACCAGCTTGCCCAGTTGCCCGGGCGGCGGCAGCGGCGGCCCGCCGCAGGCGACGAGCAGGGACAGCGCAACTGCGGCAATCCATGTACGCAAGCGAACCCCGGGCAGAGGAGGGGAGGATCCACCTTTCCGCGCCGCATGCGGCGGCGATTGGTGTAAAATGCGCGCCTCCGGAGAGGTGGCAGAGTGGTCGATTGTACCTGACTCGAAATCAGGCGTAGGTGTAAGCCTACCGTGGGTTCGAATCCCACCCTCTCCGCCACCCGAATCGTAAGCGGTTGTTCTACCGCAAGCTCAAGCTAAACAAAGGATTTCGCGAGGTCAATCTGGGAACAAGCCCTGGTGGCCTATGGCCGCGGCGAGCACGGCTACCGGGGTGCCACCGTTCTCTATTTCGACAAGGCGCCGCGCCGCCGCCTTGCCGCTGCGACGGAGATGGCGGAATCAGGAGGTTTTCCGGCGGAGATGTGGACAGATTTGTACTCGATACACCAACAAGCGAGCAGCGCCAAAGACTGTCGAATCTGAAAAAGCAACAACCACTTTCTCGCTTGGCGCTGGGCCAGCCTAACCAGGAGGACTTGCTTCAAACCCTGGGCTGTGAAGCCAACCTCAATCCGCAGGAAAGATTCGGATAGTTCCTCATCTGTTGGCATGGCATGCCTATGGGGAGAGTTCATGAATTATCTGCCAGCAGTAATTTGATTCCGCTCATAAGGCTTAGCTTCAAGCATCCAATACGATCAATGGCAAGACAACCCACCAGTCATCGGCCTTGATACTGTCCTGGTAAGTCGGGTCGGTGGTTTGCGAGCGTGTGCGCCATACCAAGCTTTCGACGCTTGCACGAATCACCTTGTCGGCCCGCAGCGAGATTTTCCTGGCAAGTCTTCCAACAACCTGCCCATGCTCATCGGTAAGTTCCAATCCGTTCTTGTTGTTTAAAATTCGTAATGGGTCTCCGACCCGCAATGAGGCTAGTGCGCGATGTACGGCGCCTGCGGCCTTGTGTCTTCCTGCGAAGCCAACGTCTACCTCGGCAAGGCCTAGGGAAAGATAGCGCCAATCCAGTTCCTTGCGGCGTGGAATCTGTGCGGGCAGTGGGGTGCGGCAGATATGAGAGCCTTCCAATCCCGGCGAAAAAGGATTCGGCGAGACAGCTTCACAGAGGATCAGGTTTTCCTTCGCCCGCGTCATGCCTACATAGTAAAGGCGCCGCTCCTCGTCGGAGGCTTGGCGCCAATCGCCGCCGTCCAGGATGGCGACATGCTTGAACTCCCGTCCCTTGGCGCCATGCACCGTCGAGAGCACGACGCGACCACGTTCGGAGCGTCGCGCCTCGTTGCCGAATTCAAACAAGGCATCGGAAAGTATGGCGCTGGGAATTTCCCGATCCGGCCAGCCTCCCTGGACTTCTTCGATGAATTGCGACAGCAGGGCCTGCCAGGAATTGTCGGGATCGCCGTCTCTGAAGCGAGCCGAGAACCATCTCGATAGCGCGGTCTGCCGGATGCGGCGGCCGGGTTTGCTTTTAAGCTGTGCGAGCAGAGCCTGGCCTTCGCGTGTCTGGTGCAGGCGTGGCTGGCCGGAATCGCGGTCGGTAGAGGTGTAGCGAATGCCTTGCAGTTCGCACCAGGCGCGTATCGGCCCCAAGGTGATGCGGTTGCGTGCCAGGACGGCGAAATCCGACCAGTCCGAATTGGCGTTGAGCGACTTCAGGCGTGTGATCTCAGCCATGATGATCTCGGCCTGACCGATGGCATCGTTCGGCACGGCGAGTATATGGACTCGACCGCGGCTCAGGGCGTCGATCCGATCCCAGCGCCCGCCCGCGGGATCCGCGCTGCGGGCATGGTTGATGCGAATCGGGTGATCCTTTTTCATCCGCTCCGCGTTGACGGAAATCATCCGGTTTGCTGCGTCGATGATATTGCGGCTGGAGCGGTAGTTTTCGACCAGATAATCTGTCTTGGCCTGATAGTCTTCCTGGAAGCGCCGGATGAATTCGTTGCTGGTCTGGCGAAAGGCGTAAATGTTCTGGTCGTCGTCGCCGACGGCGAGCAGGGCGAGCTTGGCGTCGGTGTCCTTCAGGGTACGTCCGGCCAGCGCGCTGATCAGGGCATATTGTCTGGCATCGATGTCCTGGTATTCATCGACCAGGATATAGCGGTAGCCTGCCAGCATGCGATCTCTCAGCTCGTCTGCCTCATCTGCGGTATCCGTCGTCTTGCTACGACCTTCCAGCAAGGCCAGCGCATCTTCCAGCATCCGGTCAAAATCGGCTTCCAGGCCGCCTTCGGCAAGACACGTCATGCTGGTCCCCGTCAGTCGCAGGGCCATGGAATGGTAGGTCAGAACGGTAACGCCGACGGCGTCGTTGCCGACCAAACCGTACAGGCGCTGACGGATCTCCCAGGCGGCGGCGCGGTTGAATGCGAGCACCACGATGCTCGTAGATGGCTCCCGCAGCACACGCAATAGATAGGCCACGCGGTGCACGATGACGCGCGTCTTGCCTGACCCTGGCCCAGCCAGGATCAGGCGGTTCGTCTCGCGCTTTTCAGCCACGATATTCTGCTGCAGGGGGTGCTTCAGATTATCGACAATGCGGCGATAGGATTCCTCCGTCGTGGCGCGCTCAAGCATCTCTCGGCGCCCGCCGAAGTAGCGGCGTATGAAATCCGACTTAGGCAGGGTGAAATAGGCCAGCACGAAGCCGAGTGCGTCCGAAAGCTTCTTCAGGCCGAGCCGCGCGTATTCCTGAATGACGTGAACCTGGAAGTTCTTTTCGCCGTAATGCTCGTCGAGCGGTTGAAAGTCAGCCGCGGTGAAACGGCGCGCGCTCTCTTCGGGGAAGATACGGATAGTCATCGCTGAGCGGAACACGCTCTTGCCGCGGTCGAGGATCAGCACGCCGTTGTCGTGCAGGTACAGCAAGGCAGCTTCGACCGCGGCCGGTTCGTCCTTCAGCGTCGGGCCGACTTCAAGATCGGAACGTAACGCCTCTGCAAGTTCCCCCATCTTGCATTCCACGCGCAAATCAACCCCCTGCAGGCGGGCTTCGAGCCGGGAGAGCAGTGCGCCCAGCAATACTGCAGCAACCTGTCGTCGTCGCGAGGCAATATCTCGAATGCTCGACCAGTTGCGTAGCAATCGCACCCTCAGCACCTCTCGTCGCTGAAGCCGTACATCGAACAAGGCACGTCGGCCGTGACTGTCTTCTCCGAAAGGGCGCGCCAGCGACCGCATTAGGGTCAGCAATTGGTCCGGCAGAAAATCGAAGTCGGTGCGCAGCCTGATCTCCTGGCAAACGGCACGCAGGTGCATGTCATTCCATTCCCCGTCATCCGCGTCTGGCGCTAGTTCGGGGAGAAGTTCGACAAGGGCTGCTTCGTGCCTGGCCAGCCGATCCAGTCTGTCGTGAGAGGCGTCCTTTACGCCCCTGCGCAGTAACACGGTCAAGGCCAGATCGTTGGACAGCACCCCGAGCTTTTCAAGCTGGTGCAGGAGCTTGATGCATTCGTTGCTTGGCAGACCGAGGTGAATCATCAACTCATCCGTGCTGATGCCCTCGTCCTCGCGAGCGTTGATGAGAAGCGACAAGAGGCCGAGGTACTTTCGCCGCATATCATCGGAAAGATTGGCGTGGGTCAGTCGTATTGACGCCTCATCCAGGGAACTGACCTTGAGACTGCCGGGGAAGACGCGGGTGTGGTTTTCGTCCCGCTGGAGGAAGCGCGCACGCTCCAGCCAGGCGATGGCCGTCCTGACCTTGGTATCGGCATCCGGCCTTTCGGCCTCGATCGAGGTTTCGATTTCCTCGTCGGCCAGGATTTCCCCCGGTGTAACGACGACTTCCGTGCTTTTGGTACGCCTCGAATAGCGACGCAGGGCACGCAGGATGCCTGCGATATCGCGGCGCGAGAGGCGCGAGCGCGCAGTAAGAGAGAACTGGGCTTCGACATCTTCTTCGTCGTAGAGCAGCACGCAGCGCGATCCGTGGCGATCGCGTCCCGCCCGCCCGGCTTCCTGAAGGTAGTTTTCGAGGGAACCGGGTATTTCGGCATGAACGACCAGGCGGACATCGGATTTGTCGACGCCCATGCCGAATGCGTTGGTGGCGGCGATCACGCGAAGGTTGCCTGTGATGAACGCCTGTTGTACGTCCTTCTTTACGCCGGCATCCAGGCCGGCATGGAAATGGGCGCAGGGCCAGCCCATGTCCTTGAGGTAGGCGGATATCTCTTCGCAACTCTTGCGGCGCGAGGCAAAAACGATGGCGCCGCCTTCGGTGTTCTTGAGTTCCTGTTCAAGCAACCGATGGATGAGAGGAAATTTTTCCGCCTTGCCGATAGCCATCACCTCATAGTGCAGATTCTCCCGTTCGTGGCCGCCGTCGAAGATTTCCAGATCAAGGCCCAAGGATTCCTGAAAGTGTTCGCGCAGGTCCGCAACGACCTCTTTCTTGGCGGTAGCGGTAAAGCAGCATACGGGCGCCAGATTCTCCCGATAACGTTCCCGGATAAAGCGGGAAACATAAAGATAGTCTGGTCTGAAATCGTTGCCCCACTTGGAAAGACAGTGCGCTTCGTCAAATACCCAGGCGCCGATTTCCCGGTGGCGGATGGCGTCCGTGAAGGCCTTGTTGCGGAACTGTTCAGGCGAGACCAGCAACAGTCCGACATCGCCAAGACGGATCTTCTCCAGAACGTCCCGCCTCTCTGGCATGGTCAGCAGCCCGTTTAATGTGGCTCCGGTGAAAATGCCCTGCCTGACCAGGTTGTCTACCTGGTCTTTCATCAGCGACTGCAGTGGCGAGATGACAATGGTCAGGCTGCCGTTGCGCCAATGGCGGGACAGCGCGGGGAGCTGGAAGCAGATGGACTTGCCGCCGCCGGTGGGCAAGATAGCCAGGTGAGATTTTCCGGCATAGCCTGCCAGCACGATGGCCTCTTGCAGCGAGCCGCCATCCTTGTTAGCAGGTTCGGGGCGGAACGCGGAGAAGCCGAATAGGCGCTCGAGCTCCTTGCGCGGATCGAGATAGGTGGTGCAATAACCGCAGGCGGGATCATTGCAGGAGGTCTCGCGCAGCTTGTGAATCAAGTTGCACACCTCTGGATATTGATAACGCACCCAGGGCGGCAAGACGGAATTTCCGCCGCTTACCCTGAGCCAAGCGAGCACATAGGCCAGAGGCTTGCTTATGTCGGTATCCTGGATTGCTGCCGACAGCACCTCGCGCATCGAGGTGGCGCAAACCTTGTCATGGGAAATTGCGATCGCGATATCGAGAACTTGATCCGGAGCCGGAGGCAGGGCGCGTCGAAGCGTTGCGAAAAAACTGGCCACCCCATTGCGCGGATTGCGGGTGAGGAGGTAGTGATAGCAAGCCAACAGATCGGGGGCGTTTTCCTTCAGCGCCGTGAATGCCTGGAACTGGTCCTGCCAAAGTCTGTATGCGAGCTTGGCGTCCTTCAGCGGGTCGCTGCGTGAGTCCCTGACCAGTTTGTAATCTTTGACGAGGCTGTGATAGGGATTCTGGGGGAAGGCGATTGGGGAGAGTTCCAGCGTATCGACGACCGGCAATGCATGCAGCTTGAGCTGCGGGAATCGGGACTGGAGTACCGGAAGATCATGATGCAGCAGATTGTGGCCGAGTACGAAGGCGGCGCCTTCTGTCAGGGCGTCAAGAGCTTCGGCTACATTCCCGGTCTTGCCAATATCGCCCAAGCTGAGTTGCTTCCCCGTATCGGGACGCCAGGCGGCCAGTTTGCGAATGTCCAGAACATCCGTTGCAGATGTCTCGATGTCGAGACTGAGGCACTTCGGGGCGAAATCCACGATACCTCAGCTTATTGAATCGACCAGGAAAGAATTCGACAATTGTTCGCTCCGCTTCATTGCCTAGCGGGGTTCTTGAATACTTGTTTCTGGTGCCAGGCAAGAAACTCCGGACGCGGCAGGTAATCTTTGCTCTGTGGCAGGATAAGCCCCGCACCGTGATAGGCCAGCGTGCGCCGGGCGGTTTCATCGCTTGCGTTAAGGTGCTGGCTGAACACCATCTGATAGGTTTCCGGCAGGATCGCGAACGCGCCCAAGTCGAAGATTTTATGATGCAGCGAGCAGAGCGCCAAGCCATTCGGCACGATATCTGGCCCCTGTGCCTGAAACCATTTGATGTGTGCCGCTTCGAGGCCGATGGTCTGGCTGCCGAGGCGCAGGTCGTGGCCGCAGACGCCGCAGCGGTACTGATAGGCGAGCAGCACCTTTTCACGGAAGGCCGGATCACGCCGCCGCGCGGCTGCTCCGGCCGGGGCTGCAGCGGATAGTTCCGAGGGAAAACCCGCCGCCGCTAGCACGTCGTTGCGGATCGATTCCGGGAAATGCGCGTCCGCGATGCGCTGGGCGATGAGTGCCACCAATTGCGGGTCGCGCCGTAGCGCATCGCTTAAGGCCGGCGGGAAGCCGCCTTTGACGTGGTTGTCGCGCAACTCGGTCAGTGTAGGTGTCGCTCCCGGTGGCCGGCCGAGGATGCTTGCGGGGCCGTCCAGTTGCCACAGGCCATCCGTCCTCAGGTGCCAGAAAGGATAGTGGCGGCTCGAGACGGAACCCCCCGGGCCGAATTCCTCCAGAAGCGCCTTGAGGCGGGGTTCGGCCTCGCTCCAGTCGATCATCGCCGTGTCGCCGGCACTGACTTTTGCCAGGGCGAACAAAACGAGGAGGGGCTTGTGTGGCGCGCGCTGGTCTCCGCGCTGCCAGACGCGCATGCGGTCGAATGCCTGGATGATTTCGTCGCGGCTCATGGCCAGTATCTTGCCTTTTCCGGGAAGAGCCAGCGGATCCCGCCGCGCGGATCCTGTTGGTCACCGGCGTATCTCGGGATGAGATGCATGTGCAGATGCGGCACCGTCTGTCCGGCGGCCGGGCCGTCGTTGATGCCCGCGTTGTAGCCGTCCGGCCGGAATTCGGCATCCAGCCCCGCCTTGGCCGCGTCCAGCAGCGCCAGCATCGCGTTGCGTTCCGCTTCGGTGACCGCGAAGAACGATCCGACGTGGCGCCTGGGCAGGATGAGAGTGTGGCCGGGAGATACGGGAAATCCATCCCGTATTGCCAGGGAAAGGTCATTCGCCATGACGATGCGCCCGGCGGGCAGGACGCAGAACGGACAGGGCTCGTTCATCGTCTCCATGCCTTATTTGCCATATCGGCCGGCGATGGCCTTAGCCTCTTCGGCAACCTTGTTCCGCAGCGTCACCCGGGAAGCCTCCGTGCGCTCCTGCATCAGCGCGAAGGACACGAAGCTGCGGTTCTTGAGCAGTTGCTCCAGCTTGTAGATGCGCTCATTGAGCGGCATGGCGGCCTCCCCGTGCTTTTTTCTTGCCGGCATTATGCGGTTCGCACGCCGGCGAGACAACAAACGGCCGCATTATCAGAGAGAAATCATTCAGGCTCACCCTCTCCGCCACATTCCCGATCCGATCACATCTTCCGCGGTTTCCTGTTCTTCGGTACGTCTGGTCGCGGGATTGCACCTTTGCGCTTGTGTGGCGTCGCGCAGCTTGCCTTGCCTGTGCCGGCCGGCTGATAGGACGGCACGAGATGGCGGTGGCCGTTGCCGATCAGGTCGGCGCGGCCCATGCGCCGTAGCGCCTCGCGCAGCAGCGGCCAGTTCTCAGGGTCGTGGTAGCGCAGGAAGGCCTTGTGCAGGCGGCGAGCGCGGCCGCCGCGCACCACGCTCACCGCTTCCGATTGAGCCGTCACCTTGCGCAGGGGGTTCTTCTCCGTGTGCCACATCGCCGTGGCCAGCGCCAGCGGCGTCGGCAGGAAGGTCTGCACCTGGTCAAGGCGGAAGCCGTTCTTCTTCAGCCACAGTGCCAGCGCCAGCATGTCCTCGTCGGTGGTGCCGGGATGCGCCGCGATGAAGTAGGGGATGAGGTACTGCTCCTTGCCGGCCTCGGCGGAGTATTTCTCGAACATCGCCTTGAAGCGGTCGTAGGCGCCGATGCCCGGCTTCATCATCTTCGACAGCGGCCCGGCTTCGGTGTGCTCCGGCGCGATCTTCAGGTAGCCGCCAACGTGGTGCGTCACCAGCTCCTTGACGTATTCGGGCGAGCGCACGGCGAGGTCGTAGCGCAGCCCGGAGCCGATCAGCACCTTCTTGATGCCGGGTAGCTGGCGCGCCTTGCGGTAGAGCTGCACCAGCGGGCCGTGGTCGGTGCCCATGTTCGGGCAGATGTCCGGGTAGACGCAGGACAGGCGCCGGCAGGCCTCCTCGATCTTCGCATCCTTGCACTGCAGGCGGTACATGTTGGCGGTCGGGCCGCCGAGGTCGGAGACGACGCCGGTGAAGCCCGGCGTCTTGTCGCGGATTGCCTCGATCTCGTGCAGGATCGAGGCCTCGGAACGGCTCTGGATGATGCGCCCCTCGTGCTCGGTGATGGAGCAGAAGGTGCAGCCGCCGAAGCAGCCGCGCATGATGTTGATGGAGAAGCGGATCATCTCCCAGGCCGGGATCTTCGCCTTGCCGTAGGACGGATGCGGCGCGCGGGCGTAGGGCAGGCCGTAGACGTAATCCATCTCCGGCGTGGTGAGCGGCACCGGCGGCGGATTCAGCCAGACATCACGCTCGCCGTGCGCCTGCACCAGGGCGCGGGCATTGCCCGGGTTGGATTCGAGGTGGAAGGTGCGAGAGGCGTGGGCGTAGAGCACCGGGTCGCCTTTCACCTGCTCGTAGGACGGCAGGCGGATCACCGTGTGGGCGCGGGCGGCACGGCGCGCTTCCGTCTTCACGAAGCGCAGCGGTATGCCCGCCGCCGTGTCCTGGGGGCTGACTTTTGCCTCCTGCATTGCGTAGGGATCGGGATGCGGATGCACGGCGCCCGGCGTGTCGATTTCGGTCGAATCGGTTTCGGTCCATTCGGCGCCGGGCCGCCAGCCGCGCGCCACCATGAAGGCGGAGCCGCGCAGGTCGCGGATCTCGCGGATCGGCACGCCCTTCGCCAGGCGGTGGGCGAGTTCGACGAGGGCGCGCTCGGCGTTGCCGAAAAGCAGCAGGTCGGCCTTGGAATCCGCCAGCACCGAGCGGCGCACCTTGTCCGACCAGTAGTCGTAATGGGCGATGCGGCGCAGCGAGGCCTCGATGCTGCCGATCACCACCGGCGTTCCGGGCCAGGCCTCGCGGCAGCGCTGGGCGTAGACGGCGACGGCGCGGTCGGGCCGCCGGCCCGGCTCGGCGTCCGGCGTGTAGGCGTCGTCGGAGCGGATCTTGCGGTCGGCGGTGTAGCGGTTGACCATCGAATCCATGTTGCCGGCGGTGACGCCGTAGAACAGCTTCGGCCGGCCCAGCGCGCGGAAGGCATCCGCCGAGTGCCAGTCGGGCTGGCTGAGGATGCCGACGCGGAAGCCCTGCGCCTCGAGCAGACGGCCGATCAGCGCCATGCCGAAACTGGGATGGTCGATATAGGCGTCGCCGGTGACGAGGATGATGTCGCATTCGTCCCAGCCGCGCGCCGCCATCTCGGCGCGCGTCATGGGCAGGAAGGGCGAGACGCCGAAGCGGTGGGCCCAGTGCTTGCGGTAGGCGGTAAGGAGCCGGGTGCCGGGCGGAAGCTGCATCCGCCTATTCTACCGGCTGGCGCGAATCAGCCCGTCTTCAGGCGGCTGTGCGCGGAGACGTGCTGCGCCAGAAAATCCATCTGGTCGACGAGGATGTTGCGGTTGCAGAGGATGAGGAATTCGGCCTTGTTCGGCACGTAGGGTGCGTACAGCAGTTCCATGTTGGCCTGCTCGGGCGTGCGTCCGCTCTTCCTCTGGTTGCAATGGCGGCAGGCGGTGACGACGTTCATCCACAGGTCGCGCCCGCCCTGCGAGACCGGCTGGATGTGGTCGCGCGTCAGCCGCAGGAAGGAGTATTCATGACCGCAGTAGGCGCAGGTGTGGCGATCGCGATGGAACAGTTCGCGGTTGTTCAGCGGCGGCACGGCGGAATGGGCGCGCGGCGCCAGTGCCTTGCCCTTGATGGCGATGATGCTGTCTACGGTGATGAAGGACCGCTCGCCGGTGAGGCGGCTCATGCCGCCATGGAAGGTGAAACTGTGGTCGCCGGCGACCCAGGCGACGAGATTCTTGGCGTAGTAGAAACAGGCGTGCTGCCAGGTCACCCAGCGGTGCGGTGCACCATGCATGTCGAGCGTCAGGATCAGCGGATGCCCCGAGTTTGGCATGACGATCTTCAGTCCGATCTTCGATGTAAAATCATAACCTTGCCGTAGAGTATCAGAGCATGGAGCGTTTTCAAAGCCTTGTTGGAAAAGCAGGGGGCGGCAGCAGCTTATTGCCGGCCCTGATGATTTCCCTCGCCCTGCATTTTCTCCTGCTCTGGCCGGCGGCCCTGCCGCGCACGGGCATGGAGACAGGCCAGGCGCCCCTGCTCGCGACCCTGCGCGCCGAGGCGGTGCCCGAGCCGTCGCCACCGCCTGCGCAGCGGGGCACCCCAGTCTCCGGCAAGGCAAGCCACGCCAGATCGGCAGCGGCGGAACAGCCCGTGGCTGCCGCCGCGCTCGCGAGGCCTGCGCCGGCCGTCTTGGCCGAACAGGCTGCGGCTTCGCCAGGCGCGGCTGCGGCGGACGCTGCCAGAGGCATGGCGCCGGCTGCGGCTGGGGAGGGCCCCGATGCCGAAGGGCTTCGTGCCTACCGCATCGGCCTGGCAAGGGAAGCCCGGGCCCATCGCCGTTACCCGCCGCTGGCGCGGGAGCGCGGCTGGACGGGAACGGCGGAAGTTCGGGTGGATGTTTCCCCCGGGGGCCAGCCTTGGCAAGTGCTGCTGGCGCGTTCCAGCGGCCACGAGGTTCTCGATCGCGAGGCGGTCTTGCTGATGCGGAATGCCGCGGCGACAACGGTTCTGCCGGATTCCCTGCGCGGGCGCGAATTTGCCGTGCGCATGCCGGTGACTTTCGATATCGCCGAGATGCAATAGCAGCTACTTCTGGGCGTATACCAGGTCGCGGGCGTGAAAGCCGAAACTGCCGGCCTTGCGGTCCTCGAAGTAGTGACGCAGGGTCATGCCGATGGTGCGGAAGGCGATTTCCTGCCACGGGATGGCGGCTTCCTCGAACAGCTCGACTTCCAGCGACTCATGGCCGGGGGCGAAATCCAGGTCGAGCAGGCGGGCGCGGTAGAGGATGTGCACCTGGTTGATATGCGGCACGTTGATGAAGCTGAATATCGGGCCGATCTCCACCCGCGCACAGGCTTCCTCCAGCGTTTCCCGCGCGGCCGCCTCGGCCGTGGTCTCGGCGTTTTCCATGAAGCCGGCCGGGAGCGTCCACAGGCCGGCGCGCGGTTCGATGGCGCGGCGGCAGAGCAGGATTTTGTCTTCCCACTCGGGAATCGCGCCGACCACCATTTTCGGATTGGCGTAGTGAATGGTGCCGCAGCGCTCGCAGACATGGCGGGGCAGGGTATCGCCCGCCGGCACCTTCAGGCTTACGGGAGCGCCGCAATGGCTGCAATAATTCATGGAAACATTTTAACGCCATGAACGCGCTGTGAACTGTCGGGGCGCCAAAGTTCCGACGCCGGGCGCCTTTACAAGATCGGTTGGCGCCTATAAATTCCTCCAACATAGCCAGCTGTGGAACGAGCGCGCATGATCATGATGTTTCAGGAACAGCCCATCAGCATGCTGATCGTCGACGATTCCGAGGACGACGCCTATCTGCTTTATTCGGAGATGGCCTCGCGCGGCGTCAAGGTCGGCTTCAGGCGTGTCGACACCGCCGGCGACATGAGCCTGGCGCTCGAGAAGAACGACTGGGACCTGATCATCTGCGACCACTCGATGCCCGGCTTCGATGCGCTGACGGCGCTGGAGATCCTCAAGCAGAGCGGCAAGGACATTCCTTTCATCATCTATTCCGGGCATATCAGCGACCAGGCCGCCTATTCGGCCATGGGCAAGGGGGTGAATGATTACATCCAGAAGGGCAACCTCGCGCGGCTGATTCCCGTCATCGAGCGCGAACTGAAGGGCGCGGCGGCGCGCTGCGCGGTTCGCCAGGCCGACACGCGCATCATGGAGCTGGCCAATTTCGACAAGCTGTCCAGCCTGCCCAATCACAATGCCTTTTGCGCCAGGGTCACCGAAAGCATTGCCGAGTGCGAAACCTCGGGAAGCTTGCCCTGCGGCACGCTCCTGTATATCGATCTCGACCGATTCCTGCGGATCAACAGTTCATTCGGCTATGAAACCGGCAATGAAATTCTCCGCCAGGCTTCGTCAAGACTGAAGGCGTGCATTGCCGATTCGGACGCCATCCTGGCCCGCTTCGGCGGAGACGAGTTCGGTATCTATTGTCCCGGCCTGACTGAAAGGGCCAGCGCCCAGAGCCTGGCAGAACATCTGAAGCAGGTGTTCGAGGCGCCTTTCATGCATACCGGCATCGAGCTGTATTTGACCTGCTCGGTCGGCATTGCCCTGATGCCGGATGACGGGCGACAAGTGTATGACCTGCTGATGAATGCCGAGACGGCGATGGCTACAGCCAAGCGGGGCGGCGGCAACGGTTTTCGCTTCTATGTGCGGGAGATGAATGCGAACTCTGCCGAACGCATCGCCATGGAGAGCGAGCTGCGCCATGCCGTCGAGCGCGACGAGCTGTTCCTGCAATTCCAGCCTTGCGTCGATGCCGCCACGCTCAAGACCATCGGCGTCGAAGCCCTGGTGCGCTGGCGCCACCCCGAGCGCGGCTTGATTCCGCCCGACCGGTTCATCCCCATCGCCGATGAGTCCGGCCTGATTGTCGACATTGGGGAGTGGGTGCTGCGCCAGTCCTGCCGCCAGGCCAAGGGCTGGCACGACCAGGGGTATGCCGACCTGTCCGTCTCGGTCAACGTTTCCGCCGTGCAGTTCGCCCAGCCGCGCCTGCTCGACACCGTCAACCGGGCCCTGGCGGATGCCGGCCTGCAGCCGCAGGCGCTGACCCTGGAAATCACGGAATCGGTCATCATGCATGACGCCGAGTCCGCAGTCGGCATGTTGCGGGCCCTGAAGCATATGGGTGTCAGGATATCCATCGACGATTTCGGCACCGGCTATTCCTCGCTGTCCTACCTGAAGCGCTTTCCCATCGACATTCTCAAGATCGACAAGTCGTTCGTGCATACGCTGGGCATCAATGACGAGGATACCGCCATCGTGCATGCCATCATGGCGCTGGCGAAGAGCTTGCGTCTGGTGACCATTGCCGAGGGTGTGGAAACCGTCCGCCAGGTCGAGATGCTGCAGAAGGCGCAATGTGACCAGTTCCAGGGATTTCATTTCAGCCAGCCGCTGGATAGCGACAGGCTGACCGAGCGGCTGGCGGGCGAACGACCGCACTTGAGGTCCGCCCTGCATTGAGCGACAACGTTAAGCACAGGCAAGGACGCAGGGAGGCCAGGGCATTCGGCTATAATTTCACGCGTGCCGGCATAGCTCAGTTGGTAGAGTAACTGATTTGTAATCAGAAGGTCGCGGGTTCGATTCCTGCTGCCGGCACCATTCAGGCGGCACCCAGCCCGCCAAACCGTTCGTAAAAGTAGGGCGCTGCTTCAGGCAGGCGGCCATTGGCGGTTTCCAGAACGGTCATCAGATGATTTTCGGCTTCCCGGTGCGTAAGAACATACAGCTCGTGGCAGAGCTGGCGGGCGGCATTTCCCGGCCAGTCATGGGGCAGCAGCTGGTCGGGTAATTGTGGATCACGCAGCAAAGTGCGGCGGAATTCGTGCATCAGCAATGTGCGCACGACGAAGCATTGTTCCGGATCCAGATTGCGGGCGTTTTTCAGGGCTCTGAGCAACGGCCGGAAACGATCCAGGAAGCGTTTGTAATCCTCCGATATCAATCCCAGATTCCAGCACTCGCGCACCAGTTCCCTGGTCGGCTTGATTCCAAGCTCCCCCAGGCTCTTCGCCCGCAGGACCACCACGCTGTCCTCGACCCCATTGCTCCGAAGTATGTCGAGGAGCGGTTCCAGGTTGGCTGAGGGATGCGCAAGAACCCCTGGCGCAATCAGCCCGAAGCCTTCCCATTGAAGCTCCTTGCGCACGTCGTCGCGCTGCGCCGGGGAGAGTTCGCTGCCGGAGGTAAGGACGATTTGCCAGTCCCCCTCCCAGTGAACCTTGGGCTGGAAATAGATCCGGCGGTAGGCGTGCTCGAAACGGCGGCGCCCGGTGGCGGTCAGGCCATAGTAGCTGCGGCGGCCGATATGTTCCGAGGTCAGCCAGTCATCTTTTGACAAGCGGAAGACGCTCGTCCTGACTAACCTGTCGTTGATGCCGAGCGGCTTGACCAGGTTGATGAAACTGCCCAGCCACACCGAGCCGCCATGAGGCGCGATCGAATCACCGTAGATGGTGATGATCAGCGAATTGGCGCGAACGGGATGATCACGCAGAAAATCTTCGACCCACTGGCTGACGAATCGACTTTTCATGATGTATTTTGCTTGGATTTTGGATGAGTTCAGTCGTCTGTGCGGTCGCTATGTGCCGACGACATAATGATACCAGTTTGTAAATTATTCGGTAACAGATGAATCATTAGAAGGTTTCCGGGGGAATTTCTTGACGAAGCGCCCTGGCTTGAATACAATTCCACCTCTGGTTTCACTCGGACGCGGGGTGGAGCAGTCTGGCAGCTCGTCGGGCTCATAACCCGAAGGTCATAGGTTCAAATCCTATCCCCGCAACCATCCTCTCTTCCATAAGCCATCTCTTTGGCGCAGTCGCTTCGACTGCCTTTAGCGATTTGGGCTGGCTGTGCATCGGGGACATATGGATTCATGAGGTGGAGTGATCGAGGGGGTTTACAAGACTAACGTATCCCTCTTATAATTCCGCTTCTCTGCTTCTGCAGAACCGGCTTCTTCATTGCCGGACGTTCTTTAAAAACCAAACAGCCGATAGGTGTGGGCACTTGGTTGGTTGGGCGCCTGGGATTTAGGTCTTGGGTTGATCGACTGATACAGAAGAGTGCTCATACTGGATTTAAGAGTAGTTCTGGCTTGTGGATAACAAGTTGGGACTCTGTGATTCTTTATGAGTTGTAGTAATTATGCAGAGATTGAACTGAAGAGTTTGATCCTGGCTCAGATTGAACGCTGGCGGAATGCTTTACACATGCAAGTCGAACGGCAGCACGGGGGCAACCCTGGTGGCGAGTGGCGAACGGGTGAGTAACACATCGGAACGCGTCCTGTAATGGGGGATAACCTGGCGAAAGCCAGGCTAATACCGCATACGTCCTGAGGGAGAAAGCGGGGGATTGGCAACGACCTCGCGTTATAGGAGTGGCCGATGTCGGATTAGCTAGTTGGTGGGGTAAAGGCCTACCAAGGCGACGATCCGTAGCTGGTCTGAGAGGACGACCAGCCACACTGGGACTGAGACACGGCCCAGACTCCTACGGGAGGCAGCAGTGGGGAATTTTGGACAATGGGGGCAACCCTGATCCAGCCATTCCGCGTGAGTGAAGAAGGCCTTCGGGTTGTAAAGCTCTTTTGTCCGGAACGAAACGGTTACGGTGAATACCCGTGACTACTGACGGTACCGGAAGAATAAGCACCGGCTAACTACGTGCCAGCAGCCGCGGTAATACGTAGGGTGCGAGCGTTAATCGGAATTACTGGGCGTAAAGCGTGCGCAGGCGGTTTTGTAAGACAGATGTGAAATCCCCGGGCTTAACCTGGGAACTGCGTTTGTGACTGCGAGACTTGAGTGCGGCAGAGGGGGGTGGAATTCCACGTGTAGCAGTGAAATGCGTAGAGATGTGGAGGAACACCGATGGCGAAGGCAGCCCCCTGGGTCGACACTGACGCTCATGCACGAAAGCGTGGGGAGCAAACAGGATTAGATACCCTGGTAGTCCACGCCCTAAACGATGCGAACTAGGTGTTGGGGAAGGAGACTTCTTTAGTACCGTAGCTAACGCGTGAAGTTCGCCGCCTGGGGAGTACGGTCGCAAGATTAAAACTCAAAGGAATTGACGGGGACCCGCACAAGCGGTGGATGATGTGGATTAATTCGATGCAACGCGAAAAACCTTACCTACCCTTGACATGCCCGGAACCCTGCTGAGAGGCGGGGGTGCCCGAAAGGGAATCGGGACACAGGTGCTGCATGGCTGTCGTCAGCTCGTGTCGTGAGATGTTGGGTTAAGTCCCGCAACGAGCGCAACCCTTGTCATTAATTGCCATCATTTGGTTGGGCACTTTAATGAGACTGCCGGTGACAAACCGGAGGAAGGTGGGGATGACGTCAAGTCCTCATGGCCCTTATGGGTAGGGCTTCACACGTCATACAATGGTCGGTACAGAGGGTTGCCAAGCCGCGAGGTGGAGCCAATCCCAGAAAGCCGATCGTAGTCCGGATCGGAGTCTGCAACTCGACTCCGTGAAGTCGGAATCGCTAGTAATCGCGGATCAGCATGTCGCGGTGAATACGTTCCCGGGTCTTGTACACACCGCCCGTCACACCATGGGAGCGGGTTCTACCAGAAGCAGTTAGCCTAACCGCAAGGGGGGCGATTGCCACGGTAGGATTCGTGACTGGGGTGAAGTCGTAACAAGGTAGCCGTATCGGAAGGTGCGGCTGGATCACCTCCTTTCTAGAGATCATCTGATTGATCAAGTGCTCACAGCCTATCGGTTGTTTTAGCAGTCCTCGAGGGTACGGGGGTCTGTAGCTCAGCTGGTTAGAGCACACGCTTGATAAGCGTGGGGTCGTAGGTTCAAGTCCTACCAGACCCACCAGCGATTAGCGGTGGTGGAGAGATCGTGATCGGGGGTGTAGCTCAGTTGGGAGAGCGCCTGCTTTGCAAGCAGGAGGTCATCGGTTCGATCCCGTTCACCTCCACCAATCCTGAGGGGCGAGAGAGTTTGGAAGCGAGCGAGCTGCTGGTTTGCTGGCTTCTGGGCTTTTTAGCCGGAGGCTGTAGGGTTCTTTAACAATTTGGAAGAAGTAAAGTGTGTTGGCCTGAGAGGGCCGACGCATGGGTTGTGATTGTATCTACTCTCATTCTGTGGCTTACCAGCGCACGGGATGGGGGCACAAGCGCGAGAGTTGCCTATTGCTTGGGTTCTGCCGCCGAGGCAGAGCTTAAGGTTATAGGGTCAAGCGAATAAGTGCATGTGGTGGATGCCTTGGCGATCACAGGCGATGAAGGACGTTGC
>WBZN01000849.1_pt1 | contig 20098 bp, 22 predicted proteins | sample 5204281 | NCBI WGS metagenome assembly WBZN01 (sample SAMN12344347, study PRJNA552823) | activated sludge metagenome | biome: Activated sludge suspended growth; feature: Nitrification reactor; material: Wastewater; isolation source: activated sludge from nitrification reactor of wastewater... | reverse complement strand
AGCCCACGCCTGACGGCCATCGCGAAAGAGTTCAAGCCGTCCGTCGTCCTGATCTCGGGCTGCCAGGATAATCAAACCTCGATGGACGGTGAACACAACGGCGCGTTTACCGAGCAGGTGCTGAAAGTCTGGAATCACGGAGCCTATCGCGGGAACTACGCCAAGTTCCACGCGGCCGTCAGAGCCGGACTGCCCTCCAGCCAGAGCCCCAATCTATTCACGCTCGGTGCGGCCGCGCGTTTCTTGCGGCAACAGCCGTTCAGGGTGTGAGCAAGGCGCGCCGCATATCCGGCTCCCTCGCTCCGGAGGTCAGTCCCATGATCGGAAAATCTCTTGTTACCACCGCGGCCGCGGTGGTGTTCGTGCTGGCGTGCGCGAGCATCCTGCAAGCAGCGGACATGTCCGGCGCCTGGCAAGGAAGGCTGAGCAGCCCCGACGGCAGTCAGGCCGAGGTGCAGATCGATTTCAGTCCGCAAGGATTCCCCCTCTATTCCTATACCAACAACCGGGGGCTCACGCGGCAGGTGGAATTGTCTCATGCGGGACAAACGGTGGAATACGTTCCGCCGGGAGGCGGCGTGCAACGGATGGTAGTCCAGAGCGTCGAGAAGGGGCAGGGGCGTCTGACGGTCCGCATCGCCGGCTCCTTCGAGCGAGCGAGTCAAGGGTATCTCGATCAACGGCAGGAGGCGGCGCTGTTCGAATATGCCCTCGTGCCGGAAGGACTGAAGATGCGAGTGACGACCAGAACGGCGAACCACTTCGGCGACAAGGACATGATCGTGGGCGGCGATCCGAACTCCGTCGTCGCCGAGGGAACGTTACAACGGCTGCGTTGACTAGAGGAGATGGAGGGCATCCGGCCTTCTGCCTTCCCCCATCAGCCATCGGCTTGCATGCCGGGAAACCAGGATCGCAAGGCCTTCCCGGGCATGCAAGCAACGGCAGGCATGATTGGACTGAGTCAGCGCCCCTTCTTCGCGCTCTTCTCGGCCCGCTTCTCCATGAGAGTCTTGGCCGGTTTCTTTTTGGTCGCCTTTTTCTGTTGCATCCCCTTCGCCATAACCAACCTCCTGTGATAAAGGAATGTGTCCACGGACACCGACATGAGTGCCCACGTTCATACACGCAATCCACACGAATTGGAATAGGCGCACGCGCATGACCGACAGGCCCGCCCTCTCCTTGTCCGAATCGCTCACCAGCGCGCGGCGCATGGCGTTCTACGAAGGCCATAAAGCCGTCGCCATCGTCATGATCCTCGTCGTGTTCCTGTTACCCTTCGTCGGGCTGTTCGTACGCGGCCTGATCGGCGCGGTCTCAGGCGTGATCATCTCCGTCTTATGTTACTACCTCACCCCCTATCTGGCGCAGATGGTCAAGACGCGCGCAGACCGCTAGCAGGATGTTGAAAAAGTCCGCCAGCGGCGTTCTCGCCTCGCTCAGAGGCTCAACGTACGGCACGGACTACGATTCACCTCTTCGCTCGCTGCGGCCTTGCTGGACGGCCTTTTTGAACATCCTGCGGGCTATTCCAATTCCACCTGCGATCATGTGCAGTCATGTGTGTTCGGGAGACTAAAATGGTTTTTCAATAACCTGCTAGGCGCGCGGACGTCTACGGGTAAAACTACCGAGTCGGTCGCTGCAGAAATTCCGTCTTTTCTATTCCGATCGCGCATCCTGCCCTACAATGCCGGCTGAAGGTGAGATGGTTCACCACAGGAGGTACCCGGAATGTTGCTCCCCGCGCGATTGTTCAACTCGAAAAACCGTCGCACTCCCCTGTCGATGACTCCCCGCCGGGCTCCCGGTCAGTCGATAGACGAACAGATCCGCGCCCTACAATCCGCATGGGGCGATAGGCTGTCGCTGCCCCTCTGCCTGGCCGTCCTCGCGCTCTATGAGTGGTGGCGGTGGCTGTTCTCCATTCCCTCGAATCCGTTGCTGTTGACCGTTGTCGCGGCCGTGGCCATCCACGCGACCCGGCATCGCCGCAAAGTCTATCGGGCGGAATTGAAGCAACTTCGCCTGGGCCGGCCCGCGCAACCGACCGTGAGGGAACTGGTCGAGCTTCTGCGCCTCACGGGTGGACGCCTGCTTCAGGACATCACGAGCCGGATTTCCCCTGCAACGATCGTCGCCTCCGCCCGCAGGGCCCTATCGCCGGCGAACGGGCTTGCCAAACGTCTCACCGCCCGCTTCTAGCTGACTGCACCACACGCCGTGTTTGCGCACAACAGGATGCCCGGCGATACCGGCGCTCGCGCGTCGACACACCCCGCAGGTGGCGCATCCTTGCTGCGGCAGGTTGAGCCGCGAAGCGCCGCGAGAACGCCGCTGGCGGCTTTTTTACGCATTCTGCCGGCTCGCCGCTCCCGCTTTGCTTGACAGCCCGAAAGTCCATCCACGACAATGCCGCCATGGCAGAACGGATCATGATCGAATGCCTGGAGTGCTACGCTCGCTGTGGCGTGACGGAAGAAGAACGCCGGAAGCCGCAACTGATCGCGATCGATCTCGACCTGGAGGCGGCAGTGGAATCCGCAGCGCATTCCGATCGTCTGGACGAGACGATCGATTATGCCCGGGTGGCGGAGCGGGTGGTGGCCCTAAGTACTACCCTGACGTGTCAGCTCCTGGAAACTCTGGCGGAGCAGTTGGTCGGGATGCTGTTCACCGAATTCCCGGTCGATCGTGTCGGCATCTGGATCAGAAAACTTCACGCTCCGCTGGCGATGGTGGCCGGGTCGGTGGGCATCCGGTTCGAACGGACACGGGCCGCGCACCAATCGAAGAACCTGCAGCCGGGTCCCGCGCCGTTTCTTCTGCAACAACTCGCGCGTCTGCCCAAGGGCAGAGTGCTGGATGTCGCCGCCGGGCGCGGGCGGAATGCGCTGTACCTCCTTGCCCAAGGATCGCAGGTTGAAGCCATCGATCGAGACACCGACGCTTTAACCGCATTGGAGGCCGCCGCGAAAACGCGACATCTCTCCGGCCTCACGACGCGCGCACTCGATTTGGAAGCCTCTCCGGACCACCCGCCCAGCCTAGGCCGGAAATGTTACGATGCGGTCGTCGTCTTTTTTTACCTGCATCGCCCCCTGTTTCCCGTCATCATCGACGCCTTGAAACCGAACGGCATCCTGCTGTACGAAACCTTCACCATCGATAATTACTTCCGCCGTCAACATCCGCGCCGATGGGAATTCTGTCTGGCGCAGAACGAACTCCTCCGTCTGACGTCTCCCTTGCGCGTACTCCATTACGATGAGGGCGAACATGACGGAGGCCATGGCAGCGGGCCATGCTATACCGCGCGATTAGTCGCGCAGAAAACGGGACCTGACACATCACCATGAGCCGCATCGATCTCCATCTCCACACGACCCATTCGGACGGCAGTTTTTCCACGCGCGAAGTCATGGCCTTTGCCAAGCAGGCCGGCCTCGCCGCGCTCGCCATTACCGACCACGACATCGTCGAGGGCATTCCTGAAGCGACGGCCATCGGCAAGGAGCTCGGTATCGAGGTGGTTCCCGGCGTCGAAATCAGTTCGCGGCTCGGAGAGAGCGAGCTCCACATCCTCGGCTATTTTTTGAATTGGACCGATCCACTGTTGGCGCAACGCCTGAGCGCCTTACGCGACAGCCGGCACTTGCGAAACCCCAAGATCGTCCAACGCCTCAACGAACTGGGCATTCCCATTACCTATGAGGAAGTGCGCGCCCTGGCAGGCACGGAATCCGTGGGGCGGCCCCACATCGCCCGCCTCCTGATGGAGAAAAAATTTGTAACCTCGGCAAAAGAAGCCTTCGACCGGTACCTGGCCAACGGCCGGCCGGCTTTTGTCGACCGCGAATTGCCCGAGCCGGCCGAAGCCGTGCGATGGATTCGCGAGGCCGGCGGCGTGCCGGTCCTCGCGCACCCCACCTGGGTGAGAGCCTCGGCGGAGGGCTTACGCGTCCTGGTACGGGAACTGAAAACCGCCGGATTGGGAGGCATTGAAGTGCATTACAGCACCCACACACCCAGCCAAACCACCGAATACCTCGATCTGGCCAAACAATGCGAGCTCCTGGTAACCGGCGGCAGCGATTTTCATGGCGTGACCAAGCCGGATATTGAAGTCGGGATCGGGCGCGGCCAACTGAAGGTCTCCGAGAAACTGCTCGACCCGCTCAGAAAAGCCGCCACCCTCGCCTAAGACATCCCGTCACTTGTGCATCCCACATCCCGCTCCTATCCGGGGCAGGGCTTCACCCTGCCCTATCGATGCATGATTCCCTCGTTTCATTGACACCCGAAGACCTTCCGTTACACTGAGACACAACCACGCGCCACGCCAACACATGACCACATCCTGGGGCTGGATCGGCCCGTATTTGATCGTCATTATCCTCGCGATTCTGGTGGGGCCGTTTCTGGCCACCCTCCCGCTGTTTACGCATACCTTCATCCGGCCCTTGGGCATGAACGCCGCGCAAGCCGTGCGGTTCGTCGCGGATGGGATCTGTCTGCTCATGATCTGGTTCGCCGCCTCGCGGGCCAGACGCGACCTCCAAGACAACGGCAGGGGGCAAACGTTTTTTCGCGCCATCCTCTTCCCCTCCGCATTCCTGCTCATCGTCTTCATGGCGTTCCGTGCCTATGATGCGCACGGCATTCCGGTGCTCGGCCGGCCCAGACAGCCGCTCTACAACTGGCTGGTCACCGGCGGCCTCATCGGCTCGGCTACCTGGCTGACGTTCGCCTGGGTTCGGCATGTCGATGCCCTGACCAGGGCCTTTGCCGGCCGCCCCCGCCGCCGGCCGGTCGAAGCCGACGAGGTGCAGGAGGACGAAACCGCCGACAGGCTCGCTGCCGCCGAATCCGTCTCGTCTGCTCCGACTCGCGTGGCCAACACCGTCGTCATGCGCAACGGCGGGAGCGTGCCGGCCACATTGGGTCGATACCAGGTAGTCAAAGAACTCGGTCGCGGAGCCATGGGTGTCGTGTATCTGGGGAAAGACCCCACGATCCAACGTTTCGTCGCGATCAAAACGATGCGGTTGGACGACATCGACAAGGAAGAAGAGCTGAAGGAATTCCGGGACCGGTTCTTTCGCGAGGCGGAATCGACGGGGCGTCTCTCGCACCCCAATATCGTGACTGTCTATGACGCCGGCGAGCAGGAGGGGCTGGCCTACATCGCCATGGAATATCTCGAAGGGACGCTGCTCAACTGCTACTGCCAGAAATCGACGCTGGTACCGGCCAAGCAGGCCCTGCAGATCGTGGCGACCGTCGCCGACGCGCTGGACTATGCGCACAGTCAGGGCGTGATCCATCGCGACGTGAAGCCCCCGAACATCATGATCCTGAAGCAGCGCCTCGTAAAGGTGATGGACTTCGGCATCGCCAAGATGGCCAGTGCCTCGAAAACGCAGAGCACCATGATTGTCGGGACGCCGCGGTACATGTCGCCCGAACAGGCCACCGGAAAAGATGTGGACGGCCGGTCCGATGTGTTCTCGCTGGGCATCGTGCTCTTCGAACTCTTGACCGGAGAACGGCCGTTCGACGCCGAGAATATGCCCGCGCTGGTCATGCGCATCGCTAGGGCCCCGCATGCCCCGCTGCTCAAATACCGCCGCGACCTGCCGACGCGCGTCCAAAGCATTGTGGATCGGGCGCTGCAGAAAGAGATCCCGAACCGCTACCGTCACGCCAGCGACATGGCGCAGGACCTCCGCGACGTCTTCCAGGTGATGCCGAGATAATGCCGCCATGCAGTCCTGGCACGTCACACATGGAGCAGCCTCGGATGTCGGCCTGATCCGCCGCCACAACGAAGACCGTTTTCATGCCGCCCCCGCCGCCGGCCTCTTCATCGTCTGCGACGGCATGGGCGGCCACCGCGCCGGAGAAGTCGCCAGCAGCCGCGCCATTGAAATCATTCCTCACCATCTGGCGGAATCCGGCGCCGACCCCTCCCTCCCGCTGATCGGGGTCGTACGGCCTGAGTTTTCAGCCGCGACCAACCGGCTGGCGAGCGCCGTGCGTCTGGCCAATCACAGGGTGCATCAGGAGTCGGCACGGCGCGCCGAATGCGCGGGCATGGGGACGACGGTGGTAGCCGCCTGGCTCGTCGGGCCGGTTCTCTCGATTGCCCATGTCGGCGACAGCCGGCTCTATTTGATTCGCGACCAGGCCGTGCAGCTGCTGACCGTGGATCATTCGCTGGTCCAGGAGCAGGTACAGTCCGGCCTCCTGGCCGCCGCCGATGCGGCGCGCGTCTCACACAGGCATGTGCTGACCCGCGCGGTCGGCGTGCATCCCCTGGTGGATGTCGAGTTGGGAGAACTGCCCGTCTTGAACGGCGATCTCCTGCTGCTCTGTTCCGACGGATTGACCGCCGGCGTGTCCGCCGACGTGATCCTGCGCGTCACCCAGGAATCGTCCGATCCACAGGCGATCTCGGAGCGACTCATCGCCCTGTCCAATGCCGCGGGCGGCACCGACAACGCCACCGTCATCGTCGCCCTGGTGAGGCAACGGAATACCGGCCTTTGGAATCGCCTCTGCACGCAACTATTTACCCACTCTACACAGAAGTCAGGTTAAGGAGCGCCCATGTCTCAGGAACACCCAGCACCACCCACGCTCCTCGTGAAGGCGCCGCACGGCGGCGGCACCAGGGAATACGAGATGGCCCGCACACCCTTCACGATCGGACGCAAGCAGGACAACAACCTGTGTCTGGACGATCCTGCCGTCTCCGCCCACCATGCTCGCATCGTCCAAGTTCAGGAAGTGCTCTTCCTTGAGGACCTCGGCAGCACCAACGGCACCTTCGTGAATGAACAGAAGATCGACCGGCGGCAGCTGCAGGATGCCGACAGCATTCGCCTCGGCACGCACCGCCTGATCTTCCGTGAAAAGCAGGCGCCCGTGGCGGAACCGGCGACCGGCAACGAGGCGCCGATCGCCGACAAAACGATGATCGTCTCACGCCAACCCAGAGGGGAATGTCCGCCTCCTGAACGCAAGGTGGGCATGGTGGAAATCCTCTCCGGCAAGACCGGTCAGTCTCACTATCATCTGAGCAAACATGTCTCGCTGGTCGGCGCGCAGGATGATGCCGTCATCACCCTCACCGGCTGGTTCGCCCCGAAAACTGCTGCGATGATCAGCCGCCGCGGTGACGGTTATGTGGTGAGCCAGACGGACAGCGGAAAACGCATCCTGGTCAATAGCCGTCCGGTTCAAGGGGAACATGCACTCCGCAACGGCGATGTGATTGAAGTAGCCGGCATTACGATGCGCTTTCTTGTGCGCGAGGTGAGGAGCAGCGCGGCCTAGTCCGGCAGGCTGGTTGTCAACCACAGGCTAGTTGAGCAGGCGTCCGCGCTTCGGCAGGAATTGGAAACACTGATCCGACACTTCCTGGGCATGCGATTCCAGACACTGCAACATCGCCCCGCCCCCTAACGGGACATCACGGCAAAACCGCCGCCGGTCCGCCTCGCAAGCGGCGCGAAGTTGCTGCCTGGTCTCTTTCATCCGTACAAGTGTCTCGCGCAACAAGGGCCGGCAGGGAACGGAGAGTTGAGCCGCCTTGCGTTGCAAGCAGGCTTGCCGCTCCCCCTCCTCCGCTGGACAGAGCGCCTCCATCTCCAAATCGCACTTGACCTCCCGCCCCAACGGCACACGCACGGCCTCGGCCATGGGCTGGGGTGACGATTCCAATTGAACGACCGGCACCTCTGCCTGCACAGAGACAGGCTGAGACGATGTATCCTCTACAGTCTGGCGAGGGAGGCTCGTAGGTGAAGGGGAAGGCACCGGAACCGGGGGAACGGACACTGGCCCGGACTCCGGCAAATCATCGCTCTGCGGCAGCACATAGATAACGAGGCCCCAGACCCCGCCCAGGACCAGACAACTGAGGAGAGTCACCAACGCGACGGCGCCGATTCTCGATGGGCCAGCCAAGAAACTCCTAGGTGACGTGTCTCCGGTTCCGCCCGGTCAGCAGAAGGCTGATCGTTCCAGCAGCCATTTCACCGCCTGCTGGACACTGACGCCGACGTGATCCGGCGGCCGGTTAATTCTCCGGCGCTTCGACGATGTGATTTTCGAATCGGGTACAGCCTTCGGCCAGGAGACGATTGGTCAGCATTTCTCCCGGCCACTCGATCGGAAGATCGGCCGTGAACACCCAGACATCCGGCGAGGTCCACACCGGGCCGTGATCTTCAGGCAGTTCCGGATCGAAAAGATCCGTCCAGACCGGCATGTACACCCCGTTTCCGCATTGCGTATGCAAATGTGCGATCGTGCGCGCCCGCACCATTGGATCGAGATCCCGCCAGACGGCAGCCGTTTCGTCGGCCAAACGGTGCAACCGCACGGCATTCTGCGCGTCGAACAGCGCGTAGGAGGCATACACGGGCACTTCAAGGGTATCCGGAGCCAGGGCCAGCTCGGAGCATTGCGCCACGAGACCTTCGAGCAAGGCACGCCGTTCCGGTTCTTCCAACGAATCCGGCAATCCCGGATCGGGCATGCCGATCAATTGGAAAAAGAGGAACGCTGTGTTTTCAACCGGGGGATAGAGCCGGGAGGCGATGGCCTGTGTGCGTTGTGAGTCGGCGATGCTCGCGAGGTGCTCGTTCAAGGCTTGCAGCGTCAACCCTTCGAGCGTCGCATCGGTGAGCAGCCGGGGTTCGACCCGCACCACGACGCCGGCGGGAATCTGGAGATGCCGGTGAAGCAGATCGGCCGTCGCCACGGGATCGATCTTCAAACCAAGCGGCTGTCCCAGATTGGCCTGGAGCGGCAACTCCAAGGCTGCCATCAACGCATACGCGCCCTTTTCTTCATCCGGTCCGTCCATGATGACGGCACAGGAGGCCTCGGCCACCAGGTCGAACATCCACTCCGCCATCTCCTCGTCCAGGGCGGCGAGAACGGTCAACAGATCCTGCTCCCGCCCCTGCTCGATGAAGGCTTGCAGAGTGTCGATTGCGGCGTCCGTGTCCCCGTGATCGTGGCGCCGGGCGTTGATGAGGTGGATCAAATCTCGCGTCAGTGGATCCGGTCGTGACCAACTCAACATGGCTGGCCTCCCAGGTCGATGCGAGGTCGGGTTGCAAAGTATTCGTTCATCCTGTTGTCCATGTTGCCAAACTTTCCAGAACGTGGCAAGCGCGAATGCGGTTCTTCGTCGATCAGGCCCGGATGACCTGGCCGGATGACATCCGGGAGGTCATGCCCCGATCACCTTCACCAGCACGCGCTTGCGCCGCCGCCCGTCAAACTCACCGTAAAAAATTTGCTCCCACGGACCGAAATCCAGCTTCCCATCCGTGATGGCGACCACCACTTCCCGCCCCATCACCTGCCGCTTGATGTGCGCATCGCCGTTGTCTTCGCCGGTGTCGTTGTGGCGATAGGTCGCTTCATGCGGCGCAAGCCGTTCCAGGAAGGTATCGTAGTCGTGGAGCAGCCCCGCTTCATCGTCGTTGATATAGACGCTGGCCGTGATATGCATGGCATTCACCAGCACCAGACCTTCGCGCACGCCGCTCTTTCGCACGGCGGCTTCGACCTGCGCCGTGATATTCAGATACGCGCGCCTGGTGTTCGTTTCAAACCAGAGCTCCTCCCGATACGATCTCATCTGCCTCCGCACATAGGTGGTGCGCGATTCTGCAACGAGGATGTTCGAAGTTGCAAGCCCTTGTGCCCCTGCGCGACGACCTGGCAATCGTGTCACAGGAGCCCGTCGCCGGACCGCATTGTTTGTGGCTCGCGCCGCGCACCTTTTCCCTCGCATGGGGCGCCCTCCGCGGCGCGAAGTCGTGCCGACGGTTTCTCGAACAAAATTGACAGGCCGGGGAACGGGTGATAAGTACCTACGATTAGACAGTCTCTCGCTATGGTTCCGAATGAGGAGGTCCTCCGATGGTGTCATCTACGGGCATTCCTGCGATAGGCAGTGAGTGGACAGACTGGCGGCTCCTGTTCGCAAGCCAGCCCGAGCCTGATCTGGAATTCACCGACGAAGACTTGGACGAAGCCGTGCCGCCTCCGGCACCGCCGATGAACGCGCCCAAGCGATCGAAAAAAGGCCCGCTCCTCTGGATCCTTCTGCTCCTGCTGGTCGGCGGCATCGGGTATGTGGCCATGGATCCCGACGCGGCCATGCAAATGATTCAGCCTTATCTGGACGGGGACACGGAGACGAACCAGCCGGTGGCCCAGCGGCCGCCGGCTCCCATTCCTAAACCGGCCGCCGCGCCAGCGTCGGCACCAGCGCCTGCACCGCCCGTCGCGCCGACTGCAGCCATTGAGAAGGCGCCGCCTGCTCCTGCGGAGGCGCCCGCGGCGATGCCGGTCCCGGCACCTGCCGCCGCGGTACCCGCTCCCGCACCGGTCGTCAAACCAGCCCCGGCGCCGGTGAGAGTCGCCGGTCCGCTCTTCGCGGAAGGCCAGCGTGTGACGGTGATCGCCGATCCGGGCCGGCCCAAGTCCCCCGTGCCCCTGTTCGTCGATTCGGTCGGCACCAAGACCAGCACCACCGTGCCCGCCAGTTCCACCCTCACGATTCTGGACGGGGATTACCAGAAGAACGGATGGGTCTACGCAGTGCGGACCCAGGACGGCCGAAAAGGATGGATTCCTGAGCGTAGTCTGAGATTGAAACGTTAAGCAACAGGCTGCCACTCTCTTCGCGTGCAACGGCCCGTTCCTCCATGGAACGGGCCGTTGTCTTTTTTTGCCGACCGGCCCTTGCTATAATGCCGCGCCCGCACGACCGACAATCCGGTATACGACGACTGACACATAAGGATGTTCCCGACCACCATGAGCGAATTGCGCGCCATCATTTTTGATTTCGACGGAGTCATTGCCGACACTGAACCGCTGCATTTTGCCGCCCTTCGGCAGGTCCTGTCCGGCATTGATATCTCGCTGACAGAACGCGAGTATTACACCGACTACCTTGGCTTCGATGATCGCGGCTGCTTTTTGGCTGCATTACAATCTCACCAGCGGCAGGCCGCGGCCGGACTCCTTGGCGAATTGATGGAACGGAAAGCGCAGGCCTACCTGTCCGCCGTCAAAGAACATCTGGCCATCTTTCCGGGTGTGCACGAGCTGGTCCAAGACGCCGCCGCTCGCTATCCGCTTGCCATCGCCTCCGGGGCACTGCGAAACGAAATCGAATTGATTCTCGAAGAAGCCGGGCTCCGCAAAGCCTTTCTCCATATCACCAGCGCTGAGGACGTGACCCGGGGGAAACCGGCACCGGACCCCTTCCTCCACGCCATGGCCGGATTGAATCGGCAACCGGTACAACCGCCATTGACTCCGAACGATTGCCTGGTCATTGAAGATTCCCTGCCGGGAATCAGGGCGGCGCGCGCGGCCGGCATGAAAGTGCTCGCCGTCGCCAATACCCACACGGTGCAGGATCTGGGGGAAGCCGACGCCATCACCCACTCCCTGGCGGACACCCGGCTCTCAGACCTCCGGGCGCGTCTGTGGGGACCGGCTCAAGGCCGCCCATGAGAATCTGCTCGCTGGTCCCGGGAGCCACTGAAGTTGTCGCGGCACTGGGACTCGAAGATCACCTGATCGGCATCAGCCACGAATGCGACTTTCCCCCGAGCCTCGCGCACGTTCCGGTGATGGTGCGCGCCCGCGTGGAGAGCCGGTCACTCTCCAGCGCCCAGATCGACGCGCAAGTGGGGACTCTGCTCTCGACCGGCGAGGGCCTGTATGAGTTGGACGAATCGCGGCTCTTGGCAGCCAAACCCGAACTGCTCATCGCCCAGGACCTCTGTGATGTCTGTGCCATTACACCGACGCAGCTTGCGCAGGTTCTGCGCGAGCTTTCCCCGCCGCCGCGCATGATCACCCTCAATCCGCGCCGGCTCGATGATATCCTCCGGGACATTGCCTCGCTCGGGATCGCGCTGGATAAGGAAGCAGCCGGATTACAATTTGCCGCTCGATTGCGCGGCAGACTCGACGCGGTGCGTCAGGCGGTGTCCGCGGAATCGGCACAACCCAGAGTCGCTTGCCTCGAATGGCTGGCCCCGCTGTACACTGCCGGTCACTGGGTGCCGGACATGGTGGAAACTGCGGGCGGCATCGACGTCTTGGCGAAGGCCGGCGCCGCTTCCCACACCATCGACTGGGACGCACTGGCCGCTTCCGCACCGGACGTGATCGTCCTGATGCCCTGCGGATTTACCATCCAGCGCACGCGGACCGAACTGGCCACGATGACAGACCATCCTCAATGGAAGCACCTTCCGGCCGTCCGGCGAGGAGAGGTCTATCTGGTCGATGCACTCTCATACTTCAGCCGCCCGGGGCCAAGGCTGATCGATGGCGTGGAGCAGCTGGCGGCCATCTTTCACCCGGCCTGTTATGACCATCGCCTCCCCGCGTCCGTCGAACGATTCGCGACGGATGACACAGCCACACCGATGACACGATGATGACACCCACTGACGCTCAAACCTACTGCACAACCCTGACGAAAAAGAGCGGGAGCAATTTTTACTATTCCTTTCTCTTTTTGCCGAAGGCCCGCCGCGACGCCATGTACACCGTCTACGCCTTCTGCAAAGAGGTGGATAACGCCGTCGATGAACCGCCCCCCGGCAGCCATCCGCAAGACGAGTTGACGCGCTGGCGGCGCGAACTGGCGGCGACCTATGACGGCACGCCGACATTTCCGGTAACCATCAGCCTCGCCCGGCATGTACGCGAGTTGTCCATTCCGCAAGCGTACTTTGAGGAACTCATCAAAGGCGTGGAGATGGACCTCACGACCACGCGGTATGCCACATTTGAGCAGCTCTCACTCTATTGTTATCGCGTGGCGTCGGTCGTAGGTTTGATCTGCCTCCACGTCTTCGGCACCACCTCGCCCCGCGCACAGGATTACGCCGTCAATCTCGGCATGGCCTTTCAATTGACCAATATTCTTCGCGATCTCGGCAATGATGCCGAATGCGGCCGCGTCTACCTGCCGCAGGAAGATTTCGCGCGCTTCGGCTACCGGGAAGAAGATCTGCTGCACCGGCGCTACAAACCGGAATTTACGGAACTCATGACGTATGAAGTCGGGCGTGCGAAGGAATTCTATGCGAAGGCCGCGCGGGCACTCGAGTCGCTGCCACGCGAAGAACGCCAGGCCCTGACCGTGGCTGAAATCATGCGCGGCGTCTACAGCCGGATCCTGCAGCGGATCGAGCAATCAGGCTATCGTGTGCTGGGAGATCGCGTCACCCTGTCCCCCAGTCATCGCCTGGCGGTGGCAGCCGGAGTCTGGCTGCGTTCCCGCCTCCCCTCTTCCGCTCCATGAGCCAATCGGTGCTCATCCTCGGCGGCGGAATCGCCGGTCTCACCGCGGCCCTGTCACTCGCCGCCAAGGGCCACTCCGTCACGGTGATCGAGCAGGCCGGCCGTCTGGGAGGCCGCTTGTGGCATGCGCCGCCGCCGATTCTCCTCGAAGCGCACACAGCCACCTGGTCATTAATCAAGACCCTTGGCCGGGACGCCATCACCAGACAGGTTCGACATACTCCACTCGAATTTCTGCAATCCACCGGCGCCCGCATCCAGTTCCTGCACCTTCCCTTACCCTCCCCGCTCAATACGCTGCTCGGGACCACGCTCTTCCAAGGTCTGTCCATGCGCGATCGCTGGCACCTCCTGTCGTTCCTGGAACGGACCTGGGAGCAGGATCCTCCCCTGCCGAACGATCTCGACTCGCGGGCAGCCGACGAATGGCTCACCAGCATCGGCCAGTCCGAAAAGGCCCGACATGGCGTGTGGAACAGCCTGGCCAGGCTCTTATTGGGGGCCGCGCTGCCGCAGATCTCCGCGGGCTTGTTCATGCGCACCTTACGCCGCTGTTTCTTGACCGGCGCGCGCGCCACCAAGTTGATCGTGCCGCCCCAGGGACTGGACTCATTTCTGCTTGCGCCGCTCATCGCACAACTCGAGAGGATGGGCGTTCGCTTGAAACTGAATGCCACGGCGGCCCAGCTTCGGTTCGCGCAGAATCACGTCACGGAAGTCGAATTGGCGGATCGCACCAGGCTCACCGCCGACTGGTACCTATCAGCACTGCCTCCGCAACGGCTGACACCGCTCCTTCCGGAACGAGTCGTGACTCACTATGCCTATTTCCAACAGCTGAGCCGTTTAAGCGAATGGCCGCTGGTGATGGTTCGCCTCCACCTCGATCATCCTGCGCAACATACACAGCTCATCCTCCTCGAACACAGAACCTTTCATTGGATGATCCGGCACGCTGACAGGGAACGGCAGGAACAGACGTCGGTGGTCTGGGCCCTGGCCGTGGACGAACCGAATCTATTGCCGCAGTCGAAGGAGGAGCTCGTTCACCTTGCACTGGAAGACATGGCGGCCGCATTCCCAACGGCCTCCGCTCCCCGCGTTCTCGACATCGACGTCCTTCGCCTTGCCTCCGCCATGCTCGCGACCAAACCGGGCGCGCAACAATATCGACCGATCCCGACGAGCCCGTTCACCAACTTTCTGGTTGCGGGAGCCTGGACGGACACGGGCTGGCCGGCCAATCTGGAGTCGGCCATTCTCAGCGGCCAACGCTGCGCCGACGCCGTTCCCGCCGACCCATCGCAGTGACTCGAACTCCGGACTTCGGGTACGCACGGCCCAGCGTTGACAAGCTCCTGGGCCGCGACTAAGATTTGCCGCTCCACCCGGATGACCCGTCGATGTCTTCACCGCAAAGCGCCCTGCAGGCACTTGCCGAATCCCTTCATGACTGCCAGCGATGTCCGCTCGCCAAGCTGGGTCGGCGGCAGGTCGTGTTCGGCGTCGGCAATCCACAGGCAGCCGTCATGTTTGTGGGTGAAGCACCGGGATATCACGAAGACCAGAAAGGAGAGCCGTTCGTCGGTGCGGCCGGCCAATTGCTCAACGAATTACTGGAATCAGTGGGGTTATCTCGAGCGGATATTTACATCGCCAACGTGATTAAATGTCGCCCGCCCAATAATCGCGACCCGGAACCTCAGGAAGTCGAGACCTGCAAACCGTTTCTCCTACAACAAATCGCTCTGATTCGACCGAAACTGGTCTGCTCCCTGGGAAATTGGGCCACGCAAACGCTCCTGGAACGCAAGGTCGGCATCACCAGAGTGCGCGGCCAGGCCTTTTACATGAAGGAATTCGTCCTTTTTCCCCTGCTCCATCCGGCCGCCGCCTTACATCAGGGAAGCATGCTGCAACCCCTGCGGGAAGACTTTCAGAAGCTGAAGGATTTTCTGGACCGGCACAGTCAGGCGGCGCCGACGAAGGAACAGGAGGGATCCAGCGCCCAACGCACGCTCGAAATCGAACATCCGGTGTCAGCTGCAGAGCAGATGGATTTGTTCGGATCCTAGCGGAACCGCCGGACCGACCGCCTCACCAAGAACGGGCAAGGCAGCCGGGCGGCACTGTTCGTTCAGGTACGGGCAGGATTACTTTCAGCAGCGGTTTCGGACGGAGCTTCCTCCTCCGCCGACTCAAGCGCTTCTTCTTCGGGAGCGCCGAACCAGGCGACCAGCATCTCGTCCCACCAGGCTTCATCGATTTCAGGACCGGGATCGACGCCGAGGAATGACACATCTTCGGATGTGATTCCCTGTCCCACCAAATGCGGTTGGAACTTCGCCCGATCGATCACTTCCTTCGTGGCATATCCACCGAGAATCCAGTCGTCTGGGTCCGCCCGCCGGGATTTGTAGGCTTTGAGGTTCAGCTTCAGATACAGGAAAACCTGCTGCTGGCGCTCATCCCCTACTCCGCTCTGCGGCAGACTAAGCGTCTTTTCGATCTTTTTTCGCCAATGTCGATCTTCGTATCGCGACGTGATCAACTGCAGCATGATCTTTCCCAGTTCGGTATCAAGAGCCATGGTGTATTCCCTTACTCTGTTCTGATGATTGCCCGCTTACCGCCCGTACATCCCGGTGAAGGATGCTTTTCCGATGGCATTCTGATTGAGATAGTACCCGACCATCGCGCCGGACGCCTCTTTCTTGAGCGGCAACTGGTCTACCTTCAACGCGAACACCGTAAAGATGTACCGATGCGGCTTATCCCCGGGCGGGGGGCATGGCCCGCCGAAACCCGGCTGCCCAAAATCCGTCATGCTTTGGATACTGCCATCCGGAGCGCCCGCACTGTCCAACTTGCCCGCAGCGGCCGGCAAACCGGTGACGCCCGGAGGAATGTTGAATATGAGCCAATGCCACCAGCCGCTGCCGGTGGGAGCATCGGGATCGTACACGGTCACGGCAAAACTTTTCGTATCCTTCGGGGCATGGTCCCATTGCAACGCAGGCGAAACATTGTGGCCCGTGCAGCCAAACCCGTTAAACACGTGTTCCTTACCGATCGTGCTCTGATCCTTGATCGTAGGGCTCGTCACCTGAAACTCCGCCGCCATGCCCACCACAGGAAGCGCAAGCAGGGCACCGATCATCGAGACCATCAGTCGTCGCATTGCCCATTCCCCCTTCATATCCTAGTTCCCCGCCACCATCATTTCGGCAATCTTGACCGTCGGGCTGGCGATGCGTCCACGGAACACCAGATCCGATCCAATGGTTTCAATGGTCGAGTACATCTGCTTCAGATTACTCGCGATGGTGATCTCCTCAACCGGATAGGCCAACTCGCCGTTTTCGATCCAGAATCCGCTCGCCCCGCGGGAATAATCGCCGGTAACCATGTTGATGCCGAAGCCGATCAGGTCCGTGACATACAAACCTTGCTTCACCGACGCCAGAATGTCTTCCGGCCTGGTGGTACCCGGCACCATATAGAAATTGGTCGGACCAACGGAAGGACTTTCGCCGATGCTGCGAGCCGCGTTCCCGGTCGAGGGTAACCCCAACTTTTTGCCCGAATAGGTATCCAACAGATAACTGGTCAACCGGCCGCGTTCAACCACAGCCTGCTTCCTCGTCGGCAACCCTTCGCCGTCGAACGGACGCGTACCCAGACCGCCGGGCATCCGGCCGTCGTCGTACACGGTCACAAACTCCGGAGCAATCTGCTGGCCGAGTTGTCCGATGAGAAAGGAAGCCCCCTTATACAGGGCGTAACCTGACAGTGCGCTGCACAGATGGCTGAGCAGACTGCCGGCGACTTCAGGATCGAAGATCACCGGCACCCGGCAAGTGGATACCTTGCGCGCACCCAATTTGCGAACGGTTCGTCTGGTGGCCTCCTGCCCGATGGCTTCCGGACTTTCCAGTTTTGCGAATGCTCGATTGACGCCATACCAGTAATCCCGCTGCATGCCGGCCGCATCCGATGCGATCGGCGAAACCGAGAGGGAAAAGCTACTGTTGGCATACTGTCCAAGAAATCCATGGCTGTTCGCCAGAATAACCCGGCCGGACGACGAATCGCACTCGCCCCCTTCCGAATTCGTAATGCGGGAGTCCGCCGCAAATGCCGCCCGTTCCGCACGGAGCGCCAGCGCAATCTGCTCATCCGTTTGAAGTTTCGTGGCATCATAAATGTTCAACTCGGGGAACTCGGTCGCATAGTGTCCCGGCTCCGGCAGGCCTGAAACCGGGTCCTCGACGACGGCCTCGGCGAGGGCGCAGGTTTCCCCGACGAACCGCTCCAGCGAATCACCGGAAAAATCCGAGGTTGACGCGCTGGCAGACCGTTGACCGAAAAACACCCGCAATCCCAGTCGCTTTTCACGCGCTTTGGTCAATCGATCGACGGCTCCCATCCTGACTTGCACCGAGAGAGTTTCGCCGTCGGCCACCATCACATCCGCCGCCGTGGCCCCATGTTTCGCCGCCCGCGCCAGTAGGTCCTGCGCAACACTCGTATAGTCCTGTTCGCCGATCATCCGTGTCATAGTTATGCTTTCGTTCCGCCGACCGTGATTTCATCGATTCGAATGGTGGGAAGACCGACACCGACCGGTACCGACTGCCCTTCTTTACCGCAGGTCCCGATGCCTTCATCGAGCTTCAAATCGTGGCCCACCATGGAAACCTGCTTCAAAATGTCGGGGCCGCTGCCGATCAAGGTGGCGCCCTTCACGGGTCTGGTAATCTTACCGTCTTCAATCAGGTAGGCCTCGCTGGCGGAGAACACGAATTTGCCATTGGTGATATCGACCTGCCCGCCGCCGAACGACACGGCGTATAACCCCTTTTTCACCGATTTGATGATGTCTTGCGGATCGGACTCGCCGGCCAGCATGAAGGTATTGGTCATTCTCGGCAGCACGACGCTTTGATAACTCTCACGCCGTCCGTTGCCGGTCACCGGAATCCCCATGAGCCTGGCATTCAGTTTGTCGGTAATGTACCCGCGCAAGATACCCTTTTCGATCAAGACCGTCCGGCTGGTGGGCGTCCCTTCGTCATCTACATTCAACGAACCGCGTCGAAAGGGAAGCGTACCGTCGTCCACAATCGTGCAGACTTCTGACGCGACCTTCTTCCCCATTAAATTCGAGAAGGCCGAGGTTTTCTTGCGATTGAAATCCGCTTCCAACCCATGCCCGATCGCTTCGTGCAGCAAAATTCCCGGCCACCCGCCGCCGAGCACGACCGGCATCACCCCTGCCGGCGCGTCAACCGCGCTCAGATTCAGAATCGCTTCGCGCGCCGCCTCCCGGGCGAATTGCAGATACCGCTGGTCGTTCTGGAAATATTCCAAACCGATCCGGCCGCCGCCGCCGAAGGTGCCCACCTGCCGGTTCCCGTTTTCTTCCGCAATACAGGTCACCTGCAGCCTGGTCAACGGCTGTATATCCCCGACCATGAGGCCGTCGGAGGTCGCAACCAACATGACTTTATATTCGGTATTGTAGGCCGCCATGACGTTCTTGATCCGCGGGTCGTACCGTCTGGCCTCCGCATCAATGGCGTTCAGCAGCGTGACCCGGTCCCGGGTGGCCACTTCGATATTGGCGCGGTCGTGGGGGTACAGATTGCGCGCCACCGCCGGCCGATGAGTGACCGGAACCGGGGACGTGCCCTGGGCGGAGTTGGCGATGTATCGTGCCGTATCGGCGGCAATGTTCAAATCTTTGGAGGTCAGTTCGTCGGAATAGGCAAACCCTGTCTTCTCTCCAGCCGTCGCACGGACCCCGACGCCCTGGCCCACACTTTTTGTGGCGCGCTTGACGATGCCCTCTTCCATGGAGACCGACTCTGACTGGCAATATTCAAAATAGAGGTCGGCGTAGTCGACGGCCGACACCTTGACCCGTCCCAACGCTTGCTCGATTTCTCGATCGGTGACCCCGAAACGCGCCAGTGCGCCGGACTCGTCCTTAGACATGGATATGCTCCTCTCGTGCGGTGCGTGAGTATAACGCACTCTTTTCCGGGGGCGCAATGCAAACACGACCGAACCATCTGCAAATACAGCGAAATTGGGAAATACTGTTTGACTTTCCAGGACCCCACCGCTAGACTCGCGTTACTTGTTCGAGGATCCACTTAGTACAAGAAAAGGTGCTCACGCCGTTCCATGAACGATTCTCGATCCCGCGAAATCGAGCCTGCCCCCGACTCCGATCTGCTCTCGCAACTCGACCCTGACCTGCTGCCGAAACATTTGGCGGTGATTATGGACGGCAACGGCCGATGGGCTGAATTGCGCGGACTTCCGCGTATTGCCGGTCACCAGGAAGGCATCAAGTCCGTCCGGGAATTGATTTCCCTGTCGCTGGACCTGGGAATCAAGGTGCTCACCATCTACGCGTTTTCTCAGGAGAATTGGAATCGGCCGGCTCAAGAGATCACGGCTTTAATGGGGCTCCTGGAACATTACCTTTCAACAGAGCGCTCCAGCCTGGTCGAAAAAGGCGTGCGGTTTCAGACCATCGGCCGGGTCACGTCGCTTCCACCATCGGCATTGCAGTGGGTGCGCAGGACTGAACAGGAGACCGCGCATCTGGACAAGTTGATCCTGAACGTCGCCCTCAGCTATGGCGGTCGAGCGGAACTGGTCGATGCGGCGAAAGGCCTTGCGCGGGCGGTGCAGGAGGGGCGACTCTCGGTGG
>WBZN01000847.1_pt1 | contig 20112 bp, 14 predicted proteins | sample 5204281 | NCBI WGS metagenome assembly WBZN01 (sample SAMN12344347, study PRJNA552823) | activated sludge metagenome | biome: Activated sludge suspended growth; feature: Nitrification reactor; material: Wastewater; isolation source: activated sludge from nitrification reactor of wastewater... | reverse complement strand
CCGGGTTCGACGTCGGGTACCCTGCCGATGGCTGCGAAGGGGCGAGGACCTGTTTCGGAGGGCGGTTCGCCGGGGCGGACGCGTCTGGTACGGCAGGCGCGATCTGGTCGGTCCGCTGGCTCGCGACGGGGAGAGACGGCGTGACGGCCGCGTCTGGTACGGCAGGCGCGATCTGGTCGGTCCGCTGGTTCGCGACGAGGTCGGGAGGCCGCTCGCGGTCACGCGTCCCGACGAACCAGATCGCCCCCACACCCGCAGCTCCCACGATCGCGGCGATCACGACGGTACCGGCCGCGAGACCGCCGCGCGTCCGCGTGACGTTGCGAGCCAGCTCGTTCCCGTCGACCGGGGGTGGGGCGGCTATCGTGCCGGCGCCGGCACTGGCACCGGCGTGAAGATCTCCCACGATCGCCTCGAGCGCGTCGGCGAGCGCGGCCATGTCGGGGAACCGCGCGTCGGGATCCTTCTCCAGGCCCCGGACGATCACGCCGCACACCTCATCGAGGCCGGGATCGTGGTTGCGGCGCTCGACGACGAACGCGATCATCGCGGGAACATCGAGGTCGGGCGGCGGACGGCGACCCGCGATCGCCTCGCCGAGCGCGACGCACAGCGCGAACTGATCCGCGGGTGCGTCGGCCGGCCGGCCTGCGCGCTGTTCGGGCGCCATGTACGCGGGCGTCCCGGCCACCAGGCCGCTCGCCGTGATCGAGGGGCTGGCGTCTTGCGACAGCGTCTCGGTCGGCGCGTTCGGGGAGGGGGTGCGGGAGCGGACCGCCAGCCCGAAATCGGCGACGCGCACGCGGCCGTCGACCCCGAGCAGGAGGTTCGCCGGCTTGACATCGCGATGGACGAGGCCCGCGGCGTGCGCAGCCGCGAGCCCGCGCGCGGCCTGGACATACAACCGGACGAGCATCCGCCAGTCCGCGCTCGCGCTCCCGCGCGTCGCGAGCGTGTCGCCTGCGACCAGCTCGGTCGCGAGGAAGACCTCGCCGTCTTGCTCGCCGACATCGTGGACCGCGAGCACGTTCGGGTGCGTGAGGCGGGCGAGGGCGCGAGCCTCGCGGAGCAGGCGCTCGCGCTCCTTGGTGTCATCGGCCCGATCGGGTCGCACCAGCTTGACCGCGATCTCGCGGCGCAGCTCGGGATCCCAGGCGGCCCACACCTCCCCCATCCCGCCGGCGGCGATCCGGCGATCGAGCTGGTATCGCCCGATCCGCCGCGGCGCCTCGACCTTGCCGAGCGCGCCCAGGCTCGCGATCACCGCCCCGCAGTGCTCGCAGCCATCGACGTGGTCCTCGATCGCCGCGAGGGACGCCTCGGCCAGGGCGCCCTCGACGAGGCGGACGAGCTCGTCCTCACTCGGGCATGTGGTCATCCCACGGGCTCCACGGCGGTCCGGACGGACGCCGCCGGACGGCAGTCGCACGACGGGCTCACGCCTCCTCGTCGGTCCCGGCTGCGAGCTCCGGGGCCTTGAGCACGCGCGACAGGCTCAGATCGATCCGGCTGTCGGCCGCACGGACCACGCTGTCGATGGCCTCGTCGCTGACACCGAGCTGCGCGGCGAGCGCCTTGCGGGTCGCAGCGGTCAGCTCGGCCCTCGCCTGCGCGAGCGTGCGCGCGACGGTCGCGCGATGGATGCCGTAGAGCGCGGCGATCTGATCGAGGGTCAGCCCATCGACCTGCGCGTGGCGGAGGAAGTTGCGCTGGCGCGGCGCGAGGCTCGCGACCGCGCGAGCGAACGCCTGCTTGATCGCCCGCCCCACCTGATCGCGCGAGTACCGGCTCGCGAGATCGGCGCCGATCTCGGGTAGCCCGAGCAGCTCGTCATCCGACAGCAGCACCTCGATCTTGCGCGCGCGCTCGCTCCGGGCGATGTCGACCAGGGCGCGCAACGCCGTGACCCGCAGCCAGTTCTGCAGGAAGCCGAAACCCGAGTAGTCGGCGATCCGCGGCGCTCGGCGCTGCGAGGCGACGAACAGCTTGATCCGCAAGGTCTGGCGCAGCTCGTCGGCGGTGACCGCGAGCCGGCGGAACCGCCCGAGGACCGCGTCGAGATCGGCGCGATGCACGTGCTCGAACGCGGCGATCGCGCGGGCATCGCCGCTCGTGCACCACAGGGCGAGGAACAGATCCTCGATCCGCAGGCGTGCGAGCGCGGTGGCGAGGTCCTTCTGGGTGGTCAGCCGGGTCGCCAGGGCCGTCGCGAACGCCTCGTCGGTCAGGGTCGCTTCGGGCCACCTCGCGCGTGCGGCGACGAGCTCGGCGTCGAACCGATCACGGTCGCGTGCACCCTCGAGCGAGGTGCGCGCGCTCGCCGGGACACGAGCGATGACCTGGTTCCACCACGAGCTCACGAGCGCCGATAGTGCCACGGCGCGAAACCGGATCCGGAACGAACCGCAGGGTGGCGCCCCCCGTGGCGGGGACACCTGCGATCGGGCACGTCCCTGGCGACGACCCGTGACCCCTGCTCGAGCGGAGAGCGCCACCTTGCCGGGCGGCGACCGTCACCCTTGCTCGACGGGTTGCTTCGCCTTCTCCCAGCCCGAGATGCCGTCGGGCATCACGAACACGCTCGTGTAACCCAGGTCCTGGGCGCGCCCGGCGCCCGCATGGCAGCTGTGTCAGCCAGGCCCCGAGCAATAGAACACGAGGGTCGCCGCCTTGTCGGGCGGCAGGTCGTCCGCGACGAACGTGTGCGGGTTCAAATGCTGCGCGGTCGGGACGTGGCTGCGCTTCCACCGACCGAGGCCATTGTTGTCGAACACATGGAACCCCGGCTCGCCGATCCGGGCCGCGACCTCGGGGACCGTGAGCTCGAGAATGGTGTTCATACGCCAGGATACCTCATGTCAGATCGCTCTGTTGCGATCGCGGGTCCTACCGCGCCTCTGGACATCGCGAGCGCGAATCGGTGACGTCGACCTAGCGGACCGACCTAGCTGACCGGCTTGCGCGCCGGCTGCGTCCGCGCGGGAGCCTTCTTCTTCTTGCCGCCGCCATGGCCCGAGAAGTCCGTCCACCGGTAGCTCGGCTCGCCGGGCGCCCGGAAGTCGACGTGAATGAAGCCGCTGGTCGGGTACAGGCCGATGCCCATGTGGCCCTGATCGAGCGACTCCGCGTAGTTGTACATCTCGCGGATCGACACATCCCGGATCCGGATGTCCATCGCGGAGGCGTGGAAGTGGCGGCTCGAGTCGCGCTCGGCGAACCGGAACCCGGAGACCAGCTCGACTCGCTTGCCTCCGAAGTGGTCGTAGATCCGAGATAGCTGTTCGTACAGCTCGGCGCGGACCGCACGGACCTCGCCGGTCTTCACGCAGCGGAACAGATCGTCGAGCTTGGCGAGGCTGGCGTCGTCGAAGCTGCCATCTTCCTTGTAGATGTTGAGCTTGACCTCCTCGTTGAGGTTCTCGGCGTGGAGCCAGATATCTCCCGATGGCTTGTCGAGCTCGGCGGTCCGGAGGGTCGACCGTGCGGCGTTGTGCCCCTGAAACACCGCGACCCGCTTGCACTTCTGCTTGCCGCCCGCGCCTTCAGCGCACTGCCTCATCGTGCCCTTGTTGGTCCCGGTCTTCCGGGCGGGGGCCGAGGCGGTGGCGCGGTCGCGTGCTGCGGCCTTGGGTGCGGCGATGCCCACGCTCGAGAGCGTGAGCAGGCTTGCGACGATGAGCAGGATCGTCCGGCGCATGGGAAGTGAGGCTAGGACGAGGGAGCTCCCGATCTCAACAAAACCTGCCTGAGATTCGCACGCTGCTTGCAAGATCGGTCTGCTACGTTGCAAATGAGTCGTCTAGACGGGTGTTCAGTGGCGAGAGCTCTTCACCCCTGCGCGGTCGCCGGGAGCGGCGGGAGGTGCACGCCTGGCAGCCCGACGTGGACCAGCTCGATGCCGATCTTCGACGCGATCTCGAAGATCCGGCTGTCGCGATAGAACTCGCCGAAGCAGATCCGGGTGATGCCCGCGTTCGCGAGCTGCTTGAAGCAGTTCCAGCACGGACTCGCGGTGACGTAGTTCGTCCCCCCATCAATGTTGACCCCGTTCTTCGCCGCCTGGATGATCGCGTTGGCCTCGGCGTGGATCGTCGCCACGCAGTGGTTGTCCTCCATCATGTGCCCGACGTCGGAGCAGTGAGGCATCCCGCGGATCGAGCCGTTGTAGCCCGTCGACAGGATCGTGCGGTCGCGAACGATCACCGCGCCGACGTACTTGCGTGGGCAGGTCGAGCGCGTCGCCACCACCTGGGCGATGCTCATGAAGTACTCGTCCCACGAGACGCGCGGTCGGATTTCCTCGGCCATGGGGTGCATCCTACGACGTGCCGGAGCGATCGATCCGGCTCCGGGCCGGTGAAGCTGGGCTCGCGATCACCGGTCCCGAGCGACCCAGCAGGACGCGGCGCCCACCGCTGACGACAGATCCTCGGGGTGCTATGGTCCGCGCCCCATGTCGGCCGATAAACCAGGCCAGTCCAAGTACAAGGACAGCGTCAATCTCCCCGAGACGCCGTTCCCGATGCGCGGCGATCTCGCCACGCGTGAGCCCGAGATCCTCGCCGAGTGGGAGCGGAAGCAGCTCTACCAGAAGATCCAGGAGGCCCGCGCGAAGGCCCCCCTGTTCGTGCTCCACGATGGACCGCCGTACTCCAACGGCCAGATCCACTACGGGCACATCCTCAACAAGATCCTCAAGGACATCGTCGTCAAGTCGCGGACGATGGCCGGCTTCCGCACGCCGTATGTCCCGGGTTGGGACACGCACGGTCTGCCGATCGAGCTCGCGGTCGAGCGCGAGCTGCAGCGCCAGGCCGGGGCGAAGGACGGCGCGTCGCCCAGGCCCCACCAGATGGGTCCGGCCGAGGTCCGCAAGGCGTGTCGCGAGTACGCGCTCAAGTTCGTCGGGATCCAGCGCGAGGAGTTCAAGCGGCTCGGCGTGCTCGGCGACTGGGCGCGTCCTTATCTGACGCTCGACGCGAGCTACGAGGGCGCGATCGCGCGGGCGCTCGCGACCTTCGCGCGAGGCGGTTATCTGTATCGTGGGAAGAAGCCGGTCTCGTGGTGCCCGCGGGACAAGACCGCGCTCGCCGAGGCGGAGATCGAATACAAGGACAAGACCTCCCCCTCGGTCTACGTCAAGATGCCGCTGATCGAGCGCGGCAAGCTCGACGCGCGCCTCGAAGGCAAGCGCCTCGCCTACGTGATCTGGACGACCACGCCGTGGACGCTCCCCGCGAACCTCGCGATCGTCGCGCACCCGAGCTTCACCTACGTCGCGATCCCGAACCCGAAGGATCCGGTCGAGTACCTGATCGTCGCCAAGGACCTGGCCGAGGCGTTCGTCAAGGCGATCGGCGGCGGTGACCTCAGCGCCGCGATCGAGATCGCGCCCGCGGAGATGGCGACGCTCGAAGGCAAGCGCTACCAGCACCCGTTCGTCAGCCGGCCGGCGATCGACGTCCCGGAGGACGCCGCCTACCGGCTGTGGTTCGCGGACTACGTCACGGCGGAAGCGGGCACCGGGCTCGTGCACACCGCACCGGGCCACGGCGCCGATGACTTCAAGACCGGCATGGCGCACGGCCTGCCCCCGTATGCGCCGATCGACGACGCTGCCCGCTACCTCCCGGGAGTCGCGCTCGAGGGCGGCCCGGCGCGGATCGAGCTCACCGGCAAGTCGACCGAGGAAGCGAACCCGATCATCGTCGCGCACCTCGCGTCGACTGGATATCTCTTGAACCCGACGACCGATCGCGTCCAGCACAGCTACCAGCACTGCTGGCGCTGCAAGCAGCCGATCGTGTTCCGCGCGACACCGCAGTGGTTCATCGCGATGGATCACCAGGAGCTCCGCGGCAAGGCGCTATCCGAGATCGATCGCACGACCTGGGTCCCGCCGTGGGGGCACGATCGGATCTACGCGATGATCGAGAACCGCCCCGACTGGGTGCTCTCGCGCCAGCGGTTGTGGGGCACGCCGATCCCGGTGTTCTACTGCACCGGGTGCCGCACCGAGCACGCGGACGCCGACACGATGGACCACATCGCCGGCATCTTCGAGAAGGAAGGCGCGGACGCGTGGTGGACCCGCGCGGTCACCGAGCTCGTCCCACCCGGCACCAAGTGTGGCGGCTGCGGCGCGGGAGCCGACAAGTTCGAGCGCGAGAAGGACATCGTCGACGTCTGGTTCGAGTCGGGCGTGTCGTGGCTCGCGATGGCGGCCCGCGATCCGGACTACAAGAACATCGACGTCTATCTCGAGGGCTCGGATCAACATCGCGGCTGGTTCCACTCGTCGCTGCTCGCGTCGATCGGCGTCCAGGGCAGGGCGCCCTACCGCCAGGTGATCACCCACGGCTTCGTGCTCGACGACAACGGCACGCCCTACTCCAAGAGCGCGATCGAGAAGGCGAAGCAGGAAGGCAAGAAGACCAGCTTCATCGAGCCCGAGGGCGTGATCAAGAAGAGCGGCGCCGAGATGTTCCGGCTGTGGGTCGCGTCGACGGAGTTCCGCTCCGACATCCCGTACTCGCAGGCGATCCTCGACGGGCTCGCCGACTGGTACCGCAAGCTGCGCAACACCGCGCGGTTCCTGCTCGGCAACCTCAAGGACTTCGATCCCGATCGCCACACCCGGACCTCGTTCGAGGCGAAGCACCAGCTCGCCGCGATCGATCGCTATCTGCTCGCCCGGCTCGACACGCTCGTGGTGCGCGCGCGCAAGGCGTACGAGGCCTACGAGCTGCACGTCGTGCATCGCTTGCTCGTCGACTTCATCACGGTCGATCTGTCGGCGCTGTACTCCGATGTCACCAAGGACCGGCTGTACTCCGATGCGGTCGACTCTCCCGCGCGTCGCGGCGCGCAGGTCGTGCTGTACGAGTGCCTGCGCGCGATCGCGACGTTGTCGGCGCCGATCCTGGCGTTCACGGCCGAGGACATCTGGACGTACATGCCCAAGCGCGAGGGCGATCCAGACAGCGTTCACCTGGCGATGTTCCCGGAGGCCGCGGACGCGGAGGCCGTGGACATCGTGCTCGAGTTCACGAAGCTGCTCGCGTGGCGCGAGCGGGTCAACAAGGCGCTCGAGCCGTTCCGCGCGACGAAGAACAAGTCGGTCGATGCGCGGGTCACCCTGGTGCACGCGCCCGACGACGCCGGGCTCAAGGCCTACGCCGACGAGCTCGCCGATCTGTTCATCGTGTCGGGGGTCACGCTCGCCGATGCCCCGAAGTCCGCCGATGGCAGCTACGCCATCGATGTCAAGGTCGAGCTCCATCCCGGCCCGCGCTGCGAGCGCTGCTGGAAGCACTTCGACAAGCTCGCCGCCGCGCCCAACGATGTCTGCGAGCGTTGCGCGACCGCGCTCGTCGGGTTACAGGCGTGACGATGACGGACAACAGCGAGGTGCCTGCGGTCGATCGCTTGAAGTGGAAGATCTTCGCGATCGTCTCGGTGCTGTCCTTGATCGCCGATCAGGCCACCAAGATCTGGGCGCGCGGTGCGCTGCCCGTCGAGCCGAAGGGCTGCGAGATCCCGGAGGGCTTCATCACCGGGCACTGTCGTGGCGCGGTCGAGCACGTGATCGATGGGTTCTGGGACTGGCGACTCTCGATGAACCCCGGGTCGGCGTTCGGGTTGTTCGGCGGCCAGAGCTTCGCGCGCGTGATGCTGTCGGTCGTCGGGATCGCCGCGGTCGGCGGCATGGTGTGGATGCTGCGCAAGTCGCGCCCCGATCAGCGGATCCTCCACTGGGCGCTCGCGCTGGTCGCGGGTGGCGCGGTCGGCAACCTGATCGATCGGATCTATTTCGGGGTCGTCACCGACTTCGTGCTGTGGCACTACCAGACCCACGAGTGGCCGGTGTTCAACGTCGCCGACGTGGTGCTCGTCGCCGGTGTCGGGCTCATGTTCATCGACATTCAGAAGGAAGGGAAGCGCGAGAAGGCGCTCAAGGCCGCCCGGCAGGAGAAGGTCAAGGCGGCGGGTCTCGTGAAGCACTAGCGAACGCGGGAAGACCCCGGGCCGCGATCCCGGTGGCCGATCGTCAACGTCGCGGACGCCACCCTGCGGGTCGGGGTGCGGGTGCTGCTCGTCGAGCGCGCACGGGCGCACCGGCGCTCGCGGACCGCTTGAACGTTTCTCGCCGCTGCGGCGCGCGCGGCGTACAGTACCGGGATGAGGCTCGCGTGGTCGGTGATCCTGCTCGCCTGTGCCTGTCAACCGGGGATGGGCGATGACTACCCGATCAAGCCCGGCGGCGATGACGATCAGACGGTGACGCCGGGTGGGCGAGACGCGGCGATCCCGGACGGCAACGATGCGACGCCGGGGATCCTCGGGCGCGTGTGCCTCGTCAGCGATCTACGCGACCTGACGTCCTGCTCGGCGACCGGCGCCGGTGGGCTGACGGTCACGCTCGGGACCTCGAGCGCGACGACCCTCGCGAATGGCAGCTTCACGATCCCGATCCCGCTGGGCAGCAGCCCGCGGTGGGTGGTCAGCGGTGGCGCGATCGTGCCGTCGCAGATGCCGTTCGGCGCCGTGCCGACGATCCCGGCGATGCCGGCCGCCTCCTATCAGGATCTGCTCACCAGCAACGGCGTGCTTGTCGTCGCGGGCGAGGGGGCGGTGGTCGCGCGTGTCGTTCGGGCCGGCGCCCCCCTCCCCGGCGCGATCGCGACGGCGACGCCGGCGCCCACCTATGCGCCGTCGTACGACGGCACCAGCGCCACGCTGTGGGACCAGGACGCGACCGGCGCCCATGGCATCGTGTGGCTCACCGGGGCCGCGGCGGGATCGCTGACGATCTCGATCACGCCGCCGGCCGCCGCGCCGATCGTGACCACGGTGCCCGTCGCGGATCAGGCGATCACGTTCGTCACGGTCGATGCGCCGTAGCGACGTGAGCGCACACGGGCCGGTCGCCTCGCCGGAGGTGCGGTCCGATCGTGACGATCTGTCGGGCGAGCGTGATCGGGATCGGCGTGCTCGCCGGCTGCGCCACCGAGGGTGATGACTCTCCGCTGGGGCCCAACGACGATCACGATCCTGTCGGACGTGGTGCTGCCCTGAGCTCGTCGAGCGCGGCGAGCCAGCCCGCGGCCTTGGTCTGGGTCTCCGCGAGCTCGGCGGCCGGATCGGAGTCCGCGACGATGCCGCCACCGACATGGACGCGCAGCTCGTCGCCGACGATCACTCCGATCCGGATCGCGATCGCGAGATCGAAGCCTCCGTTCGCGCCGAAATAGCCGAGCGCGCCACAGTACGGGCCGCGGCCGGCTGGCTCGAGCTCGTCGATCAGCTGCATCGCGCGGACCTTCGGGGCGCCGGTGATCGAGCCGCCCGGGAACGTCGCCCGCAGGAGCGATGCGAAGCCGGTGCCCGCACGCGGCCGCGCGCTGACGCGGGACACCAGGTGATAGAGCGCAGGCAGCTCGACCACATAGCCGAGCTCGTCGACGCGGACGGACCCGGTCTCCGCGATCCGTCCGAGATCGTTGCGCTCGAGATCGACGATCATCAGGTGCTCCGCCGCGTCCTTCACCGAGGCCTCGAGCTCGCGCGCGCCGGTCGGTGTGCGCGGCCGCGTGCCCTTGATCGGCCGGGTCTCGATCCGTTCGCCGACCGCGGCGAGAAACCGCTCGGGAGATCCGGACAGCACGGTCACGCCATCGGCCTCGATCAACGCGCCGTACGGGGCCGGCGCGACGTGGGCGAGCGCGGCATACACGGCGAGCGCGTCGCCGGGGGCGAGGACCTTCGCGACGAGTCGGCGCGCGAGGTTGACCTGATAGACATCACCGGACGCGAGGTAGTCGCGGATCTTCTCGACCCGCGCCATGTGGTGGGTGCCGTCATCATCCGCGGTGAACGAGCCGAGGATCGGCGCGGCGCTCGGCCGTGCGGGGATCGCGAGCTGCGCAGCCAGCGCATCGCGTGCCGCCGGATCGGGGCCGACGATCTCGAGCTCCTGCGCCTGATCGCCGTGCCAGCGGGCGACCGCGCCGTAGGCGGCGAGCCATAGATCGGGCGCGTCGTGACCGCGCGCCGGTGCACCGGGGAGCTTCTCGACGGTTCGCGCGAGGTCGTAGCCGAGATATCCGATCACGCGAGGCTCCGGGGCGTTCGCACCGAGCGCGCCGAGCGAGCAGCCATGCTCACCGAGGAACGCCTCGGCGGCCTCGAACGGATCCGCGGTGAACCGCCGGAGCGGCCGGCCGTCGCGATCGATCACGACGAGCGAGTGGCCTCGGCCGATCAAGGTCGCCTCGGGGCTCGCCGCCGCGAACGACCAGCGACCGAGCCCATCGTCATCCCGCGCGGAGTGGAGCAGCACGCGGCCCCGCCGTCCCGCGAGCCGCGCCGCAGCTTCGAGCGGCGAACACCTCGGCATCGTCAGAACTCGTCGAGCCGGTCGATGGCGTCGATCGCGGACTCCGAGGGTTCGGCGACGGGGCGCTCGGCCGAGGGCTCGATCGATGGCTCGGCCGAGGGCTCGATCGAGGGCTCGACGTCCGGCGGCCTCGCGGGCTCGACCTTCTCGGAGACCGAGGGAGCAGGTGGGCGTGACCGTCCGACGTAGGTCGCCGGGCCTTTGCCGTCGGCGGCGGGCTCGATCAGCACGATGCCTTCGCCTGTGCACTCGACGCACATCGCGCCCATCGGACCATCGCTCGGCGGCACCACCGCGCGCGGGATCACGCGGCCGATCCAGCCCGCCAGCCGCTCGGCGTCGACGAACACCACGCCACGGGCGGGGAGCTTGACGCGGGTCAGCGGCCGCTCGATCCGGAGGGTGAGCGCGCCGTCGCCGCGAAACTGGACGATCGGCAGCTTGCCGCGCAGGCCCGGCACGTTGCCGCTCTCCCAGCGCAGGGAGGTCTCGAACGCGAACACGAGATCCTCGCGGAGGTAGAGGATGTCGTCATCGAGGATCACCGCGCTGAACGCGAGCGTGGATCCGACCGGCGGCACGGCGATCAGGTAGCCTTGGCCGCTGACCGCGTGCAGCGGCGTGGCGTTGAAGTCGAACCGCTCGTCGGTCTGATGGCCGCGCGAGCGGCGCATCGCGAGCTCGTAGGTGAGATCACCGCCGGTGAGGTGCACGCCATCGAGCCGGGTCATCACGCGATCGGTGACGCGGATGATCAGGGCGCCCGAGGCCGTGATCTCGAACGGATCGGTGCCTCCCTCAGGACGGATCAGATCGTCGGTGGCGAGCTCGGACAGCGGGCGCGGCAGGGTGCCGTCCGCGGGCGTGCGCGCGGGTGCGTTCGCGGTGGCGGTGGCGCTGGCCGGGGCCGCGGCGGCGACGGCCAGCGAGATCATCGAGCGCCCCTCGATCGGCTGGGGGACCGCGGCGTCGCGCGGCAGCACGAACTGCATCGAATCGGACGCGCGGGGGTGCGATTCACGCGGCGGTGGCGACGGCTCGCTCCCGGTCGCGTCCGAGCGGTTGGGGACCGTCGAGGGCGGCGGCAGGTCCAGCGCGAGCTTCTCGATGATGATCTCGGGCTGCGAGAGGTCCGCGCCGGCAGACGCCTCGTCGGGTGACCGGGTGGGGCTCGTCTTCGGTGGTGCGCTCGGCGGGCGGAGCCGCGGCGCGGGCGTCGTCGTGCGCGCCACCGGCGGCGAGGTCACCGTTCGCGGGATCGAAGGGCCCATCGGCGGGGTGAACGTCCGCGACGGATCGGGGAGGGGACCGTGCGGCGTGCGTCCGAGCTGGTGATGGATCCCGTCGCGCTCCGCCGGCGTCAGGTTGACCTCGATCTCGCTCGCGAGCTCGTTCTGTCCGGCGAGCAGGAACGAGCGATAGGCCTCGGCGTAGCGGCCCGCGCGTGCGTAGGCGAGCCCGAGATAGCTCACCGCGCGGCCCTGGCTCGGATCGAGCGCACGGCTCGCCTCGAGGGAAGCGATCGCGCGATCGGACTCGTTGAGCTTGAGGTAGACGAGCCCGAGGTTCAATCGGTGCGACGCATCGGTCGGCGCCTTGTCCACGAGCTTCTCGTAGATCGGCCGGGCGTCGCCGAACTGATTGCCACGAAAATACGCCAGGCCGAGCAAGGCGAGCACGCGCGCATTCTCCGGATCGTCGTCCAGCGCCGCCCGAAACTGCTGCTGCGCTTCCGAGAGCTTGCCGGCCTTGAGCTGCTCGCTCCCGCGTGCGATGGCCTGCTCGACCGCCGGCGCTGGTGTCTCCACGACACGATTGAACCACAATCCCTCGCGGCTATCACGGCACGGGGCGCGCCAAACGGTCGATGAACCGCTCGACGCCGAGCTGGCCGGTCGCATCGACGATCACGGTGATCGCGCCGTCGGTGTCCGTGCGAGCGACGTCCGCCCCCACCGCGCGCCACCGGGAGACGACCGCCGGGGACGGGAACCCGAACGAGTTGCCGCGGCCGCACGAGATCACCGCGAGCGCGGGCCGCGTCGCCTCGACGAACGCCGCGGACGAGGACGTCGGGCTGCCATGGTGTGGGACCTTGACGACATCGACCCGCGGCAGGCCGGCCGCGACGACGAGCTGCTCGCCCTCGCGCTCGAGGTCCCCGGCGAACAGGATCGTGCGCCCGCGGTAGCGAACGGTCACCACGAGCGAGTTGTCGTTGACGCTGCGCACCGGATCCGCGCGCTCCTCGAACCGCGCACCGTCGCGGTCCTGGTAGCGCGGCGCCCACACCACGAGCTCGACGCCATCGTCGCTGCGAGCGACGCCGAGCGGCGGGTGGACCAGCCGCGTGCCGCGCGCAGCGAGCGCCGAGGTGATGTCGCCGAACGACGCCATCGTGCTGCGCGCTCCCTGGAGGGGCGGCTCGAGCTCGCCCGCGGACCACAGCTCCGTGATCGGGACCTCGAGGGCGGCGAGCCCGAGGTAGTGATCCGGGTGCGGATGCGACACGATCGCGAGATCGATCCGATCGTGACCGTAGCCGGCGAGCACGCGCGAGATCACCCGTCCCGGCGCGCTCGCAGCACCGGGCTCGCGCGCACCCGCGATGCCGCCCGCGTCGATCAGCCACACGCGGCGATCGGGGAGCTCGATCAGCGCGGCGTCGCCTTGTCCGACATCGAGGAACGTCACCCGCAACGCGCCCGGCGGCGGTGGCGTGCGCCCGAGCGACCACACCGCGCACAGCATGATCCACGCGAGCACGTCCGCCCGCGTGCGGCGGCCGCGCGCGGCGAGCCACAGCGCGATCGCGACGAGGAGCGCGAGCGTGACCGTGCCGGTGACGGCGATGTGGCCGACCGGCGTCACGCACGCGAGGCGCCCCGCGGCGCGATCGATCATCGCCACGATCCAACTCGCGAGCCAGATCAGCGGCGTCCCCACCGGCGCGAGCGCGATCCCGGCGAGCGCGAGCGGGAGCGCGAACAGCTCGAGGATCGGCGCGAGCACGAGGTTGCCGACGAGGCCGCCCGCCGCGACCTGCTGGTAGTGATAGGCCGTGATCGGTGCGGTCGTGATCGTGATCCATGTCGACGCGGCGACCCCGCGTGCGATCCACCCGCGCACGCCACGCGGGGCGACCCGGCCTCCCGGCGCGGGCCGCAGCGCCAGCGTGAGCGCCGCGGTGAACGACAGCTGGAACGATGGATCGAACAGATCCGCCGGGCTCCACGCGAGGATCCCGAGCGTGGCGACCCCGAGGGCGTCGATCAGGCGCACCGGGCGATCGAGCATCGCCGCGACCAGCACGAGCACGACCACGAGCAGCGCGCGCACGGTGGCCAGCTGCGCCCCGGTGACCAGCGTGTACGCCACCGCGACCGCCAGCGCGGGTGGTGCCGCCCACCGCGCGGGCCGGACCCGCCCCCCGATCCACGACGCGGCGATCAGCCGGCGCAGCGCGGCGAACACGAGCCCCGCGACGACCGCGAGATGGAGGCCGCTCACCGAGAGCACGTGGTAGATGCCCATCGTCCGCCAGCGATCGTCGAGCGCCTCGGGGACCGCGCTGCGATCGCCGACGGCGATCCCGCGCAGCGCCGCGCGCCCGATCGGGTCGGCGCCTGCATCCTCGATCACGCGCGCCCACCTCGCCTGGGTCGCGTCGGCCCACCGCCACGCTCGATCGCGCAGGCTCGGCGTATCCCCGAGGCGCGTGATCGCCTGCGCCGTGACCTCCAGGCCGGCGGCGCGCTCGGGCGTCGCGGGATCTCGCCAGCCGCGCGGCGTCCGCACGAGGCCCGTGACCTCGACCTGCTCGCCGGGCACCAGCCGGGTATCCGACCACAGCCAGATCTCCGCAGCGCCGGCGTCGAGCGTGGCGCCGCCCCCGTGGGCCGTGTGCACGACCGGGCCGTGGATGACGCCGATCAGCCGATCGCTGACTCGATCATCGGCGATCACCCCGGGCGGCAGGTCCGGACCGCGCTGCGCTCCTCGAGCCGCCCCGGCGACCATCACGGCGCCGAGGATCATCGTGCGGTGGCGGCGCCATTGGGCGGCGAGCGCGATCGCCAGCGCCCACCGGGCCACCGGCGCGATCCCGAGGCGGTCGAGCGCCGGCGCGGCGGCGATCCCGATGGCGACCGCGACCGCGACCGTCAAGGGGCGGAGCGAGCGTGAGGGCGACATGTGCCCCCTATCGAACCTTCGCGTCTGCGGTTGCGGCCGAGTCAATCGCGGCCCTACCGGCTTGCCGCCGGGAGTGTGCCGGCACTACGATCCTCCCGGCACATGTCCCTGCCACTTCGCCTCCGTGTCGTGGTGACCGCTTCGCTCGCGTGGACGGGGGTCGCACCTCTGGCTCACGCCGGCCCGGTCGTCGGCAAGCTCGAGCTCCCACCCGCGCCCGAGCGCGCGCCGATCGCGACCCGAGGCTTTCTCGATCGCGCCGAGAACCCGCTCGCGCCGGTCCGCCCGGTGGTGTTCACGCCGTACCTGCTGGTCGTGCTCGACGCGGCCGAGGGCGGCAAGCCGTCGGCGCCGGCCCAGGTGGCGTGGGATCTCGTCGGCGACTCGTTCGCGCGTCCGGTCGTCGGCGCGCCGGTCGGTGCCGAGGTCGTGATCAAGAACGTGTCCAAGGTCGCGCGCACGCTGGTCGCGCTCGAGGATCCCAAGCTGGTGCCGAGCGGGCCGATCAATCCGACCGGACCGAAGTCGTTTCGCGTGGCCGAGCCGAAGATCCTCACGATCACGGACAAGGACGCACCGCACCTCCAGGGCAAGCTCGTGGTCGTCAACAGCACGCACATCGCCAACGTCGACGACGCCGGCAAGTTCGAGTTCGCGGAGGTTCCCGAGGGAAGTTACAAGCTGCGCGTGTTCTACAAGGACGCGTGGCTCGATGGGGCGACCGACGTCAACGTCGGAGCCAAGGGTAAGACCGAAGTGAATCCGAAGGTGCCAGCGCTGGGTTCGCCCGGCGCGGCAAAGAAGTGAGCCGCCGTGTTCTGGTCCAAGATCTGGTTCTTCTTGATCGCGGTGGGTGCCGCGGTCGCGCTCACGATCGCCCTCGTGCTGCCCCGTCCGGCGGAGCGCACGCTCGTCAACGAGGAGCAGCAGCGCCTCGTCGTCGCGTGTGGGGTGATCGACATCCTGCTCGCCGATGACGCCCGCAACCGCGTCGAGCTCGCCGGTTCGTTCGCGCGCACGCCCGAGATCGTCGCCGCGCTCGAGGCCGCGTCGGGCACCGGGACGATCGACGAAGCGCGGATGAAGCAAGTGCGTGCGGTCGGTGAGTCGGTGATGAAGACGATCCAGGGCAATCGCAAACCGGACTTCGCGATGCTGATCGATCGCAAGGGCCGGGTGATCGCGCGGGTGAAGCTCGACGAGAATGACTTCGGCGATGTCGCTGCGGGCCGACCGCTGATCGACGACGCCCTCGCGGGCTATCTGCGCGACGATCTGTGGGCCTCGAACGGCACGATGTACTTCGTGTCCGCCGCGCCCGTGATCAAGCGGGATCCGCCGGTGTCGTACGTCGGCGCCGTGGTGCTCGGTCACCAGGTCACCAACGCGCTCGCGCAGAAGCTCGTGTCGTCGCTCAATGTCGACGTCGGCTTTCACCTCGGCAAGGACGAGGTCGCGGGCTCGAAGACGCTCGCGGTCGATCACACGCAGATGCAGGACGCCGTCGGCAAGCTCGCGGGCGGCGATCTCGGCCACGACTGCCAGGCCAACAAGCCGCTCGAGGTCACCGCCGGGAACGTCGACTACACGGCGATCGTGGCCCGCCTCCCCGGCGAAGCAGCGGCCCGACAGGCGTACTACTCCGTGTTCATCAAGCGGCCGCAGGCGCTCGGCTTTGCCGGCACGCTCAAGGTCGTGAGCCAGGGCGACCTCGGGTTCGCGAAGTTCCCGTGGATCCCGGTGGGCGGCGGGTTCCTGGTGATGCTCGGCATCGGCATCGGCCTGATGTTCTTCGAGGCCGACCGGCCGCTCCGGCGGCTGACCGCTGACGCGGTCCGGCTCGCGAAGGGAGACAGCGAGCGGCTCAGCGAGGACGCGCATGGCGGAAAGTTCGGTTCGATCGCGCGCAGCGTGAACATCCACATCGACAAGCTCGGACGCGAGGCCAAGACCGCGAAGAAGGATCTCGACGGGCTCCTCGGTCCCGCACCGGAGGGCAGCCTCGGCACGATCGACCTGCTCGCGACCGCGCTCCCCGCGGTGAGACCGGGCGGAGCTCCGGCGGCGGCGCCGTTACCACCGTCGGACTTCAAGTTTCATGATTCGGTGCCAGCGCAGCCGGCACCGCGTTCGACGCCTCCGCCGCGCCCGGGCACGCCGCCGCCGCTCCGTACCGCCGCCGCGCCGCTCGCGACGCCGCCGCCGATGTCGGCCCCCGCGCCGATGGCGGCTCCGCTCGCGCCACCCACGCTGTCGCTCGAGGACGACATCCTCGGTCGCGGCGAGCCCGACGCCGACCCGGGCGCCGATCCGCACTTCAAGCAGGTGTTCGAGCAGTTCCTGTCGACGAAGCGCAGCTGCGGTGAGCCCACGTCCGGCCTGACCTATCCGAAGTTCGCCGAGAAGCTGGTCAAGAACCGCGCGGATCTCGTCGCCAAGACCGGCTGCCGCGAGGTTCGGTTCACGGTCTACGTCAAGGACGGCAAGGCCGCGCTCAAGGCGACGCCGGTCAAAGACGAAGCCTAGCCACTTCGACATCTGCGGAAGGGCCTCTCGAGCGCACGTGCGGAGCCCGTTGCTCCATGCAGTCGCTCGGCTCGAGCACCGACCTCAGCCCGGGCCGGCCGCGATCAGGCGTTCCCGGAGCCGTTGCGAATCGATCAGGGCCTGGGCCGTGGTCGGCCGCTGCGACGGGTCGGGATGCCCGAGGCGCATGATGTGTTGCTGGATCTCGTCGGCGATCCCCGGCGCGCTCGCGAACACCGACGCCGGCAGCAGGAAGTCCTCGACGCGGCGGGTGCCGACCATCACCGCCTCGCGCGACCACGGCGTGCGTGCGGTCAGGTTCTCGAACAGGACCACGGCGCTGGCGTACAGGTCGGACGCGGGGGACACCTCGCCGCGGCGCTGCTCTGGTGCCATGTACGCGAGCGTCCCGACCGCTTCCGCGCGCTTCGCGACCGCATCGACCTCGCCGCTGGCGTTCGGGAGATGCGCGACCCCGAAGTCGCCGAGCATGACCTCGACGCCGGGCAGGTCGACGTCGCGCCGGAACATCAGGTTGGCCGGCTTGATGTCGCAATGGACGATGCCGCGGCGGTGCGCGGCCGCGAGCGCGGACAGCAGTTGACCGTGGCGCTCGATCGCACGGCGCAGCGGGCGCGGGCCGCGCTCGCGCAGCACCTCGCGCAGCGTGCCGCCCGCGGCGAGCTCCATCACGATGCGGCGCGAGGCCTCGTCCATGTCGAGCACCGCGACCACGTTCGGATGGCGCAGCGAGGCCATCACGCGCGCCTCGTGGAAGAACCGCGACAGCGCGTCGGCGCGCTCGGTCCCGGCGAGGTGCGGGTGGAGCAGCTTGACCGCGACGTCGCGATCGAGCTCCCCGTCGCGCGCGAGGTACACCACGCCGGTCGCCCCGCGGCCGAGCTCGCGCACGAGGCGATACCGCGCGCCGGCCTGGACGCCCGCGACGTCCCCCGCGGCGATCGTCTCGCCGGCGACCGGTGCGGCCCGTCCGGTCAACTGCCGCAGCCGCTCGACGCGCACGCGCACGTTCGGGTAATCGACGTCGCGCCCGAGCACCGCCTCGTAGTGGCGCAGCGCGCGCTCGTGATCGCCGCGCTTGCGAGCGTGCTCCGCGAGCAGGTAGTGCGCCCGCAGCGCATAGGGCTCCTCCGCGGCCAGCCGCTCGAGGTGTCGGCTCGCGGTGTCGAGCTCGCCGCGCTGCTCGTAGCGCTCGACGAGCACGGCGCGGAGCGGCGCGGTCACCGACGCCGCCACCTCGGGGACGCTGAGCAGCTTCTCCATCCACTCGATCGCGAGCCGCTCGTGACCCGAGGTCCACACGCCATCGATCTTCTGGAGGACGTCGGCGCCGCCGACCTCGTCGCGCCGCTTGCCGTCCGCGAGATCGTCGACCAGCTTCGCGAGGAACACCTCGTCCTCGCTGCCGAGGTGCTGCGGCTGCGGCGCCGGCGCGGGGATCGCCGGGGCTTCCGTCTTGCGGCCGATCAGCCGCTGCCACCAGGTCGCCATGTCAGCCGATATCGATCTCGTCGCCATCGACGATCAGGCGGTCACCGCGGATGATCTGAAGCCGAACATCCCCGAGCGGCTCGTCGTTGAACCGGATCTCCTTGGAGCTGCCGCGGCCGAGCAGCGGCCGCCCGCGCTGGAACACGAGATCGACGCCGAGCCCGAGCGGCACCAGATCGATCCGCTTGCCTTCGTCGCCGGCGATCAGGGCCACGCCGCGGTCGAGGCTGCTCGTGCAACGCAGGATCAAGGTGCCGCCGAGCAGCTCGTACTCGATCGTGCACTCGTCACCGAGGCCGAACCTGCCGGTGCCGGCGAGCGGGACGCGCCCGGCGAGCGGCAAGCCACCCACGGTGGTGCCGTTGCGCGAGTCCAGGTCGCGCAGCTGGAACGCCTCGGCCGTGCGCTCGATCTCGGCATGCTGGCGGGACACGCCGCCGGCGCGCAGGGTCAGGTCACACAGCGGATCGCGGCCGAGGACCAGCTTGGGGGCCGCGCACGCCACGATCAGCGGCTTGCCGCGGCGGCGCAGCTCGACCTTGCCGGCGGTGAGCAGCGACGTGTCGAGCTGATCGAGCAGGCGCCGGTACTCGCCGGAGGCGGTGGTCACCGAGAGCGCGCGCATCAGCTCCGCGCGCGCATCATCACGACGGCCGACCCGCATCGCGGTCTCGTAGCCCGCGAACGCGTCGGCCTCCTCGCGCGCCTTGTGGGCCGCGGCGTCATCGGTGGACAGCGCGTGCTCCATCCGCTCGACCAACCCGCCCGCCGAGTACGCGTTCGCGGCGGCGACGTGATCTCCGATCGTCTCGAGCGCGGCGCCGGCGGTGGCGTGCTCCTCGCCGGTGACGAGGAGATCCGCGGCCTCGCGGACCTTGGCTCGATCGCGCTCCGTCGCGATCCCTTCGGCCCGCGCGGCCTCCCAGATCGCCTTGCCGAGCGCCGCCGCCGCCTGCTTACGCAGCGCCGGATCGTCGCCGGCCCATCGCAGCGCGTCGCGCAAGGCGCCGAGCTCGGCGTGCCGGTTCGCGGCGCGGGCGGCGCGGGCCAGGTGCATGCGCACCGCGCCTTCGTGCTCGCCGGCGAGCCCGTAGCGCTCGGCCGCGAGGTCGACGTTGCCCGCGGCCTCGGCGGCCACCGCGGCGCGGTAGTCGGCGGAGAACATGCGGCGGAGGAACGTCACCACCGCAGTCTATCGCGGCAAGGGCTGCCCGAACTTCGTCTGGTAGTCCTTCGCGAGCTGTTCGAGCGCGGCCTTGTCCTTTGCGCGATCGTAGGCCTTGCCGAGGGCGCGCCATGCCTGGCCGAGATCGGGGTCGATCGCGATGGCCTTCTTGAGCTGGTCGATGCCGGTCCGGGTCCCGCTGGCGTCGCGCAGCGCGATCACCCCCGAGAGGTAGAGCGCCCACGATTCGTTCGGATCACCGGACAGCGCCCTCTGGCACCACCCCCGCGCTGCCTCCGCCTGGCCCATCCGCAGC
>WBZN01000462.1_pt1 | contig 20127 bp, 17 predicted proteins | sample 5204281 | NCBI WGS metagenome assembly WBZN01 (sample SAMN12344347, study PRJNA552823) | activated sludge metagenome | biome: Activated sludge suspended growth; feature: Nitrification reactor; material: Wastewater; isolation source: activated sludge from nitrification reactor of wastewater... | reverse complement strand
ACCGGGGAGGTAGCTGACCATCTTCGAGACCGTCTTCCCATCCATGCGCGTCGTCCACGAGCGGCTTGCCCAGTGCTTCTGGATGGTGGACTTCGAAACTCGAGTGAGGGTCGCGAGCGAAGAGATCGAGAAGCCAGCTTCCGTCGCAAGCTCACGCAGCGTTCGCTGCTGCTGTCTCTCCATGCCGCCGACTATACGTCCGGCTTCGTTGCGCGCCGGTCGCGTCAGCGATGCGTTCTGTCTACCGAACGCATGACCGATCGATCGACTAGCTGGCGCGCCCAAGGCTCTTGAAAATCGCGCGTCGACCGCACGCGTCACGCGTAGACCGCACACCCTGCATGCCGGTCGAGTGACCGCTCCAAGACGTTGGCGACTATCCGCGCGGACGGGCGTCCGCCAAAAGCCATCTCGTCAGATGCTCCGCTCGTCGGCACACTGCTTGGAAAGCAGTAGAGGGACCAACCCGTGCCGATGACGCCCATCCTCAGCACCACGGTGCAAGCGAACAACCAGACGCCGGCCGAAACCGCGCTACGCGGCGGGCTTCGCCCACTCGCGGCTTGGATGGTCGACAGCACCTCACCCGGGCCTTCGGATAACCCACTCGTGCACGGCCGAGCGTTCCCCTTGGCGTCGATGTCGATCATTGCGACGCCGGCGACGATCACGCCCATCGCCGGTGCCGAGGAGGGCTGGGACTACTGGTTGGGTCTTATGCGGACGCACGACGGCGTCGAACTCGTCGGCTCGGTGACGGACAACGTCGTCGAGATCGCAGAGGCAGCACGGACCACCGACGACCCGGAGGTGCTGCTGCGGACGGCGACCAGCTTCTGGTCTCACCTGGCCGTACACAACTTCCTGCAAGGCGTCCGTGGTCGTACCGACGTGCGAGGTGTCGCTCGCGAGCAAGCGGACGGGCAGGCCGACCACCTGGGGAAGCTCATCGGTCTCGAGGCATACGGGTTCCGACCTCGCGTCGAGGAAATCGATGTACATGACCCGACGGTCGCAGGGTTGCTCGACGGCTCGGCCATGCCAATCTTTGCGGAACGTGCTCGCCGGCGCGGGGCCGCGGACGACGAGAGTGCGGCGCGTGCATCGCGCCGGTGTGCGCGCCAGCTCAGCAATCACCTCATCGGCGCGGCGCTACCTGCGTCGCGCGTGTCGGTCGTCACGGACGGCGAGGTGTCTCAAGTCGAAGTCGGACAGTGGATCCATTCCTACGAACTCCCGTTGGAGGTCGTCCCCACCATCGCTGCCCTCGACTACTCGAAGCACCTCGCGGACGGCGCGCAGGCCAACGAGGCCGCGATGTTGAACCTTGCGCTGAACGCCGTGCAAGGGGCGAGGACGCGGTTCGCGGCCGCAGCACTGGCCTGACCGTCAGCGGCACCTTGCGACTCCAACTGGAATCGAGTGACAGCAACCCCGACGGCAACGGTGGAAACCGCCAACAGTGCACGATGATCTCCGGAGAACGCATGCGCCTGTCGGTGTTCTGCGAACATCAGCAGGCGCCAGCGATCGACGCGAGTCCCACCTCTGATCCGGTCGGAGATCGACCCTCGTGGGAAGAGCGATGTTCGGCCCCCGACCAGTCATTGTCCATGCCGTGGCGTGTCAGGAGTGCATGAAGAGGACGAGCAACTTGTGAAGAAGGCCAACTGCCTGCCATGCGCAGCGCTCGCTACCGCGAACCGCCTTCACATTGCGGCTAGCGGCGCGCCGGGCAGCGCAGATCCTCCGGCTCACCCTCCGAACAGAACCGCAATGCCGGACGGCGACGGTTTCGCGGGCCAACCGCATGACGACCCGAGCGTCTACACCTGGAAGGCAGGAAGACTGGTTGCGTCGAGGCCACATCCGATGAGGGCTCCGACGGCACGCCGCCACCTTGCTTCCGTCGGCGTGCCCACACCACTGCGGTGATAGTGGTCGTTCAACGCCATTCGCTGCGTGTCGAACGTGAACTCGCGTTCTCCAGTCCGGGTCGTGATCACGAACACGGCCACCGGAGTACTCCAGTAGATGCCCGTAACGCCTTCGAGATCGCGGTCGAACGAGTCGCTCCACCACGAGATGTCGCCGGAGTCACGACGGAGGGCGTTGACGAACGGCCCCGTGTCGACGGTCCCGCTGCAATGCTCCCCCAGCAGGTGACAGAGATGGCTGAACGTCTGTGCCTTGTGGTTGATGGGTCGGTACCGAACGTCCCGGTCGAGCAGAGCCACGCCTCGGGCAACCTTGTCCGAAACTCCGGACGACGACGCTGCCCGCCACGCGCCCAACGACTCGAAGCCGGCCTCGAACACCCCCCGTGCGACCTCGGCGCGCTTCCGCTCCGCCGCCGCGGAGAGATACACGATCGACTTCGTCGGGAGGTGGTCCAGGTTGAGACGCGCCATGACACCCGCGTAGCTCTCCGCCTCGCACAGCATCAAAGCCAAGCTCAGGGCGATCGACCCACCATGCGGGGTGTAGCCATCCCGACCGATGTAGAGCGCGGGGGTCGAGGCACCGAACGGATTCGTGGCTTCCTCGCGCCGACGGTTCGAACCGGTCATCGTGATCGTGGTTGATCGCTCGGTCAGCCGATCCGCGATACGCGTACCTACGTGGTTCCGAAACTCGTCGAGCGTCGCGTTCGTGGTCACGATCGTCGGGAGCTGCCGGTCGTAACGGGCCATCACGATTGCCGTGAGCTGTTCACTCCCCCACTCGGTCAGGCGTTCAACCCCCACATCGTCGAGGATCAGGACACCGCAGTTCGACGCGTGCTCCAGGGTGAACTCGCGGCCTTCTCCGTCCCTCGGGCCGGAGGGCCTGGTCTCAGCCATGAGCGCTGCAAGATTGCGAGCGAAGACCGTCGGCGCACCACCAATCGGCTTCGGCACGTGAGCGCGCATCAGCATCTCGCGCACGGTCGCCCACGCAAAGTGCGTCTTGCCCGTGCCGACCGGCCCGTGGATCAGCAGGGTCGACCCTCCGCGCTCGAACCAATCCGTCGCTGCGGTCTGATCCCGCATGTCGTGATGGCTCAGGTCCGCACCGGCATACCGCTCCGGAACGTGGTAGGCGAAAATGTCCGCGCCTCCGACCTGCGGAACTGCCTCAATCCGGTCGTCGTCCCAGGCGGGACCCCAGTCGCCATCGTCATTGTGCACTTCACGGTCGTTGAGGTGGTCGGGAGCGGCTGCTACCGGGCTAGCGGACTTCGGGCAGTCCGCCGGCCCGTCGCCGTGGAAGACCTTCCACTTGCCGTCGACCTCGATCCTCGAACCCTGACCGGGACCGATCATCCGCCCACAGTTACGGCATGCGCCGGGGTAGCGGTTGGACGGGTACATCGGCTTGCGCTCGGTCGGCTTCGGCTGGGCCGTCGGTTCGGGCTTGTTGCTCATGTGGCTTCGATTCTGGGTTCCGGGATCGTGAGCCGATGGGCCGTTGGGCCGCTCGGTAGACGCGGTAGTGGTGGAAGTAAGGCTCTCTTCTCCAACAACTACAGAGCGGCCCAAATCCGATGGGCCACCGGTCAGGTGGGGCGAAAGTGCAGGCGGTGCCGGTGGCTCCCGGTGGCCCAGACTGGACGCACCTTCCGAGCCCGAGTCCGTCGACTCCGATGCGATTGAGCCACGTACGAGAAGGTGGGCCACCACTTGCTGGCCGAGCGGCGTGAGGACCCGAGGCGGCGCCTCGGACCTGAACTTGCCGTCGGGACCGCGGAAGCTGCGAGCTTGGCCACGGGCGACAAGATCCGCCTGCTCGACGTTGCTCAGGCTGTGCTTGAGGTTGCCCAACGAGGTCCCAATACCCGTGGCGATCTCGCTGCGCTTCTTGGACGTGAACCCACCCTGCTCGTGGAGCCACAACAGAAACCGCTTGTCGAGTTCGCGCAACTTGGAGGCCCCACGCAGGGCGTCGTCAAGCCCGGACGTCCCCATCACGACGCCACCTTCACACCGCCGGGCCGTCGGTGAACTCTGCTCCGGATACTGCCCGCTCGTCTCGAGCGGTGAACGGCGCCTCGTCGGCGTCCGGAGGAGAGAGAGCAGCCCCGAGGAGTGCCATGACGCTGCGACGCGACACCTGGTGCCGCCGAAGGGAGCCAAAGACGACCGACTCGAGTACGCCTTCGTCGACCAACTTGAGCACGCCACCTCGCGACAAGCCGGTGAGGTGCTGGACTTCGCGCACGCTCAACACGAGCGGCCAGCGCCTGGGCTCGAGTTCGCGCAGATCGGTCGAAGTCACTCGGGGAGGGTGCGCCCCCACTAGGGATATGTCAAGCCGAGAGCACGCCGGATATCAACTTATTCACGCTGCGCATCGTGATGTACAAGCGCGTATACCCTAGCTAGCCACTTCAGTGGGTAGTTTCTGTACTGGGACTCGCTGAACAGTTCGCGGGCGTCGCCAGAGGGCTTGCTGGCCGGGACCATCTGCGTCCCGCCTTGGAGCCGCACAGACGCCAAAAGTGAGATAGATCTATGTATTGTTATGCGACCTCAGCGTCAAGATTTGAGATAGATCTATCTTCTGATTGTGCCGGGAAGGGCAACACATTTGATCACTGAGGCTTGATCCAGAATAGGAGGGTCGGACAACACAGAACCGGGGGCCAGCCCCGCTGGCATCCCGACGCGCAAGATGTGGGACGTACCCAGACGGCCACGCCACCGAAATGGCGCAGCGATCGCTCAGGAGCCGCCTCGGAACTAGAGGGCGAGCACGCTCGCCATCATCTCGGCTGCAGCCTCGTCTCGGCCAGGGCGCCTGTGGGCGTAGCGCGACAGGAGTACGCGAACGTCGTGGCCCAAGCGGTCTGCAGTCGTGCGCAGGTCCATCCCCGCGCCGACCAGCTCCGATGCTGCAAAGTGCCTCGTGCTCTCGTAGAACGTGAAGTCGAGGTCGGCCCGGTCGGCCACCTTGGAGAACGCCCACGTCACCGAGTCGGGCCGCATGGCCTTGCTCCCGTCGGGCTGGCCCGAGAAGACATAGCCCTTGGCGTGTAGCTGCCCGCCGAGCTCGGCGCACAGCTTCTCGCTCGTGGTGCGCACGTCGCGCAGCACCGCGACGGTGCCCGAGTCGAGCGTGATCCGGCGGCCCGCTCCCGTCTTGGTGCGCTTCTCGATCAGCTTCTTGCCGTCGAGGATGAGCGCACGCGAGATCGACATCGTGGCTGCGTCGAGGTCGACGTCCGACCAGCGCAGGGCGAGAAGCTCACCACGGCGCGCGCCCGTAGCCGCGCCGACGTGGATGAGCGCGGCCAGCGTGGGGTTGGTCTTGGCCGCTGTCTCGATCAGCTTCTTCACCTGGGCGGGGGTCGGCGCGTCCTTCTGGGGATTGTTCACCCGGGGGGCCTTGGCGTCGGCGGCCAGGTTGCGGCGGGTTCGGCCGTAGCGGAAGGCCAGATCGCCTGCTCCACGCGCCGCCTCGTGCACCTTGCGCACGGTGCCCGGACTCTTGCCAGCGGCGAGCAGGCGGCCGTACAGCCCCTCCAGCGCCTCGGCCCCGACCTGGTCCGGGCGGCGGTCACCGAAGGCCTCACGCAGCGGGATCGAGGCGGACTCGTAGCGCGCCGTCGTGGTGGGGCTCAGCCCCTGGGCGCGCTTGGCCTCGATGAAGCGGTCGAGCAGCTCCGAGTAGGTGTCCATGGAGCCCGTGGTGGCTTTGGGCGCGACGTCCCCGTCGGCAATCTCGGTGCGGAGCCGGGCGAGACGGTCCTCAGCCTGCTTCCGAGTCCCGATCATGGTGCGGGAAACCTTGCGATGCCCGCCCGTGAGAGGGTCGCGCACGCTCACCACGACCTCCCAACGGCCTCCGGACTTCTCGCGCAGATAGCCAGTGCGCCGGGTGCGCTTGCGTCCTGCCATCTCCTGCTCCTGCGTAACCGGAGGATTCCGGGAGGATTCAGGATGCCAGACTCTGTCCGATTTGTCCAAGCGGGGCTCTGACCTGGACTTTTGGAGTGGGCGCTGAGGGACTCGAACCCCCGACCACTGCGTTGTAAGCGCAGCGCTCTGACCAACTGAGCTAAGCGCCCCGGGCCGTCGAGGGTAGTCGGCCGTCCGGTGCGCGCCTCCGGCCCTCCGTCCCGCTTTCGACGCGCGTTGCGCGCCGTTTCCGGCGCGCATCCGGCGCCGGAAGTGGCCGGCACCGGCGCGGGCTGCGGCGGGCGCGGGTCAGCCGAGATCGGTGCCGAGGATCGAGACGAAGCTCACCATCTCGCCCGGGTAGCCGCCGAGGTTGTGCGTCAGCGCGAGCGAACGGTCGGTCGCGATCCGGCGCTCCTCGGGAGCCTCGCCGCGCAGCTGCAGCCACGCCTCGAACATCATCCGCAGACCCGACGCACCGACCGGGTGGCCGAAGCTCTTGAGCCCGCCGTCCGGGTTGACCGGCAGCTCGCCGTGCAGGTCGAACGTGCCGGCCTGGATCTCCTTCCAGGCCGTGCCCCGCTCGGCGAACCCGAGGTCCTCCATGAGCACTAGTTCGGTCGGCGTGAAGCAGTCGTGCACCTCGGCCATCGCCAGCTCGTGACGCGGGTCGGTGATCCCGGCCTGGGCGTACGCGTCGCGCGCGCTCGCCTCGACCTCCGGGAAGTGCGTGTAGTCGTAGTCCGGGTCGATGAGCCCGGTGCCGTTCCCGGCGACGAACGACAGCGCCTTCACGTACAGCGGCGTGTCGGTGTAGCGGTGGGCGTCCTCGGCCCGGACGACGACTGCGGCCGCGGCGCCGTCGGCGACGCCGGCGCAGTCCAGGACACCGAGCGGCCCGGCGACGCGCGGGGAATCGCAGATCTTCTCGATGCTCATCTCGCGTCGGAACTGGGCCCGCGGGTTGCGCGCGCCGTTGTAGTGGTTCTTCCATGCGATGCGCGAGAGCACCTGCTTCATCTCGTCGGGGTCGACGCCGTACTTCTCGCCGTACGCCGGTGCGACCATCGAGAACATCGCGGCCGCGGTGAGCGTGCGCTGGGTCCCGTCGTTGGGGATCGGGTACGCATTGAGCCCGGCGTAACCGCTGTCCTTCACCTTCTCGGCGCCGACGGCCATCGCGACGTCGTAGGCGCCGGACGCCACCGCGTACGCGGCCTGGCGCAGCGCCTCCGAGCCTGTCGCGCAGAAGTTCTCCACGCGCGTGACCGGCTTGTCCTCGAGGCCGAGCGGTCGGGCGAGCGTGATCCCGCTCATGCCGCTCTGGGCGGTGCCGAACCAGTACGCGTCGACGGTGTCGCGGTCGACACCCGCCGCCGCGTACGCCTGCTCCGACGCGTCGACGATCAGGTCGTCGAGGCCGGTGTCGAACCGCTCACCGAAGTTGGTGCAACCCATCCCGACGATCGCGACGCGGTCCTTGATCCCGTGAGAACCCATCTACTTCCCCTCTCCGGTGGACGGCGTGCGGATCGGCCGGGCCTTCCAGAAGTAGTCGTGGATGCCGTCGGCGGTGAACAGACGGCGGAACGTCATCTCCACGCGATCACCGATCGTCACGTCGGTCGCGTCCACGTCGGTGAGCTCGACCGGGAAGCGGCCGCCGCCGTCGAAGTCGACGACGGCGAACACGATCGGCGGACTCGGCGAGTACGCGAGCCGGTCGATCGTGAACGTGACGATCGTGCCGGCGACGTCGGCCATCGGTGTCGGCACCCCGTCGCCCGCGGCCGGCGGGAGCGACAGCAGCCCGTCGGCGTCACGCGACCCGACGAAGCCGAACTTCCAGTCGCCGGTGCGGCCCGCAGCGGAGGCGGAGACCCGGGCCGGCTCGGGCCGGCGCGGCGGCTCGACCGTCACCATCCCGCGCCACGCGAGGAACTTGCCGTAGCGCACGTCGGCGCCCGTCGCGATCTGCGCGGCGACGGGCCGCGCCGGCCGGAACGCGCCGAGCGCGTCGGTGGCGCGGAAGAGGAGCACGTCGGCGCCGTCGGCGAGCGAGACCAGCGCGAGGACCTCGCCGGGTGCGGCAGTCTCGAGCATCGTCGTGAGCAGCATCCCGGCGTGCGCGGTGCCGGTGGTGCCGACGGTCGTGGCCAGGTCGTCGGTGAACACGGCCGACTCGGCCCGCAGGCGCGACGCCGCCGCCTTCACCGCGCGTGCGTGCATGCCGGTGACCGCGACCCGGGCGACGTCACCCGCTTCGAGCGCTGCGGCCTTGAGGGCGCCCTGCCACGCCTGTTCCACGAGCGGGAGGTACTTGGTCTCGCCGAAGCGCTCCTCCCACGCACGCGAGCGCGCGTCGCCGGGCGTCCGCCAGCGGTCGACGAACTCCTCGGTGGCGGACGCGGCGCCGAGGAACTCGGCGATCACGCCGTCGCCCTCGCCGACCAGCACGGCGGCGGCACCGTCGCCGCCGGAGGACTCGTCGGCGCCCGTGGGCAGGCCGGTGCGGATGTCGGCCGAGACGACGAGCGGCGCGCCCGATCCCTCGAGCGCGATCCGCAGTGCGCCGACCCCCGAGCGCAGCGCACCGCCGAGGTCGAAGGCGGCCGCCGCCGTGGGCAGCCGCAGCGCGGCGTGGACGGCGGCGGCGTTGGTCTTGTCGAGGTACGCGGGCTCGCTGGTGGCGAACCACACGGCGTCGGCCTCGGCCCCACCCGCCGCGCGCAGCGCGAGCCGGGCGGCCTCGACGCCCATCGTGGTGGTGTCCTCGTCGTAGGAGGCGACCGCCCGCGTGCCCCGGCCGCCGCCGGCACCGAAGACCTTGGCGATCTCCGCCCGCTGCAGCCGCCGGAACGGCACGTAGGCCGCGGCGCTGACGATGCCTCTCATCGGATCCCCTTCGACCTTCCCGCTCACGAAGCCTGCGGATCCTAGAACCCCTCGTAGAGTGCCCGGCCGTGCGACTCGGCGACACGGCGAACGACGACGCGGCCCGGTACGGCAAGCCCCTGGACGGGGTGCGCGTCCTGGCGGCGGAGCAGATGCAGGCCCTCCCCTACGCGACCCAGCTGCTCGCGCGGCTCGGCGCCGAGGTGGTGAAGGTCGAGCACCCGGTGCACGGCGAGTCCGGCCGGGGCTCGTCGCCGGCCATGACCGATCCCGAGGGCCGCAGCGTCGGTGCCACGTACCTGCGGAACAACCTCAACAAGCGCAGCATCGGGCTCGACCTGCGCAGTCCCGAGGGTCGGGACCTGTTCCTCGCCCTCGCGCCGCGCTTCGACATCGTCGCCGAGAACTTCAAGGCCGGGACGATGGACCGGATGGGCCTCGGCTACGAGGACGTCGCGAAGGTGCACCCGTCCGGGATCTACGTCTCGCTCTCCGGCTTCGGCAACACCGGCGACTCGCCGTACCGCGAGTGGCCCGCGTACGCATCGGTCGTCGAGGCGATGTCGGGCATCTACGACTGGCGGTTCCCGGACCAGTCGCCGGTCACGATCCCCGTCGGCGCCCTCGGCGACATCAGCACCGGGCTGTTCGCGGTCATCGGCATCCTCGCCGCGCTGCGCCACCGCGATCGCACCGGCGAGGGTCAGTACGTCGACATCGCGATGCTCGACGCGACGATCGCGATGACCGACGTCGTCGCGAACTTCTGGTCGCTCGGCGTGCGACCCGAACCCGAGAAGGCGCTGCCCGTGATCTGCGAGGGGTTCCGGTGCTCGGACGGCTACGTCGTCGCGCAGATCGTGCGGGAGCCGCAGTTCGCCAGGCTCGCCGAGCTCGTCGGCCGGCCCGAGTGGAACACCGACCCGCGCTTCGAGACGCGCGCCGGATGGGGCCCGCACGTCGAGACGCTCATCCGACCGGCGGTCGAGGCGTGGTCGATGCAGCGCACCAAGCTCGAGGCCGCGGCCGAGCTCATGGCCGCCGGCATCGCGGCCGGGCCGAGCAACCGGGCGCCCGACGTGATCGCCGACCCGCACGTGGCGCGCCGGCACATGCTCGTGGAGATGGAGCGCTCCGACGGCGTGCCCGACCCGGTCCTGATCCCGGGCAACCCGGTGAAGCTGTCGAAGATGACCGAGGGCCCCGAGACGCGGATCCCGTGGCTCGGTGAGCACACCGACGAGATCCTCACCGCGGAGCTCGGCCTCGCCGCCGACCGGCTCGCCGCCCTGCGCGCCGCCGGCGTCGTCAACTAGCCGCGACCTGCTCCGCGCGCCGCGCCACCGCGTCGGTCATCGCGCCGAAGCCGCGCTCGAGGTGCGCGCCGAGGAGACGACGCACGAGCGGCGCGAGCCGGCCGGCCAGGACGAACTCGGAGTCGTAACGCGTCGTCGTGGCGTCGACGACGGTGACCACGTGGCGGCGGGCACTGGAGAGCAGCCCGCCGGGCAGGTCGATCCCGTACTCGATCAGCCGCCCGTGGTCGCAGCGGCGGACCGTCTCCCGCTGCCGGACGGTGATCCGGGGCGTCAGCCGCACGGTCATCACGATCGGGGTCCCGATCCGCCACGACGTCCGGCAGGCGAGCACGAACGGGTTCCACTCCGGGTACGCGTCGACGTCGGTCAGCACCCGCCACACCACCGTGGCCGGGACCTCGACCGTCTCCGACCCGTCGATCTCCAACCGCCCGCCGTCACTCATCCCCGCGGACCCTACCGACCCGGCCCACTCCGACTTCGGCGAGGAACGTGACCCCACCGGGTCACTTTGGTCGCCAAAGTCGTCGCTCTCCTAGGATCTGACGCCCCGTCAGATTTCGGCGCCGACCGCAGATCAGGAGCAGGCGTGGACTTCGAGTTCTCCCCGGAGCAGCAGACCTTCATCACTGAGGTCGAGGCGTTCCTCGACGCGAACGACGACCCGGACATCTTCGACCTGACCCGCGAGAACATGGCCCAGATCGTCGACACGCCGAAGCGCCGGAAGTTCATGGCGTCGCTCGGCGAGAAGGGCTGGCTCGGCCTCACCTGGCCCGAGGAGTACGGCGGGTCGGCCGGTGAGGGCGTCTACGAGTTCCTGCTCAACGAGCGCCTCGCCGGACGCGGCGGTCCCCAGATCGGCAAGGGCGTCGGCATCATCGGCAAGACGCTCATCGCGCACGGGTCCGATTTCCTGAAGCAGAAGTTCCTGCCGATGATCCTGCGCAACGAGGTCGAGTTCGCCGTCGGCTACAGCGAGCCCAACGCGGGTTCGGACGCCGCGTCGATGCGACTCAAGGCGGAGCGCCACGAGCAGGACGGGAAGTCCGGCTGGCTGCTCAACGGCCAGAAGACGTGGACCACGTCCGCGCACTTCGCCGAGTGGTACTGGCTCGGCACGCGCACCGACCCGAACAACAAGCACATGGGCATCACCCTCATGCTCGTGCCCCTCGACCAGCCCGGCGTGACGATCACCAAGATCGACACGATGGGCGGCGTCCCGATGGGCGCCGAGCGCACGAACGAGGTCTTCATCGAGGACGTGTTCGTGCCCGACGAGTACGTCGTCGGCGAGGTCGGCCGCGGGTTCCAGTACATCTCGCAGGCGCTCGACCTCGAGCGCTTCACGATGTTCACGTTCTCCCCCATCGAGCAGCGCCTCGACCTGTTGATCGACTACGTCCGCACCGGCGAGCGCGACGGCGTGCCCCTGCGCGAGGACCCGGTGACCCGCAAGGAGATCGCCCGCCTCGCGACCGACGCCGAGGTCGCCCGGGTGATGGGTCTGCGGGTGGTCGCGGCGTCGGTGAAGGCCGAGAAGACGCCGGGTACACCTCCGCCGACGATCGAGTCGTCGCAGTACAAGCTGTTCGCCACCGAGTTCTCGCGCCGGCTCGCCAGCGCGTCGATGGACCTCGCCGGTCCCGGCAGCCAGCTGCGCGTGAAGACGCCCGAGGCGCCGATGGAGGGCCGGGCGGAGTCGACGTACCGCTACACCGTCATCGACACCATCGGCGGGGGCGCGTCGGAGATCCAGAAGAACATCATCGCCCGCCGCGGGCTCGGGCTCCCGAAGAACTTCTAGAGCGTTCGGCGAATGGGCGGTCTCCTCGAGGGCACCACGGTGCTCGACCTCGCGAGCGTCGGTCCGGCTGCGCGCACCTCGCGCTGGCTGGCCGACTACGGCGCGCGCGTCGTGAAGGTCAGCCCGACGCCCAGGCGTGGTGGCGTGCAGATCACGCCGCCCTTCTACGCGTACGGCGGGCACCGCGGCATGCAGCGCGTGCAGCTCGACCTCAAGACCGACGGCGGCCGGGAGGCGTTCCTCGCACTCGCGAAGACCGCCGACGTCGTGATCGAGAGCTTCCGGCCCGGGGTGGTCGACCGCCTCGGCATCGGCGACGCCGCGGTGCGCGCGGTCAACCCGCGCATCGTCTACTGCTCCACCAGTGGGTACGGGCAGTCCGGTCCCCGGTCGCAGTGGGCGGGCCACGACCTCAACTACCTGGCGGCCGGCGGCTACCTCGACTGCACCGGGCGCGACCCCGAGGGCGGCCCGGCACTGCCCGGCGCCACCATCGCCGACAGCGCGGCCGGCGGCATGCAGGCGGTCATGGCGATCCTCGCCGCGCTCGTCGCGCGCGACCGCACGGGCACCGGCACCCATCTCGACGTGTCGGTCGCCGACGGCGTGGTCGCGCTCATGTCGCTCAACGTCGACGAGTACCTCGCCACCGGTCTCGTTCCCGGCCCGCGCCACAGCCTCCTCACCGGCCGGTACGCCTGTTACGACGTCTACCCGGCCCGTGACGGGAAGTGGCTCGCGGTGGGCGCGATCGAGCCGCACTTCTACGCCAACCTCTGCCGGCTCCTCGGCTGCGAACAGTGGATCGAACACCAGAACGACGATGCGGTGCAGGACGAGATCCGGGCCGACTTCCGCGCCGCGTTCGCGACGCGCGACCGCGACGACTGGGTCGCCGAGCTCGGCCCGGCCGACACGTGCGTGTCCGCGGTCGCGACCGTGCCCGAGGTGACCGCCGACGAGCACTTCCGTGCGCGCGGCGTCTACGTGACCGCGACGCGGGAGGACGGTCCCGACTTCGAGCAGGTCGGCTGGCTGTTCGCCGGCGCAGACCGCGATCAGCCGAACCCGCGGGTGCTCGGCGCCGGGACCCACACCGCCGAGCTGCTGCGCGCGGCGGGCGTCGACGACGCCACGCTCGCCGCCTGGACCGACGAAGGAGCCGTCGCGTGACCGAATCCGGAACGAGCACCGTGCCGCCCGAGGTGCAGGCGCTCATCGGGAAGGTGCAGTACGAGGAGGCGGGCGAGTTCCCCGTCGAGCGCGGCTACATCTGGACGAGCTGCTCGTCGGTCGAGAACGGCAACCCGCTGTTCTGGGACGACCAGGTGGCCGCCGAGCTGACCGACGGCCCGATCGCGCCGCCCACCACACTCTCGGTCTGGTTCCGCCCGCACCACTGGAGCCCCGGCCGCACCGAGCAGCCGCTCCCCCTGCGGGTGCACTTCGACCTCAAGGAGATCTTCGGGCTCCCCGAAGCGGTCATGACCGACAACACGATCATCTTCCACGAGCCGGTGCGTCCCGGCGACGTGCTCCACACCCGCCAGATCCTGCAGTCGGTGAGCGAGCCGAAGACCACCAAGCTCGGCACCGGGCGCTTCTGGATCATCGACGTCGAGTACCTCAACCAGCGCGACGAGCTCGTCGGCGTCGAGAGCTACACCGGCTTCGGCTACCGGCGGGAGGCGTGACCGTGGGGACGACGACCGACCTCATCCTCGCCGACGTGCAGGCCGGCGACGAGCTGCCGGAGCTCCGCTACCCCGTCACCGCGACGACGATCGTCCTCGGCGCGCTCGCCGCCCGCGACTGGCGGCCCATGCACCACGACCACGACTTCGCGGTGAACCGCAACGGCACGCAGGACATCTTCATGAACACGCCGAACCAGGCCGCGTGGTTCGAGCGCTACGTCACCGACTGGACCGGCCCCACCGGCCGCCTCGGGCGCATGAAGTTCCGGATGAAGGGCTCGGTGTTCCCCGGCGACGAGATGGTGATGCGCGGGACCGTCCAGGAGGTCGGGACCGACGACACCGGTTGCGGCTGGGTGGCGCTGCTCGTCAGCCTCACCGTGGACGACGACCTCAAGACCGACTGCACGATCCGCGTCGCGGTGCCCACCGGCGCCGGCGACAACCCCTGGACCCGCCGCGGCGACGCCTGGCGCCCCTGACCGACGCGTCCCCGAGAACGCCCGAACCGATAGGACCGAAGCGATGGATCTGGACTTCTCCCCCGAGCAGGACATGCTCCGCGAGATGGTGCGCGGCCTGCTGGCCGACGCCTGCCCGCTCACGCGGGTGCGCGAGCTCGAGGACGACCCGGTCGGGTTCGCCGAGGACGTCTGGGCCCAGCTCGGCGAGCTCGATCTCGTCGGTCTCATGATCCCGGAGGCGCACGGCGGCTCGGGCATGAGCGCGGTCGACGGGGTCGTGCTCTACGAGGAGCTGGGCCGGGCGCTCGTGCCGGTCCCCCACTTCGTCTCCGCGGTGCTCTCCGCCGGCCTGCTCCTGCGCGCGGGCGACGCCGCGCAGCAGGCCGAGTGGCTCCCGCCGATCGCGTCGGGTGCGGCGATCCTCACGCCCGCCTGGCTGGAGCCGAAGGGTGGTTTCGGCCCGCAGGGAGTCCGCACCACCGCGACCGCCGACGGCGACGGCTTCCGCCTCGACGGCGAGAAGTGGCACGTGGCGTTCGCGGCCGCGGCCGACCGGCTCGTCGTGCTCGCCCGGACCGGCGACGGCCCGACGGACGTCGACCTGTTCCTCGTGGATCCGACCGCGTCGGGCGTCGCCCTCGACCAGCAGTTCACCATCGCCTCGGACACGCAGTACGCGGTGCGCCTCGACGGTGTGACCGTCCCCGCGTCGGCCCGCATCGGTGGCGCCGGCACCGGCTGGGCCACCTGGGACCCGACCATGCTCGAGGGCGTCGTGCTGCTCGCCGCCCAGGCGATGGGCGGCGCGCGCTACGCGCTGGAGATCACGACCCAGTACGCGAAGGACCGCGAGCAGTTCGACAAGCCGCTCGGTGCGTTCCAGGCGATCGCCCACTACCTCGCCGACGCGTCGACCGCGGTGGAGGGCGGGACCATCCTCGTGCACGAGGCGGCGTGGGCCTGGTCGGAAGGCCGGTCCCTGGAGCGGCTCGCCCCGATGGCGAAGCTGTTCGCCTGCCAGACCTACCGCGACCTCACTGCGACCGCGCAGCAGATCTTCGGTGGCGTCGGCTTCACCCTCGAGTACGACATCCAGCTGTACTTCCGGCGGGCGAAGCAGCTCCAGATCTCGTGGTGGAACGACCGCGTCCTCGAGGAGCGGGTCGCCGCCGCGATCCTCGACTGACGCGGCCGCAGCGGCGGCGTCACGGCGGGTCCGCGAGCAGCTGCTGGACGAGGGTGGCGGTGAGCCAGTCCCGGTAGCGGGCGGGCGCCCATCCGCGCCCGACGACGAGACGGCGGTAGATCTCCGGCGCCATCAGCGCGTGCACGAGGTCGGCGGCGTCGCGCTCCTTCATCCCGCGGCGCAGCTGCCGCCGGCGGGCGAGCGTGCGGGTGAACGCCTGCTGACCCCGCCCGCGCTGGCGGTCGACGTCGTCGAGCAACTCGGCCGCGGCCGGATCGGACGCCGCGGCCCCGACGAGCACGCCGTAGACCTCGCTCGTCCGCTCGTTGATCGCGGTCGTCACCGCGGCGAACCCGGCGAGCATCCGCTGCGGGTCCGGCTCCTCGAGCAGGCCTCCCACCTCGGGACGGTCGGCGACCGCAACCGGGCGGTCGTCACCCGCGATCGACACGTCGAGCAACGCCCGCAGGATCCCGACCTTCGAGCCGAACAACCGGTACACGGTCGCCGGCGGCACCTCGGACCGCTGGCTCACGGCCTCGACGGTGGTTCCCGCGAAGCCGCGCTCGACGAAGAGGGCACGGGCGGCGTCGACCACCGCCCGGCGGGCGAGACGCGTCCGCGCCTGGCCGCTCCCCCGCGGTTCCGATTCGCGCTTGACGCCGCTCGCCACGGACGCGATAGTAACACTCTCAATTCGAGAGTTATACTCTCATTCCAAGCGCGGAGGGAAACGATGAAGACGATGACGTGCAACCAGCTCGGCGGTCCCTGCGACCACGAGCTGCAGGGTGCGGACGCCGATGCGGTGATCAAGGCGCAGGACCGGCACCTCCGGGACGCGGTCGCGGCCGGTGACGGGACCCACGCGCCGGCGCTCAAGGCGATGAAGGGCCGGTGGAAGCGACCGATCGCCGGCATGGGTTGGTACCGGGACGTGAAGCGAAGCTTTGCCGAGCTGCCCGAGGACGTCCCGGCCTGATCCGGCACCGGGCTCCCCCGCCGACGGCGGGGACGACGGGCCGACGCCCCCTGGGCTCAGGGGGCGTCGGTGATCGTCAGGTCGTCGATCAGGACGCTCTTGGTGCCGGTGTTGGACGAGCCCCGGGCCAGCGAGAAGAACAGCTGACCCGCTGCGGTCACCGTGGTGTCGGTGACGGTCCCGGTCCACGCGGTCGGCTCGGTCGTGCCGTCGAGCCAGGTCTTCACCTGGATCGTGGTGCCGCTGACCCGCATCCGCACCCAGCGCTTCGCGGTGCTGAGCGGCTGCGCCCCCGACATCGTCTTCAGGTCGGTCGTCGTGCCGTTGACCGACTTGTTGATCACCGGGCTCGTCGAGTTCGACGAGAACTCGACGCCGTAGCCGTTGCGGGGCCGGTACGCGTTGGTCCAGCCGCCCGAGCCCCGCAGGTTGACGGTGAAGTACGCCGACGAGCCGGTCGCGGTCCAGCGGTACGAGAACTTCGCCTCGGCGTTGGTCCGTGCCGCGAGGCCGTTCAGCTGCGCGCGGGCGTACGCCCCCGACGTGTTGGTGACGGTGAGCCGACCGGCGTTGGACAGCGTGTCGACGGTGCCCGCGCTGGTGCTCGCGATCCACGCCGCCTGCCACGCGGCGCCGTCGGCCGCGGTCCACAGGTCGCTGAACAGGTTCGCCGTGACCGCGAGGGTCGTGACGTCGACGAACGGGCTGTCGGGCCCGACGAGCCCGCTCGTGTCGACGGCGCGGACCGTGTAGCGGTACGCGGTCGCGGCCGTGAGACCGGAGTCGTTGAAGGTCGTGCCGGTGACGGTGCCGGGCAGCACGGTCCCGCTGCGCACGATGCGGTAGCCGGCGACCCCACGGTCGTCGGTCGCAGCCGGCCACGTCAGCGTGAGCGACTGCTGCCCGACGTTGGAGACGGCCGGCGTCCCGGGCGCACCCGGCGGTGTCGTGTCGGCGGGCACCGTGACGTTGATGATCGCCGACGATCCCGTCTTGTTGACGCCGTCGGTCGCGACGGTCTGCAGCGTGTGCGGACCGACCGCGGCCGCGTTCCACGAGAACGAGTACGGCGCCGAGGTGTCGACGCCCACCTGGACGCCGTCGACGAGCAGCGCGACCTGGGTCACGCCGATGTCGTCGTTCGCGGTGGCGGTGACCGTCGTCGGGCCGAAGACACTCGCGCCCGCGGCGGGTGCGGTGATCGTGGTCGTCGGGTTGGCGGTGTCCGGGATCACCGGCGCGCTGTTGGCAAGACCCGGGGTCCCGGTGATCGCCGGGTTGGCCGACCAGTTCGACGCCAGCGAGTTGTCGGCCGTCGGGTTCACCAGCTCGAGCGACGCGCCCCCACCGGCCGCGGCCGTCGGCCACGGCGCGCTCGGTGCGTAGGTGACCTCGTCGACGACCCGGGCGCCCTGGCGCAGCGTCAGCGTCTGACCCGCGTCGGCGAGGTGGCCGCTGAAGGTGCCGCCGACGAAGCGGTTCGCCGGCGCGTACGCGGCCCGGAACGCCACGTCGTTCGCGACGAACACGACGTTCGCCTTCGGGAGGAGCACGGTGCCCGGCTGGATCTTCAGCCCGATGCCGTCGATCGTCCAGCCCGACAGGTCGACCGACTCGGTCGCCGACGGGTTGGTCAGCTCGACGAACTCGGCGTTGTCACCGCCCGTCGGCTGGTACTGGATCTCGTTGATCACGACGTTCGGCTCCGCCGACTGGGATGCGGGCACGGGCTTGCCCGCCCCGGTGTTGTTCGCGATCACGTTGCGGCGGTCGGCGAGACCGTCGAGCAGCCTCTGGCGCGCCTCGGCCGGGGTCAGACCACCCCAGGCCTTCACGTCGAGGTTCCAGTCGGGCGTCGACGGCGTGGCGATCGCGTCCCACTGGTTCTCGAACTTGGGCACCGGCAGGAACTGGTCGGCGAGCGTGCGCAACCGCCGCATGAACATGTCCTTCCAGTCCGGGTACGCGAGCACGGCCTGGGTGAGCCGGTTCGACGTGTCCGGCGTCAGGAACACGCCCTTGCCGTCGCGGGCGGGCGTGGTGAACGTGTAGTCGAGGTCCCAGTGCCAGAGCTCCCAGCGGCCGGTCCCGTCGGTGTCGCGGGCGATGAACCAGTTGTACCAACCGGAGTCGGTGTGGCGGATCACGCTGTTGATCGCCATGTAGTTGATGACCTCGGGGATGTTGATGTTCTGGTACATCCACTCCTTCTGCGCGGCCGACGGCGATGCGTCGATCTTCTGCGAGAGGTTCCAGACGTCGCTGTAGTCCTCGCTCTTGCGCGTCTTCTTGTCGAGCCACTGGTTCGCCACGAGTGTCGCGACCGAGCTCGTCTTGGCGAGCGAGCCGCCGTCACCCTTGTAGATCGACCAGTTGTCGACGCCCTGCGCCTTGCGCCAGGTGCCGTCCTCGAGCTCCATCAGGCGACCGAGGCTCCAGAACTGCCCGTTGCGCTGCGTCCGCACGGCCTGGATCGACAGCGCCCGCGCCCCCGCGGCGGCCACCGTCTGCCACGACAGATCGGCGTACGCGTCGGGGTCGCGCTGGATGGCGAACTCGTCCAGGGTGTACGGCAGCTTCGAGCCCATGTCGAGCTCGTGGCCGACGGGCATCTCGACCTTCCAGCTGACCTTGGTCATCGAGCGCGAGGTGTTGCCGCGCACGTTCATGCGTGCGTTGTCGTAGACCTGCCCGTCGTACGCGATGACGGCCTCACCCTGGACATCGTCGTAGCGGTGGTTGGCGAGGAGGTCGTTGTAGACGCTGTCCTGCATGAACCACTCGATGACGGGAAGCGGGGTCACCACCGCCGGGTTCTTCACCACCACGCCGTGGTAGTGGATCGAGTCGGCCACCTCCGGGCTCGCGAGCGCAGTTGCCTGACTCGTCGCGTTGATCCGGTAGCGGACCAGCTGACCGGCCGCCTGGCCGGGGATCGTGGCGGCGAACTGGCCGTCGGCCGCGCCCCCCGGGCTCGCCGCGTCGTCGGACATCGGGATCGTGGTCTCCGCGCCGAACATCACCTTGTAGGTGAGTGTCGCGGTGCTGCCGATCGGCAGCCGCGCCGAGACGACGATGGCCTGGCCGGGGTCGGGGCGCTGGGGCGTCGCGGTCACCTGCGTCACCGCCGGGATCCCCTCGACCGAGTTGCGGGCGCGCGGCGTGCCGCCGTTCACCGTGCTGGCCGCCCAGTTCTCCGGCAGCGAGTTGTCGACCATCAGGTCACGCAGCTCGAGCGACGGGCCGGTGCCGTCGGGCGTCCCCGGCCACGGCGCGGCGTCGAGGTAGCTGACGGTGTCGATCACGTTGGCGCCCGCGTCGACGAGCTGGACCGCCTCACCGCTGTTGCTGAGCTTGCCGGTGTAGATCGCGTCGGGCGCGAAGCCGTAGAGCGTGGTGAAGCGCGTGGCGTCGGGCGACAGGACGATCCGACCACCCCCGGGGATCACCGTCCCGGACGGGAGCACCGCGGTGATGCCCTGCGTGAAGGACCAGCCCGAGACGTCGATCGCGCCCGCGGACGTGTTCGCCAGCTCGATGAAGTCGTCGGTGTCCAGATCCGACCCGGCGTGGTAGTGCAGCTCGGAGATCACCACCCCGCCCGGCGCGGCCCCGGTCGGAGCCTCGCTCGAGCGGACGCTCTCGGCGGCGCTCGGCGCCTCGGCCTGCGGGCGCCCATCGTCGGCGGAAGGGGTGGACGCGCACGCGCCCAAGAGCCCGAACAGACAAGCGCGCCAATGCACGCGCCCATCCTATCAGGCCGGGCTCACTCGACGGGCTTGCACACCGTCGAGCCCCAGTCCGTGCACACGTACCGCCGCCCGCCGCAGGTCGCCTTCCACGCGTGACCCTCGCCTTTCGGGGCCGGCTTCACATCCTCGATCACAATCTGCTC
>WBZN01000844.1_pt1 | contig 20132 bp, 15 predicted proteins | sample 5204281 | NCBI WGS metagenome assembly WBZN01 (sample SAMN12344347, study PRJNA552823) | activated sludge metagenome | biome: Activated sludge suspended growth; feature: Nitrification reactor; material: Wastewater; isolation source: activated sludge from nitrification reactor of wastewater... | reverse complement strand
TTAGCCTTTACTGTCTCTTTTGCTGTTTGGGGGTTGATAGCAGGCGTGATGCCTATCCTCAAAAAGGATTTGCAGTTGACCGCAACATCAGCCAGTATGCTGATTGCTATTCCTGTTTTGCTTGGATCATTGGGACGTTTGCCTGCCGGTTTTCTAGCCGACAAGTATGGGCCGAAACGTGTCTTCACGATATTGTTGGCGATAATCTGCATCCCGGCATTTCTTCTTGGGTTCGCTCACACATATGATCAGTACAAGCTGATCGCCGTATTTCTCGGTCTTGCCGGCACTGCATTTGCAATCGGAATTCCATTCGTCTCTCGCTGGTTCCCGGCCGAACGTCAGGGCACCGTTCTAGGTATTTACGGCGCTGGCAACATTGGCCATTCACTGGCCGTTTTTGGAGGACCTGCCATCGCCAGTGCATTTGGCTTGAGATGGGCTTTTTGGAGCTTCTCGTTGATTACGCTGATTTATGCCATTATTTTTGCCGTGCAAGCAAAGGACGCACCGGCGAAAAGACCGCCTCAGAAGCTGAGTGAGGCAATCGCGCTCTTTTTCAAGCGTCCCATGACTTGGGTCTTAAGCTTGCTCTATTTTCAAACATTCGGCGGATTTGTCGCCCTGTCAATATACATGCCACTCTTACTTAAGGAGACCTTTAATTTGTCACCGGCAGATGCAGGTTTTCGCACTGCCATGTTTGTCATTCTAGCTACTGTGGCTCGCCCACTAGGAGGATTTTGTTCTGATAAGCTGGGCAGTTCTCGTGTTGTCACTGCATCTCTTCTCGGTCTGGTTCCCTGTGGTCTCATACTTACATCGGGCGATCTTGGGTACTTTACAGTCGGAGCTCTAGGCGCAGCATTCTGTCTCGGTTTAGGCAACGGTGCCGTGTTCAAATTGGTGCCGCACTACTTCCCAACAGAAGTTGGCACCGTAACTGGACTCGTTGGAGCCGCCGGCGGCATGGGCGGATTCTTTCCACCTTTAGTGCTTGGCTATTGCAAAGATCACCTCGGCAGCTACGGCCCCGGATTTTACTGCCTGAGCGCTTTTGCTCTAATCTGTCTGGTGATCTTCTATTTCAGTATGCCCAGACCCAAAGGTGAGAGCCGGCCGGTTCTTGCTTGACAGCGATCGGGGTGGCCGATATTTGAGCCTGCACCATTGACGGTGGCGGACCGTTTCGTGGTTACCTTTTCGTTACTAGCGCCGAGAATGCAAAATCGCGCTACATTAGTAACATGGACGCGCCTGCAGTTAATCAAGGTCAAGCATCGACCATCTTCAGTCGTTTGACTACGGCGTTGGCAGGCTCAGTCGAGAAACTACATCCTGCTTACTTTGCCATGGTTATGTCAACGGGCATCATCTCCATTGACTGTAAGCTAATAGGTTATAACAGGCTGGCTTTTTCTCTTTTTATTCTCAATATAGGCATTTATTTGTGGCTGCTTTTGCTGACAGCCGCGCGAATTAGATTTTATCCAGAACAGTTCTTTACCGATTTGATCGATCACAGTCGTGGTGTTGGTTTCTTTACGCTTGTTGCAGCTTCTGGTGTGCTGGGCAATCAGTTTATATTGATCGGGCAAAACTACGAGCTTTCACGTTACCTGTGGTATCTGTGCATCGGCTTGTGGCTGGGCTTTACGTACTTCATTTTCACGAGTTTCACTGTCAAGGAGAACAAGCCTACACTTGAACTGGGCATCAACGGCGGCTGGTTGCTTGCCGTTGTGGCGACTCAATCGGTATCCACACTAGGAAGCCTGCTCACACAGCATTTGAAAACTGGACAACAGGAGACAGTTTTCTTTTCGCTATGTATGTGGCTATGCGGCGGCATGTTGTATATATGGCTGATCGCTTTAATCTTCTATCGGTACACATTTTTCAATTTCTCGCCATCTGATTTTTCGCCACCATATTGGATAAATATGGGTGCCGTCTCAATTACTACTTTAGCCGGCACTAGGATTATATCCAATGCCGATGCATTCCCTTTCCTGCAGGAGTTGATGCCGTTTTTAAAAGGCTTCACGATGTTTTTCTGGGCTACTGGCACATGGTGGATTCCGATGCTGTTCTTTTTGGGTATATGGCGACACTTTTATAAGCGCTACCCATTCTCGTACGATCCTCTGTATTGGGGTCTGGTTTTCCCGTTAGGAATGTACACTGCATGCACATACCACTTGGCCCGGGTGTTGCACTTACAGTTTTTGTATGCAATACCGAATTATTTCTTTTATGTGGCATTAAGCGCCTGGGTGATCATCTTCTGTGCCTTTCTCCACAATTTAACTCAGTCCATAATACGCGCGTTCGCACCTGTGCAGCCGCTTTCCGGATCCTCGCATCCTAAATAACCAGGAGACGAAGTTTCTGATCTTTTTGCATTGTATATAAATGACTGATCCAACTCTCGGATCAGAGGGACAAGCTTTGACTAGTGTCTAGTCGGGCTGATCTGCAAATGCTAAGACGTGCCCATCAGGATCGAGACAGTATGCTACGCAATCACCCCAATCTCTTTGTTCAAAGCCGCTCAATTCTGTTGCGCCTTTTTCAAGGGCACGGGCGTGGAATTGACTGGCATCAATTAAACGCAGGTAAAGCTCAGCACGCGGAATGCCAGAGCCACGAGCAGGATCGGGTAGGACCGCGCCCAACAGCCTTTTAATGCCGCTCTCAGGCATCAAGCCAAGCAGACAATTTTCGTTGAGTGTGAATTCGGTCATGCCTGGTACTTGCAAGGTCGGTTGTAGAGCCAGCACATGCGAGTAAAACCCTGTGCTCCGCTCCTGATCTTTGACGTAAAAGATGATGTTTGTTTTCAACTTGAGCCTGAAGTAATCTGGTTTGACAATCACTGAATATGGTGGCTAGATTTCACCCTTAGTGCGTGCGGCTTTCAACACTGCCAGTCCTTTCAGCCAATGCGCAATGCCATATTCAATTGCAAACACGGCGATCAAAGTCAGTATCACGTGGACTTTGTAGCGATTGAGATTGATCCAGAAAAGCTTGACCGGGTCGCCGTGCAATTTGTTGAGCGGATGGGTGCCATCTAAATACTCTTGCGAATCCGGTATGCCATCGTCATCGAGGTCGCTTTTATCGCCCAGAAGTTTGGCCAGTTCTTCAGGATTGCCCTTCACCTCCATGAACTTCTTGCGTCCGATCGCTTTAATGATCTGATTGCCGAACTTGTTCAAGATCGGACTATCTATTTCGACACCTGGTTCCATAGCCGCTCTGGCCCTTCCCAGTCTTCTCATTTGCTCTTCATTGAGGGTGCTCACTTGACCTGAGCCATTGCCGACTGGACCCGCAGCATTGACATGGCACATCGCACAATCAACGGTTCGTCCTGAATGTTTTTCTGCGAAAGCCTGATATTCAGGGTAGCTGAATGCCGGCAATGCCGTAAATAACAAGATCGTGGCAGGCGCAAAACCGACCACTGTAATTATAAAGGAGAGCCTGGCTGGCAGGCTAATGTTTGAATAATTCATAAAGTTGTGCACCAAACAATGTCATTCCTACCAAGTAGCCGCTCGCCAGAGCGGCTATAAATGTCAGCGTTTTTCGGCTCGTGCCTTTGAAGATCCAGGGTGCCAGGAGCAAAACTCCTACTGCAACCATACTGCCAAGAATTATCACCCAGAAGGGCAAAAGCTCAAGCGGATAATAGACGAAGAAAAAATACCATTCCGGTTTGATACCTGGCGGTGTCGCACCCAGAGCATTGAATGGTTCCAACAAGGGGAATGGTAAAAAAGAATCAAAAGGTACGCAGAGCGAAAGCACGAAAATGACAACAAATACGGCTGCCCACAAAGACAGGTCCTTGAAGAAAAAGATGGAAACAAATCTCTCTGTTTTCTTTGTCGGTTTGTCCACCCCCTGACTCATGCCGTGCAACTGCACTTGCAGGAGATGCAAACCAAGCATCGCCACCAGTATCATCGGCAGTATCACGACGTGAAGAGCATAAAATCTTCCCAGCGTAGACTGGCCAACGGTTGCCTCTCCTTGAAAGGTCTCTCGCAATATGCGCGGTAACTGTGAAAGCGCTCCGGGTAGATATTGTCCGACTGCTTCAACGGATTGCAATCCCACTTTGGTGGCATTAACAGCAATCTGATTCCAGGGCAAAAGATAGCCCGTAAAACCAAAAATGAAAGTGAGAAATAAGAGGAAGACGCCAACAATCCATGTCACTTCTCGAGGTTTTTCAAATGATTTCATGGCAAAAGCTGTGAGCAAATGGATGATCACAAACAAAATCATCGCTGATGCAGACCAGGTGTGCATGTTCCTGATCAGCGCGCCGCCACTTACATACTTAGAAATATATTCGACAGAGACATTGGCGTCGCTGACTGTGGGCTGATAATAAAAGAGCAAGAAGAGCCCTGTAGTTACCTGAATCATAAAGAAGAGCAGGGTCAGACCACCCGTGTAATAGCCCCAGCTCATATGGTGCACAGGAACTTCTTTTGTCTCCACCATGTGGTGGAAGCTCATTTTCTCAACAGGAAAGCGGTCTAGTACAAAGTCTTTAATCCATTTGGCGCTGATCATCAGGCTGTCTCCGCGTCGCTTTTGGCAATATAGACTCTCGCACTGGTTTCAGCTCCGGCGGCAAGCGCGCCTGTGGTGTGACCATCAGGTGATCTACTCATCAATAATTTGCCATGCTCATCCATCAATACCCAACCGAGATGGGGCAAGGGAGCCTTGGCGGGAGCGTCGGGATTGGGCTGACCAGTTTGCACGTCGAAATAAGAAACATGGCACGGGCAAAGAATCTTGCCTTTTGAGTCCACGTCATTACCCACGGTGCAGCCCAGATGTGTGCACTTAGCAGAGATCAGTAAAGGTAAGCCATCTTGTCCACGAAATGCGATCGCCGGCTGCATCAGATAATCGATGAAATATTTTCCTTTTGTGGCGTTGAAGTCAGCCAGTGAGCCAACCAAAATGTAGTTGCTCGCCTGGCGTTCAAGCTCAAGTTTACGCTGATCTACGGTGGCTTGAAGTTTCGTCAATCTATCTTCAAGAATTTCAGTCTCTTCATGCTTGCTCAAACGCGGGCCAAAGAAGAATCGAAAAACCTTGTCGAAGGCCCCGACTGACAGAAAAAGTAGTCCAATGAACATGCCAAAACCGGCACGCATAAAGTGTCTACGCGCTTCCTCTTGAACAAATATTTCGCCGCCGCTGGACTCGGCTCTCGATGAGTTAGTCCAAATCACATTTTGAGGTGGGCGCACCAAATACTCGAAAGGTACAGCAAACATGTGGATCAGTCTTGAAAATGGAATCACCAAAATGAAGAGCCAGGCACCAAGTATGTGAGCTTTGACGACCAACGGCAACTCCGAGATGTAACTTACATCCGGACGAAGAGTGAGGATGCTCCAGATATAAGGGGTTGTGGTGCCCGCCGACCATAAAGAACCCCAGCGGTAAAAAACCGCAATACCAACTCCCAGGCTAATTTGAACAAGCAGCAAAACCAAAACGACAAGGTCCATTGTGCTCGTCACGATCTGAAGCTTCGCCGACGTCAAGCGCCGCACTGCTAAAACAACGAGCCCGGCCACAGACAAGATGCCCAGCCCCAGTCCAACTGACTCGATTGTATACAACGCGATTTTGTTCGAAAGAATATTCTGCCAGAGACCGGGCACCAAAAATGCCACCACGTGGGCAAGCAGAATCAAGATGATGCCCAAATGCCATGGTAAAGAGCCCCACATCAAACCCTTTGTCTCCAGAAACTGTGAAGACAATGAGGAGTAAGTCATAGGAGCTGTTCGGGTTCGGTAGATCGATCCGGCAATACAGGCGACCAGAGCGACATACGGCAACGCGATAAACAGCATGGTATCCAGCATCGATCACTCCTTTCTACTGATGCGTTTTTACGGCTATTTCAATAGCTTTCATCAACGGATGATAAGGACTTTGACATTCAGCCAATCTCGACACCATCTCCTTTAGTGGTGCCACTAGTACCAGTTCACACAGGTCATCAATTTCCTCAAATGACAAGTGCTCGCTGAAGCTGAGGAGAACGCCCAAATGATCGCATAGTTCACCTTTGCGATCAAAACCAATTTCTTCGAAGCGGTCATTGAGACGCGACAGTAAAGAACCGCGGTCGAAGTTCTCGTCGCCATAGATGTAACCACTGACATAGGGGCTGCATAAAGGCGCCAGATCGAAATTCCGAGTGAATGTTTCCTCCAACTTAGACCTTGTATTTTCGCTGACAAACTTGGAAAACTCGAGAAGCAGTGGCTTAGCATCAGGACACAATTGCACGCATTGGTCTGTGACGCTGTCGAATGAGTCCAGATAATTCTCACTTGGATAGTCAAGCAAGCGTGCCAGCGCACCTAACAGCTTGCCTTTGCGACTGGTCAGTTCTTGTATGCTCATGGTCCCCTCCCTGGTGCCTGGTTGAGTCCGAGTCCACATGAGCCTTTACATAACTCAGGGCTGCATGTGCTCTCAATCGCCCGTTCTCTTTGGATCTCCGGTATGACAAAGCGCTCATCGATTGTCGGCAGAGCAGTCAACCTATAGATCTCTTCTGCCTCCTCTGCTGTCGTATTTGCTTCGCGCATGATCTTGCTGACAGCAACCAGATCCAGATCGTCCATACCAACGGAGCGCTTGTAATAGCGAACTGCCATCAGCTTCTTCATCACAGTGTCAATGATCTTTTCGTTGCCGCCACTAAAGAGTTTGGCTAGATATTTTATAGGCATGCGCGAACGATCAAGGCTTGTGAAGAAACCTTCTCCGTGGTTCTCATACATACCATTGTCGACTTTACCCATCACCGGTAAAAGTGGTGGCACATAGAAAAGCATAGGCATGGTGCGGTACTCTACATGCAATGGCAAGGCAATTTTCCATTTCATGACGTACTTCCAGACTGGCGACAACTGAGCCGCGCGAATGAAGTCGTCGCTGATACCATTTAGTTTGGCCAGTCGAATAATTTCAGGATCGTTTGGATCGCACAGGACGCTCCTTTGCGATTCAACTAGTGCCTCGTCAGGAACTTTCATTGCATCTGCGACCCGATCAGCGTCATAAAGCAAGACGCCTAAATAGCGAATTCGACCGACACATGATTGAAAACAGTTTGGGATCTGTCCAGTCTCAAGCTTGGGATAACAGAGGATACATTTTTCTGATTTTCCAGTTTTCCAGTTGTAATAGATTTTTTTGTACGGGCAGGCACTAATGCAGGCCCGCCAGCCTTTGCAGGTATCCTGATTGATCAGAACGATGCCGTCTTCACCCCGCTTGTAGAGCGCTCCTGATGGACACGAGGCAACGCAACTGGGATTAGCGCAATGATTACAAATGCGTGGCAGATACATCATCGAGATGCGTTCGATCTCGAAAAGTTGCTCACGTTCTTCTTCGCTTAGGCTATCGAGATTGATATCGTTCTCAGCATAGATAGTTGAGCCCGACAAGTCGTCGTCCCAATTAGGACCGGCAACAATATCAACTGGTTGACCGGTAATTTGAGAGATAGGAATGGCAGTTGGTTGATCATCGCCAGCTGGAGCATCGAATAGTTCAGAGTATTTGTATGTCCAGGGCTCGTAATAATCTTCCAGCCCCGGTTGATTCGGGTTGTAGAAGAGTTTGACAAATGAATCAACTTTGTTCTGACTTTTTAGAGACAGGGAGCGCGAACCGTTTTTTCCGTTTAGCTGCCAGCCACCTTTGTAATGTTCCTGATCCTCCCACAGAGTAGGGAAACCGGTTCCAGGCTTTGTCTCAACATTGTTCCACCACATATACTCAGCACCGGGCCTGTCAGTCCAGACGTTCTTGCAAGCGATGCTGCATGTGTGGCAACCAATGCACTTATCTAAGTGGAAAACCATTGAAATCTGAGCTCGGATATCCATAATGTGACCTCTTAGAATTGTGGATTGGCCAGCGGTTTGACGATCACAAATGTGTCGCGATTGACACCGGTGGGCCCCCAGTAATTGAAGGCATAAGTAAATTGAGCATAGCCACCAGCCATGAACAACGGTTTCAGGCGAGTGCGAGTCAGGCTATTGTGCCCTCCGGCTCGCTTCATATTGCGTTCTTTCGACTTTGGCACCGAGATGGTGCGCTCTGGCGAGTGATAGATGAACGACAAGCCGCGCGGTATTCTGGCGCTGACGCAGGCGCGAGTGCAGACAACGCCATGGTCATTGAACACTTCTACCCAATCATTGTCTTCGACTCCGATTAGATCGGCATCCTTATCGTTTATCCAGATCGGTTCAATTCCTCTCGACAGAGTCTTCATGCGCAAGGTATCGCCGAAAGTGGAATGGATATGCCACTTGCCGTGCGGAGTGACGTAATTCAAGATTAGCGAGCCAGAATCTTTGCTCGATTTAACCAGGTCTCTGGTGGCATGCATGGTGATGCGCGGTTTGTGTGTGGGCAGATGTTCACCGTAGGCTATATATGCTTCGTGGTCGAGATACAAGTGCTGCCGCCCTGTAAGCGTGCGCCAGGGAATTAACTCTTCAACGTTTTGGCAATAAGCAGAATAAGTTCTCTCACCATTGACGATACCAGTCCAGTAAGGCGTAGTTAGAACGCGCCGAGGCTGCGCATTTAAATCGTTGAAACTGTACCTGACGCCGCGTGTATCTTTGGCCAGATGAGTGTGATCGATTCCTGTTTTGACCGATTCCGCTTCGAATGCTCGATAGGCGCATTCACCATTGGTTTCTGCCGCCAGATACAAGATCACTTCACAGGCATCGAGAGCTTCGCGAATTGATGGATATGTCTTGCCGTTCCAAGTCTCACTGGTGTGAGTGCGCATGTATTGATCATACAAATCATCAACGTCGTAATGCGTTCCGTGCACAGCCAGTCCATTCGATCGAATCAGGGGACCAAGGGAGATGAACTTGTTGTAGAGATTGGGATAATCACGTTCAACAATTCTTATGTTAGGCATCGTCTTGCCTGGAATTGGCTCACATTCACCCTTGCTCCAATCCTTTATCGAAGCTTGAGCAATTTCTGCCGGCGTGTCGTGCATTAAAGGCGTCACTATGATGTCCTGAATCGGCTCAGGCAGATGAGTTTCCGCTAGCTTAGATGTTGAAAGGGCGATCCCTCTGAAAATATCCCAGTCAGATTTCGCTTCCCAACATGGTGGCACTGCAGGCTGAAGCGGGTGAATGAATGTGTGCATATCTGTACTGTTTAAATCATGCTTTTCGTAGAATGTCGCTGCCGGCAAGACGATGTCGGAATATAGAGCCGACGAGTCCATGCGGAAGTTCAGATCAACAACGAGATCCATTTTGCCGAGCTCGACTTTGTCGTGCCAGGTCACTTCTTCAACGAGACCTTTGCCCTCCTCATCGGCGATCGCATTGCTGTGCGTACCCAGGTAATGGCGCAGGAAATATTCGTGCCCCTTGGCCGATGACAAAATCGCATTACCGCGCCAGATGTACCAGACTCGCGGGAAGCACTCGGGGTTGTCTGGATCCTCCATGGCAAATTTGAGTTCTTTTGCTTTCAATTTTTTGACGACATAGTCGACTATTTCAGCGTCAGTTTTAGCACCTGCACCTTTTGCTTCTTCCAGCAACTGAAAATTGTTTTGATCGAACTGTGGGAAACAAGGTAACCAGCCGTTGCGAACCGCCTGCACTTGCTTATCGGCTGTGTGTCCGGTGGCGATGCCATGATCGCCATCGGGGACCGGGCAGACATCATCGAACTTCGTATCGTATCGCCACTGATCCGAATTCATGTAGTGGAAAGATGGCGAATTTTGCAATCTAGAGGCTGGATACCAGTCGTTGGCAAAGGCAAGAGGCGCCCACGAAGCTTGTGGTGCCAGTTTCTCCTGACCGACATAATGGTTCAGTCCGCCCCCACTCTTGCCGACACATCCACATAGAATCAGTGAGGTTATTATTGAGCGGTAAATCAGATTATTATGATACCAGTGGTTGGCACCGGCACCAATGATCACACTACACTTGCCCTGGCTGCGTTCAGCGGTAGTCGCCCATTCTCTGGCAAAGTTGATCACGACATCGGCTTTAACACCGGTAAATTTTTCCTGCCACGCCGGAGTGTAAGGTGCCAACTCATCCTCGTATGATTGAGGATAATCGCCATCCAGCCCTCGGTCCACGCCAAATTGTGCCATCAATAATTCCATCGCCGTGGTCACCAAGATCGGACCGGAAGTGGTCTCAATCTCTCGGACAGGAACGTTTCGGACAACGGCACTGTCGTTGGTGCCTTCCGAGAAATCGGAGAATTTAACCGGGGCGGTTTTGGCGTCGGTTTCTTCGTCTTTTAAGAACAAAACAGGATCAATGATCGCACCGGAAAGAGAATCCTCCAACTTCAGGTTCCACTCTCCCTTCGTCTGTTGCCAACGGTGTCCGACAGTGCCTTTCGGCAAAGCCAACTTGCCTGTTGTGGCATCGAGCATGAACATCTTCCAGTCAGCATTTTCAAGATCTTTTGTAGCCGCTACTTGGCTCGCTCTCAACAATTTACCGGCGCTATATGTTCCATCTTTATGCCGCTCAAGAGTGACAAGGAAAGGCAAATCACTATACTTCTTGACGTAATCAATAAAATAAGGCACTTGCTTTTGATAATAAAATTCCTTCAAGATGACATGGTTAACAGCCATCCAGAAGGCACCATCTTGACCCTGGTTGATTGGCACCCATTCGTCTGCAATTTTGCTCACTTGAGCAAAATCTGGCGTAAAGACGACAACTTTTGAACCACTGTGTCTCGCTTCAACCAGAAAATGGGCATCCGGAGTGCGAGTCATCAGTACGTTTGAGCCTACAACGGCAACGAAACGTGAGTGAAACCAATCAGCACTTTCGGCAACGTCAGTTTGTTCGCCCCAGACTTCAGGCGATGCCGGCGGTAAATCGCAATACCAATCATAGAATGACAGATTGACTCCGCCCATGAGTTGCAGAAAGCGTGCGCCGGATGCGTAGCTCACCATCGACATGGCTGGAATGGGCGAGAATCCGACGATTCGATCGGGACCAAATCGTTTAGTTGTATAAACGTTGGCTGCGGCAATAATCTCGTTTACTTCTTCCCAACTGCTGCGGCGAAAACCGCCTTTGCCTCTGGCTGTCTGGTATTGGCTGCGCGATTGAGGATTGGTGACAATTGATTCCCAGGCCGCGACGAGGTCATCTGCATGCATGCGTTTGGCTTCGCGCCACAAATCAATTAGTACTCCTCGCATATAAGGGTATTTGACGCGCAGTGGGCTGTACAAATACCAGGAACATGAGATGCCTCGCTGACAGCCTCTCGGTTCATGCGAAGGTATGTCTTTGCTGATTATGGGATAGTCGAGTGCTTGCAATTCCCAAGTGACAATACCGTTTTTGACGTAGACATTCCAACTGCAAGATCCAGTGCAATTGACGCCATGCGTACTTCTAACGATCTTGTCGTATTGCCAGCGATTCCTGTAGAAATCTTCCCACTGACGCTGCTTTGGTGCAAAAATATCTCTAATCCATGTAGTCATGAGCGCTTTCTCCGTTGCAATTTTTGGCGAGCACCAGTTTTGCGATTCCGGTAACCATATGCGATGGCTGCGACAACGCAACCAGCAACGAGAAGCGCGGCTAGATGCCAGGGAAAATGTGTTTGACGCTCCGGATGATCTTTCAAATTGAAAAGATACTTACCAATGTCAATCGCTTCCTGTCTCGTTACAGGATGATCTCTATAGGCGTCTTTCATCACCTTATAAGGGGTATGTTCACAGGCGGCAACAAGGGCTACTTCAGTCATTTTGCTTGATATGCTGGCTAGCTCTGGTCCCATGCTGCCTTTGCCGGCACTGTGGCAAGCGATGCAAGAAAGTCCACCATTTTTCAGGGGCTCTTCGCCAAAAAATAAATTCCTGCCGCGTTGCGGTGAACCAGGCTCTGCTTGCTTTTGCTCCGGTGGTGGCGTTACTGGTGTCAACGTCGATGCTGACTGACCGATTACGCCATCCTTCTTTACCGCTGCAGAACTAGCATTTTTTAAATATTGAACTAATGCATCTACTTCTTCATCGCTCAAAGGACCGGCGTTTTTTTCCATGCCTTTGACGGCTGTATGAAGATTGCTTGAATCCCATTTCTTAGTTGGTGCCAGATCTGGTCCGACCGAGCTGCCACCACCGACAGTATGACAGCCTGCGCATTTCTGACTGAATAAGGAAGCGGCATCTATTGCTGAGGCCGCCTGAGCGACAATGAAAAAAGCGACGATATTGAAGATAGCCGCTTGACACAGCTGTTGAACAGACAATCTCATTTTGATCGCATTTCTCATAGGTTCTCCGGAATCATTTTGGCATTCCGGTTGCCCATTGGTATCGCTCTTAGGACTGACTTGTTTTTTTGCCGACGCGACAATTACTTTCTTGGCGCGTTGCTTTCCTCAATGATGTCATCAATCCAAGAGAGCGTAGCCATCATGCTGGGAAAGCCCATTGTCGTTACAGACAAGAGAACCGCATGGCGGATTTCTTCTTTCGTCAGACCAGCTTCCAGAGCTCGCCGGCAATGCGAGTGAACAGCGCCTTCAAGGCGTGCTCCGGCAGCCAGGGATAATTTGACCAACGCTATCTCCTTCTGGTTAAGTGGGCCTGCGACCGTTGCCGCCTTACCCAGTTCTTCGTAAGCCTTAAATATTTGCGGATGAGCCTCCTGGAATTGGAGATATCTACCTGGCAGTTTGCCTGCTTTTGTTGTCATTGTGGATAAACCTCTTCGTGAAACTGGCGTCCAAAATAGCAGATTAGAGGCAATAGTGCGCACTGCCATCGATAGCGACGGCAATCATCATTACCATCGAGGCGGTTGACAAATCATTCGTTCGGATGATGTGTGCAGACAACCGTGATTCAGATGATTCGAAAGATGGATTATTTTTGGTAACCACAACTCTGTATTTTCGCTGTCTTTGAAAGCACCACTTACGGTGCGGCAAAGAATTGTCTTTAACTTACATTGCTCATGTTGTAGTTGGGTGATTACTTTTTGTAGTTCGAGCGCTATAGTAATCATGTTAGCCAAATTGGCAATGTGCTATACAGCTTGCCAGCGACAGAGAGGAGTCCGTGAAATGAGTGAGCCGATCCTGATTCAAGGCGGCATGGGAGCTGCTGTATCCAATTGGCAGCTGGCGCGTGCTGTATCCACACTAGGACATCTTGGCGTTGTCTCTGGTACCGCTCTCGATTGCGTCCTGGCGCGCCGCCTCCAGACTGGCGATCCAGGAGGACACATGCGGCGGGCGCTCGAGCATTTTCCTCTCAGGCAAGTGGCTGCCGACATACTATCGCGCTATTACATTCCCGATGGGAAGAAGGATGATCAGCCATTCCGAGCCATCCCCATGTTCAAACTCAACTCAGATCAGAGTCTTTTAAATCTGACCTTAGCTGCTAATTTTGTGGAAGTCTATCTGGCTAAAGAAGGACATGATGGCGTCGTTGGCATTAACTACTTGGAGAAAATCCAGTTGCCGACACTTCCATCTCTCTATGGTGCCATGCTTGCGGGAGTCGACTATGTGCTCATGGGCGCCGGCATACCTAGAGCCATCCCTGGCATTCTCGACAAATTTTCAAAACATGAGGCTGTTTCGATGAAGCTCAATGTCGAGGGAGCGACTAGTGAAGATGACTTCGAGGCGGTTTTTGATCCGCAGTTGATCAACCCAGAGCAGCAGGGACCGCTAAAGCGTCCGAAGTTTCTGGCCATTGTTTCTTCATCAGTCCTAGCGGCAACAATGGCTAAAAAATCCACTGGCAGAGTTGATGGCTTTGTGATTGAGAATCCGACTGCCGGTGGACACAATGCGCCACCCCGCGGAGCACTGACAATCGATGAAAAGGGCGAGCCCGTTTATGGGCCACGCGATGAGGTCGATCTCGAGTCCGTCAAGAAGCTTGGGCTACCCTTCTGGCTGGCTGGGTCCTTTGCCGATCCGAAGAAGTTACAGGAGGCTCGAGACCAGGGTGCATGTGGTATTCAAGTCGGCACCGTCTTTGCTTTTTGCCGTGAATCCGGAATCGAAGCGGAGGTGAAAAAGAGCATCGTTCAAAAGGCGATAGCAGGCAATGTGGAAGTATTCACAGATCCGCTTGCGTCGCCTACAGGTTTTCCCTTCAAGGTTGTCGCACTGGAAGGTTCGCATTCTGAGCAAGATGTTTATGAAAATCGCCCACGTCTCTGCGATCTTGGCTATTTGCGCAGTGCATACAAGAAAGAAGATGGATCTCTCGGGTTCCGATGCCCGGGCGAACCGGTGGATGTTTATCTGCAGAAGGGTGGCAAGGTCGAAGATACCGTCGGACGCAAGTGTCTGTGCAATGGGCTAGTCGCCAACATCGGGCTGCCGCAGATCCGCAAGAACGGCTACGTCGAGAAAATGCTGATTACCTCAGGCAACGAGTTACAACGCATTGCCTGTTTTGTGAAAGATGGGGAAACATCATATGGTGCAGCAGACGTAATTAATTACTTGATTGGACCTGTAGAGGAAGAAAGCACCACCAATGGTGCGGTTTGCCAAGCTGTCTGATTGCGATCTTTCCACCTCGGCCGGCGATAAACGTTACACTCCTGCGCCCATCTCAATGAACTGAGCTTGAGTTGCTAGTGCAAACTCACTTGCGTTCTTGGCACATTCGACAAAGCGAGCTTGAAAGAAGCGCAGATTTTCTGGTTCATATTCCATCTTTAAGCCACTGATGGAAGTTATGTTTTCGAAACAGTTGACGACGCTGTATGCCACCACATCCATATGAGAATTTGTGTAGACGCGGCGTGGAATTGTCAGCCTGACTAGCTCAAGCTTTGGATAGGAGTGGTCGCCCGTCGTTTTATCTCGTCCTGCCGAAACCACACCTCTTTCCATTGTGCGCACTCCAGAATCGACATACAAAGCTGCGGCCAATGCTTGAGCTGGAAATTCTCTTTGCGGTATATGCGGTAAGAAACGGGCAGCATCTAGATAAACTGCGTGTCCACCAACTGGCTGGATAATCGGAATGCCTTCGTCAATTAACTGTTTGGCCAGATAATGAACTTGTCCGATGCGATTGTCCAGATGCTCATCCTTGACGGCTTCCTCAATGCCCCTGGCCATGGCTTCGAGATCGCGTCCGGCAAGACCTCCGTATGTATGCAGACCTTCATATAGCGTGCAAATTTCTGCAGCTTTTTCGTATAGTCCTTTTTCTCTCAGCCCGAGAAAGCCACCGATATTAACCAGCAGATCCTTCTTGCCCGACATCGTGCATCCATCCGTTAAATCACACATTTCTTTGAGAATGGCAGCACAACTTTTTTTATGCTCTCCACCCTCTCGCTGTTTGATAAACCAGGCATTCTCCAGAGCGCGCGTGGCATCCATGATCACTTTGATCCCGTGACGGTGACACAATTGCGCCACAGCCCTTAAATTTGCCAGACTAAACGGTTGGCCGCCTGCCATATTTACACAAGCCTGCATGTTGAGATAAGGAATGTTGTCGGCACCAACTTTGTCAATTAACCGCTCGAGCTTTTCGAGATCTACGTTTCCTTTGAATGGGTACTCTGAGAGAGGATCATGGGCTTCGTCAATGATCACATCGACAAAGACGCCTCCAGCTAACTCCTGATGAGCTCTGGTTGTCGTAAAATACATGTTGCCTGGAATGATGTTACCCGGCTTGATCAAAAGCTTGGCTAGAATGTGTTCCGCTCCTCGACCTTGATGAGCGGGCACGACAAATGGATAGCCATAATATTTTTGCACCGCAAGTTCAAGGTGATAAAAGTTCGTGCTGCCTGCATAAGATTCGTCACCGAGCATCATGCCTGCCCACTGATAATCGCTCATTGCCGATGTGCCACTGTCGGTCAGCAAATCGATATAAACATCTTCTGACTTGAGCAGAAACGTGTTGTAATGCGCTTTGGCAATCGCCTCTTCTCGATATGCTCTTGTCGTCAAGCGTAAGGGTTCGACCATTTTGATCTTGTAAGGCTCTGCGTGAGGCACTGTTTTATTCATTATCACCCCGCCCTTGAACTTCTACTTTCTTTACCGGCGACACAAAATCAGCTTCTAAAACTGACGCATAGTCTGCCCGATCAGTCTTTTTCAAAACCTCATGCTAACGGATGGTTTCCGGAAGGTAATCACCTTGTCTGAATCGATGGATGGATATGCATGAAGGTCCGGCAGTGCTATCGTATCTCAGAGAAGCATCATCGGTGGTGCTCGGCGCCTTTGAGCCACAGGGAGAAGCATATGGTTGATTTTGCCTTAAACGATGATCAACGTCAGATTCAACAAATGGCTCGCGATTTTACTATTCGCGAAATCATCCCCAAAGCCGCCTATCATGACGAAACTGGAGAATTTCCCAAAGAAATATGCGGCAAAGCATTTGAGCTTGGGCTGATGAACGCGCATATTCCTGAGCAATATGGCGGTGCTGGTTTGGGTGTTTTCGATTCCTGTTTGATCGCAGAAGAAATTGCCAGCGGTTGCACTGGAATAGGCACCGCAATGGAGGCCAATAATCTGGCCGAAGCTCCTCTAATTGTGGCCGGCAGCGACGAGCAGAAAAAGAAGTTTCTCACTCCTATGACCGAGGCACTCATGTTTGCCGCTTACTGCGTAACTGAGCCTGCCGCCGGGTCTGACGTAGCTGGCATCAAAACTAGAGCCAGTCGGATTGGCGATGAGTTCGTTCTAAACGGACAGAAAATCTGGATCACCAATGCAGGCGTCGCTAGCTGGTACTACGTGCTCGCATATACAGATCCTGACAAGGGGCACAATGGCATGTCAGCATTCCTTGTGCCGCGCGATCTGCCTGGGATCACAGTCGGCAAAAAAGAGCAAAACATGGGGCAGCGAGCCAGCGACACGCGAGCCATTTCATTTGAAGATGTAAAAGTACCTAAGCAAAATCTGCTGGGCAAAGAAGGACAGGGCTTCAAAATTTCAATGGCGGCCTTCGATCACACCAGACCGTTGGTTGCCTCAGCCGCTGTCGGTTTGGCTCGATCAGCACTAGAACACGCTGTTCGCTATGCCCATGAGCGAACAGCGTTTGGCAAACAGATTTTTGACTTCCAGGCAATCAGTTTTATGCTCGCTGATATGGCTCAATTGGTAGACGCGGCGCGGCTTTTGTGCTGGCGCTCAGCGTGGTTGATCGACAAGGGTGAAAGGAATACCAGAGAGGCTGCCATGGCTAAAGTATTTTCGGCCGACATGGCCATGAAAGTGGCAACCGATGCCGTGCAAACGTTTGGCGGCTATGGCTATTCACGGGAATATCCAGTTGAAAAACTTATGCGCGATGCGAAGATTTTTCAAATATACGAAGGCACCAGTCAGATCCAAAGAGTGATCATCGCTCGCCATCTGCATGCCGAGGCCGAGAAGCTAATCGCTCATTCCAGTTCGACTTAAGCGACCGTGGCGGAGTTTTGCTATGTCAGCACTCTCAAGCAGTCGCTAGAGTTGCTTGGTCGAAACTGGTAGAGACACCTTGAATTTGGCTCCTTGACCAGGTGTGCTTTCGCAACTTATTGTGCCTCCGTGTGCTTTGGCGATTTCTGCACACAGACAAAGACCCACACCAGTCGCAGCAGAGTATTTACCCGATTGAGAGATGTAATAGAATCGTTCAAACAACGTCTCGATATCCTGCTGCGGAAGTCCACAACCATCGTCTTCAACTGCGATCTGCAAGTAGTTGGTCTGTCTTGAGCACTTGAGCACAACCTCCGAATTGGCGTATTTAATTCCATTTTCCAGCAAGTGATTAAGCAACTTTTGAATCTCTGCCGAATCGCATTCAAGGTCGGCGTCGGCAGCTGGACACTCGTAGCGAACAGCTATGTTCCTCTGGCGCGCTTTCTCCATTAAGGCTTGATCAGTGTTGGCAAGCACAGTGGCAAGTTGGTGTTTACTCTTTTTCAGTTCTACTTTGCCGTTACGGTAATGATAAAGAGTGACCAGCATCACAACGAGGCGATCAACATCTCGATTGTTCTCCACAAGCAGACTGACAATCTGCCGTTGCTCATCTGTTAATTCTCCGTATTCGCCTTCCAATAAATGATTTAATGTCGTTTGAGTCGCCTGGATTGGAGTTTTCAATCTCAGCTTCAAGGCCAGCACAAAATCTTCCCGCTGTTTGACCAAGGCATTTTGCAAGGCATCCAGATTTTGAATTTGAATCTGACTAGCTGCCATTTCGGAGGTTCGCTCAAAGAGCAGCTCGCGAACAGTAACTCTTAAACGAACAAGCTCCCTCTCCTTGTGGTGCATGGTCCACCATATGAAAAGCATGCTCGCCGTCGTAGCCAAGAGATCACCAGTCCAATGCACAACTCTAAGCTGGTTATCAGTCAAGCCTGTGAATGCAAGCAATTCTATGCAGGACAGGACGGCCATGACAATGAAAGCTAGACCAAGCGCAATCGTCACTGTTTGATAGGGCTTCAACTTGCTTGACTCTGAGACCAAGTGAGAATCTTGGGAAGAGTGAGCATCACCTTCTGGGTCTGAGTTGGATAATCCAACTTGATTCATCGCCTTGAGAATTAGGTTGCATTGCGTACCCCCTAAGGTGGAGGCTGATAGGCACAGAGTTTGTCTTCGGCAAGATAATCACCAGACTGCGCATAAGCTCTTGCTCGTGAGCCTCCGCAGATTGCCTTAAATTTGCAACGGCCGCACTTACCTGTAAGATTGGACGGATTCCTTAGTGATGTGAAGAGCGCACTCTCTCTATAAAGTGATACCACCGAGTCGTCCCTGACATTACCGGCAGCAAGAGGAAGAAACCCGCTTGGGAAAACCTCTCCCTTATGTGAAATGAACACGAGTCCTTTGCCATCATTAACAGATTGATATGAGCGCATCGCGCCGACTCTAACTTGTGATTTGATTGCACTCAAATCATTCTCCCCACTTCCCTGATTCTCGCTTGCATAACTCTCCAGAATGACGCGTCTGAATTGCGGCGCCGCAGTTGATTTGATATCAAATGAGCTTTTCAGCGAGAGTGCGGCCATTTTCCTGAGAACAAGTTCTGCCTCCTGAGCTGTGATCTGCATCTCATCATTAGCACGTCCGGTCGGAACCAAAAAAAACACGCTCCACAGAGTCGCTCCGCTATCTGCCACCATATAGGCCATCTGATCAAATCGATCGAAGTTTGTTCGGCATACAGTTGAATTGATTTGCACCGGCAGATCATTGTTCTTAGCCCAGCGAATAATATCTTTGCTCAACTTGAAAGATCCCTGCACGCCGCGGAAACTATCATGACTAGTCTCGTCCGGTCCATCTATGCTGATCGCCAGGCGAGAGACGCCGGCTTTTTTCAGTTGTTCTATTGTTGTTCTTGTCACCAGTGGTGTCGCACTGGGAGTAATAGCTATGTGGAATCCTTTGCGCTTGGCCTCTTGGATAATCTCAAATAAATCCGGTCGTTCAGCTGGATCTCCACCAGTCAGAACAATTAATGGTTTGTCAAAGTCATTGAACTGGTCAAGCAACGTACTTGCTTCGGCAGTAGAGAGTTCCAGCGGATCGCGCACATCGAGCGCGCGGGCGCGGCAATGTTTGCAGGCGAGACCACAGGCTCGGGTCAGCTCCCATAGAATTAAGAATGGGGAGCGTGCAAAATCAACTTTGCGGTCGGCAGCGGTTCTCAATGGCTCATGCATGATTTGTCCGGGTTCTGAAGGCGCACTCTAATGAATCATAAGAAATAAAGCAGCGACAAACATCAGTCCCCAGACTGATTGAGTCGTTGTCCGAATACCTTTGCGCACATTCGTCCTAACGGACGATTTTAATCAGTGATTCCAAGCATTGATAATCATCCGCGTTAGTGTGTTAGAACAGCGCTTTGGAAAAGCAGATCTAACAGTTCCAGATTGCTGTGGCCGAAAAGTCCTTTTCTTTAGCTGAATATCCTCAAGGAAGTGATCAGTTATGTTCGAATTGACGAAATTCTC
>WBZN01000843.1_pt1 | contig 20146 bp, 23 predicted proteins | sample 5204281 | NCBI WGS metagenome assembly WBZN01 (sample SAMN12344347, study PRJNA552823) | activated sludge metagenome | biome: Activated sludge suspended growth; feature: Nitrification reactor; material: Wastewater; isolation source: activated sludge from nitrification reactor of wastewater... | reverse complement strand
TCTTGGAAGCATTCAGTGAGGACAGGAGAATAGAGCGCAAACCCGCCGGATTTGCACTGAAACAGCTGGGCGAGTACTTCTCGATGTGGTCGAACACAGCGCCGGACGGGGGTCTTCTTGTGCTCGGCCAAGAGGACGCGGGCGAGTTCTCGGGCTGTTCGAGGCTCAGCTCAAGCCGGATCAACGATCTGGAGCGCTGCGCTTCCGTGTACTGCCCGGATGCTCGGGCAGAATCCAAACGAGTCTCCGTTCAGAATTCGAAGGGGGAGCAGGACTTTGTCGTTGTCTTCCATGTGCGCTATCGAGGCGATCGAGTTGTTGAGACCACTGCCGGCGAATCGTTTACGCGGGTAGGCGAGTCGAAGACAAGACTCACGATGGAACAGGTGCGCGAGCTCCAGGTCGAGAAGCGTCAGGTCGACCATGAGATGGAACGAGCCAACTACTTGTATCCGGACGATTTTGACGGCGAACTGATTCGGCAGTTCTCCGCGAGTTTTCTGAAGACGCGTGGACTTCCCCCGCAATCCCGACGAGATGACGAAGTGTTGGAAATGCGCTTTCTTGGAAGACGGAAGGGCGAAAACTTCGATCCGAATATGGCCTGCGCACTGGTGTTCGCGAAGAACCCTCGCGAGCAGTATCCGGGCTGCAAGATCAGGTTTCTACGATTTGATGGCGAAACCGAAGGGTTCGGAGACAAGTACAACGCCGTGAAGGATATTGTCGCTGAAGGTCCCATACCTATCCAGATTGCTGAAATCGAGCGTGTTTTGGACTCACAGCTCAGAGAATTTGCTCGCCTCGGTAAGGACAACAAGTTCTTCGTCTCGCCAGAGTACCCCAAGACTGCGTGGTACGAAGCGCTGGTCAACGCATGCGTGCATCGTTCGTACATGCAGAAGAACATGAATGTGTTTGTAAAGATGTTTGATGATCGTTTGGTTATTGAGAGCCCAGGCGGATTCCCGTTTGGAGTCACGCCGGAGAACATCTATGCAAGCCATCACCCGCGCAATCCTCACCTCATGGATGCCATGTTCTATTTGAGTCTAGTGCGGAGCGCAAACGAAGGAACACGAAGAATTCGCGACGAAATGGCTGCGATGTCCCTCCCAACGCCGGAATTCAAAGAGGTTACGTCGGACTCCGGGCAGTCAGTGCGAGTTATTCTGAGAAACAACATCAAGGTACGCAAGGCGTGGATTGACTCAGATGTTGCATCGTGGGTGAGCGAGTCAATCGCTGCCACGCTCACGCAGGATCAAAAAAGAGCGTTAAATCACGCCGCGGAGCATGGTTCCATTGGGGTCAGTGAACTCGCTCGCTTGACAAACAGAACGTGGGGAACAGCGAAGAAGCACCTTAAGAAATTGGAACAGATGGGAATCCTGCGACACGTCAAGGAAGCGAAACTGGACCGAGATCCGAATGCCAAGTACGTACTGAAGAAGAAGCCCTAGGCGGGAAATCGGGACCGGCCAACGAGCTTTGGAGGAGCGATGACAAGGTGTGACCCCTTGCAGGGATCATGCCGCTGCGGCGCACCTTTTCACCCGTCAGTCCGATTTGATTGAGCGCTTCAGAGTCCGGCCCCCATGGCTCTGAGTCACCACCAACGGGATGTGCTGTGATCCCTTATCGGCTCCGCGCGGATCACGGGCTGAGGCCCAGCAATATTGAGTCAGCCCTCCGCGCCGCGCCACCCGGCAACGGCGCACGGAACGACCGCCTACGTCTTCTGTGCCGGGTCCGGCGTCCGGTCTTCCGCGCGCTGGTTGCCGGCCCGGACCTATTGCGGACTGGCTGCCGTCGCGGGCGGTTTCGGACCCCAGCCGGTCCAGGCTGGGCCGCGGACGACTCTCCCGGCGGGTTTGCCGCTCGGCTTGCCGTCCTCCAGGACCTGCACGCCGTTGACGAAGACGTGCTTTACGCCCGTCGAGTACTGATGGGGCTCGGCATAGGTCGCGTGGTCGGCGACGGTGGCCGGGTCGAATACCACGAGATCGGCGTAGTAGCCGGTCTTGATGTGGCCGCGGTCGCGAATGCGCAGGTTCTCGCACGGCAGACTGGAGAGCTTGCGGACGGCCTCGCCGAGCGACAGCGCCTTCTCGTCGCGGACGTAATGGCCGAGCAGTCGCGCCACGTTGCCATAGGCCCGCGGGTGAGAGTTGCTCTTGAGGAACACGCCTTCGGTCGCGGGAGCCGCCTCGTCCGAGCCGAAGCTCACCCAGGGGAGCGCCACCTGGCGCTTCACGTTGTCCTCCGACATCAGAAAGTAGATCGTGCCGACCCGGCTGTCGTCCTCGACGACCAGGTCCATCGCTGTCTGCGCCGGGCTCTTGCCGCGCGCCTTCGCGACCTCGGCCAAGGTCTTGCCGGTGAGCGGCTTGAGCGCGTCGCTCTTGAAGCCCACGAGCAACACGTTCTCGGCGCCCGCGGCGAGCATGAGGTTCTCCCACTGGTCGGTGCGCTCGGTCATCTCGCGCTCGACCTTGGCGCGGATCTTCGGATCTTGCAGCCGCTTGCGCCACTCTTCGAGGCCGCCCTCCTGCACCCAAGGCGGCATCGCCGCGTCCAAGCCGGTGGCGCCGGCGAGGTAGGTGTACATGTCGGCGGTGATCGCGAGTCCGGCGGCGCGCGCCGCTTCGACCTTGCGGATCACGTCGTTCATCTTCGGCCAGTTGTCGCGCCCCGCCGCTTTCAGGTGATAGATCTCGGCCCGACAGTGGCCGCGCTTCGCGATGTCGAGCATCTCGTCCACCGCCTCGAGCAGGCGGTTGCCCTCGCTGCGCATGTGCGAGATGTACATGCCGCCGGCCTTGCAGGCTTCGTCGGCCAGCGCCACCAGCTCGTCCGTCTTGGCGTAGAACGCCGGCGCGTAGATCAGCGATGAGCCGAGCCCCAGCGCGCCCTCCTCCATGCCTTTGCGCACCAGCGCCCGCATGCGCACGAGCTCCTCCGCCGTCGGCTTGCGATCCGCGAAGCCGATCTCGTGCACGCGCACGGTGGTGGCGCCCACGAACGACGCCACGTTGGGGGCGATGCCGCGCTTCTCGAGCAGCTCGAGGTATTCGCCGAGCGTGGTCCACGGGATGTCGTACTTGATGTCGCCCTGCTGCGCCAACGCCTCCTTGCGCATGGTCTCGTTGATCGGGCCCATCGACTCGCCTTCGCCGAAGACCTCGAGCGTCACACCCTGGCGCAGGTCGCTCTGTGCCGTACCGTCGACGAGCAGGGACTCCGTCGCCCAGCTGAGCATGTTGACGAAGCCGGGCGCGATCGCAAGGTTCGTCGCGTTGACGAAGCGCTTCGCCTCGTCGGCCGACAGATCTCCGATCGCCGCGATGCGATCGCCGCGCAGCCCGATGTCGGCGATGTAGCCCGGCCCGCCCGAGCCGTCGAACACGAGCCCGTGGTGCAGGATCACGTCGTACGTCTCGGCGGATGCCGGCCCCGCGATCAGCAAGAGCAGGACAGCCGTGGCTCTCGTCATCGGTGCGCCTCCGGAGAAGAAGTTCTGGCGGAACAGAATCCTGGGTCCACGGACGCTGGCCCGCTTCGCGGTCTCGTATTGTACGGTCATGACGACACACGCGCCGATGGCTCCAGTGGTGGTGATCGGCGCCGGTGCCGCCGGGTTGACGGCGGCGATCTTCGCGGGCCGGGCGGCGCCGTCCGGCGGCGTCGTGCTGCTCGAACGCACTCGCGACGGCGGCCGGAAGATCCTGGTGAGCGGCGGCGGGCGGTGCAACGTCCTGCCCCGCATCCTGGAGCCCGAGCGCTTCGTCACCGACTCTTCGCCGAACTCGCTGCGCAAGATGCTGCTGGCGTGGCCGCTCGCCGAACAGAAGGCATTCTTCGAGAACGAAGCCGACGTTCCGTTGGCGCTCGAAGGCGAAACCGGGAAGTACTTTCCGCGTTCGGGCCGGGCGCGCGACGTGCGCGATGCGCTGTTCCGGCTGGCCGCGGAGGCAGGCGTCGAGGTGCGCTTCGGGGCGCGCCTGATCGGCCTGCGGCCCGCCGCGCCGGGCTGGTCGATGGAGATCGAAGGCCAGCCCGAGCTGCGGGCGCAGTCGGTGGTGGTTGCGACGGGCGGCCTGTCCCTGCCCGGCACGGGCAGCGATGGCGTTGGTCTCGATGTGCTCGCGGCGCTCGGTCACGCCGTCCATCCGCTGTACCCGGCGCTGACGCCGCTCCTCGCGAACCCCGCACCGCACGCTCATCTCGCGGGGCTATCGCGCGACGTCACCCTGCGCGCGCCGGGCGCTGGATCCGGGGGCAAGGCGCTGGTGAGCACGGGCGGATTCCTCTTCACGCATCGCGGCTACAGCGGCCCGGCGGTGCTCGATCTCTCCCATCTCGCGGTCCGCTCCCGCGGGTCGGCGTCACCGCAACGCCTCGAGGCGCAATGGACGGCGCTCGACGAGGCCGCCTGGGACGAGCTGCTGCGGGCGCAGAGTGGATTCGTGGGACCTCTGCTCGAACGCCACCTGCAGACCCGTCTCGCGGAGACGCTGCTCGCCGAGAGCGGCATCGAGCCGCGCCAACCCCTGCACCGCCTGCGGCGCGAGGACCGGCTGGCGCTGATCGGTCGGCTGGTGCGGTATCCGCTGCCGTGGACGGGCGACGAGGGCTACCCCAAGGCCGAAGTGACCGGCGGCGGAGTGGCCTTGGCCGAGGTCCATCCGCAGACCCTGGAGAGCCGGCGGTGTCCGGGGCTGTACCTCTGCGGCGAGCTGCTCGATGCCTTCGGGCCGATCGGCGGCCACAATTTTTCGTGGGCGTGGGCGACCGGCCGCGCGGCAGGGCGAGCCGTCGGCGCCGCCGCGGCTCAGGCGACGGCGTGAACGCTCCCGCCGCGCCGGCGCACGCGGCTCCGAGCGTCGTGTTGCGATGCACGGTGCGCGGTTGTGGGCAGGCGCTCGAGCTCGGTGCGTCCACGGCGCGCTGCGCGGCGGGTCACTCGTTCGACCGCGCCCGTCGCGGCTTCTGGAATCTGCTGCAGCCCCAGGACCGTCGCTCCGCCAACCCGGGGGACCGGGTGGAGGCCGCGCAAGCGCGCCGTCGACTGTTCGAACGCGGCTTGGCGAAGCCGTTGGTCGATGCTCTGCGCGAGCGGCTGGCCGGCGCGGCGGTCGGATCGCGCGACGCCGTACTGGACGTTGGCTGCGGCGAGGGTTCCCTGCTGCGCGCGCTCGCGGCGGCGCTCGGCTTCGTAGCCCATGGCATCGATCTCTCGACGCCGGCGATCGCGATGGCCGCCGCGGCGGATCCGCGGGCGACCTTCGTGGTCGCCAACGCGGATCGATTCCTTCCCTATGCCGATGGCTCCTTCGCCGCCGTGTTGTCGATCGCAGCACGGCGCCCGGTGGCGGAGCTCTCTCGGGTGCTGCGGCCGGAGGGACGCCTGTTGGTCGCCGTGCCGGCCGACGACGACTTGGCAGAACTGCGCTCCACGCTGCTCGGCGCGGCGCAAGCGCTGACCTCGGGACGCGCCGTGCTCGGCGAGCTCACGGCGTCCGCCGCGGAGGCAGCCCCCTTTCGCCTACTCGGCGACGAGGTTGTGCGTCAGCGCGTGCGCGTCGATCGCGCCGCCCTGGCCGATCTCCTGCTGGCCAGCTATCGCGGCCAGCGCACCCGCGAGCTGGCCGGGCTCGGCGACGTGGACTCTCTGGAGGTGACGCTCGCCAGTCGGCTCTTCGATTTCGTCCGCACCGGCTAGAGGCGTGCTTTCGCTGCCGACGAAGCCCTCTTTTCGTCCCCGCTCTCCTGTGGCACACTCGGATTGGCCATGCCCGGGAGCAGCAATCCCGCCGAGGATTTCCGTCAGGCGATCCTCGTTTGCCGCGCCGAACGCTGGCGTGAGGGGCTCGATCTGTTGACCCGCATCGCGCAGACCGCAGAGCGCGGCGGTAACCTGCCGGGCATGTATTACTCCTATCTCGGTGTCGCGGTGGCGCGCTGCGAAGGCCGCCGACACGAGGGCCTCGAGCTGTGCCGGCACGCCGTGCGCGAACAGCCGGAAGAGCCGGACAACCAGCTCAATCTCGCCTACGTCTATCTCATGCTCGGCCGGCGCGAGAGCGCCATGCTCGCTCTGCAGGCGGGGCTTGCCCGCGATCCGCACCACGAGCGTCTCCTCGCCCTGCACGCCCGGCTCGGCGTGCGAGACGCCCCGCCGCTGCACTTCCTGCCGCGTGCCCACACGTTGAATGTCATGCTCGGCGGCGCGCGGCACCGGTGGCGCACGCAATGGAGCGAGCGGCGCGCGCGGCGAGAGGAAGAAAGCGAAACGCACCCGTCCTGATCCGTTCCAAGGCGTCCGCCGGCCCCGGCGGGCAGCCGCCTTCACCCTCATCGAGACCATGGTGGGCCTCGTGCTGCTCATGGTGTGCCTGCTCTACGGCCTCGCGGTCCATATGCAGCAGCGCCGGATTCTCGACCGCCTCGCGGCGCAGAGCGAGGCGTTGCGCGCGCTCGAGAGCACGTTCGAGGCGTTGCGCGCCGGCGCCTTGCCGTTGATCTCGGGAACTCTCCCGCCGCCGACGGCGGAGCACGCCAAGAACCTCGTGGTCGTGATCGACGTCGCGCCGGCGGGTGTGCCGTACCTGTTCGACGTGCATGCCGAGGCGCGCTATCTCCTGGCGGGTGAGCCGCGCGTGCGATCGCTCGACAGTCTCATCTGGAGCCCGCCGTCGTGAGACCGGCGCGCCGGGGAGGCGAGCAAGGCTTCACACTGCTCGAGCTGGTGTTCGCCCTGGCCGTGGGGATCCTCCTCATGCTGCTCGCGACGCAGCTCCTGCGCGCCACGCAGCTGGTCTTTCTCGATGCCACCCGTGACGCGCTCGACCCCCAGCCGCGGCTCGGCGCGGCCTTACTGCGTCACGACGTCCGAGCGGCGCTGGTGGTGTCGGGCGGCTCGCTCCTGCCGTCGACGGGCGCGTTGGACCTGCTGGAACCGGGAGCGAGCTGGATCCGCTACGAACGCGAGGGCGAGGCGTTGGTCCGCATCCGCCTCGCGCCCGACGGCTCCGAGCTGGGTCGCCTGGTCGTCGTGCGTCCGGTCGGCGATTGGTGGTGGCGGGAGACGGCGCCCGGACTGTTCGAGATCGCGCTCGGCACCACCGAGAACGCGATGGATCGCAGCCTCCTGGCGAGCGGGCCGGAGCGCCTCGAGGCGAGCGGCCGCCCGATCGAGGTCCATTTCTTCGTGACGCCGCGCGTCGGGAGGCCAGGGTTTTGAGACGCGACGGCGCGGGGCGACGGCGGAGCGGGTCGGGCTTCTCGCTGCTGCTCGCCCTGGTGGTGCTGGTACTGGTGAGCGCGGCCGCGGCGCTGGTCGGCGAGTCGATCGCGGTTCGCATGCGCGTGGGGGTCGAGGACGGCCGCCGCGTGGATCTCGAGTCGTTGGCGGATGCCGCACTGGCCGACGCTCTGGCGCGACTCGCCGCCGATCCGGACTTGAGCGGCCTGTCGGAGCGCAACTATGGCCGCGGTGCGATCTGGAGCGAGATCGAGCCGGTCGGCGCCGGCCGGTGGAGGATCGCGGCGGGCGGGACCATCGCGGGCGATCGCCGCACCGTCGACGCGGAGGCCCGCATGACCACGGATGGCCTGCGGGTCGTGTCGTGGTCGATGCGACCCGCAGGCTGAGGGGATCCCGGCCCTACATCGTTTCGAGCATCGCCTTCGCCGACGCTACGTCGGGGTCGGTCGGCGGCGCCAGCTCGAGGAACTGCTGCAGGAAGGTCTTCGCCTTGGCGTTGTCCCCCAGGTTGGCGTAGACCATGCCGAGCAGGTAGTGCGCCCGCACGTGCTTGGGATCGAGCTCGAGCACTTTCTCGAAGGTGGCGCGAGCGTCTTCGATGGCATTCGAGTTGAACTGCGTGACGCCCTGGTTGAACAGCGCCCCCGGACCCTGGTCGGTCTTCGCGGCCTTGATCGCGGCCTCCGCTTCCTTGGCCTTGGCCTTGTCGCCGAGGCCCTTGAGCGCCTCGAAGCGCACGGTCAGGCCTTCGAGGTTGCCGGGCTCGAGCGCAAGCAGGCCCTCGGAGGCGCCGAGCGCGTCCTTGTAGGCCTTGCGTGAAATGTAGAGGCTGGCGAGAGCGGAGTAGGCCGGCGCCAGCGTCTGGTCGGTCTCCAGGGCGCGCTTCAGCCCGGCGATGGCGTCGTCCGAGCGGCCGGCGCGCGAGGCGTCCGCGGCTTCGTTGAACTGACGCACCGCGATGTCGCGGGCCGGCAGGACGCCGCGCATGGACTCGAGCGCGGCGGCGGCCTTCGCCGTGTCGCCGACGCCGTGGTACGCGTCGTACAGGCCGCCGAGCACGCGCTGGTCCTTGGGGTCGAGCGCGTGCGCCTTCTCGAGCGGTTCGACCGCTTCGGCGAACTTCTTCTGGTCGAGCAGCACGGCCGCGAGCGCCGCCCAGGCCGGTTCTAGGTTCGCGTCCTGCGCCGCGGCGGCCGCGAACTTGGTGGCCGCGGTCGCCAGGTCGCGCGTCTGCAGTGCCGCCACGCCCTCGTTGTAGACCTTGATCGCCTCGTTCTTGCCCTCGAGCTCCTGGCGCTTGGCGAGGTCCTCGGCGCTCGGCGCGGCCGGTTGCGGCGCCGTCTGCAGGTGCGGCAGCTGGTAGCTCATGCGCTTGGTGGCGCCGATCTCGACCGGCAGCGCCGCCGAAAACGGCGCGAAACCGTCCTTTTCGAGCTTGATGTCGTACTTGCGCGAGGCGTCGATGACGGTGACCGTGAACTTGCCGTCGGCGCCCGAGGCGTATTGCTTGTTGTACTTGAACTCGGGGCTGGTGACGGTCACGGTCACGCCCGGGATCGGGGTGTTGTTCTCGTCGACGATGGTGCCGACGATGCGACCCTCGTAGCCGGCGCGCGCGCGGCCGGCAAGCAGCGCGGCGGCGAGCACGGCGAAAGACAGCGAGCGGCGGATGGTGAGCATGAGGAACTCCGTGCCCGGATCGGGCGGGGTTGGATGTCCGATTCTAGCCGTTGAAGAACTCGAACCGCACGAGCACCCGCGCGCCGTTCGAGTCGAAGGATTTTTCCGTCTGGCGCGAGCCGCGCTCGAGAAGCTGCTCGGCATACAGGGCCACGCGCTGGTTGAGACGCGGCCAGCCGAGATCGCCGCGGGTGTGGCCGGCCTTCCAGACCAGCATGCGGTTGCCGGTGCCCGGCCCGTCGGCGACCACCGCCAGCGCCACCGGCTCCTGGCGCAGGCGCGACTCGCGAACCGCGATCTCGAGGGCGCTCGTTTCGTCGTTCACGGCGCAAGCCTAGCGCAGCCGCGCGCGAGCGGGCTCGAGGCGGCGGCGTCCGCAGCCCGGTATCATGGCGGGCATGGCGATTCGTGTCGTTCGACTGGGGTCCCCCAGGGCCAAGGCCGAGGGGCTGCGCCTGGGCACCGTGCGCCGGCCGCCGCGCGGGGTTCCGAAATCCGAATTCGCGAGCCGCGATTTCTACGACGTCTGGCTGCCGCAACTCGCGCCGAGCGCCGAGCTGGTGAGCGCGGGACAGACCGCCGGCGACGAAGCCGCGTGGCGCGCCTTCGCCCGCCGCTATCGTGCCGAGATGAAGCAGCCGGACGCGGCGCGCCTGCTCGACTTCCTGGCGGCGCTCGCGCACGGTACCGACTTCGCGCTCGGCTGTTACTGCGCGAACGAGGCGCGGTGCCATCGCTCGCTACTGCGCGAGCTGTTGGCCGAGCGCGGGGCTCCCTTCGCGGACGCGTGAACGCGCACGATTTCGCCGCCATCACGCGGGCCGTGCTCGACGGCTACGCGCTGTCCGTGCGCGGTCACCATGGCGCCGGACATTGGGCGCGCGTGTTCGACAACGGCGAACGCCTCGCCGCGGCGACCGGCGCGGATGTCGAGGTGGTCGCTCTGTTCGCGCTGTTTCACGACGCGCGGCGCTGCAACGAAGCCTGGGATCCGGGCCACGGACATCGCGGCGCCGAGTTCGCCGCCACGCTGCGCGGCAGCCTGGTCCACCTCGACCCAGCGCGGTTCGACCTGCTGTACGAGGCGTGCCGCCTGCATACGGATGGCGAGACCGAGGCCGACCTCACGCTGCAGGCCTGCTGGGACGCGGACCGGCTGGACCTCGGCCGCGTGGGCATCCGACCGCGCCGCGAGCTGCTCTGCACCGACGCCGCGCGGGCCCTGCTGCCGTGGGCGAACGAGCGCGCCGTGGCACGCCACGCATCGCCCAGGCTGTCTGAGGAGTGGGGACTCTGAGACCCAGCCGTCGGGCTTTCGCTCGACGGGCAGCGCTCGGAGCCTACGAATACGGCTGGTCCCTGGCGGCATCAGGTTGGGGGGTCCGAAAGCTAGTCTGCGCCCACGATGCGGCGAGCGATGCGATGGGTCGGGCGAAGCGGTCTTGCACTCCTGATGTTCATGGTCCAGCTCTCCTGCGGTGGCGGAGGATCGGGCGGTCCCACGGCGCCTTCGGGCTCGCTGGTCTTCAGTCCCGACCGCGCCCCGGGCGCGAGCAGCTTCTCGATGCGCCAGGGTTCCGCGACCAGCGGTGACCGGCTCGAGCTCGAGATCGTGGCCACTTCGGTGAGCGACGTGAGCTCGGTTTCGTTCGTGGTGAGCTATCCGGCCAACCTGTTGCGCTTCGCCGCGCAGCGCCAGGGCACGTTTCTCGGATCCGCCGCCGCGCTGGTGGCAACACCGCTCCCGGCACCGTTCCAGGGGCTCGTGGTGATCGACGCCCGTCCGAACGCCGCCGGCGGCGTGACCGGCTCCGGTGTGGTGATGACGCTGGCCTTCGATGCCGCCGCTCCCGGTAGCAGCAGGATCGATTTTGCCTCGCCCGAGGCGCGCGATTCGCAGGACCGCGCGATCGCCGGCCTCGGTTGGGTCGGCGGCACGGTCACCGTAATCCGTTAGGTCAGTACGTTAGGTCAGTGCGTTAGGCCAGTACGTTAGGTCGGTACCTTAGGTCGCTGCGCGAGGTCCGCGCGACCGATCCGGAAAGGCCCGCGGCTAGAGATCGGCAAGCGAAGCGCCCGAGTCGCGCTCCGCGGGCTCGTGGTGGCGCCGGAAGATGCGCGCTGCCGGCCGCCCGGTCGTCGAGGCGCCGCCCAGGCGGATGTCGTCGCCCTCGCGCCTTACCCAGCAGCCCTCGCGCAAACCGACCACCGGCGTGTCGTTCTCCTCGAGGAACTCGCGCAGCCGCTCTTCGCGCGTCTCGCCCATGTGCTTCGACGCGGGATCCGCGTCGAGATAGTGCGGGTTCATCTGGAATGGCACCAGGCCGAGCGCTTCGAAGCCGTACGGGAAGACGATCGGCATGTCATTCGTGGTCTTGATCGTGGGTCCAGCGAGGTTCGAGCCGGCGCTGCTGCCGACGTACGGCAGTCCGGCAAGCGCGCGTTCGCGCAGCGGCGCGAGGAGTCCGCTGTCTTGGAATGCGCGCAGCAACCGGAAGGTGTTGCCGCCGCCGACGAAGATCGCCGCCGCCGCGGCGAGGGCCCGGTGACCGGCGGCGTCGGCGGTGAGCTCGTCGACCTCGATGCCGAACGGCGCGAGACCCTCACGAACCTTGGTGACGTAGCCCGCGCGATCGGCGACGGCGAAGGGTGCGAAGAGCAGCCGGCCCTGGCCCAGGAACGCGCCGAGCTCCGCCGCGCCGTGCGCGAGATACTTCCCGCCGGGATTGGTCGAATTGGAAAACAGCAGAGCGCGGCGCAGCGACATACCGACGCTCAATTCACCGCATGCGGCACGGCCAGCTCGAACGGTGCGATGGCGGCTTCGAAGACGTCGCCCGCGGCGGTGCGCATCTCGTATTCGCCGTGCATGGTGCCGACGGCGGTCGGCAGCGGGCAGAAGCTGGTGTACTCGAAGGCCTGCCCGGGCCGCAGCACGGGCTGCTCGCCGACCACGCCCGGTCCGCGGACTTCTTCGACGCCGCCGTTGGCGTTCGTGATCACCCAGTGGCGGTGCACGAGTTGCACGGTGTCGGCACCGACGTTGGAAATCCGCACGGTGTAGGCGAAGAAGAATTCGCTCTCGCCCGGCGAGCTGCGATCCGGATCGTAGAAACTCTCGACCTGCACGCGCACGCCGCGGGTGGTGGTGTCGCTCACACCGGGATTATCGCCGAAATGCGTTAACGTTGCGGCCCATGCACGCGTCCATAGGCTCGTTGTCGTCGCGCCGCTCCCTGCCGCGCGTCCTTGCTCTCGCCGCAGCCGTCGCGGCGGCCTTCATCGTCGCACCGCCGGTGATGGCGTGGGGACCGCTCGGCCACCGCACCATCGCGCAGGTGGCCGAGAACCATCTCACCGCGAAGACCCGCCGGGAGATCGACAAGCTCATCGGCCCACAGACGCTGCCGGAGGTGGCGTACTGGGCGGACGAGATCCGCTACCTGCCGGAATGGAAGAAGGCGGACACCTGGCACTACATCTCGGTCGACGATACCGAGACCGTCGCATCGACGGTGCGCAATCCGGCCGGCGACGTGCTGGAAGCGATCGAGCGCATGGAGAAGACCCTGCGCGACCCCGCGGCCACGCGGGCGCAGAAGATCGAGGCGCTCAAGTTCCTGGTGCATTTCGTGGGCGACCTGCACCAGCCGCTGCACGTCGGCCGCCGCGCCGACGCCGGTGGCAACAAGATCGACGTCATCCTGAACGGCCAGAAGAACACCCTGCACTGGGTTTGGGACGCCGTGATGCTCAACGACATGGGCATGAGCTACACCGAGCTCGCGCACGACATCGACCACGTTTCGACGACCCAGGCCGAGGTCTGGCAGAAGACCCGGCCGACCGACTGGATCAACGAGTGCTTCGCGGCGCGGCCGCAGATCTACGACGGCGTCCCAGAGGACGGCAAGTTGAGCTACCTCTATAGCTTCAAGCACTGGCCGCTGCTGCGCGCCCAGTTGCTCAAGGCCGGCGTCCGCCTCGCCGGCGAGCTCAACGCCATCTTCGACCCGCGGCACCGGTAGGCAGCGCCCGGGCCGACCGGCCTCGGGCCCTCTGCTAAGATCGCCCCACGCGCGGCGCCATGGACCGGCGCCGCGTTTCCATTTTCATGACGAATCTTCCCGATCCCATCGCGCGACGGCGCACGTTCGCGATCATTTCGCACCCCGACGCCGGCAAGACGACGCTCACCGAAAAGCTGCTGCTGTTCGGTGGTGCGATCCAGCTCGCCGGCGCGGTCAAGGCGCGCGGCGACGCGCGGCGCGCGCACTCGGACTGGTTGAAGGTCGAGCAGGAACGCGGCATCTCGGTGACCGCCTCGGTGATGACGTTCGAATACGACGGGCGTACGTTCAACCTGCTCGACACGCCGGGCCACCAGGATTTCAGCGAAGACACCTATCGCACGCTCACCGCCGTGGACTCGGCGGTGATGGTGCTCGACGCCGCCAAGGGCATCGAGACGCAGACGCGCAAGCTGTTCGAGGTCTGCCGGCTGCGCGACGTGCCGATCATCACCTTCGTCAACAAGCTCGATCGCGAGGGTCGCGACCCGTTCGCTCTGCTCGAAGAGGTCGAGCGCGATCTGCAGCTCGAGGTAACGCCGGCCACCTGGCCGATCGGCATGGGGCAGACGTTCCTCGGCTGCTACGACCTGCTCCGCGACCAGCTGCGCCTGTTCGACCGCGCGCGCAAGGACGCGCGCGGCACGGAGGAGATCGAGCGCTGCGACGGGCTGTTCGATCCCAAGCTCGATCGCCTGCTGCCCGAGCGCGCGGTGGCGAAGCTCCGCGAGGAGGTCGACATGGTGCGGCAGCTCTGCCCGCCGTTCGACCCCGAGACGTACCTCGGCGGGCACCAGACGCCGGTGTTCTTCGGCAGCGCGATCAACAACTTCGGCGTCGCCGACCTGCTCTCCGGAATCGGCCAGTATGCACCGCCGCCGCGCCCACGGCCGACCCTGCAGCGCGTCGTCGAGCCGCAGGAGACCGCGGTCACCGGTTTCGTGTTCAAGATCCAGGCGAACATGGACCCGCGCCACCGCGACCGCGTGGCGTTCGTGCGGCTGTGCTCGGGGCGGTTCGAACGCGGCATGAAGCTCCTGCACGTGCGCTCGGGCAAGGAGATGGCCGTGCGCAGCCCGGTGATGTTCCTGGCGCAGGACCGCGAGCTCGCCGAGGAAGCGTGGGCCGGCGACATCCTGGGCATTCCCAACCACGGCGTGCTGCGCATCGGCGACGCGCTCACCGAGGGCGAAACGCTCACCTTCACCGGCATCCCGAGCTTCGCGCCCGAGCTGCTGCAGAAGGTGCGGGCCGACGACCCCCTGCGCGCCAAGCACCTCGGCCGCGCGCTGCAGCATCTCGCCGAGGAAGGCGCGGCGCAGGTGTTCAAGGCCATGGTCGGCGGAGACTGGATCGTGGGTGTGGCCGGCGCGCTGCAGTTCGACGTGCTGGCGAGCCGCATCAAGAACGAATACGACCTGCCGGTGCGATTCGAGGGCACGTCGCTCCACACGGCCCGTTGGCTGGATGCCGAGCCCGAAGAGCTCAAGCGCTTCCTGCGCGCGCACGAGACGTACATCGGCGAGGACCACAACGGCGCCCCGGTCTACCTCGCGCCGAGCGCCTTCCGGCTCAAGGCGACGATGGAAGACTGGCCGAAGGTCCGTTTCGCGAAGACGCGCGAGCACGCGGCCTGAGCGGATCGTCAACACCCCTGGGCGGTGGCTCACGCACCGCAGACCAATCCCCGCGAACGCTACGCTCGAGGCACGGGCATCGCCGCGCTTCACTGTCCGCTACGGCCGATCCTGCTGTACAGAGTCCCGATCACGGCGTGCGCGCGGTAGTTGCGTCTCCCCCTCCGGTGCCAAGCGGCATATTGCGCGGGCCAGAAGGCCGTTCGTCGTCCAGTCCACTCGCGTTCCAGCGACTAAGCTCGCGCGATGGACGTCCACCTCAGCCTGCTCGGCCGTGAGGATCTGAGCGGAGAGATCTATCGCCAGCAGCAGGTTTCTATCCTGAGCTCGACCGCGATCCACGATTTGCACGAGGGCAGCCCGAAAGGTCACATGAAAACGGACAGTGCGCTGAGGCACGAACGGACGTGTGGTCAGCCCAAAGGCGCCGGGTGCACCTTCGGCGCGGCTCGGGGGTGCCGATGACGGTGCGGGCGTTGGCGGCGCTCACGCTGGGCTGCGCGCTTTCGAGCGCCGTCGTCTCCGGCATCTTCTTCGCGTTCTCGACGTTCGTCATGAAGGCGCTGGCGCGCCTCGCCGCGGCGCAGGGCATCGCCGCCATGCAAGCGATCAACGTCGCGGTCATCAACGCGGCCTTCATGACGGCGTTCCTGGGCACCGGTGTCGGCTGCGTCGCTCTCGCCGTGGCGTCGATCCTGCGGCGCCAACGACCGGAGGCGATCTACCTCGCGGCCGGAGCGCTGCTCTATCTCGTCGGCGTCCTCGGCGTCACCAGCCTCGTGCACGTGCCCGAGAACGACGCCCTGGCGGCGATCGCTCCCGATAGTCCTGCCAGCGCGCGCCTGTGGTCCGACTACCTGTCGTCGTGGACCGCGTGGAATCATGTGCGCACCGCGGCGGCGCTGGCGGCCGCGGCGACGTTCACCAAGGCGTGGCAGCTCATCTCGAGCCGGTGAGGATGCGTCGGAAGCAGAGCGGCAGGCCGGTTCCGAGGTGCCAGTTCTGAACGGCGACCAAGGCCAGGCCTCCTGCCTTGCGGGGAGCCGCTAGGACGTGCTGCGAAGGAGCGGCTTGACGAGTACGCGATCGACTTGAGGATCGGAGCCGAGCTGGAACACGTGCGTGCCGACGTCCGCGAATCCGCACTTGCGATAAAAGGCGATGGCCCGCGGATTGCGCTCCCAGACGCCCAGCCAGAGCGTCTCGCCGCCGCGCCGGCGGGCTTCGCTCTCGACCTCGGCCATCAGCGCCTGGGCGACGCCACGGCCCTTCTGGTGGACGTCGACGTAGAGACGCTGCAGCTCCACCGGGCGTGCGCCGCGGACGACCCCCTCGGCCTCGCCGCCCTCGCGCAGCAGCGCGTAGCCGGCGATCGCGCCCGCGATCTCGGCGATGAAGGCCGCGACGGCGGGCGAAGCGAGCTCCGCGCGCTGCTTCGTCTCGCCGAATGCGCCGGCGAGATACGCGGTCATGTCCTCCGGCGTGTTGTCGGAGGCGAACGTCTCCGCGAACGTGCGCGCGCCGAACTCGGCGAGCAACGCGGCGTCGGAGACACCGGCCCGGCGCAGGTGGAGCTCGCCCGCCATCTCTACTGCGCCGCCGGGCTCGCCGCCACGCTGGTCGCGATCTCCTTCGCGGTGTCGGAGAGCGTGTCGTTCTTGAAGGTGACCTGGGCGGCGCACGGCCCCAGCGGGCTGGGTACGGCGATGTACCAGTCGGTCTCACCGACGTTCGTGCCGTAGGCGAACCACAGGCGCTCGGCGCTGTCTTCGAGCACCGCGCTCGGCACCATGACCTGCTGCGCCATGAGCTTCGACTCGTCCCAGTTCTTGCCCGGCAGCAGGTGAATGGACGCCATGGCCTGCTTGTCCTCCGGGCTCGCCGCGCTCACGTCGCCCTTCCAGGTCGATGGCACGATCATCTGGCAGTTGGCCTTGCGGTCCTTGATCACTTTCCATCCCGCGGGCGCGGCGCCGGCACTGGCCGACGCCGTGAGCAGGCCCGCCAGCAGCAGCGCCGCGAGGGCCGCCGCTGCAGCGTGTCGTGCCTGGCTCGTGAAGCGATTCTTCGCCATGGTTGGGCTCTCTGCCTACATGCCGTGCTGGTCGGCCATTTTGGTCAGCTCGACGAACGCCGGGTCCCGGTGCAAGGAGGCGAACATGTAGTCGTCGCGCGCTTCCTTCATCTCCATGGCGCGCACGGCGTCGAAGCGCTCGTACTCGTAGAAATGCCGGCGCAGGAGCTCCATGGCCTTGGCGCGGTCGCCGGCCTGCGCCCAGATGGCGGCCAGGTTGTAGCTCGCCTCGAGCACGCCCTCGTTGGCCTTGGCCACGGCGAGTGCCTCGTCCTTGTGGCCGGCGGCGGCCAGGTACACGGCAGCGAAGATCTGGTTGTAGCGGTCGTCGGGCGCGAGCGCCAGCGCCTGGCGCATGAAGCCCGTCGCCTTCTCGGCCTGACGCTCCGAGAACCAGTAGACCGCCAGATTGCGATAGGTGATGGCGAGCGGGAATGCCTGCAGCGAGCGCTCGAACAGCGCCAGCCCCTCGGCGAAGCGGCCCGCGTGGATGGTCATCTTGCCCAGCCCATGCAGGGCCACGGCGCGCGAGATCGCGTCCGCGGGTTGCTTCAGGAGACGCTCGAACACGGCCCGGGACTTGCCCCAGTCGCCGGTCTGGTGACGGTAGAGCTCGCCGAGGAATCGCAGAGCGGTCGAATCCGCGGGATCGAGCTCGGTCGCCCGGCGATAGAGCCGTTCGGCGTCCAGGTACTTGGCGGCGAGCTCGGCGTCCAGCCCCTGCTGCAGCGCTGCCTGCACTTCAGCGTCGTGCGCGCCGAGCGGTTGCGGCTCGGCCAGACCGTCGGGACCGAGCAATAGGAGCTCCGCGTCCTGGACCGGCGCGCCCAGCTTCTTGAGTGCCTTGGCCGCCTTCTTGCCATAACTTGGGAACAGGCAGCGGCTGGCCCAGACCTTCTGGTACGCGGCGATGGCGCCCGGCTTGTCCCCGGCGTCAGCCTGCTTCTCGGCCGCCTTGAGCGCGGACTCGGTCGCGTCTTCGCGCTTGTCGAGCTCGCTCTTGACCGTCTTCTCGACGCCGCGCACGTCGAACTTGCCGCCGTCGGAGGCGATGCGCGCCACCTCGGTGCCGTCGAGGTCGGCGAGCACCAGGACCGGTTGATCCGCCGGCGCGTGATGCGCGTCGCGCAACGCCGCGTTGTCGGTCGGCACGATGAGCGGCGCCACGCACCGTTCGCTGGCGAGCGACAGACCGCGCGAGGTGACGAGGGGGGAAGCCTTGACCTCGGCCGGCGAGGTGGGGAACCAGTAGAGCAGAAGCTGCGCGTCGGCCGGTTTGTCGTGACCGGCCTCGAGCACCTTCCAGCCCACGAAATACGTGACCGGCCCGCCGCCGCCATCAGGAGACGCGCCGCCCATGCCGCCGCCGCCGCCACCACCGCAGGTCGCCCCGAGGGGCGCCGAGAGCACGAGCAGGCAGAGGGCCCCGGCCAGCGAGCGGCGCAGGGCGGGTGCAGGATCCAGGGCGAGGCGGCGGGCGGTCGGGTGGGTCATAGCTTGAGCACCATTTTCGTCATGTCGTGCTGGTGGCCGTCTGGATCCGTCCCGTAACCCGGAAATACGGTGGCCTTGAAGCCCAGGGATTCGAGGACCGTCACCGCGTCGGCCTCGAGGTCGGAGATCAGCATGCAGACCAGATGCCGCAGGCCGTCCGCCTTCGCCATGTCGATGAAGTGGTTCACCATCAACGCTCCGAGACCGACGCCGCGGAACTCGGGATCGATCAGCCACTTGATTCGTCCGACCAGCCGCAGCGGCCCGGAATCCCGGTAGTGCAGCGTCGCGTCGGCCACCACGCGCTTGCCGTGCACCGCGAGTAGCGGGAAGGTCTTGTCGTAGTCGAGATTTTGAGCCCAAGTCTCGACCACCACGCGATCCTCGATGCGGTCCCAGGCGAAGCGGCGGGTCGACTCGGGCAGGTGCTGGAAGAATTGATACAGGGCATCGGTGTCGTTGGCGGTGAACGGCCGCAGCATCACGCGGCGTGCATCGCGGAGGACGGCCTCCTGTGGGTAGCGTTGCGGCATGAGCCTCCCCTCGAGAATTGAGCGCGTGGCCCAACGGGTCACGCGTGGAATGATTCGACGGCGCTAGATTAGCCCAATGCGAAGTCGGACGGAGCAGAGGATGACGGAGCGTCGCGCATCGCAAGGGACCTGGCGGCCGCGATGATCGGCAACGGCGGAATCGCCGGCTTGGGCGTGGGCGGCTGGCTCTGGATGGCGGCCGTGCTTGCAAGCTCCGGCGCCGAAGTGCCGGGCTGCTCCGGCTCCGTCGGACCCGCCGACGCCCCTTCGCCGCGGGCGCTCGAGATCGCCATCAACCACGACCGTATCGCCGCCGGCTTGGCGCCGGTGCGCCTGCGCGCCGAGCTCTGCCGAGTGGCGTCGGCGAGGGCCGGTCGGATCGCGGTGAAGGGTACTCTCGAAGAGGACGAGACCGCCATCGCGGACGTGTCGCACGGCCTGTACGCCGAGCACTACCGGGCGCAGCGCTGGAACGAACGGCCGGTCTTGCGCCGGGGAAGCGCCACACGGGTGCTCGCCGCCTGGTGGCAGTCCGATCCGGCCGGCTATCGCGCGGCGGTGTTCGGGGACGTCGCCGATCTCGGCGTTGGCCGGGCGACGCTCGACGCGACGCCGCTCACCGTGCTTCTGTTCGCCGCTCCCCGGCATGCCGCCTTCCTGCGGGAAGCGGCCGCTCTGGGCACGATCGACCAGCTGCGGGCCGAGCTCGTGACCGCCGCGAACGCGGAGCGCGCCCGCGCCGGCTTGCCGCCGCTCGCGCGCGCGCCGGCGCTCGACGCCGCGGCGCAGGCATACGCCGAGGACCTCGTGCGACGCAACTACTACGACCACGTGTCGCTCGACGGCGAGACCGTCATGCAGCGCCTAGCCCGCGCCGGTTTCGCCGCCCGCGCCGCGGCCGAAAACCTGGCGCGCGGACCGTTCTCCGCCAGCGAGGCCGTGACGCGTTGGATGGGCAGCAGCGGACACCGCGCGAACCTCTTGAGTACCCGCGTCGATCGGATCGGTGCCGGCGTGGTGCTCGACGAGCGGGAGGATAAGGAGCAGTTCACGTTCGTCCTCGACTTCGCCGCCGGCGACAGCGTTCCCTGAACCCGTCCGATCGGGACCGGCGCCGGCGCCGCAGCGCGACCGTCGAGCTCGCCGCCGCTTTCGTATCGCGGATCGGCATGCCGGCCGCACCGCCGTGGCCGTGGACGCAGCCGCCGAGAAGGGCCGCGCGACGGGTCGGCCAAAGCCTGAGGGCAAGCTTCGCGGCCCCAAGCGGACTTGCCTTCTATCGCCAAGGAAGGGATAATCCGTCGCGACAACACCCGCCACGCCTCTGTAGACCTCTGGTCTGCATGCGCACCCTGGCGGGTTACTTTTTTTGGGGCAAACACTGTTTC